>Ga0207647_10001917_pt1 | contig 15905 bp, 15 predicted proteins | sample KBSCornC2_FD_184295 | JGI IMG/M metagenome (GOLD analysis project Ga0207647, IMG submission 184295) | Corn rhizosphere microbial communities from Kellogg Biological Station, Michigan, USA - C2 (SPAdes) (version 2) | ecosystem: Host-associated > Plants > Roots > Rhizosphere ...
GACGCAGCAACGGCGCTGGCGATCGCCGACCCCGGCAGGGACCTCGACCGGCCGCCGATTGGACCGCTTCAGCCCGTTGCCGACGATTGCTCTGAGACCATGCGCGCGGCGCTCGACCTCGCCCGTTCGGCTGGACTGCTCCCGGCGCTATGGCTGCTCGAGGCGGAGGTCGCAGAGCACAGCCTTTCGGCCGACGACATCGAGCAAGAACGGCGGCATCCTTCGGTCGAGATCGTCGCGCGGGCGAAGCTTCCGCTGGAAGATTTGCCCCCAACGCAGATCGTCGCCTTTCGCGCTTCCGACGACGGGCAGGAGCATGTCGCACTTCTAGTCGGCGCGTTCGCCGGCAAGCCGCCTCTCGTGCGACTGCACAGCGAGTGCCTGACCGGCGACGTGTTCGGGTCGCTCAAGTGCGACTGCGGGCCTCAGCTTAGGCAAGCGCTGCGCATCATCGGCGACGCAGGCGGCGGAGTGCTTTTATACCTCCGCCAGGAAGGCCGCGGAATCGGCCTCGCGAACAAGATCCGTGCCTATTCATTGCAGGATCGCGGATTTGATACGGTCGATGCGAACCGCCGCCTGGGGTTCGCCGACGACGAGCGGGACTATGGCCACGCGGCGGCAATGCTTCGCGCGCTCGGGATCGAGGAGGTTCGGCTGCTCACCAACAACCCCGACAAGGTGGCGGGCCTCGAGGCCGCCGGAATCAAGGTCGCCGAGCGCGTTGGCCACCAGATGCCGGCCAATCCGCACAATGCGGATTACCTTGCGACCAAGCGCAAGCGTTCGGGTCACCTGCTGGTCTGATCGAGGCCGATCAATCGGGCGACCTCGGCGAAGCTGTGCGCCACCTGGCTCACGCCGACGGAGCGCAGCATGTCCGCGTGACCGTCGAAGCAATGCTGTCCGGCTGCGAGACCGATAACAGCTGCGCCCGAGGCGAGAGCTCCGGTAGCGCCGATCTTCGAATCCTCGATGATCACGGTTCGGGCGATATCGGCGCCGATCGCGCGTGCTGCGTGAAGATAGAGGTCGGGAGCAGGCTTGCCGTGCTCGACATGCTCTCGCCCGCTGTAAATGTGATCGCCGAAGACGTCGCGGAGGCCGAGATGAGCAAGGTGAGTCCGGACCCAGGTCGTCGAGCTCGATGAAGCGACCGCTTTGGGAAGCTGGGGCGGAAGCGAGCGGACGAACGCAATCGCGCCGGCCACCTCATCGATCCCCTCTCGAAGCGCGCGGTCCCGGTGCGCGCGTCCTCGTTCATGGAATTCGGAGGGCAGAGGACGGCCGATTCGAGTCTCGACGGCATTCACGAAATCCTGACCCGAAAGCCCGGTGAAGTGCTCGATCGCCTCCGCCAGGCTCGTCGGGTGACCAAGGCTCGTCAGCAACTCGGCGAGGCGCTGGTTTCCCTCGAACTCGCTTTCGATGAGCACTCCGTCGAAGTCGAAAATGATCGCGTCGAAGTTCATCGATCAACCTTCGAACAACGCAGTCCCGATTCGCACCGCGGTCGCGCCGAGCATCACCGCGGCCTTGAAATCCCCTGACATTCCAATGCTCAAGCCAGTGACGTCATGGCGGCGGGCAAGCTTCGCGAGCAGCGCGAAATAGGGCGCAGGCTCGACGCCGAGAGGCGGGATTCCCATCAGGCCGGCAAGCCGAAGCGGAAAACCGCGGACCGCGGCGACGAGGGCGCCGACCCGGTCGACGGGGCAGCCGCCCTTTTGCTCCTCCTCGCCGATATTCACCTGCACGTAGACGGCGGGGGACCGGCCGGATTTCTCCGCCTCTTTCACCAGCGCCTGGAGCAGCGAAGGACGATCGAGCGAATGGATCGTATCAAACAGCTTCACCGCGTCGGCGGCCTTGTTGCTCTGGAGGCGGCCGATCGCGTGAAGCCGCAAGTCACGATGCTGCGCAAGGAGCGGCGGCCACTTGGCGAGGGCCTCCTGGACCCGATTCTCACCGAAATCGCGCTGACCAGCAGCGATCAATGGCTCGATCTCCTCGACACTTCGCCCTTTGCTGACGGCGATCAGCTGCACGTCGGCCGGGTCGCGTTTGGCAATCGCCGCGGCCCTGGCGATCTCATCGAGGATCCTCTGTCGTCGTTCGGCGGGACTGCTCATGCCAAGGCGCTATAGGAAGCAGCGTGAAGCGCCGCCAGAGAATGCCCGAGCAGTCGCTGATCATTGATCAACCGCCGGATGCTGAGCTCTGGTCAGCCCTGCGGCGGCTGCCGTTCGGTAGCGGCGTGCTAATCCTTTGCGAACTTGAGGCGACCGATGTGCGGCGCTTGCGACATCTCGCGAGCCTGCGCCATCTGACGGTGGTCAAGGAACAGCGCCGCACCGCTGTCCGAGTCCACAACATCCGCGAGCTCAGGAGCGCACTTCTCGCCCGGACCCGGCTCATCTTCCTGTCGCCGTTGTTCCCAACCCGGAGCCATCCCGACTGGAAGCCGATTCCCCGAATGCGCGCCGCTGCGCTCGCGAGGCTTGGCGGCCGTCGGCTCCATGCTCTCGGTGGAATGGACGCTCGGCGCTACGCGAAAGTCGCGCGGCTGGGCTTTAGCGGTTGGGCGGGAATTTCGGCGTTCAGAACTTGAACGCGGTGCCGACGTACACGGCCTGGCTGTCGCGACGGTCGTCCTGGAGCGCCGTCAGCCGATCCCGCTCGATATTGTAGCGGACGCCGCCGGTCAGGGCGATGTGACGCGAGAGCGAGTAAGAGCTGCCGACGTCGAGCGACACGTTGTTGCCTTGGCGCAGGCCAAGAGTCGGGCTGCCCGTCGCCCGGTCGGCACCGACTGCGACGCGGGTGCTCAGGCGATTGCTGAGCGAGTAGCTGACGCCCAGAACCGCGCTCTCGCGGCCGCCGACCGCCGGGTCGGCGCTCTTCACCTTGGCGACGTCGCCGGAAACGGCGAACCGGCGCCAGCCCACCGCCAGGCCCAGATTGTAGCCGGTTGGAGTGAGCGAGTTGATCGCCGCGGTCGGGATCGAGGCCTGGGCGATGCGCGCGTCGGTCGGCGTCACCACGCGGGCGCGGACCGCGACCCGGACCTGCGACGGACGGCCCTTGGCCGGTGCGGGCGTGAATTTGAAGTCGGTCAGCGCCAGCCCCTTGCCGGCGAGCGCAGCGGCAAGCTTGGGATCGGCGTTGGCAGGAGTGAATGAGGAAACCGGATCAAAGCTGAAAGAGACTGCTGCAGGCCGCTTCTTGTTGGATGCGCCGGTCGCAAATGCGGGAGTCAGCACGAGGCCGGCCGCGGCGAGTGCCGCAACCATCCTGGCTCCATTCCGCTGTGCGACTCTGAGCACAATCAACTCCCTGTCAGATGCGGATATAATCTGACTCACCTGAAGGTTCCATGAGCGAAATCGATTCGGTTGGCTCCTGTTGCTGACTCAACACAATTGCATCCCGGCACGGCACATGCTTGCGGGCCGCCCTTGACCATCTATAACGCCGCCAAAGCGCATTTCCCGTTCCTCAAGGACCTCCCCGATGAACCGCCTGCACACGACCGCCGCCGCCCTCATCGTCCTCGCAATGGCGACGCCCGGCTGCACCCGCAACCGCAACCTTCCCACGCAACTCGCGCCGTCACAGGTGACGACGCTGGCGATCAACTCCTATTTGTGGCGCGCAGCGGTCGATACGGTTTCATTCGCTCCGCTCCTCCAGGCGAACGCGCAGAGCGGGGTGATCATTACCGACTGGTACACGAACCCCAAGGCCCCGGGCGAGCGGGTGAAGCTTACCGTTGCTGTGCTCGATCCCGACCTTCGCACCGATGCGCTCCGGGTCTCGGCCGCGAAGCAGGTCTATCAGAATGGCGCGTGGGTCGATTCGCCCGTTTCGGCCGCGACGGTCCAGAAGCTCGAGGATATCATCCTGACCCGGGCACGCGACCTGCGGCGCGGCGCCGTCCGAGGCTAGCTCCTCCGTCATGAGCAGCCGATTCAACGCGGCTGAAGCCGACCGCCGCTGGCAGGCGCGCTGGGCGGAGGCGCGGTCGTTCCACGCCGACAGCGACAGCAACAAGCCCAAGACCTACGTCCTCGAGATGTTCCCCTATCCGTCGGGGCGGATCCACATGGGCCACGTCCGCAACTACACGATGGGCGACGTGATCGCCCGCTATCGCCGGATGCTGGGCCATGAAGTGCTTCACCCGATGGGCTGGGACGCCTTCGGAATGCCGGCGGAGAACGCGGCGATCGAACGCAAGGTCCATCCCGGCGAGTGGACCTGGGCAAACATCCGGGCGATGCGCGAACAGCTGAAGAGCATCGGCTTTGCGCTCGACTGGGAGCGCGAGTTCGCGACCTGCGACCCGGCCTATTACGGGCACGAGCAGGCACTATTCCTCGACTTGTTCGATGCCGGGCTGGTCTATCGCAAGGAAAGCGAAGTCAATTGGGACCCGGTCGACATGACCGTCCTCGCCAACGAGCAGGTCATCGACGGCCGCGGCTGGCGCTCGGGAGCGCTGGTCGAGCGCAAAAAGCTCTCGCAATGGTTCCTGAAGATCACCGATTTCGCCGACGATCTGCTCGAGGGGCTAGCTGAGCTCGACCAGTGGCCGGAGAAAGTCCGGCTGATGCAGGAGAACTGGATCGGCAAGAGCCGCGGCCTGCAGTTCCGCTTCCGCCTGCCCCAGCCGGCGGGCGGGATCGACAGCGTCGAAGTGTTCACAACGCGCCCCGACACGATCTTCGGGAGCAGCTTCGTCGCGGTCGCCGCCGATCATCCGATCGCACAAGCCGCTGCTGCCCAAGACCGGGAAGCTGCGGCATTCATCGCTGAATGCAAGGCCGGCGGGACCAGCGCCGCCGAGCTCGAAACCGCCGAGAAGAAGGGCTTCAAGACCGGTATCGAGGTCGTCCACCCGCTCGATCCCGAGTGGCGGTTGCCGGTCTACATCGCGAACTTCGTGCTGATGGACTACGGCACCGGTGCGCTCTTCGGCGTACCCGGCCACGACCAGCGCGATTTCGAGTTCGCGACCAAATATGGCCTGCCGATCAAGCGCGTGGTCGCGGCGAGCACTGACCTCGCCTCGGAACCGATCGGCGACGAGGCGGAGACCGCGCCCGGCGTTTCGGTCAACTCTCAGTTCCTCGATGGGCTGACGACAGAGCTGGCCCAGGCCCAGGTGATCCGACGCGCCGAAGCCGCCGGCTGGGGTCAAGGCACGATCCAGTATCGTCTTCGCGACTGGGGCGTTTCGCGTCAGCGTTACTGGGGCACGCCGATCCCGATCATTCACTGCCCTGTCTGCGGCGCGGTGCCGGTGCCCCGCGACCAGCTGCCGGTGGTGCTCCCCGACGACATCGAGTTCGACAAGCCCGGGAATCCGCTCGACCGGCACCCGACCTGGAAGGGCGTCGACTGCCCAAGCTGCCGCGGGGCGGCAACCCGGGAGACCGATACGCTCGACACCTTCGTCGATTCGAGCTGGTACTTCATCCGCTTCGCGAGCCAGCCCGCCGACGAGCCATTCGACCGCGCCGAAGCAGAGAAGTGGCTGCCGGTCGCGCAATATATCGGCGGCGTGGAGCACGCCATCCTGCACCTGCTTTACGCGCGCTTCTGGACCAGGGCGCTACAGCGGCTCGGACGCATTTCCATCGCCGAGCCCTTCAAGGGCCTGTTCACCCAGGGGATGGTCACCCACGAGACCTATCGCGCGGGCGACGGCAGCTGGCTCAGCCCCAACGAGGTCCGCAGGGACGGCGACGACTGGGTTCATATCGAAAGCGGGCATCCGGTGACCCCCGGCCGGGTCGAGAAGATGTCCAAGTCGAAGCGTAACACGGTCGATCCCGAGCCAATCCTCGCCAAGTACGGCGCGGATGCGGTGCGCTGGTTCATGCTTTCGGACAGTCCGCCGGAACGCGACCTCGAATGGTCGGAGGCCGGTATCGAGGGCGCGTCGCGCTTCGTCCAGCGTGTGTGGAAGCTGGCGACGACCAGTGCGCCCGGCGAGGGTGAAGACGAGGGCCTCAAGCGCAAAATGCATCGCACTGTCGCGGCCGTCGGAGAGGCCATCGAAGGACTGCAGTTCAACAAGGCTGTCGCGCAGCTGTACGAACTCACGACTGCGATCGAGAAGGCCAAGCCTTCCGCAACGCGGCATGAGGCAGTGCGCACGCTGATCCTGCTTGCGGCGCCCGCGGCGCCTCACCTTGCGGAGGAGAGCTGGGCCGCGATCGGGCAAAGCGGCATGATCGCGGAAGCGCCGTGGCCGAGCTTCGATCCCGCCCTGCTGGTCGACGAACAGGTGACGCTCGCGGTGCAGGTCAATGGGAAGCTTCGCGATACGCTGAACGCGCCGCGTGGGCTCGACCGGGCCGCGGCGGAAGCGCTGGCCCTTGCGTCCGACAAGGTCCAGCGGCAGCTCAACGGCGCGCCGCCGCGCAAGGTTATTGTCGTTCCCGACCGGCTGGTGAATATCGTCGCATGATGCGCACGGCCGCACTCGCTCTTGTGCTGTTCTGCCTTGGCGGCTGCGGGCTCCGCCCGCTCTACAGCGGCGGCAGCGGAAGCGCGGTCGCGGCGACGCTGCGCTCGGTCAAGGTAGCGCCGATCCCCGGCCAATCCGGCTGGCTGATGCGCAACAAGCTGGTCGATCGGCTGGGCGAATCCGGATCGGGCACTGCTGCCTACCGGCTAGACGTCACCCTGGACGACAACATCACCAGCTACGGGCTCCGCTCCGACCAGGCCGCCACCCAGGAACGGCGCACGCTGAGGGCGCGGTTCCAGCTCGTCGATGTTCGCAACGGCATGGTGGTGCTCGACGCGACCGCCGGATCCGACGCCGGGATCGACATCGTCAGCTCGGAATATGCGACCGTCGCCGCCGAACAGACGGCGCTCGAGAATCTAACCGACATTGTCGCCGACCAGATCGTTTCGAGGCTCGCGCTTTACGCCGACCGCACAGCTGCGGCGAAGTGAAGGCAAGCAAGGCAAGTATCGGCCGAGCGGTCGACCAGCCTGACGGCAAGATCCGCTTCTACCTGTTCCACGGGCAGGACGAGTCGCAGTCGCGGGCGCTCGCCCAGCGGCTGGCCGAAGCGCTCGGAGCAAGCAAGTTCGAGATAGGCGCGGGCGCGATCAAGTCCGATCCCGCCTCTCTGGTCGACGAGGCGAGCGCGCTCAGCCTGTTCGGCGGCAAGCGCGTGATCTGGATTGAGCCCGCGACCAAGGACATCGAAGAGGCTGTTGCGGCCATGCTCGATGCGCCGTCGACGGAAAGTCCGGTGATTGCGATTGCCGGCTCGCTGACCAAGGCGTCTCCGCTCCTCAAGCTCGCTGAAGCCTCACCCGTCGGCTTGGCCTATGCTTCCTATATCCCGGAGGGGCAGGATGCTGTCCGCGTGGTCGCCGATCTCGGGCGCCGGTTTGGATTGAAGGTTTCGCCACCGGTCGCAGCGCGGCTGGCGGACAGCGCCGGGAACGATCAGGCGATCGTCGCCCAGGAGCTGCAGAAGCTGGCACTCTATGTCGGCGCATCGCCGGAAGCGCCGAAGGAGCTGGACCACTCGGCTTTGGATGCAGTCGGAGCCGACAGCGCCGAGGGCGACTTCCAACGCCTCGCCGACCTCGCGCTTGAAGGCAATATTGACGAGCTTTCGGACGAGCTCTCCCGCCTGCCGAGCGGAGGTTCGCAAGCCATTCCGGTCATTCGTTCGCTGCAGCGGCGGCTGCTGATGCTTGCCCCTGCGCGGGCACGGATCGAGCGTGGCGAACGGCTAGACGCCGTCATGACGTCGCTCGGCAGGTCCTTGTTCTGGAAGGATAAAGCCAGGATTGAGCGGATGCTTGGCACGTGGAGCGCCGGTGGGCTGGCGACCGCTGCCGAACGCGCCGGGCAGCTCGAGCGATCACTGATGTTCACCAAGGCTCCGGACCGCGAGGCGCTCGGCGAAGAGCTGTTGGCGATCGCTCGGAAGGCGCGGAGTTCTAGATAGGCTCGCCGCTTAGCCGCTGGCAGATCATGTCGAGCTGGTCGAGGCTTGAATAGTGGAGGGTCACTGTCCCACCCTGCGCCTTGTGCGTGACCTGCACCTTCAGGCCCAGGATGTCGCCCAGCTGCCGTTCGAGGGCGACCAGATCGGCGTCGGCATGCTTGTTGGCGTTGCGCTCGCTGGCTCGGGCGATGAAGCTTCCTGCTCCGGGCCGTGCTCTCTCGCGTCTCGCCCATTCCTCGGCCTGCCGTACCGAAAGACCCTTGGCGATCACCTTGCGCGTGAGCTCAGCCGGATCGGGCGCCGTCGCGACAGCGCGGGCATGACCCATACTGATATCGCCTTGCAATAGCGATTGGCGGACGAACTCAGGAAGTTCAAGCAATCTCAGCAGGTTGGCAACATGACTTCTTGACTTGTGCACAATCCGGCCGACGTCATCCTGGGTGTGGCCGTGTGCCTTGATCAGCTGGCGATACCCTTCTGCTTCCTCCAGCGGGTTCAAATCCTGGCGCTGAATGTTTTCGATCAGAGCGAGCTCGGCGGTAGTCGATTCATCGATCTCGCGAACGATCGCGGGAATACTGTGCAGCCGCGCCCGCTGAGCCGCGCGCCAGCGCCGCTCGCCGGCGATGATCATATAATCCTCACCAGCCGGCCTCAGCAGGATCGGCTGAAGCACCCCCCGCTCGCGAATCGAATCGGCAAGTTCATCGAGCGATTCCTCATTGAACTGAACCCGCGGCTGCGCCGGATTGGGCTTGATCCTGGCAAGTTCGATCTCGCGCACCCCGCCGCGCCCGGGCGCGGCATCTGCGGCGGCCACCCCGGCCGTCGGGACCGGCCGTGCTGCTTCGCCAAGCAGCGCCTGAAGGCCCATGCCGAGGCCCTTCGCGGGCCGCTGCTCGCCACTCATGCCGCGACCGCCAGTTGCGGCAAACGCCCGATCAGCTCGCGGGCAAGCCGCACGTAGGCTTCGGAGCCGGAGCACTTGAGATCGTAGATGAGCGCTGGGAGCCCATGGCTCGGCGCCTCCGACAAGCGAACGTTTCGCGGAACGATCGTCTCGAACACTGCCGCGCCGAGGCAGGCGCGCACGTCCTCGGCCACAGCCTGCGACAGATTGTTGCGACGATCGAACATCGTCAGCGCGACGCCGAGGATCGACAGCTCGGGATTGAAGGAGAGCCGAATCCGTTCAACGGTCTGCAGCAGTTGACTCAAGCCCTCGAGCGCGAAGAACTCGCACTGGAGCGGCACCAAGAGATGGCGCGCTGCCACGAGCGCATTGACCGTGAGCAGGCCGAGCGACGGCGGGCAGTCGATCAGGCAAATGTCCCAGCGGCCCGGAGCCGCCGCGCCGAGCGCCTTGTCGAGGCGATGCGCGCGGTCCTCGAGCCCAACCATCTCGACCTCCGCGCCTGACAGGTCGACCGTCGCCGGCAGCAGGTCGAGCCGCGGGACGCGGGTCGCAATCGCCGCGTCGGTTGCCGAAGAGCGTCCGATCAGCACATCATAGCTCGAGCGTTGTCGTTGCGCCTGCGAAACACCCAGGCCCGTTGACGCATTGCCCTGCGGATCGAGGTCAACCAGCAGAACACGCCAGCCGATCGCCGCCAGCGCGGTTGCGAGGTTGATGCAGGTCGTGGTCTTGCCGACGCCGCCTTTTTGATTGGCTACAGCGATGCGGATCATATTTTCGCCCTCACCCCCGTCGCGACGACGATTTGGCTCTCGGCGTCGGTGACACTCGGTTCCACGTGGAATGCACCTTGCCACGTCCGGCGCGCTTCGGCCAGTTCCCGCTCCGCGCCTCGGCCCTTGGGAAGCGCCCAAACGGTTTTTCTTGTGGACAGATGTGCGGATATTTTGAGCAGCTCGGCCAAATTGGCGACGGCCCGGGCGGTGATTACATCATAACTCCCCTCAGCGCGTTCGGCCTTGGTAGCGATCACATGTGCGTTGAGGCCCAGTGATTCGCTAACCTTGTGGAGAAAATCGGCGCGCAAGCGCCTTGGCTCGACCAACGTGACCGAACCTTCGACCAGACATGCTATCACGACGCCGGGCAGTCCGGCCCCGGATCCAATGTCGATCCACGAGGCGCTGGGGCGCGGTTCGAAGCGGACGAGCTGCGCCGAATCGAGGATGTGGCGCTCCCACAGCTGGTCGAGCGTCGAAGCGGAGACGAGGTTCTGGCGCTGCGCCTCCTCGCGCAGCAGCGCCGCGTAGGCTTCGAGCCTCTCAAATGTTTCACGTGAAACGTCGCGGCCAATGACTTCGGCCAGCCGCTCGATCACGCAGCTGCCCGGCGGCTCGCAGCCACATAAAGGGCGGAAAGCGCCGCCGGGGTTACTCCTGGCACACGGGATGCCTGGTCAAGCGTTTCAGGCGAGGCGTTCGTCAGCCGCTCGACCATCTCGTTGGACAGGCCCGGCACGCTCGCATAGTCGAGCTTCGCCGGGATCCACACCCGGGAGTCGCGCTGGACGACCTCCCATTCGCGCTGCTGGCGCGCGACGTAAGGCTCATAGAGCGCGTCTGCCCGCCCTTCCTCGGTCTCTGCCCACGTCGGACTCGATCGACCGGCCAAGTGCGCTTCGATCTGCTGCCGACGGCGCTCCGAGACGCAGCCTGTCTCAAGAGCCGATTCGCCGAGCCGCGAAGTCGCATTGTCTGCTCGCAAAGAAAGCCGGTACTCGGCGCGTGCCGTCATCATGCGATAGGGCTCGCTGACGCCCTGAAGCGTCAGGTCGTCGATCATCACACCAATGTACGAACTCCGCCGGTCGAAGCGCACTTCCCCCATTTCAAGGGCGCAGGCGGCCGCGTTCAGCCCCGCAGCGAGTCCCTGCGCCGCGGCCTCCTCGTACCCGGTCGTGCCGTTGATCTGTCCCGCGAGGAACAGTCCCGCCAGCTCCCGCACCTCGAGTGTCTGGTTGAGCCGGCGCGGATCGACGAACTCATATTCGACGGCATAGCCCGGCCGCACGATCTCGGTGCGCTCGAGGCCGGTGATGCTGCGTACGAACTGCTCCTGCACGTCGAGCGGCAGCGAGGTCGAAATGCCATTCGGATACACCAGCGCGTCGTCGAGTCCCTCGGGTTCGAGAAAGATCTGGTGCGCATTGCGCTCGCCAAAGCGCTTCACCTTGTCCTCGATGGACGGGCAATAGCGCGGGCCCCTGCCCTCGATCGCTCCCGCGAACAGCGGCGAGCGATCGAAGTTGGCCCGGATGATGTCGTGGGTTCGCTCATCCGTGCGCGTGATCGCGCAGCGCAGATGCGGCTGCCGCACACCGCTATCGAGCGCCGACATGGACCAAACCTCGGCGTCGCTGGACTGCTCCTCGAGCCGCGCCCAGTCGATCGTTCGGCCATCGAGGCGTGGAGGAGTCCCGGTCTTGAGCCGGCCCTGGGCCAGGCCCAGCTCACGAATCTGCCCAGCCAGTGGACGCGACGCCTGTTCGGCGCGCCGGCCGCCCTCGACCACCTGCGCGCCGATAAACATGCGCGCATCGAGGAACGTGCCGGTCGCGATCACCACGGCCCGAGATGGCAGAGTTCCGGCGCTGGTCTCAATGCCCCCGACTTGGCCATTCCGAGCGATCAGGGCGAGTGCCTCGCATACGATCAGCTCGACCCCATTCTCGGCGAGCAGCTCCGCTATCGCCTTGCGATAGAGTCGGCGATCCGCCTGAACGCGAGGACCCCAGACCGCCGGTCCCTTGCTCCGGTTGAGCATGCGTCGGTGGATCGCTGCACGGTCCGCCGCGCGAGCCATGAGCCCATCGAAGACGTCCAACTCACGGACGAGATGCCCCTTGCCGACGCCTCCGATCGACGGATTGCACGACATCTGCCCGGCGTCTTCCGGACGGAAGGTGAGCAGCCCGACCCGCGCTCCGCGGCGGGCCGCTGCGGCCGCAGCCTCGCAGCCGGCATGGCCGGCACCGATCACCAGAACGTCGTGCATGGTCCGAGCCTTAGCCGATCACCGTTCCACGTGGAACATCCACGCGCAGCCTGTCTGGGGACAAGCGAGCATGGATGTCACTTGCCGAGGCAGAAGCGGCCGAACAAGGCATCGAGCACATCTTCGACGCCGGCCCTGCCCGTCAGCCGATCGAAGGCCGAACGCGCAAGCCGCAGCTGCTCCGCAAGGAGTACGATGTCTCGGATCGATGCCGCCGCCGCGAGCGCCTCCGCCGCCTGGGCGATGTGCGCCGCCTGGCGCCTATTGAGCGCGACTGCGCCGTCGGCCGGAAGAACCGAGCAGGCAAGCTGTCCGACCTCCTCCAGTAAAGCCGGAATGCCTTCGCCGGTTATCGAAGAGACTGCGATCGAGCCCTGAGGCGCGTCGCTGCGCCCCGGCAGGTCCGCTCTTCCCTGTACGCGGATGAGCCGCTGGTGCTCCGGGGCGTTCGCCGACTCACCCAGCCAGACGAGCACATCGGCCGCCATAACCAGCTGTTCCGTCCGCTCGACCCCGATCGCCTCGACGCGATCCTCCGTTTCGCGAAGACCAGCCGTGTCGGTCAGTCGGATCGGAACTCCTGCGAGGGAAAGCGACACCTCGATATGGTCGCGGGTGGTCCCCGGCAGCTCGGTGACGATCGCTCTCTCTTCTCCAGCTATAGCATTGATAAGGCTAGATTTTCCAGCGTTAGGAGGCCCCGCTATGACTACCCGCACACCATCTTTCAGCAGCTCGACTCGCGGCCGCTCAAGCCATCCATTCAGCTCGACACCGAGAGATTCACAGTCTCTCACCAGTGCGGCATCTATCGCCTCATCTTCCTCGTCATAGTCGATCGCTCGCTCCGCCTGCGCAGAGAGGCCAACCAGCCGCTCCTGCCAGAGTGTGATCTGCTTCCTCAATCCGCCTTCGGCCAGCGCGAGGGCTGCCTTGCGCTGCGATTCGGTCTCGGCCTCGATCAGATCGGCCAAGCCTTCAGCTTCGGTCAGGTCGATTCGGCCGTTCTCGAACGCGCGGCGGGTGAACTCGCCAGGGCTCGCCAGACGCAAGCCCTCCATCCGGCCAAGGCACGCAAGCAGCGCATCCACGATCGCGCGGCCGCCATGACATTGAAATTCAACCACATCTTCACCGGTAGAGCTCGCCGGAGAGTCGAACCGCAGAACCAAAGCCTCGTCGAGCAGTTCGCCGGAAGGCTCGCGGAGCTCGCGAACTGCCGCCATCCTGGCTTCCGGCAGAGAGCCCGCAATCTTCGTCGCGGCCTCGTGAGCCTGCGGGCCGCTGATGCGGATCACCGAGATCGCCGCGGGTGGCCGGCCGCTCGAGAGTGCGAAAATGGTGTCGCTCATGCTTAGCTGAAGAAGGGTGCGATTACTGGGGCGACATGCCCCGCGCCCTCATAAATCATCTTCAGCGCAACCCAGAGGATAACCAGCAGCCCGGCCCACGCGAGCCAGCGATAGCGGTCGATGTAACGCGCAATCAGGTTTGCGGCCGCGCCCATCAACAGAACCGACAGGATAAGACCAAAGACAAGGACGTACGGATGCTCGCGTGCCGCTCCCGCGACCGCCAGCACGTTGTCGAGACTCATGCTGACGTCGGCCACTGCGACGCCCCAGGCTGCGCTTGCAAAGCTCTTCGCCGGTTTGAGGCCCGAATGCTCGTCTCCCGCGATTTCGTCGCAACCTGCACTTTCTTGCTTGTGACGGAGTTCGCGATACATCTTCCAAGCGACCCACAGCAGCAGAATGCCGCCTGCGAGCACCAGACCTATGATCTGCAAGAGCTGGGAAACGACCAGTGCGAAGGCGATCCTGAGAACGAGCGCGGCAAGCACGCCGATCAGGATCACCTTCCTGCGTTGTTCCGCGGGCAGTCCTGCAGCGAGCGCGCCCACGACGATCGCATTGTCGCCGGCAAGGACGATGTCGATAAAGAGGATCTCGACCAACGCGGCGGCCGCCGCCGGAGTAATGAAGCTCAGGTCCACGCGATCAGCTAGCCGAGGCCCAATACTTGCCTCAAGCCCAGGACGTGCTCCCCGCCGACCCAGCCTTCGTAGATCATGTTGCACGCGACCCAGAGGATGACTGCGAGCCCGACATAGTTGAGCCATGGATATCGGCCGATCACGCGCGCTACGTAATTGGCGGCAAAGCCCATGAAGAGGACGGAAAAGGTCAGGCCGATGAACAGCAGCGCGGGATTGTCCCGGGCGATCGAGGCCACCAGGAGGACGTTGTCGAGGCTCATGCTCAGGTCCGCCACCGTGATTGCGATCGCGGCCTGAAGGAACGTCTTGCTTTGCGGCGGCCCTTCGACGGCGGCGGTGTCCGGATCGTCCACGACAACCGACTCGCGCGGGTAAAGCTCGCGCAGCATATTGTAGGCCACCCACAGCAGCAGCAGGCCGCCGGCGAACACGAGACCGGTGACGCGGAGCAGCTGGGTCGCGATCAGCGCGAAGATGATCAGACAGGCGAGCGCCATCGTCACGCCGAACATCAGCACTCTTCGACGCTCCCGCGGCGGAAGCCCGGAGGCCAGCGAGCCCATGATGACGACATTGTCGCCGGCCATGGTCAGGTCGCCGATGATGATCTGCCCGAGCTTGGCGAGGCCCGCCGCGGTGAAGATCGCGCCGAAGTCGAAGCCCTCAATCATGGGACGGGTCAACCGTCATTGCGAGGAGCGAATGCGACGAAGCAATCCACTTACGCAACTCCGGATTGCTTCGCTGCGCTCGCAATGACGTGGAAGCTTACTGGTTCATCGAAGCGAAGAAGTCCTCATTCGACTTCGCATCCTTCATCTTGTCGAGGAGGAACTGCATCGCGTCGACCGTGCCCATCTGCATCAGGATTCGGCGCAGCACCCACATCTTGGTGAGCGTGCCCTGTTCAACCAGCAGCTCCTCCTTGCGGGTGCCGGACTTGCCGACATCGAGCGCCGGGAAGATGCGCTTGTCGGCAACCTTGCGGTCGAGAACGATTTCGCTGTTACCGGTGCCCTTGAACTCTTCGAAGATGACCTCGTCCATCTTCGAGCCGGTGTCGATCAGCGCGGTTGCGATGATCGAAAGCGAGCCCCCCTCCTCGATGTTGCGCGCGGCGCCGAAGAAGCGCTTCGGCCGTTGCAACGCGTTGGCGTCGACGCCGCCGGTCAGCACCTTGCCGGAGCTCGGAACGACCGTGTTGTAGGCGCGGCCGAGGCGGGTGATCGAGTCGAGCAGGATCACCACGTCCTTCTTGTGCTCGACGAGGCGCTTGGCCTTTTCGATCACCATTTCTGCGACCTGGACGTGCCGGCTCGCGGGCTCGTCGAAGGTCGAGGAAATCACCTCGCCGTCGACCGAACGCTGCATGTCGGTGACCTCTTCCGGCCGCTCGTCGATGAGCAGCACGATCAGGATCACCTCCGGATTATTGTCGGTGATCGCCCGGGCGATGTTCTGCATCAGCACGGTCTTGCCCGTGCGCGGCGGGGAAACGATCAGCGCGCGCTGGCCCTTGCCGAGCGGAGAGACGATGTCGATGACCCTTGCGGACTTGTCCTTGATGGTCGGGTCGAGCGTATCCAGACGGAGCTTCTCGTCGGGATAAAGCGGCGTCAAATTGTCGAAGTTGACGCGGTGCCGGACCTGCTCCGGATCGTCGAAGTTGATGGTGCTGACCCGGGTCAGCGCGAAATAGCGCTCGCCCTCCTTGGGCCCGCGGATCTCGCCCTCGACCGTGTCACCGGTCCTCAGGCCGAAGCGGCGGACGATCGATGGCGCGACGTAGATATCGTCGGGCCCCGCGAGATAATTGGCTTCCGGTGATCGCAAGAAGCCGAAACCGTCGTTCAGCACCTCGATGGTGCCCGAACCCATGATCTCGACGCCGTTTTCGGCCTGGACCTTGAGGATCGAGAACATGAGATCCTGCTTGCGCATC
>Ga0207647_10001920_pt1 | contig 15897 bp, 14 predicted proteins | sample KBSCornC2_FD_184295 | JGI IMG/M metagenome (GOLD analysis project Ga0207647, IMG submission 184295) | Corn rhizosphere microbial communities from Kellogg Biological Station, Michigan, USA - C2 (SPAdes) (version 2) | ecosystem: Host-associated > Plants > Roots > Rhizosphere ...
GAGAGCCTGCAGTTTCGAGACGGTTAGCAAGCCGCATCCGGATGGTGGAAGCACGTTCGCCGCCCATGTCGAACATTGTTGGTGAAGCAAGTGCCAACGCGGCTGTGGAAGACTTCATCCAGATGCCCGCGCGTATATCACGCATTATGTATATAAGGTCTCGAAAATGTCACTTAGTCTCTATGGCTTTTGAGAGCCGAGAGAGCCGCCGGCTGTCGGTTCTCCTGTTGCAGGAAGTCAACACGGATGCAGATCAAATCATTCATCAGCAACTTCTTCACGCGAAGCCGTTGAACCTGGGGCTGAGGAATGTTCGTCTGGCTTTCTTTGGTACAATCCAAATTGCGGAATGGTGACAGTTTCGCGGTCTGCGGTCGCTCATACAAGGTGGAGCTTGTAGGCACAGGCGAATCGGTAGACGGTAAAGATGGACAGTAGAATCATCACCTTGCGGTAAACTGTTTAAGAACGCAGTGGGGACGTAGTTCAGTTGGTTAGAATGCTGCCCTGTCACGGCAGAGGTCGCGGGTTCGAGCCCCGTCGTCCCCGCCATTCAAAATAAAGCACTTAAGCTTGAATGGCAACCCTGGTGACAATCCACAATCCGATCCACAATTCACTGCACTAGACGACTTCCAAGGCCTACTGCGCTAAAGGAAAGCGCCTTGCGCTGCCTGTTTTTCGGGGTCGTCTTGCGTATAGAGGTTCATGGTCGTGCGGATGTCGCTATGCCGCAACATTCCCTGAACCGTCTTCGGATCGACTTCCCTTTGTTCACGAGCCAGGTGCTTAAGCTGTGCCGCAGGTTGTGAAGACCAAAGCGCTGTCCCTTTGCAAGTACGACGCCGGCGCTTACTGCCGGCGGCCGCAGATGATCCTGTACGAACGTCGACGCCCTGATAGGCACTTTGCCGTCCCTGAGCAGCGACGGAAAGACGAAATCATCGACCGACTGGCAGATCGCCGTCGAGCAGGCAGAGAACGAAGCTGGCTGGAAAGCTGCCTGCCGGAGTCACCCGCAGCCTGGAGACCGCGCAGGCGGCGCGCGTTGACTGGCGGGAGCTGTTGCGTCGCGCCTGGTCGGAGACCATTCCGACCGACTACAGTTGGGCACGCCCCAACCGCCGTCACGTGTGGAACGGTCTCTACCTTGCAGGCATCGTCTGCGAAGGTGTCGGTGAGATCTGTATCGCGGTCGATTTCTCCGGTTCCATCAACGCACGTCAGCTTGGCTTGTTCGAGGCCGAGGTCCGCTCCATCCTCGCCGGTCAGCAGCCTCGGTTCGTCCATGTTCTGCACTTTGATAATGAGGTGCAGAAGGTTGAAACCTACCTGCCGGGCCAGCCCGTAAAGCTCGCTCCCATTGGAGGCGGTGGAACGGACTTCCGTCGCTGCTTCCGCTGGCTGGAAGAGCGCGGAATCACGCCACAGACGCTTGTCTTTCTAACAGACCTGTGGGGTACATTCCCAAGCGACGCGCGGCCATACCCGGTTCTCTGGGCCTCGACAGGGAAGTGCGAGGTCCCCTTCGGGCAGGTCATTCCGAGTGCACTTACGTGGTTAACTCCAGGGAGATCTGCTTGGTGTCGCGATCGATCGTAGCGATTTTGAAATTGCGCACCTGACCAACGTGAATTGGCTCAGCGTGCGCACCCAACGCTTTCGTCTCACCCTTCCACCGGGCGCTCAGCATAGAGCTCAATGCTGAGAGATCAATCTTGGCTTCGCTTTGGCTCGATGCCGCCGGCTCGGTCGTTACGCTTACGGCGCAATTAGCGCGAATGCCTTCGCCAAGTTCCACGATGGCGTTATCCTCTGTGCACTCAATCAGGCGGCCCGATACGACGTCACCGATTGAATGCTCCTCGAGGTACTCGTCCAGGTCGGTAGGAACCAACTGCTTCATACTCAGCTTGATCTGACGCTTTTCCAAATCTACGGCGAGTACCTGAGCTCTGACTACCTGTCCTATCTTAAGCACGTCCTGTGGATGGTTAATGCGTTTCTCGGCGCTGATCTCGCTGATGTGAACCAAGCCCTCGATGCCCTCTGCCATCTGCACAAAGGCTCCAAATTTTGTTAGTCCTGCGACTGGGCCTTCAATAACAGAACCTGGAGGAAACTTCTGCGGCACCACAGTCCATGGGTCGCCAAGAGCTTGCTTAAGCCCCAAAGAGAGACGGCGCTCGGCTGGGTTGATTGAAAGAATGACCGCCTCAACTGCGTCATCGAGTTTGAGCAAATCAGCAGGCTTCCGCACCTTCTTGACCCACGACATCTCAGAGACGTGAATCAAGCCCTCGATGCCCGGCTCGACTTCGATGAACGCACCAAAATCCGTAAGACGTTTTACGGTGCCGCTGACACGCTGACCCAACTGATACTTGTCGGCAGCAGACTCCCATGGCTCTGGCTGCAGTTGCTTGAGACCAAGGGAAATGCGCCTGCTGTCGGCATCGATCTTCAAAACCTTGACCTGTAGCCGCTGACCGACAGTAAGAACTTCCTCAGGATTATTGACGCGACTCCAGGCGATATCGCTTACATGCAGCAAACCATCGACACCGCCAAGATCGACAAAGGCGCCGTAGTTTGTAAGGCTTCGAACCAGACCACTAACGATATCTCCCTCTCTCACCTCTGCATATCGTTTTTGCTCAAGCTGGCGTGCCTGTTCTTCAAGGATGACGCGGCGGTCAACGACGACGTCCTCTTCGGCGGCGTCGAGCTTTACGATGCGGCAGGTGATCTCCTGGCCAACAAGCTTCTCCAAATCGGCAGCATCGCGGGTGCCGCTACGAGATGCAGGCATAAAGGCTCGTACGCCAACGTCGACTGTAAGACCACCCTTGACGATGCTAGTCACGGTTCCTGCGACGGCTGCTTTTTGCGCATAGGCTTCTTCCAGTGATGACCAGTCCGTCGGCTGAGCAATCTTCAAACGCGAGAGAGCATAGTATCCCTCTTCATTGCGCCCCTTGACCGATACAGGAAACCTGTCTCCAACCCTAATCCCTTGGGCGTTGTTCTCAAACTCTCCTCGAGAGAGTACGCCCTCGATTTTGAAACCTATATCCAGGAACACTGAATCTGACGAGATCGAGATCACGATGCCTTCTTTCTGTGAGGCCTCCGTCTTCGATTGACCACCATGAGTCTTTTCGAACTGTGAAAGGAGTGAGCCGAACGATTCTGTGGAATCGTCAATGGCCTCAGGTGTATTGAGAGAGTCGGGAGCGGTATCGTGGGTGCCTTCGCCTGCCATAACAATTGCTTAATATTGTAGCCATGATCGGGCGGTGGGAATTTTAGCGAGCAATGTAATGTGCTGCGCGAACTGCCGTAAGCGACGCGATGCGCCTGAGCAGCTTTCAGGAAACTCTGATAAGTCTGCGTTTGCTGCAACAGACTTGGCCCACGTCGTCGTATTGACGGTCCCAGAAACGGTGTGTTTCGATCGATCCAGTGATTCGAAAGCCAGCACTTCCGGTGGATTCGATTCTGCCGGAGGTTCTCGCAATCCTGCAGCACACGACCAACCTCGTCATTGAAGCCCCGCCAGGAACCGGGAAGACCACCCGTGTGCCGCCAGCCATTCTCGGTCTCGTCCGCGGCGAAGTTATCGTACTCGAACCGCGCAGGATCGCGGCTCGCCTGGCGGCACGTAGGGTCGCATGGGAAAGCGGGGAAGAGGTAGGCGGAACGGTTGGCTACCAGGTGCGCTTCGAAGAGAGGATCGGGCCGCGCACGCGACTCCGGTTTGTTACAGAGGGCATTCTGACCCGCCGTTTGCTGACAGATCCAACTCTTAAAGGCATCGACGCGATCGTCCTTGACGAATTCCACGAACGCCACCTTGACAGCGACCTTGCGCTGGCACTTCTAAAGCGTCTCCAACGCACCCGGCCGGAGTTACGCATTGTTGTGATGTCGGCCACGCTCGATGTGGCGCCGATAGCGCGATACCTGGATGACTGTCCAGTCCTTCGATCCGAGGGGAAGCTGTTTGAATTGTCGGTTAGGCATCTGCCTTATTCCCCTGAGCCGCTTCACATTCAAACGAGGAGAGCTGTGGAACTGCTGAATGCCGGCCAGCCCTCAGGCAGCATTCTCGCTTTCCTTCCTGGCATCGCGGAGATTAGGAGAACGATGCGCGAGTGTGAAACGATCGCTCGCCAAACGGGCCTGCTTGTACTGCCCCTGCATGGAGATCTATCACCCTCCGAACAGGACCGCGCCGTGCTGCCGTCGGCAGAAAGAAAACTCATCCTCGCAACCAATGTTGCCGAGAGCTCTGTCACTGTAGAAGGAGTGACGGCAGTCATCGATAGCGGTTTGGCGCGCATCGCAACCTACTCGCCCTGGACTGGACTTCCGACGCTGCAGGTTGGACGGATCAGCAAGGCATCCGCAACTCAACGAGCCGGACGAGCGGCCCGCACAGGACCCGGCCAGGTGATGCGTCTTTATTCCGAAGAAGATTATCTGCTGCGACCGGAGCACGATACTCCTGAGATCGCACGGGCCGATCTTTCGCAGTTTTTACTCAGCATTCGCGCAATGAAGATCGCACATCTCGATGATCTCGATTGGTTGGATGCTCCCCCTGCGACAAGCATTGAGAGTGCTGAGTTGCTGCTTGATCGCCTTGGAGCAAACGACGGTATGGAGCAGCAACTCGCAAGGTTTCCGTTGTCCCCTCGCTTGTCCCGCATCCTGGTCGAAGCATTAGATCGAGGTGTCGGAGAGGATGGATGCTTTGCGACCGCACTGCTCGGTCTAGGCGTGCGCAGTGAGAAAAATGATCTTCTAGCTGCCATGGACTTGCCTCAGGAGTATCGTTTGCGGCAGCACGTCGGACAACTGATCAGGATGGCTCGCCCACCAAAGCAAACCCACCACGATGATGAGGCATTGCTGCTCTCCGTACTGGCTGGTTTTCCTGACCGTGTGGCCCGGCGGCGAACGGGCAATCAGGTGCTGCTATCAACAGGTATCTCGGCGGAGGTGGCAGGCGAAATGCCACCTTATGAATTTCTGCTCGCCCTCGATGCGGAGGATCGTCACGAAAACCCCTTGCCACTCATCCGCATGTTCGCACGAGTTGAGCCTGAATGGCTGCTCGATCTCTTCCCTGATCGTATTCAAGAAAGATCGAGTGTGGTCTGGAATCGCATCACGGAGCGGGTCGAGAAAGTAAGTGCGCTGCTATATGACAACCTGATCATTGAGGAGTCACGAGTAACCGCTCCTGAGGCAGAAGCGGCCGAGTTGCTCGCCCAGAAGGCATTCGACATAGGACTAGATTGCTTCGTAGAAAAGTCGGCTCTAGAATATTTCCTCGCTCGATTGAACTTCGCGCGATTCGAGTCACCCGATCTCCTACAAACTCTGCGCAAGTTGTGCTTGGGGCTTCAAAGCTTTGGGGATCTGAGAGATGCCGCTAGGAACTTCATCCCCCTTCTGAAAGAAGGGCTAAACATGAAGCTCCTCGATAAGATCGCCCCTCTGAATATTCGCCTGAAGAATGGACGTCAGACCAAGATCCACTACGAAGAAGGCAGGCCACCATGGATTTCATCCCGGTTGCAAGATTTCTTCGGTATGCAGGAAACTCCACGGATCGGTCCGGACAACACGCCGCTCGTTATCCATCTTCTCGCTCCAAACCATCGCGCGGTACAGACGACAACAGACCTTGCCGGATTTTGGGAGCGCCTTTACCCACAGGTTCGGCGGGAACTACTGCGCCGCTATCCAAAGCATGAGTGGCCAGAGACGCCTTACGCACTGAAAGGCCCTAAGAACAGATAGCTCAATCTAAGCGCGTTTATGAGGAGTAATCCGGCGCTCAAGTCGATTGGCGTTGCCCATTCGAATACCCTGCAAAGATATCGAGACGCGTTGGACTCAAGTACCAGGTGGTACTTGGCCGGTATCATGGCGAGATCGCCAAGCAGAAGGGAAGTCGCACAATATTGCCACTATGGAATCGAACCGGCGCACATTCATGAAAGCTGGCCTTGCCGCGGCCATTCTTCCTCAGACGAGCGGTGTCACGCCATCTGTCCCGCGTAAGGGCCGTATCCGGCAGTCTGTTTCGCGATGGTGTTATAACCAGATTCCGCTGGACCAGCTCTGTGTGGCTGCCGCACAGATGGGGCTTAAGGGTGTTGACCTGCTGGAAGTAGCAGAGTTCGACATTCCGCGCCGCTACGGCCTCATCTGCACAATGGGGTATGCTGGAGGTGGGACGATTCCGGACGCGCTGAACCGTACCGAGCATCATGCCGCCATTGAAGAGGCATTCCGCAAGAACATCCCGATAGCTGCCAAGGCGGGCGTGCCGAATGTCATCACCTTCTCTGGCAACCGCCGTGGCATGTCGGATGAAGAAGGCGCTCGCAATACGATCCTAGGACTGAATCGTCTGAAGACGATTGCAGAAGATAACGGCGTCAATATCTGTCTTGAGTTACTGAACAGCAAGCGCGATCACAAGGACTACATGTGTGACCACACTGCCTGGGGCGCCCGTGTCGTTCGCGAAGTGAACTCGCCGCGTGTGAAGCTGCTCTATGACATCTACCACATGCAGATTATGGAGGGAGATCTGATTGCCACGATCCGTGAAAACATCGACGTCCTGGGCCACTTCCACACGGGAGGTGTTCCTGGACGGCATGAAATCGATGGAACGCAGGAGATTCATTATCCGGCACTGATGGAAGCACTGGTAGATCTCAATTATCCCGGGTACATCGCGCACGAATTCGTGCCAAAAAGCGATCCTCTGACTTCATTGCGGCAGGCCGTGGACATTTGTGATGTGTAGCTGCTTTCAGTAGGGGAAACAGTAGGCAGTGTGGACAGTGCGGCGCGGAGGGTAAGCGCCGCCCTCCCTTTTCAGCGCGCATGCCAGACGGTATTCTTGTTGCCAATCAGACAAAGCTTGTTGTAGAGAGGCGATTTCATGCGTCTTCGCTGGAAATACGTTTGTTCTTTCCTGGCTGCACCGATGCTGGGAGCGCTCAGTGTGACCAATGCGCAGCCTGCACCGCCGAGCGCTAAGCAGGTGCATCTCAAGCACGTTCTCGTGATTGGCGAAACGAAGGGGTTTGAGCATGACTCCATCTCGGCTGCTATGGATGCTGTGTACACGATGGGCAAGGAAACCGGCCTGTGGGACACGGAAATACGCACCGATACGGAGTTGCTGACGAAGAAGGACCTCGGCCGCAACGCGAAGAACCTGACGTATTTTGACGCGATTGTCTTTGCCAGTACAACCGGCGAGCTGGACATGGACGCAGGCCAGAAGCAGGACATGCTTTCCGCCATCAAGGAGGGCGGTAAGGGGTTTGTAGGGATTCACGCTGCTCTGGACACAAACTACACGTGGCCGGAATACGGCGAGATGATTGGCGGATGGTTCGATCAGCATCCGTGGATGACGTTTCAGGCACCGATTGTGAATGAGGATCCTGACTTTCCTGCGGTTCGCCATTTCCCGAAGGAATTCACCAAATACGACGAAATCTACCAGCCGAAGGATTGGTCACGCGACAAGGTGCATGTGCTCCTGAGCCTTGATCCAACCAAGCTGGATTACGCGAACAATCCGCGCATTCATCGCACCGATCACGATTTTGCCGTGGCATGGAGCAAGATGTATGGCAAGGGGCGTGTCTTTTATTCCACCCTCGGTCATACGGAAGAGGCGTGGCAGGACCCGGACATTCGCAAGATGTATTTTGAGGCGATCCGGTGGGTGCTTGGAATGACGGAAGGCAGCACGGCGCCACATCCGCGTGTGGCACGTTGAGCTTTGTGAACAGGGAGTGATTCGGCAGCCATGAAGAAGATCGGAATGGGGCTGGTGGGGCCGGGCTTTGTTGCAGGACACCATATCGATGCGGTTCGGCGGCTTGGAGATGTGGATGTAGTGGCTATTGCCGGGTCGTCGCAGCAGTCGGCGGAGAAAAAAGCGCGCGAGTATAAGGTGGATCGCGCGTATGGCGACTACAAGGCGCTGATAGCCGATCCTGATATTCAGGTGATTCACAATACGACGCCGAACCACCTGCATTTGCCTGTTACGCTGGCAGTGCTCCAGGCGGGTAAGCACGTCATCTCCGATAAACCGCTTGCCTTGAATGCTGAGGAGGGCCGCAAATTGCGCGACGCAGCGGTGGCCGCCAAGGTCGCGCATGTTGTCACCTTCAATTACCGCGGCAACCCGTTGGTGCAGCAGGCACGCGGGATGGTGGCGCGTGGGGAAACAGGCCCCTTGAGCTTTGTACACGGCTATTATCTGCAAGACTGGATGAGCGATCCGAACGTCTATTCGTGGCGTTCTGATCCTGCCAAAGGCGGAGTCACATCCGCGCTGGGCGATATCGGTTCCCATTGGTGTGATCTTGCTGAGCATGTTGCCGGAGCGAAGATCGTTTCGGTGCTGGCCGACCTGGCGACGGTCATTCCGGTGCGCTATTCCTCAGGGGCATCGGCGGAGGCCTTTGCGGTCACGAGCGGCGGCGACCGGCAGCCTATGGAGGTAAACGCAGAAGATCTGGCAAGTGTGCTGCTCCGTTTTGACAACGGCGCAAGAGGCTGTTTTTCCGTTGGCCAGGTGCTGCCGGGGCATAAGAACGATCTTGAGCTTGAAGTCAACGGCAGAACGCTCTCGCTCAAGTGGCGGCAGGAGCAGCAGAACGAGCTGTGGATCGGGCGGCACGACCAGCCCAATCTGAATCTGGCAAAAGACCCTTCGCTGGTGTGCCGGGACGTGCTTCCGTATGTTCACCTGCCTGGAGGGCACCAGGAGTCATGGGCGGACGCGTTCCGCAATCTGCTACGCGATGCCTATCAATGGATACGGGAGGATGGGCATCCGGAAGCAAAGCCCGTGCCGTTACCGACCTTTGAGGATGGCTATCGTTCGACTTGTCTCGTTGAGACCATGTTGCGAAGCCATGCGGCAGGGGGACGATGGGAACAGGTACAGCAATAACTGAGGAGACCGGATGAGGCTCGGAGTATTTACGCCGTTGCTGTCGCATCTTCCCTTGGAAGATGCATTGGCGACATTGAAGTCAATCCAGATCGATGCAGTGGAGCTGGGGACTGGGAACTATCCAGGTGATGCTCACTGCAAGCTGTCGATGCTGGAGGATGCATCCGCACTCAAGGAATTCCAGCAGAAGCTAAAGGACCATGGCATGTCCATCAGCGCGCTCAGTTGCCATGGCAACGCATTACACCCGCAGCAGGCGCTGGCGGAAAAGGCACGGGAGGTCAGCCGGAAAACCATTCTGCTGGCGGAAAGGCTGGGTGTTTCCACTGTTGTCGATTTCTCAGGGTGCCCCGGTGATTCCCATGCGGCGCAGTCGCCGAATTGGGTGACATGTCCATGGCCGCCGGAGTATCTGGACCTGCTGCGATGGCAATGGGACGAGGTGGTTACTCCCTATTGGACGCAGCATGCAAAGTTCGCGGCCGATCACGGCGTGAAGATCGCCATTGAGATGCACCCCGGGTTTGTGGTCTACAGCCCGGAAACCCTGCTTCGGTTGCGTACGATTGCGGGCCCGTCGGTTGGCTGCAATTATGACCCGAGCCACATGTTCTGGCAGGGCATTGATCCCATTGCCGCTGTGCGACTGCTTGGCGATGCCATCTTCCATGTCCATGCGAAGGACACGCAGATGTATTCGGCCAATCTTTCCCTGACGGGAGTTCTGGATACCAAGCCATATACAGATGAGCGCAACCGGGGATGGATCTTCCGCACCTGCGGCTATGGACACGGCGCGGAGTGGTGGAGGGAGTTCGTTTCCACGCTGCGTATGTATGGCTACGACGGTGCGCTTTCGATTGAGCACGAGGATAGTCTGCTCTCCCCAGGAGAGGGACTGGCACGCGCAAGGCACTTTCTGAGCGAGGTCATTCTGAAGGAGAAGCCCGCGGCAGCGTGGTGGGTGTAACCGCGCATACTTTGTGAGTGATCGAACAGGAGCACGTTGGCGAGGATACGGCGCCGGCTCTGGAAATGTGATGGAATGGGGACATCCCGCTGGTGGCAAAAATTTTCATGAATCGCAGAAACTTTCTTTCAGCGACAGGAAGCCTGGTTGCTGGCAGCTCATTGCATGCGCTGATGCCCCGCATGTTCGCAGCCGAGCGCAGTCCGGCAGGGAAGTCTGATTACAGCCTGCACATTGAGCCATGCACGCTCGACATTGGACCTGGTGTCTCTATCAAGACTGTGGCGTATAACGGGCAGGTCCCAGGTCCACTGCTCCGGTTGCGCCAGGGGGTTCCGGTTTCCATTGATGTAACGAATGCAACCGCCAATAGCGATATCGTCCATTGGCATGGGCTGGCGATCGATTCGCTCAACGATGGCGCCATGGAAGAAGGCTCCCCGATGATTCCGGCGGGCGCAACGCATCGCTATTCGTTTACTCCCAATCCGGCCGGGACTCGCTGGTATCACACGCATGCTTCTTCGTATGGCGATCTCTCACTTGGCACTTATACCGGTCAGTTTGGTTTTTTGTTGATTGAAGGCCAGGCCCGGCCCGAAAAGTATGACCAGGAAATCAACCTTGCGATCCATCACTGGGAGCCATCCTTTGTCCCGATGGTGGAAACGATGCGCGAGCAATCGTCCAATTTGCCCCTGACAAGCGGGTCGGATGTCGGTTACAAGTACGCAACCATCAATGCGCATATGTTAGGAGCGGGCGAGCCGGTACGTGTGAAAAAGGGACAGCGGGTGCTGATGCGCCTGCTCAATGCCAGCGCAACGGAAAATGTAGTTCTCGCGCTGCCGGGTCACACCTTCCGGATCATAGCGATGGATGGCAACCCGGTCCCGAACCCACAGTCCGTGGAGACCATCTCGCTAGCAGTGGCAGAACGCGTGGATGCCATCGTGAACATGAACTCTCCCGGCGTATGGGTTCTTGGCTCAGTACTCGAAAAAGAGCGCCGAATGGGCCTAGGGATCGTGGTGGAATACGCGGGGAAGAAGGGAGACCCTGTCTGGAAGGCTCCCGCTTCCACCGAATGGGATTACACGCAATTTGCTAATGCGGCCGCGGCCACGAAGCCGGACGAAACATTTACACTTACATTCCGTGATATCGGCCCGACAGGTGGATCGAAGTTCGATACGTGGACCATCAATAATAAGTCCTGGCCGAAGATCGATCCGTTAATGGTTCAACGGGGCAGCCGCTACCGACTTATCTTGCGCAATGGTAGCGGAGATCAGCATCCCATTCATCTGCACCGGCATACGTTTGAGGTCACCCGTATCGGCGAGAAGCAGATCAGCGGACTGAGGAAGGATGTGATCAATGTGATGCCGCTGGATACGGTCGAAGTCGATTTCACAGCGGACAATCCAGGCGATACGCTCTGGCACTGCCACCAGCAGTTACACATGGATTATGGATTCATGCAGCTTATTCGATATTCGGGATAGGTGTGTAGAAGGACAGAGTCGTTTTGGGAATGATGAAGCGAATATATGCTTTTACCTTTTTCGTAGCCGCCCTTGTAACTCTTCCGGCTTCGATTCGCGTTTATGCTCAGGAGTCGCAGAACCAGCCAGGAGCTGCATCCTATGCAAAGCACTGCTCCATTTGCCATGGTGACCAGAGAGAAGGGAATCTTCCTGGGTTCCCGCCACTGCTGGATTTAAGCCGTCAGTTGACGCCGCAACAGATCGAGAGCCTGGTCCGTACAGGAAAGGGCCGCATGCCAGCATTTCCGAAGCTATCGCAGCAGGAGATGGCGTCCCTGTTGCGATTTATCACGGCCAGCGAGCCTTCCACCGGCGAGTCAAATGGTTCTGCCAGCCTTTCTGAGGTTGGGCGGCATCTCTTCCAGCGCAACTGCGCATTCTGCCATGGGCGCGATGCTGCGGGTGGAGAAACAGGCCCCGATCTGACCCGCTCTAAGCTTGTGCTTGCGGATGTGAACGGGAATCAGATCTCGGATGTGATCCGAAATGGGCGCCCGGCCAAAAAGATGCCGGCATTTCGTTTATCCAATGAGGAGATGCGCAGCCTTGCCGCGTTTATTCATCATCAGGCGGGCTCTTCTCGTCCTGGAGGGCGGCGCGGGGTTGATGTCAGCGATCTGCAGACGGGAGATGTTGCGGCGGGCAAAGCGTACTTCAATGGAGCCGGAGGATGTGCAAAGTGCCATTCACCGACAGGTGATCTTGCTGGTATCGCTTCACGCTTCCAAGGTTTGAAGCTGGAAGAGCGAATGCTGTATCCGGACGACGCAAAGAGTCATGTGACCGTCGCTCTTCCAACCGGTCAGCAGATTACCGGCTTGCTCGCCTACCGCGATGAATTCACGATCGGGCTGCGTGACAGTAACCGCGTGTATCACTCGTGGCCAGTCAAACGGATCCACTTCACCGTGGATTCCCCAGTGGATGCCCATGTCGATCTATTCAGTAAATATACCGACGACGATATTCACAACCTGATGGCATACATACAGACTCTTCGCTAATGAGGTTGAATCTTATGAAGTTCTGGAAACACGCCCTGGTTGTGGTTGCCGCGGCTCTTGCTGGATTGCCTCAACCTGGGATTGCGCAGTCGCTGGACCCCGCTGCCATTGAGCATCCTGTTCCGGATAGCTGGCCTACGTATCATGGTGATTATTCCGGCAGACGGCACAGCGCGCTCACGCAGATTACAACGCAGAATGTCGGATATCTCACGCTTTCATGGGCGTTCCAGACCAATCAGAATGCAGAGATCAAATCCACGCCTCTGCTGGTTGACGGCATTCTTTATTTCACGGTTCCGGACAATATCTGGGCTGTGGATGCGCGCTCCGGACACATGCTTTGGCACTACAACAAGCCGACAGAGGAGGGAGATCACATCGGGCAGCGTGGCGTTGCCATGTATAGGGAGTGGCTCTACTTCCTTACGCCAGATGGTCATCTCGTCTCGCTAAATGCCAAAGATGGAAGCGTTCGGTGGGATGTGGTCGTGGCAGACGTCACCAAGGGTTACTGGACGACGATGGCTCCGCTCGTGGTGGGGAATCACGTGATCGTTGGTGTCTCCGGCGACCTGGATAATCTTCCCGGCTATCTTCGCGCGGTTGACCCTGTAAACGGCAAGGCGCAATGGCAATGGGACAGCACGCCGCCCGCCGGAACTCTGAATGCCACAACCGGCGGCATGACATGGATTACCGGCACCTATGATAAGGAGTTGAACCTGATCTATTGGGGAACCGGCAATCCGACGCCTGTACTTAATGGAAAAACCCGTCCAGGAGAGAATCTCTATACCTGCAGTATTGTGGCCATAAATCCGGATACAGGAAAGCTTGCCTGGGGTTTCTCAGCTTCGCCGCACGATACCCATGATTGGGATGCAGTGGAAGTGCCTGTTCTTGTAGATGGAAATTTTCATGGCCGTCCGCATAGGATGCTCATGCAGGCATCGCGTAATGGCTACTTTTTTGTATTAGATCGCACCAATGGCAAGAGTCTGCTGACTGTGCCATTTGGCCCCGTGAACTGGACCCTCGGTGTGGACAAGGATGGTAATCCCATTCCGAATCCGGACAAAGACCCGGCGCCGGATGGACGCCTGATTGCGCCGGATGAAGGCGGTCTTACGAACTTCCGCTCGCCTAGCTTTGATCCGAAGACGGGGTTCTTTCTGGTGGATGCGCATCCGAGTTACAGCCTCTATTTCTCGAAGCCAGCCGATGGCGCCTATGGCTGGGCAGGTGCAGATTACGGATTGTGGGGCAAGGGTCTCCTGGAGGCGATCGATTACCAGACGGGCAAGCTGCGCTGGACCCATGATCTGGGTGAAGATGGCTCCGGGGCTGGCGTGCTGACAACTGACTCCGGCCTGACATTCACCGGCGATGCATACGGAAACGTTATGGCGCTGGATACAAGAAACGGCAAGACCCTGTGGCATGCCGGTACCGGGGTAGGGATGGCCAGCTCACCCATTACATACGAATTGGATGGCCGTCAGTATGTGTTGACCAGCAGTGGCGGCGTCCTTTTTGCGTGGGCACTCCCCGATGCTGCAATCAGGGCGGCGCCTGCGCGGCACAAATAGAATAGAAGGAGTCGAATGCCTCCTTTTGCTTCCAGGGTCGGTTTGCTGGTACTGCTTGCGGGGAGCTTGCTGTCCGCGGCACACCTCTACGCACAACAAGATGAGGAGCAGGAGAAAGCACCGCTGGTAGTTACAGCGGATTTCAACCGCGACGGTATCGCAGACATTGCAAGTGTCGCCGCAAGCGGCAGGTTGACCGTTCGGCTTGGAGGGTCGGACGGCACGTTTTTGGAGACAGCATCCATACCTGCGTCAGGACGCAAGCCCCGAGCCCTGTTTGCGGATGACTTCAATGGCGATGGTATTGCGGATCTTCTGATTGGTAACGAAGATGGTACGGTGATGCTGTTTCTAATCGACGGAACCGGGCGGTTTGCTCCGGGCCGGGAGATTGCTCACCTGCAGTCGGTTACATCAATTGCGGTGGCTGATTTCAATAAGGATGGTATTGCAGATATTGCTGTGTCCGATTGGCGGGCCAGCACCATCACCGTTTATTTCGGATCAGGGAATGGCTCCTTTGACCACACATGGTCGTTCCCTCTACGCATGCGAGGTACCGCACCGCAGATTGCGACTGCAGACTTCAATGACGATGGAATTCCCGATCTTGTCGTTGTTTATGGTGACGATGACGATCCCACATTTGATGTGATGCTCGGGAACGGCAATGGCACGTTTACGATTGCACCGGAGCGGGGATTTAGCAGGAGCCCAAACTCGCATTGCAATACCCTGACAGGGAATTGAACCAGTGTGCATTGAGGTGAGCCCGCAATTCGTCTGCATGGGAATCCGATTTGCCGAGGTGCGGGATGAACGCGCAGCCAGCTAGTGCGTATCGCGATTGAAAAGCACTCCTCCGACTGGCTCGGATTGCGGCAATGAATACCGGCACTACCTGCCCCCACGAGCGCTCTTGCCATGACTACAAATCCGCATTAGTAGCTTTGTATGTGAAATGTATCTCGCTGTACGGATCACTCCGCGGGTGCGAAATCGCCGAGTCACTCACCGAGCCCGATTACTACCCAGAAGTCGGCTTCGCCACTCATCCACGCCGCACTTGGATCTCGGTTGCAGCCACTGAGTCGCCCGATCAATAACACCCCTCTTGAACCCCGATAAAACCTGATCTCCCCGGCATCCACTGTGTCGGTTGTGTGCCCCATTGCGGGCAGGAGGTGAACCATGGCCCGCAAACTCGGGCAGATTATTGCGCGCGGCCCTAACATCTGGCTGGTCCGCATCTATCAGGGGCGCGATCCCAGAGCGGGACGCGCAGGTACTTGAACCAGACCATCCACGGCTCGTTTCGCGAGTCGCAGCGCTTGCTGAATCTGAAACTTCAGCAGCGGGATCTGAGCCGGGCGCTGCGCGCGGCGGCCACCCTCAACCAGTTTCTCGATCAGTGGCTGGCAACCGTGGCCAAGCCGAGGTTGCGGGCCAGAACCTTCCATGAATACACGTCGCTTCTGCGGCTTCATATCCGGCCGGTCCTTGGCATGCGGCTGATCGGCACGATCGGGCTGATGGCGAAGAAAAACTCCTTGCGCGGAAGATGAGCCGTCTTGGGTCTTCGGGGCAGCTGAGGAGCAGCATCCTTCGTAGCACTCGACAAGAGCTCTCGAAAATAAGCTAGAGCTGTCTCAGCGCTTGTACGACATTCGGAAAAGGGATGAAGCTCCCCTCGCTTACATTACCTGGGGCGTTGTCGGCGCCGTCATTGCGACCGGGCTGCAGGGTGATGGATCGTCCCTTGGCC
>Ga0207647_10001921_pt1 | contig 15889 bp, 9 predicted proteins | sample KBSCornC2_FD_184295 | JGI IMG/M metagenome (GOLD analysis project Ga0207647, IMG submission 184295) | Corn rhizosphere microbial communities from Kellogg Biological Station, Michigan, USA - C2 (SPAdes) (version 2) | ecosystem: Host-associated > Plants > Roots > Rhizosphere ...
AATCCACACCAAGCAAGGTAGCATAGGTACCTGCCGGTAGCGAACTATAAGGGGACATAGATACACTTCCACCACCGCCTGATGCAGAAGCGATACCACCTACGTTTATTTGGCCATTAATAAAACTTCCACCCGATATGGAATAACTAATACCCGTGATCTGGTAACCTGAACTTATACTTAGTTGGAAACGGTCTTGTCCGTCGGCTGTTGTAGCGAGGGTACCTTTTACAACGTAAGTACCTGCAGCACTTACAGTCAACACTGGGCCGGCACTCACATTTGGCAAGTCCCCGCTTACACCTTCATCATACAACGTTGTCTGCGCAGACACCATTTGCCCGGCAAGTACAAAGAAGGATAATAAAAATGTTTTTAGAAATGTGTAGAAGTTTTTAGTCATGCACTATTATTTAAAATTTACTGAAATGAATTATTAAATACGCAGGGTTATAGCAGAGTTGGTCTTTTATATCTCAAAAGTACTATGATATAACTCAATTAATATTAAATCTACAAGAAATATCCCCTAATGTCAATAACAGCTAATATTCGCAAAGGCTCAAAATGAGCTAATAGCAAATAAGCAGGCTATTTAACCTATTCAAAATTACAATTTACTTTTTATAACATGTTGAATTTCCAGAAATTGCGACTCTGTCAATTTCAGTTTTGGGCGGGTAAAATTCAAGTCGTCTGCACTATCTATGGGCAGTAAATGCATATGCGCATGAGGAACTTCCAGGCCAATGACGCTGATTCCACATCTGTTACATGGAAAGCTTTGCTCTATTGCTTTTGCTATCGGCTTTGCGAAAAGCAGCCACCTGCTTAGTGTGGCATCATCACAATCAAAAATGTTGTCTATTTCCCTTTTGGGTACTACAAGCACGTGACCTTCTTTAAGCGGGAAAATATCTAAAAAAGCGAAGAAATACTCATCTTCACATATTTGGTAAGATGGTATTTCTCCGGCTATAATTTTAGAAAATATACTTGCCATGTTTAAATGGAAATATTTTCAATTTTAAACTTCAACATGCCACCGGGAGTTGTTATTTCTGCAATATCACCAATTTCTTTTCCCAGCAGCCCTTTACCAATAGGTGACGTAACTGATATCTTCCCAAGCTTTAAATCAGCTTCCTTTTCCGAAACTATCTGGTACTCTACTGACTTTTTAGTACCTAGGTTAGTGAGTTTTACTTTACTCAAAATTGAAACTTTACTTATATCTATATCTTTTGCATCTATGATACGGGCAGATATAATAACAGCCTCCAACTGAGCTATTTTGGCTTCGTGATGTCCTTGAGCTTCCTTAGCCGCATCATACTCTGCGTTTTCTTTTAAATCTCCCTTTTCACGCGCTTCAGCTATTTGTCTCGCTATCTCTGCTCTCCCACTGGTTTTTAGTTGGGTAAGCTCTTCTTTCATTTGCTCTAAAGTCTCCTTAGATACATAACTGATTCCTGACATAATAGTAATAATTTTTATTAGAATACTGAAAAAAATACAACGCCCCTCTTTTAAGAAGCGTTGTATTCAGACAAAAATAAGAATTTTATATTATTGACGCATAAAGCGCAGAGAAATTACATGAACACCATTAGCCGGGCGGTCTGTAGGTCTGAAAGAATAATCAAGCGCAAATTTAGGGCCCTTGTCGCCTAAAGCTTTTTGAACTGTAGCTCCAACAGCAAACCCAGTATACATTGTCGTACTAGTAGCGCTGTTGCCTATACCATTTTCCCAACGATATGCGGCACGTACCATAAACATATCATGGAATGCATATTCAAGGCCGCCACCTAAATAGTCATTATTAAATGAGTTTGAAGTGAAATCAGCCATTACTGTAAGTCTGTGCTTAGGCTTATCATCAGCGCTCTTTAAATGATTCTCATCAAGATAAAAATCATAAGAGGTACCAATGCTTAGATAAGTAGGCATTTCAAATTTATCAGTAGGGGTCAGCTGCGTTACATTATATGTGCTTTGCTGTGCTTCACCGTTTAGAGCAAAACCAGCACCCTGGAAGCGCATGTTAGTGCCTATGTTACGAAGAGTAATACCAAAATGGTAATTATCACGCTTCCCTGTTACATATTGCACACCAGCTTCAAAGCATGCACCGGTTGCATGGATAGAAGTAAGCTGCTCAGAAACAAAGGTCGCTGCTATACCTGCGCGAACGCTGTTAGAGAATTCCTTTGCAAATCCAAGTTCAAAATTCAAGAACTGTGGCTTGTAAGTACCTATACCACCTTCAGGATTATTATAGTCCGTGATGGTAATATCACCAAAGCTCATGGACATAATATTCACGCCTATCACACCTAAGTTTCCAAGCTTCTGCGCTAATGCAAGGTTATTAATAGTTACCTGAGAATTGGTAAGGTATATCACGTGAGATACGCCTACATCAGTCCTTTCAACTTCTGCAAGGCCTGCGATATTTGTTTTCATAGCTTCTATACTTGAAACGTATGAAACATTCATTCCAAATACACCGGTTGTTTGCGCCCATGGATTTATCAGCAGCTCTGTAGCTCCTGCCTGCCCTGAACGATCCTTATTTCCGGCATATACCTGAGTGCTCAATCCTAATGCACAAACAGCCAACGTAGCTTTCGTAAAAAAGTTTTTCATAATCATTTTACTAAAATCTTTTTTATAATGGGGCCGCCATAGCGGCCCTTATAATTCATTATTAATATTGAGTAGCATCTATTGGACGTAAAGCACCAAACCAACGCAATACAGTTTCACCTATTCCATCTGCTTTAACATCCATGAGATACATACCGCTGGCAATCTGTAACCCTGCAGAGTTCCTTAAATCCCAGTCAAGATAAGATACATTAGGATCAGCTTTTGTAAGCGTGCGAATTAATGTACCATCTAATGAATAGATATTAACAGAAGCGTGCGCTGGCAGATTTATAATTCTTACACGTGTATCCAAACGGCTTGCTTCATAACCTGCATAACCATAATAAGGGTTTGGCACAGGCTGAATTCTTTTCAGTAAAGCATTCTTATCTGTATTGTTATTTACAGGCATCGGAGCCAGATCTGCTGTTGAGAATGAATAAGATGGTAATCCATGATTAGGTAACGTATCCGCATCGGCGGCTACAGGCGTATTTACCCTGTTTATCAAATAATTTGGATCTGTAGGATTATAGTATGCATATGGACGAGCAACTCGTATCCTAATTCTAGTTTCTGTAGGTATTTCGCCCTGAGCTAATGGTAAGAAATGAGAAATACTATTTAGCAACGGTACACCGACCCACTGAAAAGTTCTGAAAACCTGACTTTTTAATGTAGTTGATCCACGTAGTTTAATTCTGTTTATTGAGTCTCCGTCGTAGCGTGTATTGGTAAGATATATATAATGTTTACCACCAAAAACAATATCTCCTGTAGAATTAAGAACAGTAGATGTTGGATCCCATATCATATCAGCACCGTTCTCTTGTTTTAACCATGAGTCTTCGCCAAAAACAATATTCACACGTTCGCCGGTTTCTTGATTAATTGCATAACCCGGGAACCATGAAGTACCAACCTTATTGGTATCCTGATCATATATAGGTGTACCATAATTATCAACATTACCCGTCCAGCCCAGATGATTTCTTAAGCCAAATTTAGGTACACTATTTTCTGCAAGAGCTGGGTCTTCCTGTTCTTCTAATACTATACATTTACTCCATTTACTTTTGTCATTTGTGAATACCAGATCAACACTGTATAATGAATCCAGGCCGGGTTGGGTATTCTTTAAAGCTACACCCCATCCGCAAGCAGATGCGTTTGTCTGACCAAGCCATGTGTGGTAAAGCGCTACACCGCCTAATGAATATGGAGCCCATGATGATACGGTATTAGAGTTATTGCTAAGCAAATACTGATAGGCTAGCATACTGTCATATTTAGCACCAGAAATGGTAAAATCGCAGAATATCGTTGTATCGCCTGCTCCTGGATTACCACTTCTCATCCAGTTCCTTGGGTCCGTTCCAGCTTGATCAGGTACACCTGCCAGCCAAGGGTTAGATGGATCTGCAAATGTTATATCCGAAGTAATATATCCGTTACCATTTGGCTGGTCATCACCTGGACGCAAGACTTGTTTCACATTTACAGATATACCATACTTCTCAACAATTTGTTCGTTAAGTATGTTCAAATTAACCTGGCTATATATTGTATCAGGCAATGAACCATCAGTAGGCTTTGCAACTAAAGTCCATGAACCTGAATCCGGGATTATACCTTTATCGTTTGGAGTATTTAACGCACCATCAATGTACAATTCCCAATCGGCAGGTTTCACCTTAACCGGGTCTATAACCTTAACATCCACTGGAGAAGAACCGGAAACGTAAGTCGGATATCTTGAAATATAGCCGGATTGACTTGACAAAGCTTCATTCTCAGATGATTGAGAAAGTTGCAAAATATTTCCGCCGTTACCTGTACCTGATCTTCTCTTAATAATTACACCTGAGCCATAATCAGCATTCAACACAGTTCCCATATTGCCATAAGCCGGATTAGGTATTACGGTATCAACTGGTACTGGTACTCCCCCCTGTCCATGAGAACTTTCTATATAAGCAAGTTCCTGGGTAGAGTCTGTATGTTTTGCATTAAACGGAGAAAAATTGTTATATGCATAGGCAATAGCAACATAATAATAGCTCTTGTAGTTTACCAAGGTCTTATCATTACCGGAAGCAAACGCATCCTGAGTAAGTTCAAAACTATGGACTATACCACTATCTTTTCCGTTCACTTTTATTTGTGGAACCCATGTAGTATCTGATATATCTGTCCTCTTAGTATAGTTAATTATCCTGGTAACGCCATTTCTAATATCGCATTCAAAAACTTCCACTGCTTTGGTAGGATCTACTTCACCCTGCGAGTTATAAATTTGCGCAGGAGTTACAGAACCATCCGCTAACTGGAACACACGATACCCCTCAAATTTGTATAGAGAATCCGCAGCATGAACATATTTAGCTGCTTTTGTAGACGCCACTCTATATTTTGGGGAGTCTAAATACCCATATTGTTCTCTGAAGTTATTACTATTAGCATCATTAAGCAGGTAAAATACTACCTTTCTATTAAGCTCTCTAACAACCATTCTAGGAGCATTAGGTCCTTCAATAGTTTTGAAATTAGCATCAAATAAAGCTTGTGCGGCGTCATCAGCAGCACGAATACCTTTAAAAGAAGTATTAGGGCAACCGCCAACATTTGGTACCCATACTGCACCTATTGTAACATCCTGCACATCACCTGAATTCAATGTGAATGGACCAGATGAGTGAATAAATCTTCTGTCTCCAGGCACATTTTGACATACGCACTCAGACCATTCGCCTGATCCGGTTTCCGGGTTACCTGTAAATACAAAACGTGAAATCGGGCCTTTACCAAATCCTGTTGAATTTACACCTGGGCCTGAAAAGTCATTAGAAAACCTCTGACCTTTTCTTATTGAACCGGTCATATAGTTATATATTTCCACACCATTTGTTGGATTACCAATGTTAGAGAAGTCATTATTATAGTAATCAAACACCGTCATCGTAAGGGTACTATCCTTTTGTTTACCGGTAACAGGGTCAGTGATTTTTCTGATTGGCCCTTTAAAAAAGTCAACACCCACCATCGGAATATGAGAACCATATTCACCTGCAGAACCACTACCATCTATTGTTTTACCATTATAAAGAATGCCAAGGCCTCTTGTCGTATCACAACCTATATAATCATCAAACGCATAACCCAAGTCAGCATCACTCCATGTAGTTATATACGCACTATCCAGAATATTAGTCCCTCTATTTGTTATATGATAATTATAAAAGGTAGCGTCATTTAATGCGTCATTTGTAGAATATGCAAATGCGCTTGCCTGCACTTCAAGTCCTATGGATGCAGTTTGTGTTTGTTGCTTAATATTACCAACATCATTAAAAACCCACCATATAAACTGGTCACCATTGATATCTGGGTAGTCTCCCTGGTCTGGTTCATATATACCATTACCATTCTTATCCACGAAAGGTGCATAAGTACGTCCTGAAACAAGGCCCAATATCTGACCATTCGCATCATAAACATTAGAATTACCCGCAGCAGGCCATTGGTTAATCACATCAAACTGTGATCCTGAAGTGCTTCCGCCTGAAGCTTTTAGTGCTATAAAGCTCAATATATCAGACTTGTTAACCTTCCAAAACCTATCCCATGAAGCACATTGAGCAGTAGTAATAGTGTTACTTCTATCTAATGCACCCGGCCAATAGTCATTACCATCTTGCCTATAAGTTTGAGCGGCAACCTTCAATTGACCTTGCTTATCAAAGCCACCAATCCAGCATGAGCCAGCAAATAATGAGCTGGCACCTCCACCTTTAGGTACCTCATACGCAGCTTTGGCTGTACCTATATTCCACCACATATCACCTCCGGTCATTAACCTTGCTCTCACATTGTTAATATCAAGGTCTATAGTAGCTGTTGCTGGTTGGCAAGCAGCTGCGGTAGTACGTAGGGCAGGATGCTTTGAATGCCCGGTGCCCTCTGTAACGTTGGGTAACGCCTTAACTTGCATAGCAGCACCCACCAACCCTGCACAAATAATTGCTATTGCAAATCCTTTATTTTTTCTGAACATCATAACCTTATTAGAGTTATTATAATAATTTTTACTAGAAGATAAAATTAACACCTATAAATAATTGTCTTGGCAGATTATAATATCCGTCAATAGAACCATTATTCCTTAATGTATATATATCAGTATAAGAAGCTGCATTAGTTTGGTTAGCCAATGTTGCTTTACCATAAGAAGAACTCAAAAATCCATTATCGCTAGCTGTACCTGTATAACCATACACATTGAGTACGTCTCTTATATTTAGCACATTTTGAGCATATATGTATGCATTAAGCGTATATTGTCTAGGCATCTTTGCACCTTCTGTAAGTGGCTTCTTGCGGAATGATAATGCAAAATCCTTATCTACACGCAGATCCAGACCATAATGCCAAGGAAGACGTGAACCATTAATTTCACCTATAATAGTGCTACTAACAGGATCTTGTTTCCTGGTATATGGCTCACCGCTTCTTGCTCTGAATATCATATTGATACCCGCATTCTGGAAAACATGGTTGCCACCTATGGTTGGGCCTTCACCTTGATCATAACGATAATCAGCATTTACTGTGAAGTTATGACGTGAGTCGAAATCCAGATATGTTACATAACGTAAGTTAGGTAAGCCCGCACTTATAAAGTTCTGAAGTAAACCACCCTGAGCTACGTAGCCATTGCTTTGGCCGCTATTACCCGAAAAGGCATTAGAGCCTGTACCTTCAGCAAATTGCAATGTATATGCAAGCGTCATTTGAAGATGTCCTATTCTGCGCAGATCATATTTTAAAGTCAAACCTTTTGTTGACGATAAGTCACGATTACCATATGTATAATATGTAGTTGGCCATGCATACAGATATGGTCTCACCTGTATCTGATCTTTACGTTCTTTATAGAATGCTGAAATAGTTACAGCAGAGTTATCTGACAACTTTTGCTGGAAACCAACTTCATAGTCAAACACTTTCTCTGGTTTCAGATTTGGGTTGTTAACTATCTGATTAGCATTGGTACTTAAGAAATAATAATCAACCGGGGTCGTTATCACATTACCAGCAGAAGGTCTTTGAGAATAAACATCATAGTGCCCGTAAAGTAAACCTACATCAGATATAGGGAAAGAAAACGAAAGACGCGGTAATACGTTAACTGTAGGGGTAAAGTCAGTAAATGTCTTTGTAGGATCAAAATTATCGGAGTTTATTTTCTCATTTTTTGAACCCGTCTGTATTAAAGGCTGAGGATCACGACCACCTGTAGAATTCTTTAATATCGCAGGGTTCTCAATAAAATTACCACTCGCATCATACCAGTTATCTCCGCTTCTGTAACCTACAACATTTGGATTATTAGAATTATTATCGTCAACATATACAACCGCATTACCCGGGATGTTAGATGGATGGCTGCTTATTTGCGATGCATTCACTTCCGGATATAACGAGTATGGATCAATCAGCACTTTATTTGCTGCATCATAACGTTCTAAACGTACACCTAGGTTAAAGTTAATATGTGATAAAGAAAACTTATCAAGTATATAGCCTGCTGTGTAGTTTGGCGTGAAGGCACCAATTGGTCTTGTATAATTGCCATTAGCGTCCTTAGCAGTCCAGAAATCATTAAAATTTACCTGACCATTTTGAACTTGACCGGTATAACTATATCCATAATAGCTTATAAATGGATTTCCAGAGTTTAGTAATTCATCCGGTGTAAACATGCTCAATGAAAAAGTATTAGGGTCCAGGCCATCTATATTTATCATCTGCGTACCATTTACAGGCATATTTAGTTTTGCTCTTAAGTTTTTATCAAACTGAGTTTGAGCCGTATCATTTGAAATATAATTATATGCAATTGTATCTGACGGACTAGGAGATACAGCTCCACTGTTTACCTGTTCTTTTGTGTAACGTTTGCCATTAATTATAACAATAGGATTTGCTTTATCCAGGCTAATTTGATTATTAGTTAATGTACGCATTAGCTGCCATAAAGACTGCGTAAAATTATTCCTGTTTTCAGATACTGAATAGCCTCTTTCCGTTTGTTGTTGGTAATACAAGCCAAATTGAATTGCATGTTTTGTTTTACCTGTCTGTAAATCGAAGGACGCGTCAATACTTGCAGAGAATTGATTAAGATTTGACTGACCATACCCGCTATAAGTGGTACCCACATTTGAAAAGTAACCATAAGTATAATATGGTAGGTCTCCATTCACCAGGGCATTGTTTGCACGTACTCTGTCAATACCAGTTGGTAAATACCCAGCCGTATTATAATACTCTGATGTATAGTTAGCTAACGTTGGGTTTAGTTCAGATCTCTGATAAGTTAAGTATGTAGGCTGTAGTTCCTGTTGAACTATGCCAAATCTTTTAATAGCAGTATCAAAACCAGCCTGATAATTTTGAGCATATTGTTGAGTAAACTTACCCACATATTGATAATCAAAAATGTTATGCTTGAACTTTGGATCTTCCGTTCCGGTATAATCATATTGGTAATCTGCCTGAATTGTATAATACGCATTGGATATTACACTTGCTTTTTCATCACTACCGGTATTATTTTTACCAAATTTCTGAGAGAAACGAACCCATCCACGTCCTGTAACGTTTGTTGATACCGGAGTAATCTCAGGAGCAAACAAAGTATAGATCGCAGAACCTGCATTTCTTTTTGTGTAGTCAAATGTACCACCGGCAGAAAGACTTAAATTATTAGGTAACCTAAAGTCAAGGTGCGTATTCAAGCGACCTTCCTGAATTAAACCATTAGGATTTGCTTTGAAGTGTGTTAATTCATCTTTAGTAACAAACTCTGTAGAATATTTATATGTTGGCAACCCATTTTGATCTACAACTGTTAAAGGGTTTTGTCTCAGGTTAGCAAGTGTTGTACTGTTTGCCTGGTAATATCCATTATATGTGGGATACCTGTCTTTATCATAATAATAGTCCCCTCCAAGATAAAATGTTACCAGCGGAGTTTTTTTACCTGTAGAGTCTTTTTTGCTGAAAAGTGGACCTGATAACCCAAAGCTTACAAGGTTATTATTAAAGCCATCAATAGAGTGCTGCAGCAATACGTTGCCTTTAAATGTTGTAGACCCCCCTTTGGTAGTAATGTTAACAATACCACCAGACGCATCACCATATCTTGCAGGGATACCTGAAGGCATAACTTCAATCTGATCTACTGCACCCTGGCTAAGGTTTATACCGCGAGTGCCTGTAACTAACACACCATCAATGATATATTTGGTACCATCTGTACGTCCACCTTCAATGCTCACAGCGGCTCCGGATGATTTTTGAGAAACACCTGCAACTGTAGCAACCGCATCATTTGTCTGACGGGTTGGGAGTCTCTCGATATCTTTAGACTGTATGGTTGTATTAGGACCCGGATTATTAGAATCGACCAGCGGAATTTTATAAGCAGTAACTGTAACTGCATTCAATTCTTTAGTTGCTTCAACCAGCGTAAATTTTAAACCGGTTGTTTTATCTGGAGTTACCACCACACCTGTTATCTGGTTGGTCTGGTAGTTAATATACTTAACTGTAACTGCATACGTACCAGCGTCAATAGGCTTGATAGAGAACCTACCATCAATATCTGTTTGAGCACCAGCTTTTGGCACACCGCCCACTGAAGCCTGAACGATAGCCCCTATTATCGGCTCTCCGCTCTTTTTATCTAAAACAACACCACTAATTTCACCGGGAGCAGCCTGCCCAAAAGCTGTAGCTGTAACCCCAATAAATAGCAATACGAATAAATAACGTAATGTACGTACCATATCCTGCATTAAAAATTTATAACCAAATGAACGGTAAAGGTAAAAAAAACTGTTAAAACTTAAAACCTTAACAAAATGTTTTTTGTTAGTAATCAATTATTTCATATATTATTCTGCTGCGTCAGTAACTTTCTTTAATATCATTGCACTCATTTTATATAAAGCTTCGTTACTATATCCTGCAATATGAGGTGTAATTATTACCTCTGGCATCTTTATCATCTCATCAAGCATCCTTCTCATTTCTTCGCTCATCCGCTCCAGTGGCTCCTCTTCAAAAACATCCAGGCATGCCCCTTTTACTTTTCCACTCTTCAGCCCTTTTAACAAAGCTTTAGTATCTACTACTATACCTCTAGACGTATTAAGCAGAATAAATGCCTTGCGCATGTTTGTAATAAAATTGTCATTAAAATAATGACTGGTATCTTCCTGCAACGGAACATGAAAACTTATAATGTCTGCATCCTTATAAATTGCATCTAAACTACAGCATGATACATAATTAGGAATATCATGTTGCTCATATTTATCATATGCAAGTATGTTCATGTCAAACGCTTGCAATTTTTTAGCGAGCGCCCTTCCAGTATGTCCAAACCCTATTATGCCAATTGTTTTCCCTTCAAGCTCTATCCCCCTGTTTTCATCTCTTTTCCACAAGCCATGTCTTACCTCATTGTGGCTCCATACTATTCGCTTGGTCAGGGAAAGCAACATTCCAAGAGCATGCTCAGCTACTGCATTACAATTACCCTCAGGGCTGCTAAAGCATTTAATGCCTTTCCCCAAAGCATACTCAAGGTCTATTACCTCCATACCACTGCCCATACGCCCTATCCAACGCAGCTTTGGAGCGGCATCCAGCAATTCTTTATTTAATTGCAGCCTGGTAGAAGTAACAACACCTGTGCAATCTTGTATTAGATCAAATGCAATAGACTGTGTTATTTTCTCCTGCCTTAAGCATTCATAGCCCACCTGCTTCAGCCCATCCAATAGCACTGAATGCACAGGTGCTGCTATCAGCACTTTTCCCTTGTATTCACTCATAATTGATATTGCTTGTGTATGGCCACAAAATCAGCTACCGATAGCTGTTCTGCCCGTTTATCCATTATACTGTCCATTAATGCTTCCGGTGGCAATGTCCCCTTTAGTGCATTGCGCAGGGTTTTACGCCTCTGGTTAAAGGCTGCTTTTACCAGCTGAATAAATTTCTTCTTATTAGTTATAACATGCGGATTATACAGGTTAGTCAATCTTATTACACCGCTTGTTACTTTGGGTGGTGGTGTAAAGCATTTCTCATGCACATCAAAAAGGTACTCAACCTTAAAAAATGCCTGCATCAGTATGCTTAATATGCCTGAGGTCTTTGATCCGGGTCCTGCTGCCACTCTTTGTGCTACTTCTTTCTGAAACATTCCTATGGCTTCATCCACCTGTGGCTCCCAATCCAATATCTTAAATAATATGGGTGAAGAAATATTATACGGGAAATTACCAATGATGCTGAAATTATCTTCAAAAGGAGGATCAGCAGCTAAAATATCCTGCTGTATTATCTTATCTTTTAATATAGGGTAAGTTTTATACAGGTATTCTACTTTTTCTGCATCTATTTCTATCGCCTTATAATCTATCGCTTCGCGTAGTATCAGGTATTTGGTTATTGCTCCTCCGCCGGGGCCTATTTCCAGCACCTTCATGCCTGGTTTATCTTCCAGTTGCAATACTATCTTTTGGCACATGTTCTCATCATGAAGAAAGTGTTGCCCCAGGCTCTTTTTTAATGTGTACTGCATAACTGCAAAAATCGAAAACTAAATGCTGAAAAACGCAAAAGTAACCCATCAGATAGTAAAACATATAATTAATATATGCCCACATACAAATAGTAAATTAACTTTGCCTCCCGTATAACATTATATAGCATGGATTTTAAAATACTTCAGAAGCCCAACAAAAAAGACCAACTGTACATAATTGACAATGCAAAGTCATTAGAGCAAATAGCAGAATTAACTGAAACCGAAAAAGCTTTTGCTGCTGCAGCTATAAAAAATGAACAATCATTTACGTCTATAAATCAATACAACAGTTTTGTCTTTATCTATTTTCTTAAAAATAAAAAGACAGACTGGCAAACAGTTGAAGCACTAAGAAAAGCAGGTAGTGAACTCCAGGCTATATGCAACAAACAAAAGCTTGTTGAAATAAGCATCACTAATCTTACTACGCTGCCCAATGCTGCTTATGTAATGGCAGAAGGCCTTGCATTGGCAAACTACCAGTTCCTGAAATATCGCAGCGAAGCCAAGAAACTGGAAAACAGTCTGAAGACCGTAAACTTTTCCAAAACATCTATCACTGTAAAAGAGATAAATCAACTATCCGTTATTACAGAAGCTATTTACGCTGCGCGCACAATGGTAAATGAACCTTTAAGTCATTTATCTGCAGAGCAGTTAGCTAAAGAGATAGCTGCACTGGGTAAACAGGCAGGCTTTAAAGTAACCACGCTGAACAAAGCCCAGATACAAAAAGAAAAGATGGGTGGCATTCTTGCAGTTAATCGCGGCAGCATCGAGCCTCCTACCTTTAGCGTTATGGAATACAAGCCCGCAAAGGCATTGAACAAAAAACCAATAGTATTAGTAGGAAAAGGCGTAGTGTATGATACAGGCGGTTTATCGTTGAAACCAACGGCCAATTCCATGGACCGGATGAAAAGTGACATGAGCGGAGCAGCAGTAGTTACGGCAGCGATGTACGCCGTTGCTAAAATGAAATTACCACTGCATGTTATTGCCTTAGTACCCGCTACCGATAACCGTCCCGGTGAAACTGCTTATGTACCGGGTGATGTAATACGAATGTATAGTGGCACCACCGTAGAGGTTTTGAACACCGACGCAGAAGGACGTTTGATATTAGCTGACGCATTGCACTGGGCTAAGCGTTACAAGCCTGAGTTGGTAATAGATTTTGCTACCTTAACCGGAGCTGCATCAGTAGCCGTAGGTGAGCATGGCATAGTATGCATGGGCACAGCAGATGACAAAACAAAACAATCCTTTGTAGATAGCGGGTTCAGACAATATGAAAGGCTGGTAGAATACCCACTGTGGGACGAATATGGCGATATGATAAAGTCTGATATTGCTGATCTGAAAAATATTGGCGGCCCTTCCGGCGGTGCAATTACGGCCGGAAAATTTCTTGAATACTTTACCGATTACCCATGGATGCATTTTGATATAGCCGGCGTATCTTTCGCTACGGCACGGCGCAACTATACTACCACCGGCGGCACAGCCTATGGTGTGCGTATGTTGCTCGACTTCCTGATGCACTATGGCAAAGCATAATCACCTCAATATAACAACACATGCAACCACATAATAACGAAAAGCCTATTATTGGCATTACTACCGGCGACCTGAACGGCATAGGCCTGGAACTTATAATAAAAACGTTTTCAGACAACCGTATGCTTGATCTTTGCACACCTGTAGTCTTTGCTTCTAATAAGGTCATTAACTATTATCGCCGTTTACTTACTGAATATCCATTCAACTTCACAAGCACTAAGGATATTACAAAGCTTAATCCTAAGCAGGTAAATATCTTCAACTGCTGGGAAGAAGAAGTGCCATTGCTGCCGGGCACATTATCAGAGCCTGCAGGCAAGTATGCGGTACGCTCCTTGATGGTTGCTGCACAATGTCTGAAGGATGGCGAGCTGGATGCAATTGTTACAGCCCCCATACATAAAGGCAATACACAAACACCTGATTTTCCATTTACAGGCCATACTCCTTTTCTTAAAGATAAGTTCGGCGCAAAGGATGTATTGATGCTATTGTATAGCAATGATCTGCGTGTAGCACTGGTTACTGAGCATATCCCGGTAGCAAAAATAGCAGGCACTATCACCAAAGAATTGATACAATCTAAAATCAATATACTCCGCGATAGCCTCATAAAAGATTTTGGTATAGACAAGCCGAAGATCGCAGTGCTTGGCCTCAACCCACATGCAGGCGACGAAGGTCAGATAGGTAATGAAGAGCAAACAATAATAAAACCTTTGCTGGAAACGCTACAGCAGCAGGGCCAACTAGTATTCGGCCCTTACAGCGCCGACGCCTTCTTTGCCAGACAAAGTTACCGCCATTTTGATGCAGTCCTGGCAATGTATCACGATCAGGGTCTCATACCATTTAAAACCATCGCAGGTGGAGAAGGTATTAACTATACTGCAGGCTTGCCGGTTATCCGTACATCGCCGGACCACGGGACCGCATTTGATATAGCAGGCAAAAATGAAGCAGATCCTTCTTCTTTTAGGGAGGCTGTTTACCAGGCTATTGATTTACTGAATCAAAGACAACGATATGCTGAAAATACAGCTAACCCACTACGCCGGGGTAGAATAGAAAAAGAAAAGGAAGGAGCTGAAGAAAAAATTGAAGCGTGACATAACTGCAAATAAGGAATAAATAACATATTGATTTACATTATTTAAATCCCGCCATTCTGTTGGCGGGATTTTTTATATCCTCATTATAAATAATTATTACTGTTATTTATTAACCTAAAAATCAATTTATGAACCGCGATGGTGATAAACAAAGTATCTGGCAAGTGGATATCGAAAATTATGCGCCCGTAAACGGCTGGGAGAAGGGTAAAGTATATGATGTATTGATAGTAGGGGGAGGTATTACCGGGCTTACTACTGCCTTACTATTACAAAAGGAAGGTAAAAATTGCATATTAGCCGAAGCGCATAACCTCGGATTTGGGACCACAGGTGGCAGCAGCGCGCATCTTAATACAATACTTGATAGCACATATGATGAGATTGAAAAGAATTTTGGGAAAGAAAATGCAAGGTGTGTTGCAACAGATACGCGTGAAGCAATGGATCTGATAGAGGGCCTTGTGAATATACACAACATTAAATGCGATTTCGCTTACAAAACCGCCTACCTTTTGGCAAATACAGACAAAGAAAATAAGAGTCTGGGGAAGATAAAAGAAGCGTCGGAGCAAGCCGGTATTATGGTAAATGAAGCTACTTCAGTACCATTGCCTTTACCTTATACCAAAGCTTTACGCTTCGAATTTCAGGCACAGTTTCATCCTGTAAAATATCTTAATGGTCTTGCAAGAGTGTTTGAAGAAAATGGTGGCGTCATACTTCAAAACTGCTACGTAAATAGTGTGGAATATAATCAACAGTTTACAGCAGACACTAGCCTTGGCAATATACATAGCAACCTGGTAGTGTACGCAACTCATATACCGCCCGGCCTCAATATTATCCATATGCGTTGTGCGCCTTACAGAAGCTATGTTGCTGCATTCCG
>Ga0207647_10001924_pt1 | contig 15879 bp, 12 predicted proteins | sample KBSCornC2_FD_184295 | JGI IMG/M metagenome (GOLD analysis project Ga0207647, IMG submission 184295) | Corn rhizosphere microbial communities from Kellogg Biological Station, Michigan, USA - C2 (SPAdes) (version 2) | ecosystem: Host-associated > Plants > Roots > Rhizosphere ...
ATTTGGCCGTGCCTGCGGGCAGCGTCAGGTTCTGCGCATTGACGGCATTCACCACGTCGAGCGGCGTAAGTCCCTTGGCGAGCAACTTTGAGGGATCCAGATCGACCATGATCTGGCGATACTTCCCGCCGGCCGGCGTCGGCAGCGTGATGCCGGGGATCGGCGCCAGTTGCTGACGGATGCGGTAGATGCCGTAGTCGTAGAGCTGCTGCTCGCTCAGCGTATCGGAGCTCAGGCTGATCTGGAGCACGGGCACACTCGAGGCGTTGAACTGCACGACGACCGGCGCCTGGATGCCGGGCGGCATCAGCGCGCGGATCGCATTGGTGGCGGAGACGATCTGCGAGATGGCGAGGTCGAGGTTGACGTCGGGTTGGAAGTAGATCTTCTGCACCGACAGACCGGCCATCGTCTGCGCTTCGATATTCCTGATTCCGTTGACGTTCGAGCTGATCGAGTACTGGCTGTAGGTGGTGACACGCTGCTCCATCTCCGGCGTGCTCAGGCCGGTGTAACTCCAGATCACGGTTACGACCGGAATGTCGATATCGGGAAAGATGTCGGTCGGCATCGCAAATATGGTGACGGCGCCCAGGAACAGGATCAGCGCGGCGACCACGTAGAACGTGTGGGGAAATCGCAGAGCGAAACGAACGATACCCATCGAGCACTCCTCGTTCCGCAGCGACCGTTTGCGGCCACCGCGGCATCCAGATCAGCAGCAAGGCGTTGCACGCGGATATTTCCGCGCGGCCCAGCCTCCTGCGCCTCCTGGATGTTCTTGGCTCGAGGGTCGACGAATAGCCGCTCAATGAACCCTGGCCGCGTTCCCGGCTTCGCGCGGCCGGTATCGCGGTTGAAGGAGGACTTAGAACTTGGACGTCGGAAGTGAAAGCCGCGCGGCGTTACTTCGCGGTAATGAAGCGCGCGATTTGACCACGAGTTGGTGAACCTCCGCGCACGGAAACTCAAGGTCACGCGAGCTTGCGTGGTCCTGCACTCCCGGCGGTGGCGCCATATCATTTCGGCATTGGTCAAAATCGTGCCGGCCGTCCAAGATCCGCCGTACCGGCGAAGCACAATGCAACGAAGCACGATCCAACAAGGAGTGCCGCGCGGTAACAATGGGAGGTTCGTCATGCAGGAGAACGTCGCCCGCGGAGCCCGCTCGCGCGCCATTCCATTCGATGCCGCCAAGCTCGACCGCCTGATGGAGGCAGCCGGGCTCGACGTCCTGGTCGCGACCTCCAAGCACAATGTGCAGTACCTGCTCGGGGCCGAGCGCGCGATCTTCTTCGACTACATGGATGCCATGGGCGTCAGCCGCTATCTGCCCGTCCTGGTCTATCCCAAGGGTGCGCCGGAAAAATCCGTCTATGTCGGCCACCGCCTGGAGACCCATCAGCGCGCCGTAGCACCGCCCTGGGTGCCGCAGGTCCGGACCGAGTCGAGCGGCTCGGTCGACGCGATCACGCGGGCCGTTGCGGCCTTGAAGGACGCCGGTGTGCCGATGAAGCGGGTCGGGGTCGAGATGGCGTTCCTGCCGATGGATGCGGGCCGGGCGCTTGCCGACGCCCTGCCCGGCGCCGAGCTCAAGGACGCGCTGCTGGTGCTGGAGCGTCTGCGCGCCGTCAAGTCCGCCGACGAGCTGGCCAAGCTGAAGACAGCATCTGAACTGGTGATCGCCGCGATGCTGGAGGTGATCGCCGGGCACGGTCCCGGCACGACCAAGCAGCAATTGTCGGACGCACTGCGGGTGGCCGAGGTCAACCGCGGTCTCACTTTCGAATACTGCCTGCTGGCCTGCGGCAACAGCCACAACCGGGCGCCGTCGGGGCAGCGCTGGGAGCACGGCGAGGTGCTGTCGCTCGACTCCGGCGGCAATTATCACGGCTATATCGGCGACCTCGCCCGCATGGCCGTGCTGGGCGATCCGGATGCCGAGTTGAAGGACTGTCTGGCTGAGATCGAGGCGGTGCAGCGCGCCGCCTTCGCCGCAGTCCGTCCGGGCGCCATGGGCGGCGACATCTATGTCGCGGCCGAGCGGCAGCTCGCCCAGATCACCCAGCGCGACTGCACGGATTTCCTGGCCCACGGCATGGGCCTCGTCAGCCACGAGGCCCCTCGCCTGACCGCCACAGGTCCGGTTCCCTATGACGACACGGACGCCCGGCTGCCGCTCGAGCCAGGCATGGTGGTGTCGATCGAGACCACGATGAAGCATCCGAAGCGCGGCTTCATCAAGCTCGAGGACACGGTCGCGGTAACGCCGACGGGCTACGAGATCTTTGGTGAAGGTGGGCGGGGCTGGAATTTGGGCGGCAGCGCGCTTTAGCCGGCAAGCCAACCTCAGACACTCTTCAACGCTTCAGCAAACTCGGCCACGATCGCCTTCGTCAGGCGTCCGCTGAATCTGTCCTTCTGCCACAGCGCAGTCATCTCGACGGGAGACGGCTCCCATCCGGTCATGACGCGAACAAGCGCTCCCGAATTCAGTGCCGCCTCCACCATGAACAAGGGCAGGTTCGCGACACCGAGCCCCGCGAGCGCGGCCTCTACCAGTATCGTCTGCCGGTTTGCCGCGAAGCCAATCCGTGGGGTCACCGTGACAGCAGCACCGTCATGACTTCGTAGATCCCACTCGACCAAGTCGCTGCGGATCGCGAGCGCAGGGATCTCGTTCAGGTCCTGCGGCTCCTTCAATGCCATCTGAGCCGCGAGGAAGTCCGGACTCGCGACCAGCACCCTCGGCAGCGAGGCGAACTTCTTGAACATCAGCCCGGAGTCGGCGACCTGCCCCATCCGCACGACCAGATCGTATCCCTCCTCGATCAACGAAACCCTTCGATCGGCCAAGGTCATCTCGATCGTGACGTCGGGGTGCCTGGTCTTGAAGCGGATCAACGCTGGAGCCAGAACGGCAGTCGCGATGTCCGGCGGCAACGACAATCGAACGGTGCCTGACAGCGCAACCCGCTCATCCAAAACCTCAGCCACGGCCTCTTCAGCGAGGTTGAGCGCGGGCCGGCTGCGATCGAAGAGCCGCTGCCCCTCTTCGGTTAGCGCGACACCCCTCTTCGTCCGTCGCACCAGTCGGACATTCAAGGTCTTCTCGAGGGCGGACAGTCGCCGCGACAGAGTGGCCTTCGGAATGCCGGTCGCACGCTCGGCCGCCGCCAGCCCGCCCGCTTCGACGATACGGGTGAACAGCGCGAGGCCGTCGAAATCTGAAAATGCGGTCATGTTCCATTTATGAAACACGAAGTGGGCATTTTTCAAGTCTGCCGCAAGTTTCGTTCCATCCGTAGGTTCACCGGCGAGCGACATCGCTCGTTCGACCGGAGGGAGACCACGTCATGTCCAAGATAGTGTCCAAGTATTTCACGCCTGAGGATTCCGCGCTTCTGCTGATCGACCACCAGGTCGGCACCATGCAGCTGATCAAGAACATCGATGTCGAGCGGGCCAAGCGCATGTCGCTGGCGCTGGCGAAGACCGCGAGCATTCTCGGTATCCCCACCGTCCTGACATCCAGCCAGGAAGATCGCCTGCAGGGTCCATTGCTGCCTGAACTGAAGGACATTCTTCCCGACGCCTTTGACAAGCGCGTCAAGCGCGAAGGCATCGTCAACGCCTGGACCGACGCCAACTTCAAGGCTGCCGTGGAAGCGACGGGCCGCAAGAACCTGATCATGGCGGGTGTCACGACCGACGTCTGCCTCGTCTTCCCGGCGATCGACGCGGTGGCGGAAGGCTACAAGGTACAGGCCGTCATGGACGCCTCGGGATCGCCGTTCGAGCTCTCGGAAGACATGTCCCGCCGCCGCATGCAGGACGCCGGCGTTGTGCTAACGGCGACCAACACCATGATCGCAGAGCTGGCCCAGAACTGGGGCACGCCGAACGGGCAGAAGCTGATCCAGCTCCTGTTCACCGACGTGTTGCCACCGATCCAATCGTAATTGATCCCAGGCCGCCGGGGCCAAGGAGCAGCAACATGCCTTCAGCAGCGCCCATCCATGGGGTCGGCATCGTGTCGCCGGAGACTCATCAGGTCAGATCACACGGGCCATTCCAGTTGCGCCGAATCCATCCAGGCATCTCTCTGGATCAACAGGACGATGCAGGCTTCGGCGGGCTCGGGGTCATCGACCACGCCCGGCTTCAACCCGGTCTCGTCGTCAGGATGCACGAACACCGCAACGACGAGATCATCAGCTACATGCGTAGCGGACGGATGCTGCACACCGATTCCGCCGGCAGAAGCGAAGTCATTTCACCCGACCGGCTCATGGTGATGAACGCAGGTCGGGGCTTCTACCATGAAGAGAAGGTCCTCGGTGACGATCAGATCGAAATGCTCCAGATCTTCGTTCGGCCCGAAGCTGCGGATGCGGAGCCCAACGTTCAGTTCGTCGCGCTGGACGAGGCCGAGCGAGACGGGCAATGGCGGCTACTGGCGGGGCCCGAGGGATCCGACGCGCCGACTTTTGTACGGCAGGCCCTCTACCTCTACGACACACATTTGCCGGCGGGGCGAAGCACCGAGCTTCCGTCGAAACCGGGCTTCGATCGCTGGCTCTACGTCTTCCGGGGCAGCGTCGTCGCAGGTGAGCACAAGGCCGGCAAGCATACCGCGCTGATGTTCGCCGGCGACGGCATCTCGCCGAGGGTGGAAGTGAGCGAGGACGCAGACCTTGTCGTCTTTCTCGTCGACCGTAACGCGAGATATTCGCGTGAGGGAACGATCAGCGGTTGAAGGCGGCCGCGGCCGGGATCTCGGCGGCAGCGCGCTCTAGCGCTGCGGCAGCAATTCCAACTGGCTCTGCGCCTTCTTCACCGCCGCCGCGAACCAGCTCTGGCTTGGCGCTTCCTTGGCGAAGCATTTTGTGTAGGCGTCCATCGCCTGGTCTTCGCGGGCCATGTCACCGCGCGGGTCCTTCTTGTCGATGGGCTTGGCCATCATCTGCTTCCAGACCTTCTCGCAAGCTGGGATCTCGGTCGTCTTCACGGCGTCGGTTACGGCGAGGAAGTAGACCTTCTCGCCCTGGATCGCGACGACGTCGATCTCACGCGGCGCCCCCTTCAGATCGCCATTGCCGCGCACGCCAAGAACGGCGACCGCGGCGCTCGCTGCCGCAGGCTTGGTGATCGGCAGCTCCGCATATTTGGCGAAGGCGGAGTCCTGGATCGCATAATAGTAGAAGCGATCCGACTTGAACGCCGCGCCGATCTCTTGCGGCATGCCGTCCTCGCGGTGCTCGCGCAGCCAGTGCTTGAGCAGCGCGGTCGTGGTCGCCACGGCTTGCATCTTGTCGCCCTCGGAGGCGAAGCCGAGCCCGTCGAGATGGCCGAAGCCGGAGTCGCCCTTGAAGAGCGTATCGGCGTTCGACTTGCCCTCTGCGGGCAGCCCTTTGATCGCGACCGGTCCCACCAGTTCGCGCAGCACGCCCGTCAGCTCCTTGAGCGCCGCATCGTGCTGCCTGGAGGTCTCGTCGTTCTCCGGCGCCTTGGAGAACTTTGCTATGTAGCGATCGCGCAGGTCGAGATAGCGCTGCTCGGGCGCGGCCGCGTGGGCGGTCGTCGTGAGGACGAGCAGGCAGAGCAAGGCAGGCAATCTCATTCATTGTCCGCAGACTGGAGCGATCTCCAGTCTTTGTGCCGGCGCCGGGCGGGTAGGTTCATCCGCAAGGCCGGGCCCTACTCCGCCGGCGTGAGCTGCCTGTTCAGGCGCATCGCGGCGGTCTCGCGCACGCGGACACGGGCGCGGCGCTTGCGCCACCAGATCACGACGCCGGTGACCGAGAGCGTCGCCACCACCAGCCCCATGATCGAGATCAGGATCCTGCCGAACAGCCCGACAATCCGTCCCGAATGCAGCGGAAACTGCGCCTGCACGAAGATATCGGCGGCGGTGCCGACCCATGGCAGCCGCTGGCCGAGCGGACGGCCGTCCTCGCTGTCGTAGTAGAGCTGCGCCGGGCCGACGCCGCCGGCGCCGTGATCGTCGCCGGGATGGAAGTAGGCTGCGGCATAGACCCCGTGGGCGGGGCCGTAGCTGAGCGCGCCGACCGGGGTGGACCACCCTCGCCCCTTGCCGTCGGCCGCGGCGCGCGCGGCGATGTCGGCAAACGTCACCTTGGGCTCGATGGGATCGTCGAGATCGCGGTACGGCCGCTGCTCATACGGCGTCGGCGTGTAGTTCGACACCATCTTCATCAGCGGCGAGAACACCTCGAAATAGAGGTTCAGCGAGAACGCCGTGAAGGCGATGACGAACAGCAGCCCCCAGGTCCACAGGCTGAAGGCGCGGTGGATGTCGAAATTGATCCGGTAGGCGCTGCCCGAGGTCTTGATGGTCCAGGCCGGCGCCCAGCGCGCCCAGAAGCCGCGTTCGAGCTGGCGCGTGACCTGCGGCGCCCGCGCGGCCTTCGCGCCGCGCCGTGACGGCAGCGTCAGATAGAAGCCGACGAAGCAGTCGATGGTCCAGATGATGGCGATGATGCCGAGCAGGCGCATGCCCCAGCGGTCGCTGCCCCAGAACTCCGGGATGTGCATGGTGTAGTGCAGCTTGTAGAGAAACGAGACGAAGTTCTCCCGCGTCACCGGCCATACCGCGCCCCAGTAGCGCCGTCCCAGCTCGACGCCCGTGTTGGGATCGAGGAAGACCTGATTGTAGTCGAGCGGATAGCGCTTGCCGGTTGCCGGATCGATCCGCGGCATGATGAAGAACCACAGCGAGTGGCCCTCCTCCGGCGCCATGAAGAGATAGACGACGCGTGCGCGGGGATCGCGCTGCTCGATCAGCTTGGCGAGCTCGATCGAGGGAATGGCCGGGCCCTTGCTGGTGACGTCGAACAAATGGCTGTTCAGGACGTCGTCGATCTCGTGATCCCAGGAGATGATCGCGCCGGTGATGCCGGAGAAGAACAGGAATCCGGCCGTGAGCAGTCCCGCCCAGCGATGCAACCTGCCGAATATCGCTCTCATCGTCTTCGACTCTCATCAAGCGGGTCCGGCCCCGTTGCCGGGCCGTCGTCAGTTGAACTCACCAGCGATACGTCAGCTTGCCGATTGCCTTGCGTCCCTCGGCATACATGCACCCCGACAGGCCGTAGCAGGCGGCGACGTAGCGTGTGTCGGCGAGGTTGGTGACGTTCAGCGACAGGCGCCAATTGTCCCTGGTGTAGGCAAGCAGCGCATCCAGCACGGTCGAGGCTCCCACCTTGAACGTGTTGGAATCATCGCCCCAGGTCGCGCCGACGTAGCGGACGCCGCCGCCGAACTGCAAGCCTGCGAGCGGTCCGTTCTGGAGCGTGTAGTCGCTCCACAGCGAGGCGCGGTTGAGCGGCACGGTGACCGGCGCCTTGCCGACATTCACCGGATCCTGCGTGACCATGGCATCGACATAGGCATAGGCGGCGCGCAGGTTCCAGCCGTCGGCGAGCGACATCGTGCCTTCGAGCTCGACGCCGCGCGATTTCACCTGACCGGTCTGTTCGGCAAAGGTGGCCCCAGGCACAAAGGTCACGACGTTGTCGCGCGTCAGGTCGAAGGCGGCGAAGGTGAACAGCGCATTCCATCCGAGCGGCTGGTACTTGACTCCGACCTCGTACTGGACCCCGGTTTCGGGATTGAGCATCTGTCCGGACGGACCGGTCGCGAGCACCGGCAGAAACGACTCGGAATAGCTGAAATACGGCGCGATGCCGTTGTCGAAATTGTACATCACGGCGGCGCGGCCGGTGAAGGCCGAGGCATCCTTCGAGGCCGACGTATTGGTGGTGGGGAGATTGCTGTCGAGCTGCGTCGTCACGAAATCCTGGCGGCCGCCGAGCTGGAACGACAGCCGACCGAGCTTGATCTGGTCCTGCGCATAGAGGCCGAGCTGCGACTGCTTGACGCCTTTGTTGTCGTACATGTCGCCGATGGTCCAGTCATAGCTGTAGACCGGGTTGAAGACGTTGATCTCCGGCGCCGACGTCGAGACGGCAAAGGCGGTGTCGCGGAACGTGGTGGTGCGATAATCGAGCCCGACCAGCGTGGTATGGTTGAGGATGCCGGTGGTGAACTTGCCCTGGAGCTGGTTATCCACCGCGAAGGAGTTGATGTAGGAGTTGCTGTAGCTGCCGAAACGCCCCAGCTGCCCTGCCGCCTCGTCGGTATATCCCGTGCCGTAGAAGGTCTTTTCCTCGTTGTGCTGATAGGCGTAGCGCAGGTTCTGCCGGAACGTGATGTTGTCGGTGAAATCGTGCGAGAGCTGGTAGCCGGCGGTTGCGATCTCGGTGTTGAACGCGTTGAAGCTCGGCACGCCCGCGAAGAACGAGACCGGGATGGTGCGGCCGTTGTTCGGCCACACGGTGCCCGAGGCCGGCAGGAACTGAAGGCCCCACCCTGCCCGGTCCCTCTGGTAGTTGGCGAGGATCGTGATCGTCGTGTCCTCGTTCGGCTTGAAGGTGACGGCCGGCGCGATGAAGACGCGGTTGTCCTTGGTGAAGTCGACCTGGGTCTCGCCGTCGCGCACCACGCCGGTGAGGCGCCACAGCACGGTGCCTTCCTTGTTGGCAGGGCCACCCATGTCGAACTGGCCCTGATAGCGATTGAAGCTGCCGCCGGAGACCGAGGCCTCGCCGAACTGCTGCGCGGTCGGCAGCTTGGTCACGTAGTTGAGGATGCCGCCGGTGCCGCTGCCGCCATACATCGCCGAGGACGGCCCCTTGAGGACCTCGAGGCGCTCGGCGCCGTAGGGATCGAGGCCGTTGAAGTGCACGTAGTTGCTGGAGGGGATCCGCAGGCCGTCGACGTAGAGACCCGACATGGTGGTGTCGAAGCCGCGGATCTGGAGGGCGCCGAAGCGGGTGTCCGAACCGCCATTGACGTCGCCGCTGACGCCCGCGGTGTAGCGCAACGCTTCGCCGATCGAGACGGCGCCCTGGTTCCTGACCTGGTCGGTGGTGACGACGGACACCGACTGCGGCGTTTCGATCAGGGGCGTATCGGTCTTCGTGGCGGTGCCGCTTCGCGTGGCGACGAACCCGCGCACCGGACCGTTGGCGCGTTCACCGGTGGCGCCGTTCGAAGCCGACTGGGTTGGCGCTGCTTGCTGCGCGGGAGCGCGCCGATTGGTGCGGGAGCTGCGCGACGTTGCCGATCGTCGCGACGAAGCAACCGCCGCGGGACGGGCGCGCTGAGCCGGCGCTTCAACGGAGACCGCGGGAATTTGCGTCTGCGCCTGCACGGCACCGAAGGGGACGACGAGAGAAAATGCGCTGACGGCGCCGAAGAAGAGCACTCGAAGCTGTCGAAGACGCGTGTCGGAACGCGAATGAAGTTGGAAGTCTGTCACGTCTTGCGAGGCCCCACGCACTGCCGGCTTTGCCGGTATCGTTCTTGATGCCCCGCCCTAACGCAGGCGATTTCGGAGTGCGATAGGAACAGCGTTAGAATTTCTCCAGAGCGGTGCGCAGCAGATGCGGCGAATGCGCCCATGCGCGAGCCAACGTGCGTGTGCCCCGGATCTGGAATCCTTCTAGACGCGCGCGATCGATCGACCGGATGGGACATCCGGCGACATCGAAAGCGAGCGCGGAGAACGAATCCTTTACCATGCCCGTCAGGCTCGATTGAGCCTGAGGAACCCCGGAGGTAAATTCAGCTGCGGGATACTTCATTCATTTGCTGAACGCACCGCAACGTTCTGTGCCGGCGCGTGCTGGGCACCCGGAGTTCGACGTCCATGAGCGAATTGCGCGCGGCGACCAGGCAATCCACGGCGAGGACGGGAATCATCGAGTTTGACGGCGCCAGGGGCATCGTCAGCATCCCCTGCACGATCTCGGACGTGTCAGGCACGGGCGCAAGACTGAAGCTCGACTGGTCGCTTTCGTTTCCGAAACAGGCCACGCTGATCTTTGCCGACGGGCTGCGAAAGACCTGTCGTGTCGCATGGCAGAAGCGGCGGCTGCTCGGCGTCGCCTTCGCGGACGGCGTTGCGAGCCAGGACGAGCAGGCCCTCATGATGACCGAGGAGGAGCAGGCTCTGCACAGGCGGCATATTGGCGCGCAGGTCCGGGGTGCGCGCGAGGCGCGTGGTTATACCGAGAGCCAGATCGCGAACCTCATCGGCGTCTCGCCCGAGTTCGTGTCGCGTGCCGAGAGCGGTGAGATCAGCATTCCTCTGCACCAGCTCACGCACATCGCCGATCTGTTGCTGGTCGACCTCGACAGCCTGGTTGCCGGCCCGGCGTCGGTCGACGTGTCAGCGAGCGACGCCGAACTAGCGGCGAGGTGAAGCCGCCCCCTTCCGGGACATCCCTGCTCTGCAGCTCCACGTGGGAAACGCTGTTCACCTGCTGTAAGGTCGGCCCCGTGTCAGTGTCGGCGCGGGAGATGATTTTCATGGCGGAGCCCGGCTTCGGTGGGTTCATGAAGGACCACAAGGAGTTTTTCAACGCGCTGGCCGAGGATGGATGGCGGGCCGTCCCAGGCTATGTCGGGGTTGAGGAAAAGATCCTGTCTGGTCGCTTCGATCACGCTAGCCATGCGGGCGCCGTGACGCGCCTGTCACGCTGGGCGGCCGGCGCGTCGGTGGACCATCCGGTCTCGCACGATTGGTGCGAGGAGGTCTTTCTGATTTCGGGCACGCTTTCGATCGGCACCGCGCCGCAGGAATCGCGGCGACTGGAGGCTGGCACCTATGCCGTGAGGCCGGCCCATGTCGAGCATGGACCGTTCTTCACCCGCGACGGCTGCCTGATGATCGAGTTTCTCTACTACCCGCCGACGGTCTAGCTTTTGTGGCAGCATGAGCTGCCGCCGCCCTTCTCCTCACCGGCCAGCACGCTGCGGCTGTTACGATCAGGCGGAATGTCGCCGGCGGCATTGGCCGAAAAGAAACCGGTCGGCTTCAGCATGAAGCCGGCATATTCGACCGGCATGATCGGAAAGTCCTCGGGCTTGCAGATATGGGTGTGGCCGAACGAGTGCCACACCACGATATCCGTGTTCTCGATGTTGCGGTTCTGCGCGGCATAGCGCGGCAGGCCGTCGCCGCCGGCATGGACGTTGGGATAGTCGCCGCTGGCGTATTTCTCATCCTTGTCGAACGCGGTGACCCAGACGTGCTTGGTGGCAAAGCCGCCGCGCTTGCGCACATAACTGCCCTCCTGCGCCAGCATCAGCGGGCTCGGATTGACCACGAGCTTGTAGGCCGGTGCGTTGCCGACCGAATTGGTCTCGTTAGGATTGCTGATCTTCCAGAACCGGCCGGTCTCGCCATTGGCGATGGCCGCGGCGTCGCGTTCACGCGACAGCACGCGCGTGGTGGTGTCGAAGGCGTTGCCGTGCGGATTGTCGTGGCCCCAGGGACGCGGCACGAAATCGTGCTCGGTGACGGTGTTGCCGCCGCCGTCGAGATCCATGTGCAGGCGCACGTTGAAGAAGTGCTGATGCGTCGGCCCGCCCAGATTGTCGTCGACCATGCCGCCCCATTTGTACGTCTCGCCTGATGGCACGGCGGCGGTCTGGATGATGCCGGTGAGCTTCGTCTCGAGCTGGATCGTGCCATCCTGGTAGAGATACCAGTAGAAGCCGTAGTCGTAATTGCCGACGGTGGCGAAGAATGAGATCACGAGCCGCCGCGAGCGCCGAACCTCGAACAGGCCGTTGCGGAATTCGTAGTGTTTCCAGGCAATTCCGTAGTCTTCTTCATGCATGCAGATGGCGTTCTGCATGACGAAGGGCTCGCCCCTGTTGTCGGCGGCCGGCACGTCGAAATAGTGAATGTTGCCGAGGCAGTCGCAGCCGAGCTCAAGCGCGTTGGCGAGCATGCCGAGCCCGTATTCGCCGGCATCGAAGGCCGACTTCCAGAAATGGTTGGCGGTCGGATCGGCATAGGGCACCACCATCTCGGTGACGCTGGCGCGATGGATCAGCGACCGCTTCCGTATCCCATCCTGGTAGGCGAGCTGATGCAGCACCAGTCCCTCACGCGGCGTGAAGCCGACGCTAAAACTCCATTTCTGCCAATCGACCTTCCAGCCGTCGACCTTGAAGCTCGCGCCCTCGGGCTGCTCGATATGCAGCGGCTTGATGTCGGTACGCGGGTTGGTGACTTCATGCGCACCGTAGTTCCGCTTCTTGCGCGGGATCGGCACGATCGGATCCGCGTCGGTGAGATCGATGACCTTGCCGCCGATCAGGTCGACCACTGCCACCACGCCCTCGATCGGGTGCGCATAGCCATTGTCCTGAAGGTGCTCGCGGAAGAAGCTGACGGCCCGCACGATGCGGGCGCCACGCTCGAATTCCATGTCGAAGAAGCCAGAGGAGAACGGGTCGACCTGGACCAGCTCGATGTCCTTGTCGGTCAGCCCGCGCCGAAGCATCGCCGCACGCCAGCCGGGATCGGCTTTCACCACGGCCTCGCACTTGAAGAACTCTTCCAGCATCACCGGCGGCTGCCCATAGGGCGCCTCACGGTTCGGAATGACCTTGCGCGCAATGATCTCGTTGCGGCCGAGATCGACGATGTGCTCGATCGCCTCGCCCGTGGTCACGTCCAGCGTCAGCGCGAAGGCGCGACGCCCTACCCCGCCTGCGGCCAGCTCCTGTTTGGTCGGCTCTTCCAGCCGCACCGTCGGGAAGCGGCAGTGCTCCGGCGAGGCGGCCGCCGCACGCACGAGCGTGCAGGCCGCGGTGATCTCTTCAGCCGTCAGCGGATCGAGCGCATGTGGCGCAACGGTCTGTGATTTGGCTTTGACGGTATCGAGCATCGTGATGTCCTGATATCAGCGCGGGGCAAGATGCGCGGTGATGGCGCGGAAGGCGGCGAGCCAGCGATGATCGAGCGGCACGTCCATCGCCTTCGGCTGGGTCGCGAGCTTGACGATGACGGTGTCGGTTGCCGCATCGATATAGAGCCACTGGCCGTGGATTCCGATGCCCGCAAGATCGTTCCGCGAGGGATCGATCGTGTACCATTTGCTGCGGTAGCGGGCGCCAGGGAAGATGTCCGCGAGGTCGCCGTCGGTCCAGGCCTGGTGATCGCCGTTCTCGTGGATGTCGTCGATCCACCAGCCCGGCACCACCTGTCGTCCCTCGACCACGCCGCGGCAGCGGATCATCTCGCCGAAGCGCAGCAGGTCGCGCGCGGTGACCGAGAGCCCACCGGCGATGCGGCCCATGCCGTGGCTGTCGAGTGTCATGGAGCCATCCTCCTCGGCGCCCATTGGCTGCCAGAGATATTCGGAGAGGATGCGCGGATAAGGCATGCCGCAGGCGCGCTCATAGACCCAGCCGAGCACCTCGGTGTTGGTCGAGACGTAGTGGAACACCTTGCCGTGCGGCTTGCCGGTCCCGCGCAGCGTGGTGAGATAGGCGCGCTGATGGCCGGCCTCGACGCCTGGCGGCGGCACGTCCCAGCCCGAGGAGAAGCGATAGCGCGCGACGTCGCCGGCGGGGTCCTCGTAATCCTCCTCGAACTTGATGGCGACGGCCATGTCGAGCACGTTGCGGACGTTGCAGCCGCCGTAGACGGACGTCTCAAGCTCCGGCACGTAGCGCACCACCCTCGCCTCCGGATCGAGCAGCCCGCGCGCGGCCAGCACGCCGCCGAGCGTGCCCGCGATCGACTTGCTGATCGAGCAGATCAGATGCGGCGTGGTCGCGCTCATGCCGTCGCCGTACCATTCGTGGATCAGCGTGCCCCGGTGCATGACGAGGAGCGCGTCGCCAAAGGTCTCGCGCAGCGTGGCCTCGATCGTGGTCGGCTTGCCATCGGGCGCGGTGAAGCCGAGCTTTGACAGCTCGCGAGGTGCGCTTCGTATCGGCGTCGAATGCGCCGAGCGGCGGACCTCCGCGGTCGGCAGCACCTCGCGGGTGTGGGTGAAACCCCAGCGGATCGCGGGAAAGCTGCGCCAGTTGGCGCGCGTCACCTGGGCCTCGGGCGCGGGCGGGCTGCCGCGCATGATCTCGGTCGGTCGCATTTCGATCCTCCGCAAGGCGATCCCGACTGCGATGTCGGAACGGTAAGGGAGAAGACTGCAGGGAAGGCCGCATCGGGCGTTATCGAGATCCGGCAATATTTTGCTGGACTCGGGCGCGAGGCGTGCCAGTCTTGGCGCAGCTCTTGCAGGTTTCGAGCTGGCAAATTCCGACGTGCGGTCATGGCCTTAAGCGCAATTCTTCCGATTCCGGACTCGGCTACCAGCCTGTTTCAGGCCAGCAGCACGGATGTCGATGAGCACTGCGCCACGCTCGGCCGCTGGCGGCTGAGCTACGACCAGATCAGCGCCGGCGCCTTCCGGGGCAGCTTTACGCAGCTCTCCCTGACCCAGCTCGAAGTGTTCCGCGAGATCACCAGCCAACAGGTCCGCCAGTACGGCCAGTTGGGCGCCGGCAGCTTTGGCATCGGCCTGCCCTGGCACGGCGATGGCGAAGTCAATTGCAACGGCGCCAGCGTTGCGGGTGCCCAGGTGATTGCCTGCATCGATGCCGAGGTCGACATGTGCACGCCGAAGGCGTTCGAGCTGCGCGGCGTCGTCGCCAGCGCGGCCCTGATCGAGGAGCTTGCCGCCCGGCTCGACATCGCGCTGCCGCGCAGCGTCTGGCACCAGTTACAGGTCATCGAGATGGAGGAGGCGCCCGTCGCGCGGCTGCGCGCGCATCTTGCCGCGATCCACGAGACCATCGCGACCGTTCCTGAACGGTTCGATGATCCCGACGCCCGGCAAGCGCTGGAGGACGCCCTCCTCGTCGAGATCATGGACATGCTGCCAACGGCGCAGCCCAGCGACCCCGGACGTAGCGCCACGGCGCGCAAGCGCACGGTCGATCGCGCGCGCGAACTGATGCACGGCAGCGGCGATCGCTCGCTGTCGCTGCTGGAGATCTGCAAGGCAGTCGGCGCGAGCCCGCGCAAGCTCGGCTATTGCTTCCAGGAAGTCGTGGGCACGAGCCCGATGCACTATTGGCGCGCGATGCGGCTGAACCGCGTGCGACGCGACCTGAAACGCGCCGGATGCGCGGAGGCTTCAGTCTACGACGTCGCCGTGCAGCACGGCTTCTGGCACTTCAGCCAGTTCTCGCTCGACTACAAGCGCCACTTCTCCGAGCTGCCCTCGGAGACCTTGCGGCGCGCCAGGCTTGCGGCCTGACGCCCTCGTCTTCTACTCTATGATGAGATCCGTGGCGAGCACGTCGCTTGCGGCCATCCTTCGAGACGCCCGCCTCCGGCGGGCCCTCAGGATGAGGTCGCATTTCGCGGCGAGATATCAAACCCTCATGGTGAGGAGCCCGGCAAAGCGGGCGTCTCGAACCATGCAGGCCGAGCCCTTACCAGGTCGGCAGATAGGTGCCCTTGAAGCGGGTCTCCAGAAACGCCTTCACGGGCTCGGAGTGATAGGCCTCGATCAGCTGCTTCACCCACGGCTTGTCCTTGTCCTCCTCGCGGACGGCGAGAATGTTGACCCAGGGGCCATCGGGGTTTTCGCGCGCGATCGCGTCGGTCGCCGGATTGAGGCCGGCCTGCACCGCGTAATTGTTGTTGATCGAGACGACGTCGACGTCCTGGAGCGCGCGGGGAAGCTGGGCGGCGTCGAGCTCGACGAAGCGCAGCTTCTTCGGGTTGTCGGTGATGTCGGCAATGGTCGAGGCGACGTTGTTGGGGTCCTTCAGCTTGATCACGCCGTGCAGCGCCAGGATCATCAGGCCGCGCGCGCCGTTGGAAGGATCGTTGGCGATGGCAACGCGGGCGCCGTCGGAAAGGTCGGCAAGCTTCTTGTATTTCTGCGAATAGACGCCCTGCGGCGAGCCGATCGTGTTGGCGACCTTGACGATCTTCCAGCCGGTCTTGGAGATCTGGTTCTTCAGATACGGCTC
>Ga0207647_10001925_pt1 | contig 15871 bp, 14 predicted proteins | sample KBSCornC2_FD_184295 | JGI IMG/M metagenome (GOLD analysis project Ga0207647, IMG submission 184295) | Corn rhizosphere microbial communities from Kellogg Biological Station, Michigan, USA - C2 (SPAdes) (version 2) | ecosystem: Host-associated > Plants > Roots > Rhizosphere ...
ACCCCGGTCGGCTGCAAGCGACATCGCTCGGCCGCCGCTTCCTCAATGATTTGATCGAGGTGTTCCTGCCACCGCGGAACCCGGAGCGACGGCATGCCTGAATTCGTCGCCATCACCTGTCCGTATTGTGGCGAACCCATCGAACTCGTGGTGGACGACTCGGCGGGCGACGCCAGCTATGTCGAGGATTGCCCGGTGTGCTGCCGGCCGATGCAGGTCGAAGTCGAGACAAACGGCGATGGCGTATCCGTACGCGTCAGGACCGGCGACGAATGATGCCTGCGCCGTGATGGCGCTTTCCGTCGCGCTTGCATAGAATCGCCGCATGGTGGGGCGGTTTGCTGGCAGGGAGCTTGCATGCAGACCCACGGGGAACCCAGGGGCCATCCAGCGTCCATGCCATCGACCATGCCGACACTCGCTGATCGCGGCGACCTGGCGCCACGCGCCCGGCACCTGCTGGCGCAGCAATTGGCCGAATGCGGCGCGTTGCTGGAGCCGCTGCTGCGCAACGTGCTGGATGACCTGGAACACGAATTGTTCCGGATTGCCGAGCAGTCCATCGGCGGGCAGGCTCAGCACGAAGCGATGGAGGCGCTGAAGGCGGTCAAGCGCAACCGTCCACGCTTCCAGGGAAGGCTGATGGGTTTCCTGGAACACCGCTTCGCCAGTGCCGGCCGGCCGCAGGCGGAAGGGACCGTCCCGCGCGGCGAGCTGTCGGCCGCGGATCTGGCGCTGGTCGATCCGCACGAATTCGACGAAACCATGGCGCTGGATGACCTGTCCACCCGCACCGAGTTGCACGCGGGCAATGCGATCTTCGATCTGTGCCACCGCTACGCCGTGCTGGTGGCCGCGCCGCCGCTCGACAACGACGCCTTGCCGCCTGGGCCACACGTCCTCGCGATCGTGTTGAGCGAGGCCGCTCTCGATTTGGGCCTCCAGCGCGATCACCGCCTGCTGTTCTACCGGCTGTGCGACCGCCGCCTGTTCGGCGCAGCCGAATCGTTCTACGGGCGCCTCAACGAACATCTCAAGTCATCGGGCATCCTGCCCGACTTGCGCAGTTACCTGCCCAAGCGTGCGCCGTCGGAATCGCGCCCGGCGTCGACCGAGCCGGCGCCCGACGACACGTCGGCGACCAGTCCGATCGCGCCGGCCACCAACTTCACCCCGCCGGCCAGCCCGCCGATGAGCGAACTGCACACGCTGCTCGACTCGCGTCGGCGGACATTGCATCCGGAAGCCCGGGCCGCCGCCGCGCAGTCCGCGCAATTCGCGTCGATGCCGGAACTGCAGGAAGCGCTGACCGCGCTGCAGGCATTGCCTTCGCGCAAGGCCGGCGCGCCGCAGGCGGGCGACCGCCTGGCCGGCGACCTACTTGCACAGCTTCGTCGCGGTTCGCACGGCAACGCGGTGCAGCTGCAGCCTGAACACCGCGACGCGCTGGACCTGGTCGGCCTGCTGTACGACCAGTTGCTCACCGAAACCCGCAGCGAAGGCATCGCACAGCAGTTGCTCGCCAACCTGCAGGTTCCGCTGTTGCGGGTGGCGCTGTCGGACAATGACTTCTTTACCGTGCGCAACCACCCCGCGCGGCGGCTGCTGAACCTGGTGCTGGAAACCGCGAACCTTTGGCTGGATCGCAGCGACGATCATTTCGATGTCGCGTTGAACCAGCGCCTGCAGCGTTCCGTCGATCGCGTCGCCGCGGAGTACCAGGGCGACCTCGGCGTGATCAAGCGCGAGGCGGACGACCTCGATTCGCACCTGCGCCTGCTCAGCCGGCGCGCCGAGATCGCCGAGCGTCGGCAGGTGGAAGCCGCGCAGGGGCGCGATCGCTTGCGCGACGCGCGTGCCGCTGCCGCCGACGCGATCAACCAACGCCTCGCCGGGCACAAGACCACGCCGCTGGTCCGCTCTCTGCTGGAAAACGCGTGGACCGATGCACTGACACTGACGCTGCTGCGGGAAGGCGAAAACAGCGAAGCCTATCGCCGCCGACTGGCCGCCGCCGACCAGTTGCTGGGCTCGCCCGTCGAGCGCGACGACACCAAGCTCGCCGCGGACTTGAACCACGGCCTGACCCAGGTCGGCTTGCAGGCCAACGAGGCCGACCAGATCACCCGCTACGCGCTGGATCTGCCGCAACGCCCGGCAACGCAGGCCGCCACGCCGCCGCCCAGCCAGACCGAATTGCTGATTCGCCTGAAGTCGCGTCAAAAGCCCGAAGGTGACGAAGCTGCATCATCCGCCGAAGCCGGCCCGCGCAAGCTGCCGCTGACGCCCAGCGAACGCCGGGCGTTGGAAACATTGAAACAACTTCCCTTCGGAAGCTGGCTGGAATTCACCATCAACCAGCAGGGCCAGCGGGTCGCGCGCAAACTGGCGTGGTTCGCGCCCACCAGCGGCCGCTGCCTGGTCGTCAACGCGCGCGGCGCACCTGCGCCTGAACGAACGCTGGACCAGCTTGCACGAATGATGGCGCGTGGCCAGGTTCACCTCATTCCGCGCCAGGATGGCGGTATGATCGACCGCGCCTGGAACGCACTGGTGGCAGGATTGCGGAAATTCAGTCGACCCAACGCAACCACGGAGTCCGCGGCATGAACGACGAACGTCGCAGCGCTCCGCGCAAACCGACCACGGCGCCCATCGAGGTCGTCGACACCATCAGCGGCGAAAACATCGGTCGGGTCGGCAACCTCTCCCGCAACGGCATGATGCTGATCTGCCACCGCCCGCTGCGCGACGATGCGCTGTATCAACTGAAGTTCCGCCTGCCCGACAAGCGCGGCACGGCCACCGAGATCGAAACCGGCGTGCACACCATGTGGACTGAACTCGCCGCCACCAACGGCTATCAATGGTCGGGGCTGCGCATCATCTCAATCAGTGGCACGGCTGCCGCGTCGCTGGATCACTGGCTGGATGTCGCCGCGGCATAGCTGGCGTTGCGGCGCGCGTCACCGCATCATGGCGATTCCAGCTTCGCTGAAGCCGCTTCAACGGCCACCGCCATGACTGCTTCGCCGCAAGACAACCTCTCCGCGCTGTATCCCGCGCACCTCGCCGAAATCGAGAAACGCAGCGCCGACGCGCTCGCGGCTTGCGGCCGCGATACGCTGGTGATAGCCGCCGGCGTGCCGCGCGACTGGTTCCTCGACGATCAGGGCAGCCCCTTCAAGGCGAATCCGCATTTCCTGCACTGGCTGCCGCTGACGGACGCGCCGGGAAGCTGGATCGTTTACACACCCGGCGCGAAACCGAAGCTGGTTTTCCTGCAACCCCGCGACTACTGGCATGTGGTACCCGCCGCGCCGGCCGGCTACTGGGTGGAGCACTTCGACATCGTCACCATCCGCACGCGGGAAGAAGCGCGCGCGCACCTGCCGAAAAACCCTTCGCGCTGCGCGATCATCGGGGAAGGTTCCGCCGCGGTCGACGACTGCGTGCCCGACAATCCCGAATCCGCGTTGAACCTGCTGCATTACCGGCGCGCGTTCAAGACGCCGTACGAAATCACCATGATGCGGGTGGCCAGCAAGCTCGGTGCGCACGGTCATCGCGCCGCGGAGCAGGCTTTCCGCGAAGGCTTGTCGGAATTCGACATCCACTGCCGTTATCTCGAAGCCACGCGGCTCACCGAGCGGCAGTTGCCCTACGGCAACATCATCGCGCTGGACCAGCACGGCGCGGTGCTGCACTACATGCACTTCGACCGCAACCCGCCCACGCACGCGCATTCGTTCCTGATCGATGCCGGCGGCAGCTTCCATGGTTATGCGTCCGACATCACGCGCACCTACGCGTCACACGATGCCGGCGAATTCCAGGCCCTGATCGATGCCCTCGAAAAGGCGCAGCAGGGTTTTTGCGCCAGGGTGCGCGCGGGGCAAAGCTATCCGGAACTGCATGTCCACGCACACCATGTTTTGATGCACGCGATGCGCGACCAGGGCTTTATTACCTGCTCGCCGGAAGCCGCGGTCGCGAATGGAATCTCGTCGACATTTTTCCCGCATGGACTCGGGCACCTGATCGGCCTGCAGGTGCACGACGTCGCCGGCTTCGCGCGCGGCGAAAGCGGCGCGACGATCCCGAAACCCGAAGGCCATCCTTACCTTCGCCTCACGCGCACGCTGCAGCCCGGCGTGGTCACCACGATCGAACCGGGTTTGTATTTCATCGACATGCTGCTGGCGGAACTGAAAGCCAAACCCGCGGCGAAGGACATCGTATGGTCGAAGGTCGACGCCTTCCGCAAATACGGCGGCATCCGTATCGAGGACGACGTGGCATGCACCGATGGCGAGCCGGTGAATCTCACCCGTGAAGCATTCGCGGCGGCGTGAACACGGCGACCACGAGTCGGCTCTCGGACTTCGCGCTGCGGACGCCGTGCAACGGCAAATCCAGTCGTCGTCCCAAAAAGCCGGAATGACAAGAAGTGACGGTGCCGGCCAGCCTACTTCATCGCCACCGCGTCGGTGGTGGTGGGCAGGCCAACCTTGTGGCAGAACGCCGCGAAGCGGGGGTCTTCGCGGTAGCGCAGGATCAAGGGGTCGTAGAGCAGGTAAGAGATACCGGGGTCATGCTGCTTCCACGCGCGGTCCAACCACTGGAACACGGCATCCGGATCGCGGCGCAACGCGTACGCCTCGGCGATCTGGTAAGGGCCAAGGTCGGCATACTTGGCGATCAGATTTTTCAACACCGCATCGGCGGCCTCGCGATCGGGGCCGATCTGCAGGGCCAGCGCCATCGCGATATCGTGCCAAGGCCCCGGTGGTTCCTCTTGCGCGGCCGCCAGCGCAGCCTCGGCATCACCGCGCAGGATCGCGAGAACCGCCGCCCCCTCATGATAGGCCGTGCCCTGTGGCTGCAGCGCGATCGCAGTACGAAGGGCTTGCTGGGCATCGGCCATGCGACCGCCACAAGCGAGGTATTGCGACAAGGCGTAATACCAATCGCCATTGCGGGGATTGGTCATCAAAGCCTGCTGCACGAGGTCGGCCGCGCGCCTGCACTGGCCAAGCGTGGCCAGCACCGAACCGTACAGATACTTCGCGTCGCCGTCGTTGGGCGCAAGTTGCAAGGCACGCTGGATCTCGGCCTGCGCTCCCTTCCAGTCGGACTCGGAAAAGGCCAGGTAGCTGCGAGCACTGTGCGCGGCGGCGAGATCCGGGGCCAGTTGCAGCGCCCTGTCACTCGCCCGCCGCGCCTGCGTGAACGCCTGTTGCTGTGCTGCGCCCCCCATGAAGGCCCCGCCCAGGCGTGCCCAGGCCCGCGACAGCGCGGCCCACGCTGCCGCATAGCCGGGATCGATCGTGACCGCGCGCTGGTAGGCGTTGATGGCCTGGCGTGCGTGCGTTTCGTCGGTGCGCGTGAAATCGGTGACGCCGCGCAGGTACGCAGTGTAGGCATCGAGATTGCCGCTGGGCGGGCGATCGCTCTGCACTACCGCGCCGGGGGCGGTCAGCAGCCTGGCTTTCAATGCATCGGCAACCGAATGCGTAATCGCATCTTGCAGCGCGAACAGGTCCTTGTATGGCTTGTCGTAGCGCTGCGACCACAGCGCGCTGCCGTCCGATGCGTTCACCAGCGTGGCGGTGATCCGCACCATGTCCCCCGCGCGTTGCACGCTGCCTTCCAGCAAATGTGCCACGCCCAGCTTCTCACCGATCACCTTGCTGCTATCCTTCGAATCGCGGAACTGGAACGCGGAATCGCGGCTGATCACCTTGAGGCCCGCGAACTGGGTGAGTGCAGTGATCAGGTCCTGCGACAAGCCGTCGGAGAAGTACTGCTGGGACGTGTCGCCGCTGTCGTTCTCGAAAGGCAGCACCGCGACGGACTTTTCCGGAATGACGGCGGGCGCGGGGTTAGCAGTGTTGGAGGTTGCTTGCGGCACGGCCGGGGCTGCGGGCGCTGCCGCCTGCGCCGCGGCGGATGGCGCCGATGCACGCCGCAACGCCAGGAGGCGCCAGCCCAGCAACGCCACCGCCAGCACCAACACCGCAATGATCACGGTGTTCAACTTGCGGCCGATCTGGCGGCTGGCATGCTCGCTGCGCGCACCCGGTGAATCGGCGGCCTCGGTGCGACGGATGCCTTCAGGCGTGAGTTCGTAAATCCATGCGAAGGCCACCGCGACCGGCAAGCCGATTGCAAGCAGGATCACCACCAAGCGCACCGCCCAGTTGGGGATGTCGAAGAACGGGAACAGCTGCGTCGCGATTTGCACCAGCAACCATGCCGCCACCACGTACGCGATCGCCACGCGCACCACGTGGCGGCGCTTCAGTTCTTCGAAAAGACTGGGCTTGTCGAATGCCAACCTTGCAAGGATTCCCCGCCGGGTACGCCCCGGCCTCCGCTACGGCGAGTGTAGTTCATTGAGGCGAGGGATTCAGGTGCGCCGCGCATTCGCTCGACCCCCTCGCGCCGGAAGGCGCCGGGGTGAGTGTACGGTGCTCCAGAACTTGGCACTCTCGCACTGAAGTGGTCGACCGCGAGTGCGAACCCTCGCCCGGCGCCACGCGCCGCCCTCTCTCCTGGAGGGAGAGGAACGAAGGTGCATGACCATCCCAAGCGGACACGCGGGGCGAGTTCTGCGATCATCGGGAACTGTTTTGCCCGGAAGGACCGTCGCGATGAGTCACGAAAACGCAATCCGCCGCAACGTCGGCGCGTGGGCACTGATGTTCACCGGCTTGGGCTCGATCATCGGATCGGGCTGGCTGTTCGGTGCGTGGCGCGCGGCGCAGCTTGCGGGCCCTGGCGCGATCTGGGCCTGGATCATCGGCGCGGTGGTGATCCTGTTCATCGCGGTGACCTACGCCGAGCTCGGCGCGATGTTTCCGGAATCGGGCGGCATGGTGCGCTACGGCCAGTATTCGCACGGCACACTGGTGGGTTTCATCGCGGCGTGGGCCAACTGGATCGCGATCGCCTCGGTGATTCCGGTGGAAGCGGAAGCTTCGGTGCAATACATGGCGTCGTGGCCGTGGCAGTGGGCGCAGAACCTGTATCACGTCGCGCCGGGCGGGATGGGCGAACTGAGCCCGACCGGGCTGGGCATTTCCGCGCTGCTGGTGATCGGCTATTTCCTGCTGAACTACTGGAGCGTGAACCTTTTCGCGAAGACCAATACGTGGATCACGCTGTACAAACTGGTCGTGCCGGCGCTCACCGCGATCGCGCTGATGGCCACCTCGTTCCACCCCGAGAATTTCTACGTCGGCGCGCACGGCGGGCCGCACGCGTACAACATTTCCGCGATCCTGACGGCGGTCGCGATCAGCGGCATCGTGTTCAGCTTCAACGGTTTCCAGAGCCCGGTGAACCTCGCGGGCGAAGCCAAGAATCCCGGCCGCAACGTGCCGTTCGGCGTGATCGGTTCGATCCTGCTCGCGACCGTCGTGTACCTGTTGCTGCAGGTCGCATTCCTCGGCGCGACCGATCCCGCGGTGCTCGCCGAGGGAGGTTGGGCCGCGATCGAACACTCCTCGCCGTTCGCGCAACTGGCGATCGCGTTGAATCTCAACTGGCTGGCGCTGCTCCTGTATTCCGATGCGTTCATCAGCCCCAGCGGCACCGGCGCGACGTACACCGCGACCACCGCGCGGATGATCTACGGCATGGAACGCAACGGCACGCTGCCGAAAATCTTCGGACGCGTGCATCCGCGCTTCGGCATTCCCCGCCCGGCGATGTGGCTGAACCTGATAGTCGCCTTCATCTTCCTGTTCTTCTTCCGCGGCTGGGCGACGCTGGCCGAGGTGATTTCGGTCGCGACCATCATTTCGTACCTGACCGGGCCCGTCAGCGTATCGGTGCTCAGGCGCACCGCGCCAGACATCCACCGGCCGCTGCGGCTTCCCATGTTGCGCGTGATCGCGGGCCTGGCGTTCGTGTTCGCGACCGAACTCCTGTACTGGGCGCGCTGGCCGCGCACCGGTGAAATCATCCTGCTGATGGTGGTCGCGCTGCCGGTCTGGTTTTGGTACGCGGTGAAGCGCGGCGGCACCGATCTGATGAAACAGGTGCAGGGAGCGGCGTGGCTGATCTTCTACCTGCCCGCGATCGCACTGCTGTCGTGGGCCGGCAGCGCGCGTTTCGGCGGACACGGATACCTGCCCTATGGCTGGGACCTGCTGATCGTCGCGGTGATCGCGATCGGCTTCTTCGCATGGGGCCTGGCCTGCGGCTGGCGCACGCCGGAAATCGAAGCGATCAAGATGGAAGCGCAGGCGAAGCCCGGCGCGATCCTGGTGCCGCCCGACGAGGAAACCGCCGAGCGCATGACCGGGCGCTGAGCCGGCCGTCGCGGCCGCTCAAGCCCCGCATCACACCAACGCGAGCACGTCGCCCAGCAGCGCCTGCGCGGTCACTTCGGGGCCGGCGCCTGCGCCTTGGATTACCAGCGGGCGCTGCTGGTAACGCGACGTCGTGAACGCGAACAGATTGTCGGCGCCCAGAAGGTGTGCCGCGGGATGCGAGGCCGGTACTTCGGCCAGCCCGATCCGCGCGGCGTCGCCGGCTTCGAAGCGCGCGAGGTAGCGCAGCACGCAAGCGCGCGACGCAGCCGCGGCATGACGCGCGGCAATCGCGGCATCGAGTTCATCGAGACGATCGAAGAATGCATCGTGCGACACGCCACGCAGCGACTCCGGCACCAGGTTTTCGACTTCAAGCTGCGAGCGCTCCAGCGGAAAACCGGCCGCGCGCGCCAGGATCAACAGCTTGCACGCGACATCCTCGCCGGAAAGATCGACGCGCGGATCGGGCTCGGTGTAACCCAGCGCGCAGGCTTCGCGTAGCAGGGTCGAGAACGGTTGGCGCCCGTCGTAATGGTTGAACAGGTACGAAAGCGAACCCGAGAACACGCCTTCGATGCGAATCAACGTGTCGCCGCAAAGACGCAGGCGGCGCAGCGCGGAAAGCGCGGGCAGGCCGGCGCCGACGGTCGCGCTGTCGCCGTACTGGACGGCTTGCGTGCGCGCGGCCTGCAGTGCGCGCCAACCATCAAATCCGCCACCGGCCAGCGCCTTGTTGGCGGTGACCACGTGGCAGCCGTGCGCAAGCCATCCGGGATGTCGCTGCGCCAGTTCCGTCGACGCTGTCGCGTCGATCACGACGCGGACCGGCGCACCACTCGCGTGCAAGGTGCGCAGCAGCGCTGCGTCGTCGCGCGGTTCGCCGCCTGCGTCCAGCCGCTCGCGCAACCGGCGCTCGGCCAGCACGGCGGGCTGGGTCTGCTGGTGGCGTGAATTGGCGGCGCCCAGCAGGCGCAGGTTTTCGCCGGCGGGCGTGCGCAGCAATTGCAGGAACGCGCCGCCCACCTTGCCGGTGCCGAACAGCACCACCGCAACGTCACGTTGCGGCGTGGCGCGGCGAACGAATGCCTTCTCTGCCAGCACCGCGCTCACGCCGGAACCGCCACGCGTTTTCGCGACAGCGCATCGGCGCGCGCCAAGGCTGCGCGCAGGTGACGCGACAAATCGGCAATGTCTTCGATGCCGATCGAAAGCCGCAGCAGCGTGTCGGAAATGCCCGCCGCGCGTCGCGCCTCGGGCGCCATTGCCGCATGCGTCATGGTGGCCGGATGCGCGATCAGGCTTTCCACGCCGCCCAACGATTCGGCCAGCGTGATGCACTGCAAGCCGTCGAGGAACGCGCGTACCGCATCCTCGCCCCCTTCCAGTTCGAAACTCAGCATCGCGCCGAACCCGGATTGCTGGCGCTTGGCCAGGGCATGCTGCGGGTGGCTGCCAAGACCTGGATAGAACACGCGCTCTACCGCGGGATGTTCACTCAACAAATCGGCCAGTACCGACGCATTCTCCTGATGCGCGCGCAGTCGCGCCGACAAGGTGCGCAGGCCGCGCAGCGTCAGCCAACTGTCGAACGGCGCGCCGGTGAGGCCGAGGCAATTGCCCCACCATTTCAGTTTTTCGGCGATCTCCGGCTCGCGCGCGATCACCGCGCCACCGACCACGTCGCTGTGACCGTTGATGTACTTGGTGGTCGAATGCACCACCACGTCCGCGCCCAACGTCAGCGGCTGCTGCAGCACCGGCGAAAGGAACGTGTTGTCCACCACGCACAGTGCGCCCGCCGCGTGCGCGGCCTGCGCGACGTGGCGGATGTCGGTGATGCGCAGCAACGGGTTGGATGGCGTCTCCACCCACACCAGCGAAGGATTATCCGCGAGACCGGCAGCGAGTGCGGCCGAATCGGTGAGATCGGCAAAGCGCACGCTGAAGCGGCCCTTCTTCGCCCACGCGTCCAGCAGCCGCCAAGTGCCGCCGTAGCAATCGTGCGCGGCCAGCACCCTGCCGCCCGCGGGGACCAGTTCCAGCGCCAGCGCCACCGCGGCCATGCCACTGGCGGTCACCACCGCACCCGCGCCATGTTCCAGGTCGGCGAGCGCATCGGCCAGCAGGTCGCGGGTCGGGTTGCCGCTGCGCGAGTAGTCGTATTCGCGCTTCTCGTTGAAGCCCGCGAACGAATAATTGGTCGAAAGATGCAGCGGCGGCACCACCGCGCCGTGCTGAGGGTCGGTTTCGATGCCGGCGCGCACCGCGCGCGTACAGGATGCGACAGAGGTCATGTCATGCTCCACATTCGTTAAGGACCTCGCGCAGCAGCGGCGCGAGGCGTTCGTGTTCCTTCAGGAAACCGTCGTGGCCATAGGGGGTTTCGATCACTTCGAGACTGGCCGGCGCGCCGAGGCGTTGCTGCAGCTCGCACAGATCCGCGAGCGGCACCAGCCGGTCGTTGGTGAAACCGATCAGCGTGGTCGGCACACGCACGGCCTCGGGATCGACCTCGTGCAGGTCGATCGATTCCGACAATGAGAGATAGCGGCGCGCATCGAAACGTGCCACGAAGCTTCGGCCGTGGTGTTCCAGCCAGTCCTGCACCGGCAACCGCAGTTCGCCATCCCTACACGCGACGCCACCGGCGAACCGGCGACCGATTTCTTCGCCGCTGCGATACGTGGTCAACGCAAGCTGCCGCGCCAGTGACAGTGCGTCGTCGACGCAGCCATTGTCGAGTCCGAGCTTGACGATGCCGCGTTGCACCGCGCGCTGCGCGGTGGCAAACGGATGCGGACGGTGCGCACCGGCCAGCACGACCAATCGGGACAACCGCCCGGCGTGACGCGCGGCAAACGCCAGGCCCACCATTGCGCCGTACGAGGCACCAATGAATGCCTCGACACGGACAATGCCGAGCGCATCCAGTAGCGCCGCCAGCGCATCGGCCTGGTCCGCGCTGGAGATCGATGGGGCATCGAGGCCATCGGCATCCAGCCAGTCGATCGCGAGCACGCGCATGCGAGCGAGGTCGACCGCGCGATCGGCGCCGACCATCGTCTCCCACCAGCCCGGCGCGGCGTGTTCGGTGGTTCCGCAGACATCGCGATCGGCCGAAATGCCGCCCTGCACGATCACGGTCGGCGCGCCCGGCGCCCCCGCCCACAGGTAGCGGACTTCCGCGTCGGTCGCGGTCTTGCCGTAACGGGGTGTGATCCGGACGCGGCGGCTGCCGCGCAGGCAGGTGAAAGGGGCATGATCGCGCTGCACAGGCGAAGCACCTTCGACCTGCGGCTCGGCGATTTCTGGAAACACGGCGAAAGTCATGGCGGTTCTCCGGACAGCATCGACACCGAGCCATGCGGGGAACCGGAAACAGCCGTCCAATCCCGCAGCATGCGGGATTGCGCGACTCATCTCTCGGGTGGCATGCAATGCCTCCGCAGGAGTTGGCACCGTGCGAACCCTTGCGGGTTCGCGGGTTGCCCCGGCTTCCAAGGGCCTGTCCCTCAGCCGGTCTCGATGAGCAATGGGGCCACTCTAGCTACGCCGCCGCGGCATGTCAATGGACGTATAGACGTCTATGTGCCCATATAACGAATGATCATCTTGCGGCTTTCGGGCACCTGTCGCGTATCGCGCTTGACATGCGATATAGGTGCATATACACATGTTCGATATGCCGCCCGACCCTGCCCTGTTCGAGACCACACGTTGCCTGTGCCTAGCGGCGCGCCGCGCCTCGCGCATGATCACCCGCGAATTTGATCAGGCGCTGCGTACGCGCGGGCTTCGCGCCACCCAGTTCACGCTGCTGGCGGCGCTGCACCTCGCCGGGCCGAAATCCATCGGCGATCTCGCCGAAATCCTTTCCGCCGACCGCACCACGCTGACGCGCAACCTCGCCGTCGCCGAGCAGCATGGCTGGGTAACGCTGCAGGCCGGCCGCGAAGACGCACGCTCGCGCATCGCGTCGGTGACGCCGAAGGGTTCACACATCTTGAGCGCCGCGATGCCCGCCTGGCGTAAGACACAGCAACGGCTCACCGATCTGATGGGCGCGCAGGCCGCGGCCAGCCTACGCGAACTCGCAGGCGGGCCGTGCGCGACGGCGCCTTCGCCATCGCAACCCGTACGCGGCCGGCGCAAGCCCGTGTCGAAACCGCACCCCGCCATCCGTCATCAAGACGGGCATCCAGCGAAAGCCCTAGGAGACCCACGATGAAGCTGTACTGGTTCGATACCGCCAATCCGCGCAAGGTGTGCGCGGTCGCGAAGTACTTGCAATCACCGATCGAATACGCGCACGTCGACCTCGCCCGTGGCGAGCACAAGTCGCCGGCATACCTCGCCCTGAATCCCAACGGCAAGGTGCCGACGCTGGTCGACGGCGGCCGCACGCTGTGGGAATCGGCCGCGATCATGTGCCACCTCGCCGCCCGCTCGGATTCCGACCTGTGGCCGCAGGACGACCGCCAGATCGAGGTGATCCGCTGGCTCAGCTGGGATCTGGCGCACTTTTACAAATGGGGTGGCACGCTGTACTTCGAGCACGTCATCAAGCAGCGCTTCGGTCTCGGCGATACCGACCCGGCCACAGTGAAGCAAGCCACCGACGAATGGCAGCACTTCGCCGCGATACTGGATGGCCATCTGCATGATCGTTCCTGGTTAGTGGGCGATGGCATCACAGTCGCCGATTTCGCGGTGGCCGCGATGCTGCCCTATGCCGAGCGCGCCCGTATCCCGTTGAACGCATTCCCGGCGGTGCGGCGCTGGCACGACCGCCTGAACAACCTGGATGCCTGGCGCGAGCCGTTTCCCACGTTGGCCGTGGCGGCGTGAATACGCGTCGCGGATTCCGCGTCGATTCCCGGAAGGGTGGTTCGTCGCATGGATGAGCTAGGCCGCGCCCGGGACGGCCGGCTGAACCGACACCTCGTTCCATTCAACGCCAAGGAGATTTCCATGCAAATCGCCAGCTATCTGTTTTTCAAGGACAACGCTGCGGAAGCGTTCGATTTCTACGCCGGCTGCCTGGGCGGCAAGATCGAGATGAAGGTCACCATGGGCGAAATGCCCGACGCGGACGCCCTGCCCCCAGAAGTCCGCGGGCTGGTCGCGCACGTGCGCCTCGCGGTGGGCGACGCGGTGTTGATGGGCTCGGACTGGTGTGGCCCGACCACCGAACGCTACCCCGGCATCCACGGCAACGCGGTGTCGATCAGTGTCGAAAAACCCGATGAGGCGGAACGCTTGTTCAATGCGCTCGGCGAAGGCGGCACGGTGACCATGCCCATCGCGGAAACTTCGTGGGCACTGCGCTTCGGCATGCTGACCGATCGCTATGGTGCCAAGTGGATGATCAATTGCGCCCGGGAGTCCGGCCATGCGTAAACGCGCGCTTGCATGGTCCGCGATCCTGTCGATCGCAGTCGCAAACTTCGCGACGGCGCATCCGGTCGGCTACACCATCGACCCCGACCACACCTATCCAAGTTTTGCCGCCGACCACATGGGCCTTTCGACCTGGCGCGGCAAGTTCGACCACTCGAGCGGCACGATCACGCTGGACCGCGCGAAGCAGACGGGCACCGTCCACGTCGTCACGAAGGTCGACAGCATCAATTTCGGCCATCCGCCGCTGACACAGATGGTGCTGCGCGATGCGATCCCGGCGCCGCTGTGCAAGACGCAATGCGCGTTCTTCGACGCCGCCAAATACCCGACCGCAACCTACGACGGCAAACTCGCGGATTTCATCGATGGCGCACCCACGCGCGTGGTCGGGAAACTCACGCTGCACGGCGTCACGCGTCCGCTGGACTTGAAGATCGAGCATTTCAAGTGCATGCCCGACATGCTGGTGAAACCGCGCGAGCGCTGCGGCGCGGAGGCTTCGGCCACCTTCGATCGCGCGGACTTCGGGATCGATGCCGGCAAGTCGTTCGGCATGGACATGAAAGTGAGCCTGCAGATCCAGGTCGAGGCGGTGCAGGATCCGTCGTGACCTCTTACCCGTGCGGGCATCTTGATTGGGCGCTACGCTGATGCCTTTTCGAGTGGGGAGCATCGCCATGTCCATGTATCGCACGTCGTTGGCCGCCTGCCTGGCCTTGGCGTTGGGCTGTTCTTCAATGGCCGCCGCGGAAACCACCGCGCAGGCCATGCCGGAAACGATGGACATGTTGCGCCATGCGATCGCCACGCAGACGGTCGAGGGCAAGAACCAGGTGCCGGCCTTCGCGCGCTATCTCGCCGGCAAGCTCGAATCGGCGGGCTTCGCCCAATCCGACATCGAGATCATCCCGGTCGAACAGACCGCCGCGCTGGTGGTGCACTACCGCGGCAGCGACAAGACCCTCAAGCCGATCCTGCTGTCCGGCCACATGGACGTGGTCGCCGCCAACCCGAAGGACTGGCAGCGCGACCCGTTCAAGCTGATCGAGGAGAACGGCTATCTGTATGGCCGCGGCGTCGCGGACATGAAGTCCAACGTGATCGCGCTGGCCGAAACCTTCATGCGGTTGAAACGCGAACACTTCGTGCCGAAGCGCGAGATGATCCTGGTGTTGTCCGGCGACGAGGAGACCGACATGGCCTCCACCCGTGAGCTGGCGAAGCGCCACCACGACGCGGAGTTCCTGCTCAATGCCGATGCTGGCGGCGGCACCTACGACGCGCACTACAAGCCGGTTGTCTATGAAATCCAGGCGGCCGAAAAGACCTACGCCGACTTGCGGTTGACCGTGACCTCGCCAGGCGGCCACTCCAGCGAACCCGATGCGCCGAAGAACGCGATCTATCGATTGGCCAAGGCGCTCGGGAAAATCGCGGCCTATCAATTCCCGGTGCAGCACAATGAAATCACCCTGGCCTCCCTGAAGGCCACGGGCGAGCACAGCAGCGGCCCGATCGCCGAAGCGATGCGTGCGTTCGCCGCCAATCCGGCTGACGCGAAGGCTGCCGCGGTACTCTCGGCCGATCCTGCCTACGTCGGCCAGATCCGCACCACCTGCATCGCCACCATGCTGGATGGCGGCCACGCGCTGAACGCGCTGCCGCAACGCGCCGATGCCAACATCAACTGCCGCATCTTTCCCGGCACGCACGTGGCTTCGGTGCAAGCCACGCTGGCCAAGGTGATCGGCGATCCCGGCGTCCAGATCAGCGCGCGCCAGCCGCCGCCGGTGGAAAGCCCGGCCTCGCCATTGCGCAAGGACCTGGTGGAGGCGGTCACGGCGACCATCCGTGAGCGTTTTCCGGGCGTGGACGTGGTGCCAGGGATGTCGGCCGGCGCTTCGGACAGCATGTACTTCCGCAACGCGGGCGTGCCGAGCTACGGCGTCGATCCGGATTTCTCCAAGCCCAACGACACCTTCGCGCACGGCCTCAACGAGAAGCTGCGGGCGTCGGAAGTGCCGGCCGCGCTGGATTTCTGGCACAGCCTGCTGACGCGGCTGACCCAATGAGACAATCCTGATCGGCACTGTTCTTGGGCGGAACGTCGGTGCCCGTTAGAGTCGGTGCCCGTTAGAATGGCG
>Ga0207647_10001926_pt1 | contig 15865 bp, 8 predicted proteins | sample KBSCornC2_FD_184295 | JGI IMG/M metagenome (GOLD analysis project Ga0207647, IMG submission 184295) | Corn rhizosphere microbial communities from Kellogg Biological Station, Michigan, USA - C2 (SPAdes) (version 2) | ecosystem: Host-associated > Plants > Roots > Rhizosphere ...
TGGCGCGGTTTGCGCGGATCCATCCAGAAAATGCCCTGGCCCATTACTACTACGCGATGTCGCTGCTAAAACATGCTAAGGAATCCGAGAATCCGGCCATCGCACAGCCGGTCGAGGCGTTACTCAGAAAAGCTGTAATGATCGATCCCGAACTTGGCCAGGCTCACCTTCAGCTTGGAATTGTGTACTCCGAGCGCAACGATTATGCGCAGGCCATCAGTGCTTATAAGAAGGCAATTGAGGTGACTCCGCAGTTGAGCGAGGCTCATTATCGGTTGGGCGTTGCTTACCAGCGCACCGGAGATCAGGCAAAAGCCCAGCAGGAGTTCCAGACGCATCAACAGGTAGAGAAGACCGAAGCCGCCGCCGTCGAGCGCCAGCGACGGGAAGTACAACAGTTCTTGATTGTTCTCAAAGAGCAACCTGCAACTCCCCAGAAATAAACCGGTGGTTGGCCTAGCAAGGAAAATATCAGGTACACTCCATTCGTTTGTTTTTCCTTAGAGTGAGGAGACACATGAAATTACTTTCCACCAGTATTTCTTCGTGCATTGCATTCGTACTCTTTTGCACCGGAACCGTCATGTCCCAATCCAGTTATGATTTGCGATCTCCTGACAATCGGGTCGAGATCCGTATTCGCACAGCGGAGCGGGTCAAGTATGACGTGCTGTTCAAGGGGAGTGTTCTCCTGCAGGATTGCACACTGTCGCTGAACGTTGAGCATCAAGTCTTCGGTATGTCGCCGAAAGTAGTCTCCGCCAAGAAGAGCTCTCACGATCAGGTTGAAGTGCCGGTGGTGCGTCAGAAGTTTGCGAAAATTCGCGACCACTATAACGAACTGCGGCTGACCATGGATGGTGGATATGCCGTTGTTTTCCGCGCTTATAACGAGGGCGCAGCGTATCGCTTCGAGACTTCGCTCCAGCAGGCCCAGGTAAAAATTTACGCAGAAGAGTCGGCATTCAACTTCACGCGCGACTCCATTGTTTATTACCCGCAGGAAGACAGCTTCTTTTCACACAACGAACGAAAATATCTTCCACAACACCTGAGTGTAATCGCTCCTGAGTTTCTTGGAAGCTTGCCCGCTGTTGTCGATGTGGGAACCGGCGCTAAGCTCGCCATCGCCGAATCGGATGTCGACGACTATCCCGGTCTCTGGTTGCACGGTACTAGCGGCAATGGCCTTGCTGCGACTTTTGAGCCATATCCGCTGAAAACAAAACTGGAGCGCGATCGTGATCTCAAAGTTGTCGAAGCTGCGGACTACATTGCGGTCACGTCCGGCACGCGCACATTTCCATGGCGCGTGATGGGGATTGCCGAAAAAGACGGCGATTTGATCACTAACGAGATTCTTTGGCTCCTCGAAAAGCCCTCGCAAGTCCAGGACACATCGTGGATCAAGCCCGGCAAAGTCGCCTGGGACTGGTGGAATGACTGGAACCTCGACGGCGTGAATTTCAAAGCGGGAGTGAACACGCAAACCTATAAGTACTACATCGATTTTGCTGCGAAATACGGTCTCCCCTACATCATTCTCGACGAAGGCTGGTACAAGCTGGGAAATGTGTTGGAAGTGGCTCCAGACCTCAATATGGAGGAACTCGCAGCTTACGCCAAACAGAAAAACGTCGGTCTGATCCTTTGGCTGGTCTGGAATTCATTCGATGACAAAATGATGGCGGCTTTTGACCAGTACGAGAAGTGGGGTATCAAGGGGCTCAAAATCGACTTTATGCAACGGAACGATCAGCTGCTGATCGACTACTACTACAAAGTCTGCAGGGAAGCCGCAAAACGCAAGATGCTGGTCGATTTCCATGGGGCGCAAAGGCCTGCCACCATGACACGCACCTGGCCGAATTTGATCAATACCGAGGGCGTGCGCGGGATGGAGTGGAGCAAATGGAGTGCGGAGTCAGAACCCGAACACAACGTCACGTTGCCATTCACTCGCATGTTCCTCGGGCCGCTCGACTACACACCCGGCGCCATGCGAAACGCCACCAAGAGCACGTTCGCTGCAATCAATCATCAGCCGATGGCCATGGGGACCCGTTGCCATCAACTTGCCATGTACGTGGTTTATGAAGGCCCACTGCAGATGCTTGCGGACAGTCCTTCCAACTATTTGCGTGAGCCTGAGGCGATGGAATTTCTATCGGCCGTTCCCACCGAATGGGATGAAACCAAGGTGCTCGATGCGAAAATCGCGGACTATGTGCTGATCGCCAGGCGAAATGGCAGCGACTGGTATGTGGGAGCTATGGGAGATTGGACAGAGCGCGATCTCGACCTTGATCTGTCGTTCCTATCCGAAGGAAGTTTCACCATGAACGCCTATCAAGATGGCATCAACGCCGATCACAACGCGAGTGATTACAAAAAGACAACAAATCAGGTTAGTAAAACTACAAAGGTGAAAATTCATCTGGCACCGGGAGGGGGGTGGGCAGCAAGGATTCACCCCTAGTACTGTTCAATTTCGGACGCTGATGTTTAAGAATGGGCAGCTGTTGCTGTTGGTCGGACTATCATGCACCTATACCTCTCGCATTTTCAGCCAAGTAATCAATGCTGAGAATGGGCAACCGGGTGCAAAGATAATGAGACCCTTACGGTGTAGGAGGGGGACGTGATCAGAACTTCTTGCGTAATTTTCGATTTGGTCTCCGCATGCTGATGGCTTCCGCGTTGCTCGTATGCTACTTGCCAGCCCGGCGCGCCACGCAAGTTGATCCCATGCAAGCTTTGCGCGACGAATAGCTGCCGGAAAAATTTGCAGTACTACCGAACTGGCCAAGGAGGGCATCATGGCTTTCGGACAAAATATCAAACTGGCAATACGGCAGTGGAAGCACCATCCGGGCTTTTCTGTCACCGTGATTCTCACGCTGGCTCTTTCCATCGGCGCCAACACTGCGATTTTCTCGATCGTGGATGCCTTGCTGCTCAAGGCGTTGCCCTACACGCATCCGGAGCGCATGGGAACAATTTTCACGCGGGTTACTGGTCCCAGACCGTCTGATGAACGGCATCATGTCAACGGGGAACAATGGGAATTGTTGCGCGACAATGTGCCGTCTTTAATATCAGCGGTTACGAACGGTGGAACCCTGGGCGTCAATCTGCAAGCTGGTACCAACGTGGCTTACCTTCAGGCCGCACGCATCTCGGTGCACTATTTCGATGTGCTTGATATCCGTCCTTCCCCAGGACGAAATTTTTCCGATGCAGAAGATCGCCCTCACGGACCGAAAGCCGCAATTCTTAGTTACCGCTCATGGAAAAATATTTTTGCTTTGAATCCCGATGTCATTGGCCACCCCGTTCTTTTGAAAGGTGAGCCGTATACGGTGATCGGAGTGTTGCCCGAGGGAGTGATCACTCCTTTGAATGCTGATTTATATACGGCACTACAGCCGGACCGTTATGGTGAAGGGGCAGGGACCAATTTTGACGCGATCGTCCGATTGCGGGATGGCGCCACTTGGCAACGGGCCGATGGCGAAGTCAACAGCGCTTGGTCCATGCGTACAGGGAAATACGAATTGGACCATAACCCCGGCGCGCACGTTACTTACTACTCCGTACCACTGCAACAAGGCCAGAGCGCCCGATTGCGCCCGCAGGTATTGTCGCTAATGCTGGCAGCGGGATTGATCCTGCTGATCGCATGTGCCAATCTGGCCGGTTTGTCGCTAGTGCGCATGATGCGGCGCACCTCAGAAGTTGCTACTCGCCTGGCCCTTGGCGGCTCTCGCTGGCAGATTCAAAAACAACTGTGGGTTGAAAATCTTTTGCTTGCGCTGGTCGGCGGCTCCCTAGGAGTTGGGGTTGGATTTGTGGCCTTGCGTGGTCTGTTGGTGTTGCTGCCGCAAAATGTTCTGCCGGTCAACAATGTTTCACTCGATATCCGCGTGTTGGCATTTACGCTGATGCTTTCTTTGCTCACCAGTATTCTGTGTGGCATGCTTCCCGCATTGATGACTCGCAAAGTGGACGTGCGTTCTTCGATGACAAGTCGCGCTGTTGCTGGGAGCGGAAGTCTGCGATTACGGCAGTCCCTGATCGCTGGAGAAGTTGCCGTGACTGTTGTGTTGTTGGCGGCTTCTGGGTTGCTCATCCGAAGCCTTATCCATTTGGAATCCTTGACACCGGGATTTAATCCCGATGGCGTCATTGCCGCAAAAGCGTCTCTCGACGACGTGCGTTTTCATGATCCCGCTAAATTCAAAAAACTGCTCGACGATAGCATTTCTGCCTTGCGGAGAATTCCCGGCGTACAGAGCGCAGGCGTTGGCCTAAGTTTGCCTTACGAAAGAGTGGTGAATGGCCCAGTAACACTCAGCGATGGCAAAGAAGCGGGGCAGCAGGATCAGACCGATGCTGTCTATGTCACTCCGGGCTATTTTGAAACGTTGCAGATGGGTTTGCTGGCAGGGCGTTTCTTTACCGACGCGGACAACGCGGGAGCACAAAAGGTTGCTATCGTGAACCAGTCCTTTGCCCACAAGTTTTACGGCGGATCCAATCCAGTAGGCCGCTACCTCGACAAAGACACTTTGATCGTCGGCGAGGTATCCGACGTTGCCATTTCTTCCGGGCTCAAGCCAACTGCGCCACTTATGAACGAGCAGATCATGTACACACCCGCCACCCAGGTAGATGCACGGCTGCTTTCGCTAGTGCATACATGGTTTCAGCCGAATTGGATTGTGCGCGCCTCGGCCCCGATGGAAGGATTCACAGCGCAGATGCAGCGTGCGATGGCCAGCGCCGATCCCAACTTGCCATTTTCGGGCTTCTACAGCATGGGTGACTTGCAAGCGCGAACACTCACTATGCAGCGGGTTGAGGTCGCGTTGTTGGGTGTAATGGCCGGGTTAGCTTTGTTGCTCAGTTCGGTCGGAATTTTCGCGCTGGTTGCAAACATTGTGGCGCAGAAAACGCGCGAGATTGGCATTCGCATGGCATTGGGCTCGACGATTCGGGAAGCCATGATCCATATCGGATCATCGGGAGTTCGCGCTTCGCTTGCAGGCCTTGTTTTGGGCCTGATCTTATGCGCAGGGGTGCTGCGAGTTATGAGCAGTGTGATCTATGGAATCGGTGTTTATGATGCGTCCACGCTGCTCACGGTGGTTGTTACGCTAGCATTGGTCACGGTGATCGCTGTCACCTTGCCAACTCTGCGAATTGCCACCATCGATCCTGCAAACACGTTGCGCGATGAATAGATAGTGGCGTCAGCGTTGACGATCCAAGCGGAACGCTGCTGCCTGGTAGTCACCTTTCAGCATGAGCTGAATCCCATGGTTCATCCACCACGCACCTGAAGCCGTATCTGGGGTGTCGGGCCAAGATTTGCCCTCGATCCAACTAAGTTTATATTCCGCGGTTGGATCTAAACCGCGCAATTGCAGCAAAGGGAAGCCTCGGCCTTTGTTGGTCGCGTTGACGAAGGCAAACACAACTGCCTGGCCCTTATCGTTTGAAACCGTTTCAGTCACCGACAGCTCACTGTTATCCCGCGGGTTCATGAGGCGGTATAAGTCACCTTGCACAATGGTCTTCTGTACCGAGTGATATGCGGCGATCAGGCGTTTTGCGGTTGCAAAATCTTCGTCACCCCAGTGATTCAGATTTGCTCCGATTCCCAATGACCCTTGCATGGAACTCAACATCCGGTAGGCGAGGGAGGTGGAGCGGCCGTTCAGCCAGTGCGGCGAGTCGGTGACCCAAGCCATCATGATCTGCGGCGTATAGGCGTATGTGAACCCGTCCTGCATCAGGATTCGATCGAAGGGATCGGTGTTGTCCGAAGGCCAGACTTCATCGGTGTAATGCAGAATGCCAAGATCGACACGGCCTCCACCGCCTGAACAGGATTCAATCTCAACCTTAGGATGCTTTTTGCGCAGGTTAGCGAGAATTGAATACAGATTGCGCACGAACTCCACGTAAACGCGCTTTTGCTCATCTGCGGGGACTTGCTCCCATCCAGGCTCTGACCAGTTACGGTTGTAGTCCCACTTAAGAAAAGCGATGTCATTATCCGTGAGCAATTTGTCAAGGAAACCTTCAATGTAGTCACGAACATCGGGACGAGCTAGACTGAGCACGACTTGATTGCGTGATTCAGAGCGCGGGCGCCCAGAAAAATTTAGAACCCAGTCAGGATGCTTGCGATAGAGATCAGAATCCGGATTGACCATCTCCGGCTCGATCCACAAGCCGAAATCCATTCCAAGCGAGTGGACCTTGTCAATCAGCGGTTTCAGGCCGTGAGGGAATTTCTCCGGGTTCACATACCAGTCGCCCAGTCCCGCGTGATCGGTGTTACGCTTTCCGAACCATCCGTCGTCCATCACAAATCGATCTACGCCGATGGATGCAGCTTTTTCTGCCAGGGCCATCTGTCCGGCCTCGTCCACTTTGAATTCCGTAGCCTCCCACGAGTTGTAAATCACGGGGCGCGGTTTGGGATCGGGTGCCTGCGGCAGAATGTGTGCTAGTTCGAAATGATGTAGTAAGCGGGAGGCACCGCCAAGCCCGTGAGCGGAATATCCAGCATAGAAAATCGGTGTGTCGAGATGCTCGCCGGGTTTCAGCTTATAACCAAAATCAAAAGGATTGAATCCGCCGGTCACGCGCAGGGCATCAAGTTGAGTGTGTTCCACCGTCATGCGCCATGAGCCAGACCACGCCAGTGCACCAAACCAGACTTCTCCATGTTCTTCGTCGGCGGCCGTTGCGGTATCGCGTCCACCTTCGCGCGAAATTGCAAACCACGGGTTTGCCTGGTGGCCGGTGCTGCCACGGCGACTTTCAAGGACGCGTGCTCCGCCTTGAATCGGTTCCTGATTCAGCGTCCACTCTCCAGCCCAGCGGCCGGTCAAGTAACTCAGAGTGTAGTGAGCAGGTGGAAGAGTCCATTGCGCGAAAGCTGCCTGTTCAATCAATACCGGCTGCTTTTCCCGATTTTCGATACTTGCGGAACGGGCCAGAATGCCACTCTCCGAATCCATCGAGTAAGCGAGCGTTACGTAAATTTCTCGTGAAATATCTTTGAGAACTATTTCCGCGGAATTGGAACTGCTTGATGCGATCTTGAAGAAATGCAAAACCAAATCGCGGTTTCCATCCGCAAAACTAACTTTCAGAGCTGGCTCAGTGAATAATCCTGCGCCCCAGCCGGCGTATTCCTGGGGCGTGGTGGTTGCGGGAGAATCAAACGAAGCCATCTCGGGAAATGAATGTGCCGGAGGAATACTGTCATGCGCACCGAGGCGTCCACCCCAGTAAAGCGGCTGCAAATCGCCGCGCTCATTCACTCCAAAGGCATAGGTTGAGTTGCCGCCATCGAGGCGGAAGATTTCTCCTGTCTGCGCTGAGCTTAAGCTGAAGGTGAGGAGAACGAATAAAAAAGAGAAGTACAGTTTGTATGACGTTTTCATTTTCGCCTGTCCTAGTATTCTGCAAAGCATATTTACTGCGCTGGGGCTGCATACTGTTGAGCCAGTTTGCGGAAGCTTTGTATTTGGTTGGCCTTCCAGGTGTCGTTGTAATTTAATTCGCGGGCCATGATGGTCGCGGTTTTCTCAGCCATTTCGGATGCCGCTTGCGCATTGAGGAACAGCGCTCGCGTGCGTCGTGCTAGCACATCCTCCACCGTGCGCGCCATTTCGTTGCGTGCGGCCCACACTACCTCAGCGGCACGATAACTTAAATCTGGATGCAAACGCTCCGCCAAGAGAGGATCTTCTCGGATTAGTCTTTCAATCGCGAATGCGTCAGTGCCGTACACACCCAAATCGTCAAATTGTCTTGGGTTCAAGTGGTATCCGTGGATTTTCAGATTCTCTGTACTGGCCGCTTTCTCGGGTAACCGCGCCAAGGTGGCTGCCTGATTGACGCAATCTTCTGCCATGCGACGGTAGGTGGTCCACTTGCCGCCGGCAATGCTCAGCAAGCCTGAGTTGTCGATGCGAATTGTGTGATCGCGAGACAATGCCGCCGTACTGTTTGAACCTCCATTGCCTACCAGAGGCCGAATGCCGACGAACACACTCAATACATCGTCGCGAGTTGGAGCTTTGTGGAGGTAGCGTCCGGCAGTTTCCAGAATAAAGTCGATTTCTTCTGGCAATGGCAGCGGCTCAAGAGATACATGCGGGATTGGCGTGTCAGTAGTGCCGACAACGGTGTGTCCGTGCCAGGGAATCGCAAACATCACCCGGCCATCTGGCGTATGCGGCACCATAATGGCGCTGTTTCCAGGTAAGAACGATCCATCGAATACCAGATGGATTCCCTGGCTCGGCGCGATCATCGGGGCGATCGATGGATCCGCCATCTTGCGAACAGCATCGGAAAAGGCGCCAGTCGCATTGATGACTACATTCGCCGAAACCTGAAACTCACCCCCCGTTTCGATATCGCATGCAATCGCACCATTCACGAAACCATCCGCGCCTTGGTTTAATCCGACGACCTGAACGTAATTGAGCACGGTTGCACCGTGGTCCACGGCGGTCTGCATCAGATTGATGAGAAGACGCGTGTCATCGAACTGGCCGTCGTAGTAGACGATTCCACCGCGCAAACCTTCTCGTTTGATTGTTGGCAGACGTTCCAATGTTTCGTCGATGGACAGCAATCGCGAGGAACCAAATCCGTACTTGCCCGCCAGCAAGTCATAAATCTTCAGCCCCACACCGTAAAACGGAGCTTCCCACCAGTCGTAGCGAGGGACAATGAATGCAAGATCGCTCACGAGGTGCGGGGCATTCTGGCGCAAAATGCCACGCTCGCGCAGCGCCTCCATGACCAATGGAATATTTCCTTGTTCGAGGTAGCGTACTCCGCCATGCACCAGCTTGGTGCTGCGGCTCGACGTGCCTTTGCCGAAATCGCTTTGTTCCAGAAGCAGAATTTGATATCCGCGTGAGGCTGCATCAACAGCAATACCTGCGCCCGTAGCGCCACCACCAATGATGAGCATGTCCCATGGCGCGGTGCGGCTCAGCGCACGCTCCATCATCTCCGGACGATTCATGGGTTATTCCTTCGCCCAACCTCGGGAGCGCGCCAAAGCTTCATTCCATCGATTGCGAAGTTTTTCGGCGTCAGAGCTTTTCATGCGCGGTTCAAATCGTTGTTCTATCAGGGGAAGAGATGCAATTTCGTTGCTGTTGCGCCAAACCCCTGCGTTCAGGCCAGCCAAATATGCAGCGCCAAGTGCGGTGCTTTCTGTTGTCGCTGGCCTTACTACAGGAATTCCCATGATATCTGCTTGAAATTGCATGAGCGCATTGTTGGCAGCGGCACCGCCATCGACACGCAATTCGCTCAAAGTTGTACCCGAGTCGCGTTGTGCTGCGTAGAGCAAATCTGCCACCTGATAAGCGATACTCTCAACAGCTGCACGAGCGATGTGCCCGGAAGTGGTTCCTCGAGTTAGACCTACAATTGATCCACGTGCGTACTGGTCCCAGTGTGGCGCACCCAATCCAACAAACGCAGGAACGAAGTAGACGCCTCCATTGTCCGGAACAGATGCGGCAAGGGCTTCGACGTCAGAAGAGTTGCGAATTAATCCGAGACCGTCCCGCAACCACTGCACGACTGCCCCACCGACGAAAACGCTGCCTTCGAGCGCGTACTCGATGGAGTCTCCAACTTGCCAGGCAACCGTTGTAACCAACCGATTGGAAGACTTGATCGGTTTTGTTCCAATGTTCTGCAAAAGAAAACATCCGGTGCCGTAGGTGTTTTTAGTCAATCCAGGAGAGAAACAGCGCTGCCCGAAAAGAGAAGACTGCTGATCGCCCGCGATTCCAGCGATCGCGATACCGCCCAACCCCAGGGTTGTTGTGACTTCGGCATAACCCTTACTCGATGCGCCAACCTTCGGCAGCATGGAAGAAGGAATTCTGAAAATTCGTAGCAGTTCTTCGTCCCACTGAGCAGTGCGGATGTTGAAAAGCATTGTGCGAGAAGCATTGGTGATGTCGGTGGCGTGCACCTTGCCGCTGGTTAACTTCCACACCAACCAACTATCAACAGTGCCGAATGCGAGATTGCCCGCTTCAGCCTGCTGCCGCGCACCGGGGACGTTGTCGAGGATCCAGGAAACTTTACTTGCAGAAAAATAGGCGTCGATGAGGAGGCCGGCACGGTCTTGAATGAAACTTTCATGTCCCTGAGCTTTCAGCTCGTCGCAAAACTGAGCTGTCCGCCGATCTTGCCAGACGATGGCGTTGTAAACCGGCTTACCAGTTTCACGGTCCCAGACGATGGTGGTTTCACGTTGATTGGTGATTCCGATGGCAGCGATATCGCGCGGACGTAAATCGACCTTACCCAATGCTTCGACCGCGACGCCAATTTGCGATGTCCAAATTTCTTCCGGATTGTGCTCGACCCAACCTGGCTGAGGAAATATCTGCTCGAATTCTTTTTGGGCCACCGCTTGAATCGCGCCGGTGTGGTCGAACACGATTGCGCGCGAGCTGGTGGTTCCCTGATCTAGAGCCAGAATGTATGCCACTGATCCTCCATTAGGACTTCGATACCGTTGAAATCTGGCGCAGGAAACGCCGGATGCCGAAGTCATAGACTGCCGATCCCAATACGCCTCCAATCAAAGGCGCCACTACAGGCACCCACCATTCTCGAACGCCGTCGCTGAGCCCGTTGTTATGAAATCCAGCGACCACCGTGAACAGCCGCGGACCAAAATCACGCGCGGGATTAATCGCGTAGCCATGCATACCACCGAAGCTCATGCCGATGGCTACGACCACCAGGCCAATCATGATGGGAGCCATATTGGCCCCGGGCGGTGTGTTGAATTCGTCCGTGATTGCGAATATGAGCAGCAGAAGCAGAGCGGTACCAATCACCTGATCGAGAAATCCCGCCTGCGGCAGGGATGGGAATGCAGGGAATGTTGTAAAAATTCCAGCGGTCTTTTCCAAATGGGGATCGACCTGCTGAAATGCGGGCAGATAATTTTTGTATACGACAGCTGCAGCGGCGAAGGCTCCCGCGATCTGTGCGATGGAGTAGGGAAGAACTTTCCTCCAAGGGAAGCCACGGAAGATTGCAACCGACAACGTGACAGCAGGATTCAGGTGCGCGCCGGAAATTTTCCCGGCGACATAAATGCCCATGGTCACCGCGAGTCCCCAACCGATGGTGATATTTGTATACCCACCGTGAATAATCTCGCCTGCTGTAGTTGTGGGAAACAACACAACCATGGCCACCACGCCGCAACCAAACAAGATAAGAACGAAGGTCCCGAGAAATTCTGCAATCAGCTCCGCGAACAGCCGGTTGTTTTTCATGCTTCGCTCCTGCACCTGAACTCAGGCGCTGCAGACCGCGGAGTAGTCTAACAAAACGCGGAGACTTTCTATTTGCTAGGACTTTTCACGATGCCGCTGCCTTCACGGATCGTCAATATTTGATTGGCTTTGACTTGTGTAAATTTTTCAACCTTTTGAGTGGTCGGCCACTTGACTTCAATTAAGTCGACGACGGTTGCCTTTCCAACTCCAAAGTGCAGGCGTAAATCGCTCTGTGACATCACACTTGAGCCGCTGTGAACCTCATTCATCTGCGTGTGTTTGCCAGTCACTACTCGCACGCGCGCGCCAATCGCTGTGCGATTGCATTGTGTACCAATCAGTTTGATCTTGATCCAATTCTGTTTGTTGCCGCCATTATTACGCAAAAGGGACGGCGGGTCATTCAGGTTCAAAATCAGAGCGTCGATATCGCCGTCGTTGTCGTAGTCTCCAAATGCCGCGCCACGACTGGAAAATTGTTCGCCGATTCCGGGACCCATCTGTAATGAAACATCCTGAAAGCGTCCATTGCCTAGATTTTTGTAAACCAGTCGCGGATTCTTAAACTTCTCGGCGGTGCGGGCTTGGTCAATCTCCGGATAAACGTGTCCGTTGATCTGCATGATGTCCGGCCAGCCGTCGTTGTCGAAGTCGGCGAAACCACATCCCCACGCCACGTAGCGATTGTTGACCGCAATCCCGGATGGAAATGTCACATCAGTGAAGCTGCCATCTCCGTTGTTGCGGTAAAGGTTGGAGGTGTCGTCTGAGAAATTGGTCTTGAAGATGTCAAACCATCCATCGCAGTCATAGTCTGCAACTGCCACTCCCATGCCCGCTTGCTCGTGTCCGTTTTCGCTGTAGGCGCAACCCGCTGCGACAGCGATGTCGGTGAAGGTTCCGTCGTGGTTGTTGTGGTAGAGAATGCTGGGCTCGGAATCTACCGCAACGTAAATGTCGGGCCAGCCGTCGTTGTCAAAATCATAAGAGACCGAGGTGATCGAATAGCGCGGGCCGGGTTTGAGAATCCCCGCTTTCTCGGAGACATCGTTAAAAGTTCCATCGCCATTGTTTCGGTAAAGAATATTCGTGTCGGCTTGCAGTCCACGTGGACCGCACATCACCGGCATGCCTTTCCACTGGCAGGTCGGCGCGTCACCGGTTGCCAGAGTTTGCGCCGGATCGAGCCTGATGTAATTGCAGACAAAAAGATCCAGATGGCCGTCGCGGTTGTAGTCGAGCCAGGTGCAGCCCGCTCCCCAGCGATGTGCTTCCTGATAGAGCCCAGCTTTCTTAGTGACGTCGGTAAAAGTCCCGTCGCCGTTATTGTGGAACAAAACGTTGTGTCCCCAGAAGCAACAGAACAAGTCGTCCCAGCCATCGTTGTCGTAGTCGCCGACGCATACGCCCGTCTGCCAACCGGTGCGTGCCAGGCCGGATTTTTCCGTAACGTCAGTGAATGTGCCGTCGCGGTTGTTCTTGTACAAGTGAGAAGTCGGTTCTTGTCCTGCTGGCCAGTTCGCACCAAGTCGATTTCCGTTGGTGAGATAAATATCCAACCAGCCGTCGTGGTCGTAATCGAAAAAAGCCAGGCCGCTACCTTTGGCCTCGATGATGTATCGCTTGTGATCAACGCCGCCCCAAACGTTGGGGATGTTCAGGCCAGCTTCTTTTGCAACATCCACGAATGTGACTTGAGGGGAAGCTTGGGGAGTTGAAACCTTTGCAGCCTGAAGAAGAGTTGGCCGGCTCCATTTCCAAACTGGAGTGGTGAGTGCGTCGAGCAGAGCGCTGCCGAGCACGACCAGGGAAGAGCCCAGAAAGCGGCGGCGGGAAAAATTCATTTACCCGGTACCTTGGGGAATGAACGCGGCACAATCCCTGTGCCTTCCTTCACCGCAATGATCTGATCGATGGGCACGTTTATCAAACGATCCACTTGTCCGCTGGGCCAGGTGATCTCCAGGGACTCAATTTTAGTACGTTTTTCTAGGCCAAAGTGAATTCGCGGATCGCTGGCTGACATGTAACTCATGCCGCCCTTTGATTGCTCAACGTGCACGAAGCCTTCCGAGGTCAACTTCAGTACTGATCCGACGCCGTCACGATTGGAGCGAGTTCCGATTAGGAGGACTTCTAGCCAATGATTGGAGTTGCCTCCATCGTTGCGCAAAAGACTCGGATAATCGCCGCGGTTGTTGGTGGCGATATCGATGTCGCCATCGTTATCGAAGTCACCGGTAGCCAATCCTCGTCCGACAATCGGGTGGATGAAATCGGGACCAAGCGATTCGGAAACCTTCGCAAAATGACCTTCGCCCTGATTCCGATACATCAGCAGTGGTTCGCTGTAAGGAACCCCCGCGTGGTAAAGCTGAATGTTGTCGAGCATGGCACCGTTCAATTGCAGAATATCGGTCCAGCCATCGTTATCAAAATCCAGAAACTTCATGGCCACGCCGCTGTAGTGTTCGGGATTGTTGCCGATCCCTGAGCGGAAGGTCGCGTCATCGAACGTACCATTCTTATTGTTGCGATAGAGGCGATTCAACTCGAAATCAAGATGGGTGATGTACACATCCATCCACCCGTCACCTTCGAGATCGGCCGCATCAATGCCCATGCCAGCTTCAAAGCGTCCGTCTTCACTCGCGGCCAGGCCTGAGGAGAAGGATACGTCTTCAAAAGTTCCGTTGTGTTTATTGATGAAGAGGAAGTTCGGCCATGAATCATTGGCGATGGCGATGTCGGTCCAGCCGTCATTATTGAAATCAGCGAGAACCACGCCCATGCCCTTGGATTCCGGTTTGCTGACCCCCGAGGCATCACTGGCATCGGTGAATGTTCCATCGTGGTTGTTGTGGTAGAGCTTGGTCTTCTGCCCCTTGTAGTTGCCGGGGTGACAGTAAGAGCGATAGCCGGGACGTTTTTCTCCGCACCATTGGTTCGTCTGCGGAGTCCATTCGATGTAGTTGGTGACCACCAAATCGAGCCAGCCGTCTATGTCGTAGTCGAACCAGCCTGCGCTGGTCGACCATCGGCCCTGGTCGGCGACTCCAGCCTTCGCGGTGACGTCGGTGAAAGTGCCGTTGCCATTGTTGTGATAGAGAATGGCTGAGCCGTAGCCGGTCACATAGAGATCAGGATAGCCGTCATTGTCGAAGTCTCCGACGGCGACTCCCTGCCCATAGTGTCCTTCGCCGCCCACACCGGCTTTTTCTGTGACGTCGGTAAAAGTGCCGTCTCCGTTGTTGTGATAAAGCGCGCAACGTAGCGGATGCGGCGGCTTGTAGATGTCAGTGGCAGCTGACTGCACGAAGTACAGATCCATTAGGCCATCCTGGTCGTAGTCGATCCATGCGACACCTGTGCCCATGGTTTCCAAATAATATTTTTCTTCAGTCTGTGTTGAGTCTTGAAGAAAAGTGATGCCGGCGGATTTGCGAATATCGGTGTAACGAACCGTGGTTGGAGTGGGTGTCGGCGCCGGCTTTGGAGCCGGGCCTTGAGCGGCGAGTAAAAGAAACCCTAGCATCGCAATGAACGCCAGTTTCAAAAGCACGTGACCCTTGCGTGCTGGACCCGATGTTGTTTTCATCTGTGTCAAAGAGTACGGTCCGCAAGAGATAAGGCCATCTGCAGCAGTTGCCGTTTCGCCGCATTGGGCAGAGGATCAGAGGCGCTAGCAGTTGTCGCTGGAGCCTTGGCCAAAGCTTCCTCGATCTTGGCGACATCCAGCCCGCCGGCATGACTATTTTTGAATCGGCCAAGCACCTCTCGAGCTTTGTCGATTTGTCCTGTCTGATAATAAAAAACGCCGAGAGTCGAATAACTGCCCGGCCATTCCGGCAGTAAGCTCACCGCGCGCTCCAGATGTTCTGCAGCTTGCGTTGTTTTCCCTTGCAGCACGGAAACAAGGCCCAGGCCCCATTGGATTTTTCCCGAGCCGGGCATTCGAGTCAGACCCCGGGTCAAAATGGTTTCTGCATCATTGATACGATTAGCTCTTAGCTGAACCAGCGCGAGAGAAAGATAGTACTGGTCATTATCAGGATTGCGGGCGATTGCGCTGCGGAAAATTTCCGTCGCCTGAGCCGTTTCTCCGAGATGTGCGTGAATGTCTCCCAGCAAAGACAACGTCGCATCGTCGTTCTGCCCTTTTGGTGATATTTGTTTGGCTGCATCCAGCGCTTGGGTGTAAAGCCCTTTGCGAAAGTATGCGCTTGCCAAATCGAACTTGACATCATCCGATTCGGGGTTTGCACTCAGTGCCGTCTGGAAATGCTGAATGGCATCGTCGTAAAGACGGTAGCGTGCAAGCAGCACGCCTGTGCCGGTCTGGGTGCGGTAGTCACCGGCGCTGATTTGATCGAGTTGCGCGATTGTTTGGCGCGCGTCTTCGAGTCGCCCCAATTTCAAATAAGTTTCGGCCAACAGATACAGGCTCTGCGGCTGGCTCGGATGCTGGCTCACTTGCTCGATCAGTTCGTTCAAATCCT
>Ga0207647_10001927_pt1 | contig 15855 bp, 13 predicted proteins | sample KBSCornC2_FD_184295 | JGI IMG/M metagenome (GOLD analysis project Ga0207647, IMG submission 184295) | Corn rhizosphere microbial communities from Kellogg Biological Station, Michigan, USA - C2 (SPAdes) (version 2) | ecosystem: Host-associated > Plants > Roots > Rhizosphere ...
GGCAGGCGGCTTCTCCGTAGCCTTCCGCGATCCCTGGCATGGCATTGTGGGTGGTGGTGACTTGGCTTCGAACAGCTCTGCCCAGGCAGCAACCTCAGACAATGGCGGCCAAACCTGGACGCTTACCAAGAAGCCTCCCATTCCAGGAGCGATCTTCTGTCTCGCCTATGTACGTGGCCTCGAACACCGCGACGATTGGAATCTTCGGGACCGCTTCCGCCACGAACACGATCGGACTGTCGTGATCACGACCGAAACTCAGCCGGACTTCACTTCCGGCGCGGCCGCCTGGACTCCCAATGAAGGACAAACCTGGTTCAAGCTGCCGCAAGTGAGCGGCTACTGGGCGGTCGCCTTTGCGAATCCGGAAGCGGGATGGTTCGTCGGCAACAACGGCAAGATCCTGAAGATCAGCTTCTAGTTGTCCAGCTAGGTCGGATCCGCGGCGCGAGCGGGCTGGAACGTTGGGTAGTTACGCCTCGAGAATCCTCCACGTTCAGCCTCCGCCGATAAGGATCGTGCGGCCTGAAGTAGTGGCCTTGGGCGCTAATCAATATCCAAAGGAACCGCGACTCTCAAACAAGCGTACAGGTGATACAAGCCGATTTCCTGGGCTGAAAGCGGGCCACGATAGAAAGCCAGGGAGGCAGCATGACCGCCGATTTACGACTTGCTTTGCGACAATTGCGGAAAGCGCCCGGGTTCGCCCTGACCGCTGTGCTCACCCTTGCGCTCGCAATCGGGGCCAACGCCATTGTCTTCAGTGTGCTGAATGCGCTGGTTCTGCGCCCCCTCAATGTGCCGCACCCCGAGAACCTGTTCATGGTGGAGCGCAACTACGGGAAAGATACGACTCCTTCGCAGTCATATCTGGATTACCGTGACCTGCGCGACATGAACCGCAGCTTTGACGCGCTGGTGGCGTACGACATTATGGGCGGCGTTGGGCTGGACACCGGCACCGGAAATCCCAGCGTGGTCTGGCCCTACATGGTCAGCGGCAATTATTTTGATGCACTGGGAATTCAACCGTATCTTGGCCGATTCATTCATGCCTCCGAGGAGCATGGCAAGAACAGCGTGCCGGAGATCATTCTGAGCTACGCCCTGTGGCACAGCCGCTTCCACGGCGATCCCGCGACGGTGGGCCGCAGCGTGAATATTAATAAGCACTCCTTCACGATCGTCGGCGTTGCGCCGCCGAATTTCCGCGGGACTGAGCTGTTCTTCGCGCCTGATCTCTGGGCTCCCCTCGTTGATTCGCCACAAATTACCGATTGGAACACGCTGGAGGAGCGTGGCAACCACAGTGAGTGGGTCATCGGCCATCTCAGGCCCGGGGTAACACCGGCCTCGGCCACCTCAGACTTGAACGCCATTGCGGCTTCGCTGGCGAAGGCCTATCCCAAATCGGATGACGGTCTGAAGTTCGAGTTATCGCATCCGGGGCTTGCAGGAAATTCTCTCGGCCGGCCCACGCGGGCATTTGTGGCCGGCCTCATGCTCCTCGCGGGTCTCATTCTCCTGGCTGCCTGCGCGAATCTCGGCAGTCTATTTGCCGCGCGGGCAGCGGATCGGTCGCGCGAAATCGCGATCCGCATGGCACTCGGATCTCACCGCAAATTCATCCTCCGTCAGCTGCTCACCGAAGCACTCGTTGTTTCCGTCGCAGGAGGTATTTGCGGCATGGCAGCAGCCGTCGGAATTCTCCGCATACTGAGTGCATGGCGGCCAATTCCGAATATCCCCATCAACGTGCCCGTCAATCCGGATGCCACAACATATGCCCTGGCGTTGCTGCTCGCCATCTTCAGCGGTTTGCTTTTCGGCTTGATCCCGGTCCGCCAGGTGCTCCGCTCCGATCCGTGGCAGGTCATCCGCTCCGGCACCGCTGATGCAGGACGCGTACGCCGCTTTGCCTTGCGGGATGTGCTGCTAGGGTTGCAGATCGCCATCTGTGCTGTCCTGGTGACTTCCTCGCTCGTCGCGGTGCGCGGTTTGGCGCGTTCACTCCAGAGCAACTACGGTGTTCAGCCAAAGGGCGTGATGCTCGTAAAGACCGATCTGCATATGGCTGGATATAGCGGAGATCAGGTCGTGACGATGCAGAAGCGGATGCTCGATGCAGCGCAAGCGATTCCGGGCGTCAGTGCCGCAGGAACTGCCAGTCGGCTTCCGCTCAGCATCGGCGGCGGCGATTCGGACGTATTCACAGACGCCACAACTGATTTCCGGCCGACGAATGCCGCTGCCGATGCGCAGAACTTCGAGGTTTCGCCAGATTATTTCCGTGCGGCCGGGACCGCATTTCTGACCGGCCGTACCTTCACCATGCACGATGACGATAAGGCTCCCATAGTCGCGGTGGTCAATCGCGAGTTTGCTCGCAAAGTTTTCGGGTCCGTCGACCAGGCAATCGGCAAGCATTTCAAGTTCTGGGGCGGCAAACGGGCAGAAGTTGTGGGCCTGGTAGAGGACGGCAAGTACGAAACCCTGACGGAAGATCCCAAGCCGGCTATGTTCTTTTCTTTCCTCCAGAACCACTCCTCAGATACCTGGATTGTCGTTCGATCGCAGCACGATCCCCAGGAGATCGCGTCCGCGCTGCAGCGATCGATGCACAGCATCGATCCCGCACTGCCACTCGAAATCAGAACATGGAATAACGAACTGGATTCCGCCCTCTTCGCCTCCCGTGTCGCCACCGTGGCGTTAGGCGTCCTCGGCGCGCTCGGCGCGATGCTCGCCATCACCGGCATCTTCGGCATGGCCTCCTATACCGTAAGCAAACGCCTGCGCGAGTTCGGTATTCGCATCGCTCTCGGCGCCAATCAACGCAAGGTGCTCGGCGCAGCGCTGGGGCGCGCCTTCCGATTGCTCGCCATCGGCTCCGCGGCCGGAATGATTCTCGGCGTTCTGGCTGCCCGGGTCCTCGCGTTCATCGTCTATCAGGCCACACCGAAGGACCCGGTCATCCTCGGCGGCGTCGTTCTTACTATGCTCTGTGTGGGGCTTGTTGCGGCGTGGCTCCCCGCCCGGCGCGCCCTCGCTGTCGATCCAATGATTCTGCTGCGCGAAGAATGAGTTGGGTGAAACGAGTTGATTGTTTTTTTGACTTAGGCGCAAAGGCCAAAGATATCGACTAAACTCAGGCGAAAGCGACAGGGAGGATCAAACGATGGTCCCCGAACAGAATGGAGGCCTCGTCGGAGGAGCCTTCAAAGCGGCCGCTACAGCGAAAGTTACGGTTCAAAACCTTCGCCGCAATGTCAGCGTGCTTTTGGGTGCTGGTGGAAATATCGCTGTTCTCACTGGCCCTGACGGAAAGCTGCTGGTGGATGCGGAAATCATTACCGCACGTCCGCACGTCTCTGAAGCCCTCACGAGCATCAACGCGGATCCCGTCAAGCAATTGATAAACACCCACTGGCATTTCGACCACACTGGCGGCAATGAGTGGCTGCATGAAGCCGGAGCCAGTATCGTGGCGCACGAGAATACGCGCAAACATCTTTCCCAGGCCACGCGCGTCGAGGGCAACTGGCAGTACACGTTCCCACCCGCGCCGGCGGGGGCGATTCCCTCCACCGTCTTCGAAGACGAACACACTCTACACGCCAACAACACGACTCTGACGCTTAAGTACTACTCGCCGGCTCACACGGACTCCGATATCTCGGTGCAGTTTGCAGAGGCCGACATTCTTCTTGCCGGAGACACTTTTTGGAACCGCGATTACCCCTTCATCGACTACGCAACAGGGGGAAGCATCGACGGACAGATACGCGCGGCAGAAGCAAACATCGCCAAAGCGACAGACAAGACGATCGTCATTCCCGGCCACGGAGCCGTGGGCGGTAAAGCCGACCTGATTCTATTCCGCGACGTGTTGGTCGAGATCCGCGATAAAGTTGCTGCTCTCAAAAAACAGGGCAAGCCTCTGCCTGAAGTTGTCGCGGCGAAACCTGGTGCGCGCTATGACGCGGAATGGGGCAAGCTCTTCCAGAACCCGAGTGACTTTGTTGCCCTCGTGTACCAGGGCGTTTGAGATCATCTGCATTGCGGGCGGATCACCGGCAATCTGGATGCAAGAGCCGCGACCGAGACATCACATGACAATGTGCGATTTGGGAATCCACCCGCGGTCACCCTGAGCGTTTCTAACCAGCGCCCAACCATGGCGAACCTCTTCGATCTCGACCTCATCTCCGGGCTGCACGGCCAATTCCCTGGCCGAATAATCTCGCAGCACGATCGCCAGCGGTCGCTCTCCTGAAAGCAGTTCGAGCGGCGTCCAGCCTTCCCGGCCGTCGGCAGCACGGCACCAGAGCCAACCAGGGTAGTCGTCATCCGCCCGTCCGACTTCGACAGTTTCGCCTGCTTCCACCTGGATTGGGTTCTGATACTCGACTTTATATTCCAATCGAATGCGTGCCTTTGCCTTCGGATGTTCCATGCTCGCAATTCTGAACCAAATCCTTGGCAGAGCCGCTCAATGAGCACATTGCCGTGTTGCCGCCGGCCGACGGCACAACCCCGGAACAGAGACTTGTGCGGTCTCGCCTTCCGGCAGCTTGACCGCACAATCACTTCACCGCATGACACGGATAGCGCATCTCTTGCGAGCTGATGATTCAGTCATCATCACAGTCGTCGTCGCCGTCGTTGCCGTGCACAGCGCGCAGGTTGTTCTTATAAACTGTTCTGCCCACAGCCTTGCCCAGGCGAGCTCCTGCCGTCTGGTCGGTTCGAAAGTGTATGCCGCCGTAAACGCGAGCGTCGGAAATGTCATCTGTTATCTCGCGAAACGAAGAGTATTGCAGGACGATGGTCGGCACCGCTGAGTTTGACAGTGTGATCGCATGTCCAGCTTCACCGTAAAGGCGTCTCATGACCGCGGCGGCCCCGTTCGATGCGCTGCCATGGTTTGAGGGATAGCTCGGGAAGCACGGAGTCGTGATGAATGGGATGTAATCCGGATCAGCCTCAGTTTTCCGGTTGCCGTCCGTGTCACCAGCGCGAATCGCCGTTTCGGGGCGCCAGAAGTTGTAGTAGTACTTGTTGAAAAATGACGCGACCAGGCTATCGTTGATCGCCATGTTGATCAGGGCCAGCGCCCGGGCATTCTCGGATAGCGTACGCCCCTGTTGCTGCGCGACCTGCCTGGCAGCCTGATTGAATGCCTGAGTTGGCGAGGTCGCCGCGTAATAGGTTGCGACATCCGCACGATCTCGTGGCCGCGCCGTGCTGTCCATGCTCCCCACCGTCATCACCTCGTTGTATGTTTTCGCGTATTTGTTGCTCGCAAGCGATGGCGGCGGATCGAGCAGAAACTCACTGGCGCTCCCGATACCGAACGGGGTTACGTTCTGCCAGTGAAAGAAGGTCCCAACTGCGATTCCATTCACGATTGGACAGCTCGGCGTGGCCTGCCATTCGCCCGGAACAGCTGGGCCCGGTGTTTTGAATTGCGGCGGCGACGAGCCATCGTTGGCGCGAAGAGCAATCAGGGCATCGGCTGCCGCGTCGCCCGTCGCGATGCCTTTACTCTTGGCTTGAGGGTCATGTATCAAAGCCAGCGACTTCGCGCGAGCAGGGTCGAGCAGCGTCGATGCGCTAGCCGGGAAATAGGTACTGAGCACCCGATATGCAGCCTCAATGGCTGCTGCCTCCGCTGAGGCGCCGTGGGGCGCCACAATGCTCCCAAGATACGGTCGATATTCGCCTGTGATGGAATTGACCGCTTCAAAAACAGCGAGTTGCACAATGGCTGCATATCGCGCCTGGGCGATCGGGGTCTGGCCGTTCGCGACCGCTGTGTCTACCGCTATTGCGTTCCAGTCCAGGACGGCATCGGCTTTTGCGACGGCAGCCCCGAACAGCAAAGTCGCCATCAACATGCATAAACAAGAAGTCCTCTTCCCTGCGCGACCACGGATCCTCTTCATTGTGCTTCCTCCCCACTCGCTGCTTTCGCTCAGTGTGACCGGCATTCTTGTGGCGGAGGGCCTGCTTGTCCATACCGAAGCGCGTGTCGGAGTGTTATGTTTTGTGTCGGGCTAAGCGTAACCACTCTTTGCACTTAGGTCGGTGGTTTCCGACGTGTTATAAAATCCTCCCGCCCGGTAGTGGGGGTGCATCGTGGCTTTCACCCCAGTCCAAATGCCGCAATCGATCCGGTTCGGCGAAGGTTATGAGCTTGACCTTTGCCCCCGGAGACTGCGCCGCGGCAATCATGTCCTGAAGCTGGAGCGCATCCCGTTCGAGATTCTTCTCCTCCTGCTTGAACACAGAGGCGAGATTGTCACCCGGGACCAAATCGTTTCCCGGGTTTGGGGCCAGGATGTTTTCCTGGATACCGACAACAGTATCCGGGGCGCGATTCGCAAGCTTCGTCACGCGCTGAAGGATGACGCCGAAACACCACGGTTCATACAGACCGTGACCGGGCGGGGATATCGCTTCATCGCGCCGGTGATCGCTCTCAAACAGATAACCGCCGCTTCCGAGCCGCAGGTATCGGCCGTCCCCGCCAGCGACGGCAAGTTGGTGCCGGAACTTGATGGCTCGTTGCAAGCTCGAAGGCTGCGTGTGGTGGAGCAGCATGAGGATCGCACAGCGGAGATTCCGACACTTCCTGGAACCGCTGATAGACATGAAAGTCGGAAGGGGTATAAGTGGCTTTTTGTTGGAACAGCGGCTTTGCTCTCGATCGCGTGCCTTCTGGCGGTTTGGGGCTGGCGACGAGCATCGAGGCCACCCACACCTTCCAAGGGCAAGATCGTCCTCGCTGTCTTGCCGTTCGAGAACTTGAGTCACGATCCCGACCAGGAGTTCTTCAGCGATGGCCTGACTGAAGAAATGATCGCCCAAGTCGGAAAGCTGAATCCTGATCGACTCACTGTGGTAGCTCGCAGTTCTGTTGCAAAATACAAAGGCAGCAATCTGACTGCGAAGGAGATCGGTAGAGCGCTGAACGCGGACTACCTTCTCCAAGGCAGTGTTCGCCGCGGCTCTGACCGCGTACGCGTCACTGTTCAGCTCATCCACGCACAAACTCAGATGGACCTCTGGACCGAGAGTTACGACCGAGAACTGAAAGACCTGCTGGCTGTTCAGGACTCCGTAGTGCAAAGCATCACGAGCCAAATACACATCGCCCTCAGTGACGAACAGAAAGCACGTTTAGCAAGTCCGCGGCAATCAAGGCCTGAAGCGTATGAGGCGTATTTGAAAGGTCGCTATTACTGGAACAAGAGAACCGCCGACGGCCTGCAAAAGGCAGAGCACTATTTTCAGCAGGCCGTTGATAGCGATCCAACCTACGCCGCGGCATATTCCGGGCTAGCCGACTGCAACAGCGGCCTCATGTGGCACGGGTTCAAATCCCCGGCGGAAGCACTTCCAAAGGCTTACGCGGCCGCTCGCAAAGCGGTCGAAATAGATCCACAATCGGCTGAAGCCCACGCCTCATTGGGCTTGGTGCTTAGCCACCATTGGGATTGGGCTGAAGCGGAGGCCGAGTTCAGGCGCGCTCTCGAATTGGATCCTCAATACGCAAATGCGCACCATTGGTACGGAGACTATCTTTCCATCAAGAGCCGCCACGACGAGGCACTTGCCGAAGCCCGGCGCGCACTGGAACTTGATCCACTCAATCTCATGATCAGCACATGGGTGGGACTTCGCTATTACATGGCACATAACTATTCCGCCGCCATCGAACAAAATCGAAACTCGGTTGAGCTGGATTCGAACTTCGCAGCTGCACACCTTCTGCTCGGCGAGGACTACGTTCAGGCAGGTCTACACAGCGAGGGCATTAGTGAGTTGAAGAGGGCTGCGAGTTTGTCGGGGAGTAGCCCACTCTACACGGCGCAGGTCGCGGTTTCCCTTGCAGTGGCTGGACGGAAGAGTGAAGCGCTCCGAATCGCGCACGAACTGGAAACAATCTCGAGGCAGCGTTACGTTTCGCCCTACGGGTTGGCCCAAATCTATGCAGCGCTGGACAGCAAAGAAAACACATTCAAATGGCTTGAGGCCGCTTATAGCGATCACGCCGTCTGGATGGGATACCTCGCCGTCGATCCGATCTTTGATCGCTACCACTCTGACCAGCGTTTTCAAGAGCTTCTGCGGAGAATCGACCTGTCGTGAGTTAGATTACGAAATCCCGATGGCCATGCAAGTCCTTCACCACTCCTGCATGGATCGTCTCGCTAACTGCCAGAGCTTCTGCCGATCGCAATCTTTTCAGAATTGGTGCCACATTAATACCCCTACAATCTCTGGCCCCGTGAAGGCTTTGCGAGTTCAGAAAGGCCGAGTTGGTCGGGGTGGACTAAAACGTTTCCAAAGTGGTGCTCCCACAGGCGCGCCCCAAGGTTGCCAGAGCGATCCAACGAGGATCCGACAGTGAGCCATTTCAGAAGTGTGGGATGTAAGCCAGCATCGAATAGTGCGAATCCTGCAGCAAGAACGCAGGTGTCCGTCTGGACCCCGCAAACCAATATGCGGTCCATGTGCAGACTCCGAAGATACTCGATAGCCGCCGGGGGTGGAAGATAGCCGTGCTTTATGAAAACCCGGCCAGCGGGTATGAGACTCTCGTCAGTCTTTCCGGGTTTCCATCCCAGCTGCCCTTCAAAGGGCGTCACAGATTCATCATGCCTCTCGACAGTAGCCACGCTGGGGATTGTTGCGCTCAATTCACTGATCCCATGCAGAATCTCTGTCGGAGTGGGAAAACTGGGCTGAACATCGACAATGAGGAGAGCTTGTTTCCCCTTCACCGTGTGGCCTTGCGAATCAACCCTGCGATCAACCCGGCCCAAGTGTTACTTCCTTCCAGGTTGATACTCACCGGGCACCATGCGAAATGTGATCGCGAGCCGGTTCCATCCGTTGATGGTGATGATTGCCATCGTCAGGTTCACCAATTCCTCCTCGGAAAATCTCTTCTTCGCTCTTTCATACACCGCGTCGGGAACATGGCCTTCCCTGACCAAAGTGATCGCTTCCGTCAGCGCCAGCGCAGCACGTTCGCGGTCGGTAAAGAACGGCGTCTCCTCCCATGCCGAGAGCGCATAGAGCCGCTGTTCCGTCTCACCCTCCGCGCGCGCATCCTTCGAGTGCATGTCGATGCAATAAGCGCATCCGTTGATCTGCGATGCGCGCATCTCTACCAGTTCAAGCAGAGCGGGCTCGAGCTTAGATTGTTTAACAAACCTCTCTAACCCAAGCATGGCCTGATATGCCGTCGGAGAAACCTTTTGTGCTTCCAGTCTTGCTTGCATCGGTTCCATCTCCTTGAAACCAACACTAAGCGCTATGTGGATTAAATAACAGGTCCATAATCCGAAGATGGGCTGGTCCACTTGTTGCCCGGGTTCGCTAGGAAGGCTATCCTGCTTTCATGGGCAATTTACGAGACGGAAGGCCGGCAAGCGCAGGACGAATCTGTGTATTTTGTGGGTCGAGCGTGGGGGCAAATCCAAAGCATATTGCTGAAGCGAAATCGCTGGGGCTGCGGATTGCGGGTGGCGGTTGGGGTCTGGTTTATGGTGGAGCCTCCAGTGGGTTGATGGGCGCGACTGCCGACGCTGCCCTCTCGGGCGGCGCTGAGGTGATCGGGGTACTTCCTCAGACCTTGCAGAACCGCGAGATTGCTCATCGTGGTCTGACGAAGCTGCACCTCGTACGAAGCATGCACGAACGCAAGGCTCTCATGGCATCTTTGTCGGATGCTTTCATCGCACTGCCCGGCGGCTACGGAACGCTTGACGAATTTTTCGAGATCGTGACCTGGGCGCAGCTAAATGTTCATTCCAAGCCCTGCATCCTGATCAATACGGATGGCTACTTTAATTTCCTGCTCCGATTTCTTGATCACGCGGTGAAGGAGGAATTCGTGAGGCCTGCCAACCTGAGACTGGTAAAGGTGGCAAACGATTCCGAGGAAGCCTTGCAATGGATTGAACAGCAGCGGGATAAGTCTTGGCTCAATCAAAATGTCGGCGCACAGTATGCCGGCGGCCGTGAAGACTTTGCAAACTAAGGAAGGCCGAGCTGATCGAAATGCTCTAAAACGCTTCCAAAGTGGTGCTCCCACAAGCGCGCCCCAAGGTTGCCAGGGCGATCCAACGACGACCCAACGGTGAGCCATCTTAGAAGTGTCGGATGTAAACCAGCATCGAACAGTGCAAAGCCTGGACAGTTGGAATTCGTCCAGATGCTGGGATATGCGAAGGAGTATTCGGAGATGCTTTTGACGCCTGTCGACGCATGCTGGCCGCCGAGCACGATTAGTAGCTAGCTCTGGGGCGCGACACTGTGTACATCCGGCACTTCGCGCCGGGCCTCGGTTTAGAGCGTAAAATCAGCATCCAGGTTAGTCGTGCGGCGCGGCATATGCCGCGCAAGGAGGCGTCATCGTGGCTGAGCCCGCCCTCTTCCGACCTATCCGCATTCGCAACCTCGATCTGGCCAATCGAATCGTGATCCCACCCATGTGCCAATACTCTGCCGAGGATGGGTGCATGAATGACTGGCACCTGATCCATCTTGGCCAGCTTGCCTTGTCGGGAGCGGCTCTGTTGACGATCGAATCGACCGCAGTTCTTCCAGAGGGGCGCATAACTTATGCGGACGTCGGACTATGGAGCGACAAGACGGAGGCCGCAATGTCTCGCACGCTGGAGAGCATTCGCCGCTGGTCCGACATGCCGATCGCAATTCAGTTGAATCATGCCGGCCGCAAAGCCTCGACCGAGGTCCCGTGGAAGGGCGGCGTTCAGTTCGCCCCGGACGATCCCCTCGGTTGGCGAACGGAGGCGCCTTCCGCGATACCCTACGCTGACGGCCAGATTGCTCCGGTTGCGCTGGATCGGGAGGGACTTCGGCGCGTGCGCGACGCCTTCGCCGCATCAGCCGCCCGCGCGGCGAAGCTCGGGATCGACTTGATCCAACTCCATGTCGCCCACGGCTATCTGATGCACCAGTTCTTGTCGCCGCTCTCCAATCGTCGAGACGACGAATATGGCGGCTCCCTGGAGAACAGGATGCGGTTTCCTCTCGAGATATTCGACGCGGTACGCGCCGCATTTCCTGCTGAGAAGCTGATTTCCGTGCGAGTATCTGCAACGGACTGGGTGGGTGGCGGCTGGGATATCGAGCAGACGATCGCCTTTGCTGAAAAATTACAGGAGTGCGGCTGCGATGCTATTCATGTCTCGAGCGGTGGCTTGCACCCCGCCCAGAACATTCCGGTGGGGCCGAGCTACCAGGTACCGCTTGCCCGTGCGGTCAAATCCGCAGTCCACATACCTGTAATCGCCGTCGGGCTGATCAGCGGGTTTGAACAGGCCGAGGCGATCGTGGCGACCGGCGATGCCGACCTGATCGCCCTAGCGCGCGCTATCCTGTACGACCCGCGCTGGCCGTGGCACGCCGCTGCGGAACTGGGCGGGCACGTTCGCGCGCCCAAGCAATATCTTCGTTCCCAGCCGGAGCGGTTCAAAGATTTGTTTGAAAAGTGAGTAGCCGTAGCCTGAGTGGCATTATTAGCGGCTCCTGGCCGAATATCCGTTGCATTTACATATTCACTCTGCCTGGTGACGGAGTTCCCGTTGCTGGCTTTTGGACGTTCTTAACGCTCCGAGCTGATCGGGATGTCTTAAAATGCTTCCAAAGTGGTGCCCCCACAAGCGCGCCCCAAGGTTATCAGTGCGATCCAATGACGATCCGACGGTGAGCCACTTCAGAAGTGTCGGATGTAAACCTGCGTCAAACAGTGCGAAGCCCGCAGCAAGAACGCAGGTGTCCGCCTGAGTGCCGCAAACCAGAATGCGGTCCATTTGCAGATCTCGAAGATATTCGATAGCTGCCGGAGGCGGGAGATAGCCGTGCTTTATGAAAACCCGGTCAGCGGTTATGAGACTTTTATCAGCCTTGCCGGGTTTCCATCCCAACTGCCCTTCAAAGGGCGTCACAGATTCATCATGCCTCTCGACGGTGGCCACGCTTGGGAGTATGGCGCTCAATTCTCTGATCCCATGCAGAATCCCCATGGATATAGGAAAACTAGCCTGAACGTCGACGATGAGGAGGGCTTGTTTCATGATTTGATCATCCACATGACGTGGCTTCAATCGCAGTCACCAACTAGCCCTGGACTTTGCCGAAATTGAGTGGAGCTTCGCTACCAAGTAGCGCAATACCTAGGTTCGACGGGACAGTAACTCATCCACGCTGAATGGGAAGCCGTCGCAATTGCTGAGAAGGAAGGCCCCTCCTATCCCAGTGAGGACTGCAAAATTCAGGGGCGCCTTGATTCCAAGTGCCAACGTCATTGCCACCCCAAACGTCAGCAGAAGAAGTCCGCTTAACAGCGCGGCAACGCGGGTACGCCAGCCGACGAGGAGAAGAAGACCTAAGACAATTTCAGCGCCAGTGGCGAGGATCCCCAGCGGCCGGATCATTCCCGTCGGCAAATACCAATTGAGCGTTTGGGTGTATTCCAAGAACCTCGAGAAGTTACCCCACTCGACATTCGGCTGCCCAAACGCTCCCCACAGACCGAGTCGATCGGCTACGGCCGACAAGAAACCGACGCCGAGTCCAAGTCGTAGCAACAGGGTTGCGTAGCCTGCAAATTTCGAATTCGTAATCGTGGTCATATATTTCCTCTTGAATCAGTTGGTGCCAACAGAACCACTCGCAAGTGTCGCTTTACTTTGCCGGTATCACCAGCGGAGCGCCTTTCTTGTGGATCAGAAACACAAGGAACTTGGCTGGCTTTGTATGGCTCGCGTTCCGGCTAACGATGTGAATGTCGCTGGGATCTTCATAAAAACTCTGGCCTGGCCCAAGGGTGAGTTCTTTTTGCCCTCTCACCTGCATCACGACAGAGCCCTCCAGCACGTAAACAGACACCTGTGCATTGTGGCGGTGGACGGGGCTCGAAAAGCCCGGCGGAAAGTCTACGGTGTACATCAGAGCTTGCTCACCCGGAAATCCTGCCAGATCCTTCGTGATGAGCGGTGTGACAACCTCCTGCGCCATCGGCGCCGGGACAGCCTTCTCCGCCAACAGCGTGCCTGCTGGAATCAGGGCGCTGGCTATGAGAAATGCCAGCGCCAACATTGGTTTTGAGTTTGTCGTAAGTCTTGCTTTCGGGCTTGTTTGCATCGGTCTATCTCCTTAAATCAACACTAGGCCTGATGTGGATTGCAGAGAAGAGCCATAATGCAAAGAGAGACTGGTCCACTTGTGCGAAATTGAGAGTGACCAGTAACAAGCGATGCCTAAAGAAGAAACATTTCAGGATCTCTCGCTCAACCCGGCCCCTGGCAAGCAAGATCTCTGGCGCTGGCTCTACACAGAGTTGCGCGGCGCCATTCTCGACGGGCGGTTGAAGCCCGGTGCCCGCATGCCCTCCACACGTAGCCTCGGGAAGCAGTACTCGCTCTCGCGCGGAACCGTCGTCGCAGCCTTCGACCAGCTGCAGGCCGAGGGATACACACAGACTGAAATTGGGTCAGGAACCTACGTCGCCCCGCGGATTCCGGATGGATTTCTGTCCGCAGCGCGCAAACCTGCGGCTCTCGCTCTTCCGAGATCGAAGGCTGCGCTCTCCAAACGCGCGCAACAATTTCTGAAAGATGTAGAAGTGATGCCCGCGTCACACTCCATCGGTAAAGCTTTTCGCTCCTACGAACCGGCCATCGATCGCTTCCCTGTAGACGTCTGGGCGCGTGTTGCTTCGCGGGTGTTGCGCCGTGCTCCACGCTCGCTTTACGGCCACGGCAATGCTGCAGGCTATCAACCACTCCGTCGCGCGATCTCGGAGTACGTTGGTGCGTCACGTGGGGTGCGCTGCTCCGCTGAACAGATCATCATCACCTCAGGCACACAACAAGCGCTCGACCTCGTCGGCCGTTTTCTTCTCTCCACAGGCGATCACGTGTGGATGGAAGACCCTGGTTATTCCCGCGCTCTCCAAACACTCCGCACTACCGGAGCCCGTATTGTTGCAGTACCCGTGGACGGAGACGGCCTCATTGTGAAGGCGGGCCGCAAGCTTGCCCCCAGAGCGAAGCTCGCCTACGTCACGCCAGCGAATCAATTCCCGATGGGCGTCACAATGTCTGCGGATCGTCGTATGGAACTCCTTCGCTGGGCCGCCAGCGCGGGCGCATGGATCATTGAGGACGAGTACGACGCGGAGTACCGCTACTTTGGTCACCCTGTTGCCGCGCTGCAAACGCTGGACAGTTCCGGTTGCGTTATCTACGTCGGCACCTTCACGAAGATGCTCTTCAACGCGCTGCGTCTCGGCTTCATGGTCTTGCCTGAGCGCCTCGTAGGGGCATTCGCAGCCGCCCGCACCCTCATCGACCTCCATCCGCCTACGCTCGATCAAGCCATCCTCGCGGAGTTCATAACAGAAGGCCACTTCGGCCATCATCTCCGCCGTATGCGTCAGATCTATGCGGAACGGATCGACGTTCTCAAAACTGCTGCAGACAAACACCTCAAAGGAGTGCTCGACGTTGTGCACGCGGGCGCAGGTATACGCACACTAGGCTGGCTCAAAACATGGAAGTCCGACAACGAAGCGGCGCAGCAGGCACAGAGGTTCGGGCTAGAAGTATCGCCACTGTCGATGTTCACAACGAAATACGAACATCCCCCTGCCCTCATGCTCGGCTTCGCAGGCTGCAACCCGGCAGAGCTGCGACGCGGCGTCTCCGTCCTCGCAACTGCGTTACGCTCGCACTAGGCGGTGCGAGTTTTTCATGGATAGGCTCTCCGATCAGAAAGACCACAGAAGTACAAGGACGTCTTCATTTCTCAGAATAGATATAAGTCACTCCCGAGTACCGGGCAAAACCGGAACTCATCCTGAACTAGTGCCGACAGAACAATGCGCTGGTTGCGCACAGCTTGGGGAGCAATGAGTGGTAAATCGCCAACTCACCCAACGAAGTCCCACCGAGCAGGACTCCGCACTTAGTTAGACACTTAGTGAAAGTGCTCGACGAGCATGATGTCGCTGTTCACATCGGCAACTTGTGAATACATGATCGAACGGCCATCGGGCGAGACAGAGAGGCCGTCCCAGAAGTCTCTGTCCACTTCAAAGATTGGGCGTATCTGCTTGCTGGCAAAATCGAAATAGCGGACAGATCTGGGCGCCTCGGCAGGGACAAAATAGATACCGCCTGATGAGAGCGCCCAATGCTTTGAGTCTCTCACGCGAGGCAATCCATCCACTTCTGATTCCGTACCTGGCTGCCCTGGCTGGGGAGTTTTTTTCAGCGTCGAATTGTCTCCGTGGCTTGCAAAATATACTGCCTTCCCATCAAAGGACTCCTGCGGACTGATCCCATCGATATCGTTGGATACTGCAACGGCATCTCCGCCGGAGGCGGGACAACGATAGACTCCCATCCTGCCAGGTTGGTTGGATCTGAAATAAATCCACTTTCCATCGCGGGACCAGTGAGGTTGAATTACGCCGGAAATATTTGTGATCAGTTTTCTGGGCTTCCCTTCGGCCACGTCCGCCACATATATTTCCCAGCGATCCAGGGGACGCGAGTCAAAGGCTATCTTCTTTCCATCCGGCGACCACTGCGGACTGCCACTCTCAACCCGCGGGTCCGAAATCTGGACCAGGTTGCTCCCATCGTCACTGCTGATCCAGACTCCGTGCCGGCCCGATCGTCTAGACGCGAAGGCAATGCGCTTTCCGTCCGGAGAGTATTGGGCGTCGAACTGTGCCCGCGAGGAAGGGATGAGTTCTACCGCCAGAGCTTTCGCGTGAGGCAGGTCCCTGCGCCAGAGGTTGAA
>Ga0207647_10001928_pt1 | contig 15854 bp, 17 predicted proteins | sample KBSCornC2_FD_184295 | JGI IMG/M metagenome (GOLD analysis project Ga0207647, IMG submission 184295) | Corn rhizosphere microbial communities from Kellogg Biological Station, Michigan, USA - C2 (SPAdes) (version 2) | ecosystem: Host-associated > Plants > Roots > Rhizosphere ...
GCGGCGTCCTGCTGCGGCGCGCCCTTCGGCACGGCGGCAGCCTTCGCGGCGATCGGCTGCGCGGCGTCGAGCGTCGCGTGCACGCGCTTCGCGCCGCCGGCCGCTGCCGTCGCGGACGCGGTCACGATCGGCTTCGACGGCTGGGCCGGCGCATTGAGCGGCACGCTGCGGCCATGCGCGACATCGCGCAGGCGGGCACGCTCGGCCATGACCTTCGAGCCGTAGGCGGTGTCGTCCGGGTTCGTCGAGCCGTTGTACATGCGCAGACCGTTCGCGAGCGAGCCGCCGCGGGCGATGCAGTCCTTCAGCACGAGCGCGCCGACCTGCAGGTTCGCGAGCGGTTGCAGCGCGGTGTCGGTACCGCCGAAATATTCGAACTTGTCGGAATGGACCTTCGACATGACCTGCATCAGGCCTTGCGCGCCGACGCCGCTTTCCGCGTACGGGTTGAAGCCCGATTCGATCGCCATCACGGACAGCAGCAGCAGCGGATCGAGGCCGACGTCGCGACCGGTCTGGAACGCAGCCTTGACGAGCTGGCCGAGCGGCTCCTGCGCGACCCTGTAACGGCGCGACAGGTAGGTGGCGACGAGCGCCTGTTCGCGGTTCGACGCGAGCGCACGATCGTCGCGCGCATCGGCCGGAACCCGCTGGGTCGGGATCAGTTTCGCGAGCGCGACGGGCGACGGGCCGTTGCGGGCCGGATCGGACGCATCGTTCTGCGCGGCGGTTTCCGGTGCGACGTCGAGACCGACGGCGAGCGCATCCGGTTCGGGGGTGTCTTCCTGCTGCGGCTGCGCGCCGGCAGGCGCGAAGTTCGGCAGCGGGTGACCGGTCAGCAGACGGGCCGGACCGGCCTGCACGGCCGCGGACACGACCGGCATCAGCTTCGCGGCGATGTTCCCGCGCACGGTCGGCAGCAGCCACAGGGCCAGTGCGATCGCGACGGCGAAACAGCCGACAACGCTGAATAAATGGTGACTGACACGCGTCCCGCGACGCAGCATGTCGCGCACGATCTGCGCATGCTGCTCATTGGGACGCCACGATAACCAAGCGTTCATTCAGATCATCTCCCATGAACATGACTCGTGCGGCTCGCTCAGCTCGATGGCGAGACAGAATACGTGCCGCGGAATCACGATGCCGCCCGCCTTGGTTGGGACGCGCAAGCATCGGGGAAACGGTATAAGTACCGTTCGAGGCCACGGTGTAAGAGGGCCGGCACCTTCGCACAGTGGGCGAGGCGGGCATACGCGGTGGCACCCACGCAAAAAACCAGCGTGTGGTAGCGCTGGCTGGGACTACTACAAAAGCCGTCGAATACGCCGTGCAGGTATCGGCGGACGGTGACGCGCTGCGTCAAAGATCGGTGATTGGCGGCTCGAAGCCTTTTACCCTGCAGCCAATGTGAGCGGATTCTAGCAGGGTTTTATAGATCGTCAACACTATGAAATCTCAAAATCATAACAAAAAGTAATTTTGAATCGCCCTTCAGATCGCGAGCCCCCTGCCGTAGGGGCTCCGCGCGCGATCGACTTTTTTCACCGCCGGGCGTGCGCGCGGCCGCCCGGGTAAAATCGGCGATCGATTCGGGGCCGCAGCCGGCCGCTGCGCCCGCCCACCGCTGCCCGCTTTGCGGGTGGCCCGGACCTTCTTCATGAAATACAAAGACTTACGCGATTTCATTCAGCGCCTCGAGGCGCTCGGCGAACTGCGACGCGTCACGCAGCCCGTGTCGCCCGTGCTCGAAATGACCGAGCTGTGCGACCGCGTGCTGCGCGCCGGCGGCCCGGCGCTGCTGTTCAACGCCCCGCCCGGCAATGCGTTTCCGGTGCTCGGCAACCTGTTCGGCACGCCGCGCCGCGTCGCGCTCGGGATGGGTGTCGATGCGGGCGACGACGCCGCGCTCGGTTCGCTGCGCGACCTTGGGCGGCTGCTGTCCGCGCTGAAGGAGCCGGATCCGCCGAAGAGCCTGAAGGACGCCGGCAAGCTGCTGTCGCTCGCGAAGGCCGTGTGGGACATGGCGCCGAAATCGGTGTCGTCGCCGCCGTGCCAGGAGATCGTCTGGGAAGGCGCCGACGTCGATCTGCACAAGCTGCCGATCCAGACCTGCTGGCCCGGCGACGCGGGGCCGCTCGTCACGTGGGGCCTCACCGTCACGCGCGGGCCGAACAAACCGCGCCAGAACCTCGGCATCTACCGTCAGCAGCTGATCGGCCGCAACAAGCTGATCATGCGCTGGCTCGAGCATCGCGGCGGCGCGCTGGACTTCCGCGAATTCGCGCTGCAGAACCCGGGCAAGCCGTATCCGGTCGCGGTCGTGCTGGGCGCGGATCCGGCCACGACGCTCGGCGCGGTGACGCCCGTGCCCGATTCGCTGTCCGAGTACCAGTTCGCCGGCCTGCTGCGCGGCAGCCGCACCGAACTCGCGAAGTGCCTGACGCCCGGCGTCGACACGCTGCAGGTGCCCGCCCGCGCGGAGATCGTCCTCGAAGGCTTCATTCACCCGCAGGAAGGCACGCCCGCCCCTGCTCCGGCCGGCGCACCGCCGCGTCCGGCCGGCAACGCGTCCGCCGCGTACGAGCACGCGCTCGAAGGCCCGTACGGCGACCACACCGGCTACTACAACGAGCAGGAGTGGTTTCCGGTGTTCACCGTCGAGCGCATCACGATGCGCCGCGACGCGATCTATCACTCGACCTACACCGGCAAGCCGCCCGACGAGCCGGCCGTGCTCGGCGTCGCGCTCAACGAGGTATTCGTGCCGCTGCTGCAGAAGCAGTTCACCGAGATCACCGACTTCTACCTGCCGCCGGAAGGCTGCAGCTACCGGATGGCCATCGTCCAGATGAAGAAGAGCTACGCGGGCCATGCGAAGCGCGTGATGTTCGGCGTGTGGAGCTTCCTGCGGCAGTTCATGTATACGAAGTTCATCGTGGTCGTCGACGAGGACGTGAACATCCGCGACTGGAACGAGGTGATCTGGGCGATCACGACGCGCGTCGACCCCGTGCGCGACACCGTGATGGTCGACAGCACGCCGATCGACTATCTCGATTTCGCGTCGCCCGTCGCGGGCCTCGGCTCGAAGATGGGGCTCGACGCGACCAACAAGTGGCCCGGCGAGACGAACCGCGAATGGGGCCGCCCGATCGAGATGGACGCGGCCGTGAAGGCGCGCGTCGATCGCCTCTGGCAAGAGATCGGACTCTAAGTCCGCGCGTTGAACGTATCCGGCAAGAACGACGATGAGCTTCGCCCCCGCCTCGATGATGTCCGACGGATTCTTCCTGTCGCTATCGCTGTGTCTCGACATCGGCCTCGTCAACGTCGCGATGCTGTCGCTGACACTGTCGCACGGCTTCCGGCCGGGCTTCTGGCTCGGCGTCGGCTCGTGCGTCGGCGATCTCGTCTACGCGGCGCTCGCGCTCGCGGGCATGGCCGTGCTGCTGCAGTTCGAGGCCGTGCGCTGGATCGTCTGGATCGGCGGCGGCGCGGTGCTGCTGTTCCTCACGTGGAAGATGGCGCGTGAAGCGCTCGCGCCGGCCGGCGGCGCCGACGCGGGCGATGCCGACGATACGCCACCGCCGCGGGCCAGCGCGCGGCGCAGCTTCGTGCGCGGGATGCTGCTCGCGATGTCGTCGCCGAGCGCGATCCTGTGGTTCGCGGCGGTCGGCGGCGCGCTGATCGCGAAAGCCGGCGCGACCACGCCGGCGACGGCGTCGGTGTTCCTGTCCGGCTTTTTCCTCGGCGGCCTCGCGTGGACGCTCTTCATGTGCACGCTCGCGAGCCAGGGCCGCAAGCGCGCGGGCGCCGGGCTGATGCGCGCATGCCATGTCGCGTCGGCACTGCTGTTCGCGTATTTCTCGTACAGCGTGATCGTCGGCGGCTATCGCGACCTGATCGTTCACGCGGTGTGAGCGGGGCGCGCCTAGCCGCGCCGAAATAAAAAACGGCGCAACGCCCCGCGAGGGACGTTGCGCCGTTTTGCCGCGTGCTCAGACGGCCGCGCGGACTATTGCATCAACGACGCCAGCCGTGGTGACCCCAGCCACCATAACCGTGACGCCAGTACGGACGGCCGTAGTAGCCGCCGACGACCACGGGAGGCGGTGCATAGTATGCGGGTGCCGGTGCGTAATACACCGGCGGGGGCGGCGGCGCGTAATACACAGGCGGCGGCGCTGCGTACACGGGATATGCCGGTGCGACCGGGACGCCAATGCCGACCCCGATCGACACGTGGGCCTGTGCGGCGCCTGCGGCACCCAGACCCAACGCGGCGGCGGCGATGAACGGAATGAGCTTTTTCACTTCGATTCTCCTGCTGGAGCGGTAATTTGTGCGCCCCTGACGGCAACGGCGGGCATGCACGTCGCATGCAAGCAATGTAGCGAAAACCCGTCTCTCGTGTATTGCGCATTTGTTGCAAATTGCAATTCAACGCGGGCGGGGCCAGCGTGCGGCCGGGTTGTGCGAACCCGCTACTCCCCATGCCGGTCGCGCGATTCCGTCCGACCAGTGAAATAGCGACACGCTGGCCGGTCAGTCTTACCGGATGCGGTAAGCGCGGCCGTCGCGCTTCCGTAATGAACGATTACAAATTCGAGACAAGACGCCGACAATTCAAGGGGGACGCGGCCCACCGGCGATTCGGGGCCGGATGCGACGGTCGTCATCGAGCAGCGAAAGCGCGGTGCGACTTGACCGATTGCCCGGCATCGAACATCGCCGTGCAGAGCATCTCGCCCGGCGTCCCCCCATCCGCGCCCGCCCTGTCATTCCTGCGATACTGGCGGCTGCTCCGTTTTCGCTTCGTGGCCCGTCATGTCCCTCCCCGACACTCCCCGCCTTGGCTTCATCGGCGCCGGCCGCCTTGCACGCTGCGTCGCCCGGCGTTTCGCGGCGGCCGGCTTTCCGGTCGTCGCGATCGCGAGCCGCACGGCGGAATCGGCCGCGGCACTCGCCGCGCATATAGATGGCTGCCGGGCGGTCGACACGCCGCAGCAGGTGGTCGACGCCGCCGACCTGATCTTCCTGACCGTGCCCGACGACCATCTCGCGTCGACCGCCGCGGCGCTGCGGTTCGACGCCGCGCGCGCGGCGGGCCAGGCGCTCGTCCATTGCAGCGGCGCGTCGGCCGTCGAGTTGCTCGATCCGGCAAGACGGCAAGGCGCGGCCACCGGCGGCTTCCATCCGCTCTATCTGTTCGGCGGCACGGACGCCGATCTCGCCCGTATCGACGGCTGCTCGGTCACGCTCGAAGCCGACGGCGCGCTGCACGCGACGCTGCTGCGGCTTGCTGCCGCACTCGGCTGCCATCCGCTGTCGATTCCGGCCGGCGGCCGGATGCTCTATCACGCGGCCGCGCATTACGCGGCGAGCTTCGCGCTGTGCGGGCTGTCGGAAGCGGTCGAGCTATGGCGCAGCCTCGGCTTCGACGAGGCAGCCGCGCTGCGCGCGCTGCTGCCGATGCTCGCCGGCACGATCGAGACCGCACGCGACAAGGGCCTCGCGAACGCCCTCGCGGGCCCGGTGTCGCGCGGCGACACCGGCATCGTCGAGCGCCAGCTCGCGCTGCTCGAGGCGCGCGGCGGCGATCACGCGACGCTGTATGCGCTGATGACCCGCCGCGCGGTCGCGCTCGCGGCCAAGCGCGCCGCGCCGCCGGCCGCGCTGCCAGCGCTCGCGCAGGCCGTCGAAACATCGCTCGCGCGCACGACCGGGCACCCCTCCCCGCCGCACGACGAGGCGTGATAAGGTGTCGGCCGATGCGCCGCCATCCGGCGTTGGCGGCCGCACGCTACTCGACTGTAAAAAAAGGATGCCAACGATGTTCGGCGAGATCGCCCGTTTTCTGCTCAATACCCTCTTCACGCTGTTCGGCGCCGCGCTGATCCTGCGCGTCTGGATGCAGGCCGTCCGCGTGCCGCCGTACAACCCCGTCACGCAGGCCGTGCTGCAGGCGACCAACTGGCTCGTGCTGCCGCTGCGCCACGTGATCGCGGGCGTGCGCGGTATCGACTGGGCGAGCGTCGTCGCCGCGCTGCTCACCGCGCTCGTCTATGTGGTGCTGATGGTCGTGATGGCCGGCTTCGATCCGGCCTCGGTGATCCCGACGCTCGTCGCGGTGGCGCTGCTCACCGTCGTGAAGTGGGCGCTCAACCTCGTGATCTGGATGACGATCCTGATGGCGCTGCTGTCGTGGCTCAATCCGCGCTCGCCGGCCATGCCGATTCTCTACCAGCTCACCGCGCCGTTCCTGAACCCGCTGCGCCGCGTGATCCCGAACCTCGGCGGCATCGACCTGTCGCCGATCCTGCTGTTCGTGATCGTGCAGGTGCTGCTGATGGTCGTCACGCGCGCCGCCGTGTCGCTGACGATGTTCGGCATCTGACGCGCGGCGCTACGCTGCCGGCCCCTGGGCCGGCGGCGCCGAGAGCGTGTCGATCACGCCGAAGCGCGCTGGAATCATCGCGTAGCACACGCGCACCTTCTCGCGCGACAGCCGCTCGAGCAACTGCTGCGCCTCGTCCTCGGTGGCGATGAATTCGACCTCGATCGCAAGCGAGCCCTGCAGCTCGAAAAAGCGGTCCTCGTGCAGCACCCGATGCCGGCCGAAGCCGGCCATCGCACGGAATGCGGAACCGCCCGCGATGCCCATCCGGTTGCCTTCCTCCAGCAACCACTCCCATAGCGGCTTCCAGTGCAGCCGGTGCTGCTCGTGCACATAGAAGCGCAAGAAGACCCTGTCCATCGCACCCTCCCGGTGCCGGCGCGCTCAGGCCGCCGCGAACCACGCGCGCGCGGTCCACATGCCGAGCGCCGTCAGCGTGAACGATCCAGTCAAGTGTAGGGCAGCCACCGCGATCGCCCATCCGAATTCGCCCTGCACCGCGTGCGTCATCACTTCGACCGAATAGGTCGAGAACGTGGTGAGACCGCCGAGGAAGCCCGTGATCACGAACAGCCGCCACTCGGGCGGCAGCCCGACGCGCGCGGTAAATACGACGACGGCCACGCCGATCACGTAGCCGCCGATCAGGTTCGCGGCAAGCGTGCCGAGCGGCACGGCGGGAAAGAATTCGTTGAGCGCAAGGGCCAGGAACCAGCGCAGCACCGCGCCGAACCCGGCGCCGACGAAGATCGCGACGATCGAATAGAACAAGGGAGCTCCTCGCTGACGAGGCCGCATGGCGGACGCGGCCTACGCCGAACTGTATGCGGAATCGCGCCGCGGCGGCAATGCCGCCGGCCGGTCGGCATGCGCGGAGTCGGGCCGCACCGTATCCGCGCATTTCATGATTTCCACGCGGCTACTGCAATCGATATTTTCCGGCGCATTACGCAGAACATTACAAATCAACCAAACGTTGATCGATTATTTATTCGCGTTTAAAAATCGAAATGCGATTTGATCCCGCCACGCGCCCGCGCTCAAAACCCACGTCTTACGGGCGATCCGCGTACTTTCCCTCATCAGACATTCCCGCATCCGGACGATATTCGATGCAATCGGCTTCACCGATTTCGTAAAATCATTTCGCCCCCACTCCATCGACATGGAGATTCGAAAAATGAACAATATCCGCGTGTCATCCATGTTGATTCCGGCATTGTGCGCGTCGCTGCTCGCCTCGACGGTTGCGCTCGCCGAAGATAACGGCATCCCGTCCTTCGTCGAAGGCAACCGTGCGCCGAAGGGATACGCGCGGCCGCCGTTCCATACCAAGCCGCGCGCCAGTACCGCCGCGGTCGCCGGCCTCACGCCCTCGCTCGCGCGGCATGCCTACGGATTCGACGCGCTCGCGAACCAGGGCGACGGGATGGTCGTCGCGATCGTCGACGCGTACGACGACCCGAAGATCGAGGCCGATCTCGGCGTGTTCAGCAACACGTTCTCGCTGCCGCCCTGCACCACGGCGAACGGCTGCTTCACGAAGGTGTACGCGCGCGGCCCACGGCCCAGGACGGACGCGGGCTGGTCGCTCGAGATATCGCTCGACGTCGAATGGGTGCATGCGATCGCGCCGAAGGCGCGGATCCTGCTGGTCGAGGCCGCGTCCGCGAGCTTCAACGACCTGCTGGCCGCGGTCGACATCGCGGTCAAGCGCGGCGCGTCGGTCGTGTCGATGAGCTTCGGCGGCAACGAGTTCAACACCGAGACCGGCTTCGACAGGCACTTCAACGTGCCGGGCGTCACGTTCGTCGCGTCGTCGGGCGACAGCGGCACCGGCACCGAGTACCCGGCGTCATCGCCGTACGTGGTCGCGGTGGGCGGCACGACGTTGTCCACCGACACATCCGGCAACTACATCGGCGAAGCCGCGTGGAGCGGCAGCGGCGGCGGCGTGAGCACGATCGAGACCGAGCCGGCCGGGCAGACCGGCTGGCCGGTTTCGGTGGCCGGCAAGCGCGGCGTGCCCGACGTCAGCTACGACGCGAATCCGTCCAGCGGGTTCGCCGTGTACGACTCGGTCAGCTATCAGGGGCAGGCAGGCTGGTTCCAGGTCGGCGGCACGAGCGCCGGCGCGCCGCAATGGTCGGCGCTCGTCGCGATCGCGAATTCGCTGCGCGCGGCCGCCGGCAAACACGCGCTGAGCGGCACCTACGACACGCTCTATACGGTCGGGAAAAATGCCTACGGCAGCGACTATCACGACGTGACGACCGGATCCAACGGCAATTGCGGCAGCGTCTGCAATGCGGCCGGCGGCTACGACTATGTGACGGGCCTCGGCTCGCCAATCGCGCCGGCGCTCGTCCAGGCGCTCGTCGGACAGCCTTGACCGCGCGGCAGCCGGCCGGTTCGTCGCGCGGCGCTCAGCCGCCGCGCCACGCGCGATCGAGCTCGGTCAGCGTCGCGAGCGCGCCACCCTGCAGCCCGATCACGTCCGCGCGGCGCGCATGGGCTTCGCGTGCGTTGATGCGGATCACGTCGGCGCCGAGGCGTTCGCTCAGCAGCCGCACGGTCGGAATCGCGGTGCCCGCGCCGATCTCGACGACGCTCACCCGTCCTGCCCGTGCGATCCAGTCCTGCAGCGCCCGCTCCTGCGCGTCGTAGCGTTCGCCGAGCCAGCCATCGTCGCCGAACATCAGGATGTTCGGCCGCGCCAGACCGCCGCAACGCGGACACCGCGGCAGCTCGCCGACCAGCCGGCACGCGGCTGCGTCGACGTCGGGCGTGAACGGCGCGGCGTCCCAGGTGTCGTCCGAGCACGGTCGCAGGCACTGCATCGAATGAATCGAACCGTGGATCTCGACGACGCGCGCCGGATCGAAACCCGCCTTCTGGAACTGGCCGTCGACATTGCTCGTCAGCACGAAGCCGCCGTTCGGCATCGCGTCCATCCAGCGCCGCAGGATCGCGAAGCCCGCGTGCGGCACCGTCTCCCGATAGAGCGCGAGACGATGCCCATAGAATCCCCACGCAAGCTGCGGATGCGCGCGGAACGCGTGCGGCGACGCGATTTCGTGGAATGCGAAACCTTCGTGGCGCAGCGCCGGATACGCGCGCCAGAAGCCGTCCGTGCCGCGGAAATCGGGCAGCCCCGAATCGACGCCGATGCCGGCACCGGCCGTCACCAGCAGCGCATCGGCACGCGCGAGCGCGTCGACGGCGGACGCGACCAGATGCGCCGGCAATTGCGCGCCAGCAGCGCTGCAATCGGTGGAGCCGGACGAATCGGGTAATTCGGGGAAATCGGAAAGCGGCATGATGGAGCGGTGGTGGCGTCGAACGGTGCCGGACGGGCATCGCGCGATCTTACGCCCGTTCCAGCACCGTGACGCGGCATCACGCAGTCGCGGTGTGCATGCCAGCGGGTTCCCGCAGCGCGACGTACTGCAGCAGCATGATCGTCTTCGCGTCGACGATTTCACCGCGCTCGACGGCCTCCAGCGCCGCGTGCAGCGGCATCTCGACGACCTCGAGATCCTCGCCTTCTTCCGCGATGCCGCCGCCGTCGCCCGTGCGCAGTGACGCGTCGTATTCGCCGACGAAGAAATGCAGCTTCTCCGTCACCGAGCCCGGGCTCATGAACGCCTCGAACACCTTGCGCACGCCGCGCACGCGATAGCCGGTTTCCTCCTCGGCTTCCGCGCGAATGCGCGCGTCGGGCGTCGCGTCGTCGAGCAGGCCGGCGGCCGCTTCGAGCAGCATCCCGTCGTGTCCGTTGACGAACGCCGGCATCCGGAACTGCCGCGTGAGCAGCACGTCACCCGTCGCCGCGTTGCGCAGCAGGATGGTCGCGCCGTTGCCGCGGTCATAGGTTTCGCGGCTCAGCCGCTGCCACGTGCCATCGCGGCGCAGGAAATCGAACGTCACCTTCTTCAGCACATACCAGTCATCGGATAGCACCGTCGTATCGACGATGCGCACGCGGTCCTGCGTTGCGGCCATGGCGGCCTCCCATTCGACATATGACGGTGCCCATGGTAACGTGTATATTCGTGCAATTTCAAGAAAATTCGTGCAGACCCGATGCTGACGACCCAACGCAAGAAAGCGATCCTCGATGCGCTCGCCCACGACGGCCAAGTGCTGGCCACCGAACTGAGCGTGCAATTCGGCGTGTCCGAGGACACGATCCGCCGCGACCTGCGCGAACTGGCGGCCGAAGGCCTGCTGCAACGCGTGCACGGCGGTGCGCTGCCGGCGTCACCCGCCGTCGCGCCGTTCGCGCAGCGCGAGACGCTCGAAACCGCCGAAAAACGGCGCATTGCCCGTCGGGCCGCGCAGATGATCGCGCCCGGTCAGGTCGCGATCGTCGACGGCGGCACGACGTCGGCGCTGCTCGTCAGCCAGTTGCAGCCCGACCTGCGTGCGACGATCGTCACGCACAGCCCGAGCGTCGCCGTCGCGCTGGCCGCGCATCCGTCGATCGACGTGATCCTGATCGGCGGACGCTTGTACAAGCACTCGATCGTCGCGGTGGGCGCCGCGGCGATGGAAGGCATCTCGCGTATCCACGCGGACCTGTACTTCATGGGCGTGACCGGCGTCCATCCGGTCGCGGGGCTGAGCACCGGCGATTTCGAGGAAGCGGCGATCAAGCGCGCCCTCGCCGGACGCGCGGCCGAGACGGTCGTCCTTGCTTCGCAATCCAAATTACGTGCTGCGTCGCAGTTCGTGATCGGTGAGCTTGCGCTCGCGCAAACCATCGTGGTCGAGCAGGAAACCGACTCGGCGCTGATCGAGCCGATCGAGGCGGCGGGCGTGACGGTCGTGCGGGCCTAGCTGCTCAGCGGCCGGCTACCGAGCGAAACGCGCGATAGGCATCGGCGTGAAGCTCGAAGCCGATGCCCGGCGCCTGCGGCACGGCCGCGCAGCCGGCGTCGAGCGTTTCGCCGTCCGGCAACCCGCTGAACGGGTGGAACGCGAACGGATTGACTTCCGCGCCACCGAGCCCGAGCGCCGCCACGACGTGCAGCGAGAACAGATGACCGCCGTGCGGCCAGAACGCATCGCGCCGCCAGCCGTTCGACACGAAATGATCGACGATCTGCAGATAGCCCGGCAGGCCGTAGCAATGCACCGGATCGAACACGAGGAAGTCGCGGTCTGCTCGCAGGCCGCCGTAGCGTTCGAGCAGCTTCGCTTCCGCGAGCGAGAACAGCGCCTCGCCGGCCGCGACCGGCGGCGTGTATTGCGCAGTCAGGTCCGCATGCAGCGGCAGGTCGAGCGGATCGCAGAGGTCCTCGAACCACCAGAGCGCGAACGGTGCCAGCATCGCGGCGGCGGCGGGGCCGCTCGCCGCGTCGTACGTGTTCATCGCGTCGACCGCGAGATGCGAGCTGTCGGCAAGACAGGCAGCGGCGGCTTCGATGCGTCTTTTGTCATCGTCGAGATCCGGGCCGCCGATCTTGATCTTCGCATGCGTGTAGCCGAGATCGGCGACGCGACGCATCTCGTCCGACAGGCGCGCGAGATCGTCGTGCGGATAACGGTAGCCGCCGCCGGCGTATACGCGCACGCGACGCGCTGCGTTGCGCGCGAGCCGGTCGGCAAGAAAGCGATGGAGCGGCAGGCCGGCGATCTTCGCGGCGGCATCCCAGATCGCCATGTCGAGCACGCCGACCGCCACGCAGCGTTCGCCGTGACCACCTAGCTTCTCGCCGGCCATCATCGCCCGCCATGCGCGAAACGGATCGAGGTTCGTACCGGCGTCGTCGGCGATGGTGTCCGCGGCGGCCAGCAGCCGCGGCCCGAACCGTTCGCGAATCAGCCCGCCCTGCGCATAGCGGCCGACCGACGCGTAACCGTAACCCGTCACCGGGCGGCCGTCGCGCACGACATCCGTGACGATCGCGACGACGCTCGTCGTGAGGCCACCCGACGGAATCGCCGGGTCGGCATAACGGGAAACCGGGATCGCTTGCTCGCGAATGTCGATGATGCGCATGGTCGGGTTCCGGAGGAAACGTTCTGCGTTCGCGGGCCATGCACGCGATGCGGCCGGCGCGCTGGCGGATCGCTGCATCATAGGTGCTTGCGCGAAGTCTTGCAGGCTCGCGATCATCACGACGACGCGGCGTCATGCGGCTCCATCGGCCTCGCCCGAATCGCGCCGCACGGCATCGGAATATCGATGAATGCTCTGTCATGCGCGATGCGCGATGCGCGTTGCGTGCGTCGAATCCGCGCATCGCACCGCGCTGGCAGTGAATGAGATGGACAACCAACACCAAGCGCGTATGATGAATTTGTCCGAGCACGGGTGGTCGAGTTGCTGGCCGCTCGCCCCGCCATCTTCCTCATTGCTGCGTCGTGCGTTCATCAGCACGCGTCGCTGCCTTTTTCACCCTACCCGTCGCGCCGCGCAGCGGTGATACCGGTCGGATGTGTTCGTCCACGCGATTTGTCGCGACCGAACCAGGAGTTCATCATGAGCATGCATCTCTATCGTGGCTTCGAAATCTATCCGCTGATTTATCCGCACGTGCCTTCCCAGAACGGCAACCCGCACAACTACGACGGCGGCTTCGACGCGGCCGTGAAGATTTGCCAGCGCGGCACTGCCGACACGGTGACCCGCAGCGAAACGTTCCGGCTGCTCGGCAACGCGCCGTTCGAATCGGCGGGCGAAGCGCGCCGGGCGTCCCTTCGCTACGCGGAGGAGATCATCGACGGCAATCGCGGCGAGCAGCCGCTCTTCGCCAACTCCCACTGACGTATCTTGCGGCAGTAGCGCGGTCGCATATCACTTCGGATCACGAAGCGATAACTGGCGCGCGCATCGTCCCGATCGCGCGGCACGAGATCGCCTAATCCGACGCAGCTCCGCATAACGGCCTCGCCAGTTCGGCGTTGCGTCATCAACCGGCGTCGCGGATGCTGTCTGCCGCGCGCACGCCGTCGATCCGCGTCGGCTATTTCGAATGCGATCCGACGAGATAGCGAGTGCCGTCACAACTTCGCTCGACCAGCGTTCCTTCACGCATTGTTTGAAAACGGGATCTGTATGACGACGATCGTCCTCAAGCCCAACGAACCGGTCGATGTCGCGCTTCGGCGCTTTCGGCGAGACATCGAAAAGACAGGTCTGATCCGCGAGCTGCGCAATCGCACCGGTTATGAAAAGCCGACGACCCAGCGCAAGTGCGAGAAGGCCAGCGCCGTCGCGACACAGCGCCTGCGCGCCAAGCGCATGTTGCCGCCTCGCAAGTTGCACTAGGAGAACGCCATGTACCAGCCGCCCGTCGAAGCCCCTCCGTTCTTTCCGTTGACGAAATGCGAAGTCGATTTCGATCGACAGAACGATGCGATCACGCTTTTGCCAAGCTTCTACGCGTTTGGCTGCGAGTACACCAGTCGCGGCCTGCTGATCGGCCGCGACGATGCGTTCAAGTTAATTGCCGCGATCGAAAAGGCGCTGAGCGTCGAGAAGTGAGCTTGGGCCGGGAGTCGTCGAATCGCATCGCGTAGCGCGGGCCGGCCGCCTGCTTCCGGGCAATACGGATTTGCATGGCCGCATGGATGCTGACGCATCCGCGAAAGAACATTTCCGAAATCGCGGCGGGCTGCGGATTTGCCGACGCGTCGCGTCTCGAGCGCAAGTTTCGGCGCGTACGGGATGTGGCCGCGCGCGTATCGTGAGCATCAGGCGCCCGGTGCGCTCGGCGGGATAGGGGGACTGGCCGAGCGTGCGACCACGCTCGGCGAGCTGTTCCCGAACCGGAACGAGTCTTACTGAACCGGAATCCGCCGGACCGCCATTCCTGCCGAAAACCCGGCGGAATGACGCGTCATGCGGGCGTCAGGCGAACACGAAATACTTGCGCACCGTCTCCACCACTTCCCAGGTCCCTTTCATGCCGGGCTCGATGACGAACACGTCGCCCGCTTTCAGGTGCACCGCTTCCTCGCCTTCCGGCGTGATGATGCAGTAGCCGTCGAGGAAGTGGCAGTACTCCCACTTCTCGTAGTTCACCTCGAACTTGCCCGGCGTGCAGATCCAGGTGCCCATGATCTTGCTGCCGTCCTTGGACAGGTAGGCATTGAGATTCACAGTGTGCGGATCGCCGCCGATGCGCTTCCACTTGGTGGCGTCAAGGACCGGGGTCGGGCAGGTTTCGCGCAAAACGGTGATGAAATCGGACATGTCAGCTCCAGACTTACGATCGGATGAGAGGTCTGTCACGTTAGTTCGAAAGCCGCACCGGGGCTTGTATGGTTCCGACACCGACTCGTCTAATTTCGACACCGGCTTGCGTGGTGGGGCGCTGCGGGTGCGTTCCATTTCGCGTTGCATCGATGGACGGCTTCCGGCAGATCGTTATTCACTTTTCCCGCTGGTGTCATCGCCTCCACGCCAAGCCATGTCGGGTTCAAGGCCAACGCCCAAAACACCCCACTTGCAACATCTCGACCAACCCCTGTACAATCACCCGTTCTGCGGGCGTCGTATAATGGCCATTACCTCAGCTTCCCAAGCTGATGACGTGGGTTCGATTCCCATCGCCCGCTCCACTTTCGGCTGCACGGCAGCCAGCGCAAGAGCCGCCTCGTCGAAGGCGGCTTTTTTGTACCATGTGCCCGTTCATCCGGCGCACCGCTGCGCGTAACGGGCCCGCGCCCCGAACCGAGCCTTTCTCTGTCACCGATGATGCACGACGATCCGAACGAAGCCGGCCTGCCGCCGGACGACGCCGCCCTCCCCGACGAAGCCGCCGACGGCGCCGACGAAGTCAATCCGCTGCACCACCGCCGCATCCGCAGCTTCGTGACGCGCGCCGGTCGCGTGTCGACCGGCCAGCGCCGCGCACTCGACGAGCTCGGCCCGCGCTTCGTCGTCCCGTACACGCCTGAAATTCCCGACTGGGACGCCGTGTTCGGCCGCAGCGCACCGCGCATCCTGGAAATCGGCTTCGGGATGGGCGCGTCGACCGCGGAAATCGCCGCGCACCGCCCGGGCGACGACTTCCTCGGCGTCGAGGTGCACGAGCCGGGCGTCGGCGCGCTGCTGAAGCTGATCGGCGAGCAGGACCTGCCGAACATCCGCATCATCCAGCACGACGCGGTCGAAGTGCTCGAGCACATGCTCGCGCCGGAAAGCCTCGACGGCGTGCACATCTTCTTCCCGGATCCGTGGCACAAGGCGCGCCACCACAAGCGCCGGCTGATCCAGCCGCCGCTCGTCGCGCACCTCGCATCGCGCCTGAAGCCCGGCGCGTACCTGCATTGCGCGACCGACTGGCAGAACTACGCGGAACAGATGCTGGAAGTGCTCGGCGCCGAACCGTCGCTCGAAAACACGGCCGCCGACTACGCGCCGCGTCCCGACTACCGCCCCGTCACGAAGTTCGAACGGCGCGGGTTGCGGCTCGGCCACGGCGTGTGGGACCTGGTG
>Ga0207647_10001929_pt1 | contig 15848 bp, 15 predicted proteins | sample KBSCornC2_FD_184295 | JGI IMG/M metagenome (GOLD analysis project Ga0207647, IMG submission 184295) | Corn rhizosphere microbial communities from Kellogg Biological Station, Michigan, USA - C2 (SPAdes) (version 2) | ecosystem: Host-associated > Plants > Roots > Rhizosphere ...
GCCAGCCCCGCCGCGTTCATTGTGGTCGGCGTCGACGGATCCGAGGCCGACAAGGACGCGCTGCGCTGGGCCGCCGGCCAGGCCCGGCTCACCGGCGCCGAGCTGCGCGCGGTGTCCCTGGCGGATACCATCCAGCAACGGCTGGGCACCTCATCTGCCCTGGGAGAAAGGCTGAGGCGGATTCTCAGCCAGCGCTGTGCGAGCCAGCAGAACAGGCTCACCGCCATGGCCGAGTAAGCCAAGTTGATGAGCAGGCCGGAGACCGGGGAGAAGCCGAGCCGGCGAAGGACGTCGGCCTTGCTGGGGGCCATGCCGACGGCAAGTTCCCACACCGTTGATCCACCCCGGATTTCTTGGAGGCCCCGATACCAGGGATGATCTTCCTGGTTGAAGGGATCCACAGAACGATGGCTGCACCACGGAAGTACCCGGACGAGTTGCGTGAGCGCGCGGTGCGTCTGGTCCAGGAGTCCGGTCGCCCGATTGCGCACGTCGCCGACGATCTGGGCGTGCACCGCGAGGCGCTGCGCGGCTGGGTCCGCCAGGCTGAGGCCGATCGCGGGCAACGCTCGGACCTGCTGAGCAGCGCCGAGCGCGAAGAGCTCAAGCGGCTGCGGGCCGAGCTCGGGGAGTTGCGGCGGGCGAATGAGATCTTGAAGGCCTGTGGTGGTCAGAAATCCGGTTCTGGCAAGATTTTCATTTTCGTGGTGGGGTGACGCTGCGTTACCGGGGTGCCATCGTCATCGGTGTGCGACGAGTTTCTGGAGATTGTGTTTCCCCTGGTTCATGCCCGCAGGCTCGGGGACGGGCAGTTGGCAAGATCATGGCGAGGGATCGGCGCCCTGCGGATACCTCACAATGACGGTGTACTGCAGGGATCAAGGACTGTCAGCGCCGTTACGCGACATCACACATTCAAACTCAGTAGCATCTCGACATCGGTCACCGTCAATGCCATTCGCAGTACCCAGATACGCTCCAGTTCAGCGTAGCCATGCGGATGCTGCCGTGCTGGATGTAGACGCGAAGAAGTGTTGGCGCTCACGTAACTTCCCTGGGGTCGGCTCATGTAATGGGGCCGGCCGGGCCGGGGTCGGCGCGGGATAATCGATTGCTGCGTTGTGCGACCGTGGGTACGGTCCGTGCGTGTTGCAGACTGATCAGTTGCCTACGGTGTGGGCCGAAGGGCTGCTGCGGGAGGTCTTCCCCGCGGCCGAGGTGATCGAGGCGGTGTCGCGCACGGGCGGCCAGTTGAGTGCGGTGTACGAGGTCCGCTGTGCGGATCCCGCCCATACCTCGATATTCAAGGTGTATGCATCCGAGTGGGCGTGGAAGCAGGCCAAGGAAGTCCGCGTCTATGAGATGCTCGCCAGCCTTCGATCCCTGCCGGTGCCGAGCGTGCTGCACTGCACGCCGGGCGGAGGGCCTGGCGGCCGGGCTGTCACGATCCTGAGCCTGCTTGAGGGCCGGCCCCTGTCTGAGGTGTCCAAGGATCTGGACTCGGGCGCGATGCCGGGGTTGTACCGTGAGATGGGCGTCGCGTTGGCGACAGTGCACCGGATCGGCCAGGAGTGCTACGGGTATCTGACCGACCGCGTCCTCGATCCACTTGCCGACAACGGGACCTACATGCGGCGCCAGTTCGACAAGAAGCTCAAGGAGTTCAAGGATCTCGGCGGCGACGTCCGGCTCCATGACTTGGTCGCGCGGCGGGTCGAGCGTGATGGAGCGCTGTTCGACAACTGCGACTCCGCGGTGCTCTGCCACAATGACCTGCACGAGGGCAACGTGCTGGTCTCGCAGCGTCCGGGCGGCTGGGAGGTGACCGGCGTGATCGACGTCGAGAACGCGATCGCCGCCGACCCGTTGATCGACCTGGCCAAGACCGACTATTACTCTCTCGGCCGCGGTGAGGCGGAACGGGCCGCTCTGCTCGATGGCTACGGGCAGCTGCCCGCCGACGCCGCCGAGCGGCTTGAACTCTATCGGCTCTACCACGCCCTTGAGTTGTGGGACTGGTTCTGCTCGATCGGCACGGTTGAGCCCTTGGGCGGCATCGCCGAGGACCTCGCCCGGCTGGTCGGTTAGGCGGACTTGTACCGACGTCACAGTACCGACCGCCGCCAGCCTTCGTCGGTGCACCTGCTTGCCGGTGGTGACCGCCGCCTTGGATCGCTTGTTCGGCCTGTAGGAGGGGCTGTTCATGAACACCTGGTGGCTCGCCTTGATCAGCCTGTCCAAGACAGACTCGGCGACGCTTCGATGCTCCGCGGAGTGGCCAGGGCGGTGCGTGGATCGAAGCAGCGGGGTATCCACTCCCATTCCTGCAGGTCGCGGAAGAAGGTGCGTGTCATCCGCAGGTAGCCGGCCTTGGTCTTCGGCTTAAGCGGGTCGCCGGCCCGCCCGCCCGGCCCGCGGTCGACGTGGTCGCCGACCCTCATCCGGTCGATCGCGGCGACCCACGATGCGCAGGTCTGCCGCGTCCAGTCGGCGGGCCCGACGACGTCACGTTCCGTGTGATGCCGCGGGTCTTCGGGGTGGCCCGGGCCGGAAGTCGCAGGCGGCATGACGAACCCGAGCTGGGCCACGGCCCGATGGACGCCATGGACGGAGCTGTCAAGCTTTCCGCCGGGCAGTCGGTCACGCCGTACTCGGTGGCACAGGCGTCGGTGAGATCGGCCAGGAGCGGACTGCGGTTGATCAGCAGCAGCGAGCAGTGCAGCACAGGCCCGGGCCCGTGGAGCCCGGCGCGACCGCGACGACACGCGACGGCCGATTCACCGCACTGAATCAGTTGTTCGGCCGGCCCAGCGGCGTGTCGGCGCCGTGCGGTGGGTTTCCGGTCAATACGTGGCCGAGAAGTTCCGCGAGCAGGTCGAGCACGGCGGCGGGGTGGCAACCCTCGGGGTCGGCGAGCCACGCCAGGCAGAGGCCGTCGAAGCTGGCAGCGATCAATTCCGTGACCGCGGTGGCGCGTTGTGCGTCGAGGTCTGCGGGCGCGAGGGCGAGCGAGCGGCCGACCAGTTCTCGATAGCTGGCGTACTGCAGCTGGGCCAGTTGACGCATCGCCGGGGTGCGCAGTGCGAGGGCGGTGAGTTCGTAGAGTCCGAGTTGTGCTCCGGGATCGTCGCCCGCGATCACCGCCCACGCCGCGTGCAGGCCGTCACGGATGTCGTCAACCGTACCGCCGCGTGGCGCTCCACTGGCCGTGACCGCCGCCTCGAGACGTCGTACGACCTCGCGGACGACCTGTTCGAGCAGGTCGTTCTTGTCGGCGAACCAATAGTGAACCGTGCCGAGCGGCACACCGGCCTCATCTGCGATCTTCCTGGTGGTCGTGGCGGCCACCCCTTCGCGCGCGATCACCCGCAGTGCGGCTTGGACAAGCTCGTCGCTGGTGGCGCGCTGGGGACGGTTTCGGCGCTTGATCGCCGGTGGCAGGTCGGCGGACTCGGTGGTCATAGAGCCAGTTTGGCACAGAACCAAAATTTAATGGTCGTTTGACCGGAAACGCTGGTCAAACGACCAGCAACCTCCGTATACTACCAATACCTTCTCCGGCCACGAGCCCAAGAGAGGTGGCCCAGATCGAACAGCACGCGCACGGGGACCTCGACGCCATAGTCGTCGGCCTCGCCACCCCGGGCCACATCCTCGGCCGCGCGGTCCTGACCGCCACTGAGGAAACGAACGCGACCTAACGGGTCGAATGCCCCGAGGTCCCATCCCGGAAATCCTTTCCGACTCACCGAACGCATCGCATGCCCCACCAAGCCGCAAGCAAGGCGGTGACCAGCATGGTCAGTACCATCCCTCGTCGAACCCAGGCAATGGAGTCCACACCGCAACGGCGTCGCTGTCCGCATCGTCCGACCTGCCCGAGCGCCGAGGCGCCCGATCGGGACGCGGCACGCTGTGAAGCACGTCATCCCGAACAGGGATGGAGTCTGCTGTGCAACGGCGTCGTGTGCTTCGAGGACACCGGTGAGCTGCTGCCCGACGGTCACGCCATCGCCCCGCACCGACCCACTGATCTCACGGGAACGTGTTAGGCGCCGTGCGATGATCTTCAGTGGCCATCTCTTTGGCGGGTTCGTGGCCGGTGCCGCCTGTGTCTGGCTGCGCAGCGGTCGGCTCCGTGCCGAACTGAGCCGTACACGCTGGGCTGCCGAACACGACGGGCTGACCGGCCTGACCAATCGGGCGGGGATCCAGGCCCGCTATGAAGACGACCGGCGCGCGGGCCGTCAGAATTCGTTGATCCTGCTGGACCTCAACGGCTTCAAGCACGTCAACGACAGGTTCGGGCATCAGGCCGGTGATCTGCTGCTCACGGAAGTGGCCCGCCGGCTGGCCGAGGCATGCCGAACCATCGGCTTGCCCGGTCGTCTTGGCGGCGACGAGTTCCTCGTCCTGCTGCCCCAGGTGGCGCCGGTCAAGGTTGCGGTGATGGTCCAGGATCTGCTGGCACGGATCGCAGCGCCGGCCACGATCGGCGGCGATGCCGACTCCCCGGTCAGGTTCACCGCCACGGCATCGGCCGGCATCGCCGCGGCGGCACCCGATGTCACATGGAGCGCCCACCTCCGGCAGGCCGACGTCGCGCTCTATCACGCCAAGACCCAAGTCGGAAGCATCGTTTTCTTCCAGGAAGGGATGCGGCATCCGAGCGATCATGAGCGAGCAGGCGGCGGCGCGCAAATGCGTCGTGGGAATCCGAACGAACGGTCGACGCCCAGCATGCCCTGGTTGTTGAGGGTGAACGTTCCGCCGGCCAGGTAGGCGGGCGGGATCTCCCCGGCCGGGGCCGGGACGGTCAAAAGGTCCAGGGCGGGGGAGCCGGCTGGTCGGCATGAGCGAGCCGCCTACGGGCACCGCGGCGCAGCCGAGGACCAGCAGCCTGTTGTCGTAATCCGCGCTCTGCAGACGTCCGCAGAGCGCAGCCTCCTGCCAGATCACAATCCGGATTCCGCGAGCCGCGCGTCTTCCTACCGGTCAGTAACCGCGATACCGTTCCTCCCCAGCGCGACGTGTGACTGCCGCCACAGTGGGCCCTCCGAGGCCACTGGGACTGCCGCCACAGTGGGCTCGGAGGGCGGACACGGACTGTGTGGCCCCACGGCGGCCACCACGGCGGCGGGCGTCCCGCGTGTGAACGGTTTGTCCCCTGATCCCGCCGTTTCCGTCCGAGCCAAGGAGTCCCGCATGCGCAAATCCGCCATCGCCCTCGTCGCGGGGGCCGTGGTCGCCGGCGTCGCCGCCGGAGCGATCCGCTTCGTCCTCGTCCCGAGCCAGGAGCAGGTCCAGTCGAGCACATCCCAGGTGGAGCACTATGCCGGGACGGCCTCGTTCCTGGACCAGAGCGCGGTCGCCTCCGGGGACCTGGCGCACGCTTTCGCCACGGACGTGCCCTTCACCGCCGACGAGGTCTACAAGACGGTGTCGCTGCACGGCGGGACCGCGGTGATGTCGGACACGACGACCACGACCGGTCCGGCCGCCGCAGTCCTCGGCAGCGGCAGTTCGGTCTGGGCGGTGGACCGCAAGACCCTGCTGTCGGCAACGCCGCCGGCGGGCTCCAACGTGCAGGCGCACCAGGGCCTGGTGGTCGGCTTCGCCTTCGGCCCGGAGAAGAAGGACTACCCGTGGTGGGACTCCGTCACCGAGTCGCAGGCCACGGCCAAGTACTCCGGCAGCGAGCAGCGCGCGGGCGTCTCGACCTACGTCTACGAGGTCGACGCCAAGGGCCCGGCCAAGGAGCAGTCGATCGTCGCCAAGCTGCCGACCTCGATCCCGCAGCTGGTGCTCAAGGGCCTGGCGCGGCAGCTCGGCGGGGCGCAGGCTGCGGCCCTGGCGCTCGTCCTGCCCAAGGACGGCTCCGACGTGGCGCTGACCTACGTCGCGGAGACGACGACCAAGACCTGGATCGAGCAGACCACCGGCGAGACCATCGAGTCGCAGCAGACCGAGACCGTCACCGCGGCGATGAAGACCCCGGTGGGCGAGGTGCCGCTGACGTCGGTACTGACGGTCAAGCTGAACTCCACCCCGGCCGGGGTCGCGGCGGACGCGAAGAAGGCCAAGGACGACGACAGCAAGCTGATGTGGCTGGGCACCGTGCTGCCGGCGGCCCTCGGCGCGCTGACGCTGCTACTGCTGGTCCTCGCGGTCCTGACCGGGCGGCGCAAGCCGGCCGCTGCCACGGCTGAGAGCGCCGCGGACGAGAAATCGGAGTCCTCGACCTCTGCCTGACGCCCCGCGATGGCGCAGCACACGACAGCAGGACATAGACAGCGATACGAGTACGGGCGGCTCCTAGGGCCACCTGCTCGGTAAGTGGGTCGGTGGTGCTGCTGGTCACGATGTGGTCGCGGGGGAGTGTCGCAGCGTGCGCATGCGTGAGGTCTCGTTAGGTGAGTCGTCGACCAAGATGACTGCCACCGCACCGGAGACCTCGGATGCAGAGGATACCTGCCGGCGCGCCCGTTTCGATCTCACCGATGCCCAGTGGACGGCGTTGTTGCCGGTGGGCCGTAACTCCGGACGGCCGCCGATGCGCTCCAAGCGGACGTTGATCGAGGCCGATTCGGGGGCCGGTGCGGGTGGGCGTGCCATAGCGGGACGTCCCGAGCGTCACGGGTCCTGGCAGAGCGTGTACTGATTCTTCTGGCCTGGCAGTTAGCCGGACCGTGGGCGGTGATCGTGACCGTTTGCAGGTCCTGGCCGATGCGGCCGGGCTGATCGGCTGGGAATGTCGACGGATGGATCAACCGGCTTAAGCGTCATCGCGCGGTGGCCACGCGCTTCGACAAGCTCGCTATCCGCTACAAGGCCACCTTGCAAATCGCAGCCATCAACGACCGGCTGCAACCCGCCTTCCCGACAGGCGCTGGGCGCCAGTTCGGCGCAGAACCAAGATCAATGGTCACTTGACCGGAAACACTGGTCATATGACCAGTCAACTGCGTATGCTTCAGCTACCTTCTCCGACGACGAGCCCAAGCAGAGGTAGCCCATGGCCGATAACACGCGCACGGGGAGCCCAACGCCACAGCGGTCGGTCTCGCCACCGGGCGAGCAGGCTGCCGCTCGAAATGTCCTCTCGACCCGCCGAGTCGTGTTCCTCGTCATCGCCGCCGCGGCGCCCATGGCCGCGATCGCTGGAAACGAGCCTCTGGCGCTAGTGCGCGGGAACGGGATCTCGCTGCCCGCCGCGTACGTCGTCGCAGCGGCGGTTCTGCTGTGCTTCGCGGCGGGCTACGCGGCGATGAGCAGGCGGGTCGCGGGGGGCGGCGCGTTCTATCTCTTCGCCGCGCGAGCGCTCGGCAAGCGCGTCGGCATTGCCACCGCGTACGTCGCGACTTTGGGCTACCTAGCCTCGGCCGTCGGTATGGCTGCCGTCTTCGGGTACTTCACATCGCTCGTGCTCGCGCAGGCCGGCGTGCATGCGGCATGGGGTGTGTTCACCGCGGTCGGCGTGGTGGTGGTCGCCGGGTTCGGCTTCCGCAGCGCGGATGTGTCAGCGCGTTTCCTCGGTGTTCTGATGGTGCTCGAATTCGCGGTCCTGCTCGTGCTGGACGTGTTCGTCGTGGGGGACAAGGGCGGCGGCGCGTTTCCGGCGCAGTCCTTTTCCGCTGCGCAAGTCCTGGGTGGCTCGCTCAGCGTGGGCCTGGTTTTCGCGTTCGTCAGCTTCGTCGGGTTCGAGTCCGCAGCCCTGTATGGGGAGGAGACGCGGGATCCGGCCCGCACGATTCCCCGGGTGCTCTTCATATCGGTCAGCGTGATCGCGGTGTTCTACGTGCTGACTGCGTGGATCGTCATCGGCGGTGCAGGTGGTACGGCGGCACCGGCCCGGGCGCGTCAGGATCTCGGCGATCTCGTTTTCACCCTCGCTCAGCAGTACGGCGGTGTCGCCCTGCAGGACGCGGCCGCGGTGCTGCTGTGCACGAGTGTGCTGGCCTCGTGGATCGCGCTGCACAACGCGGCGAGCCGCTACCTGTTTGTTCTCGGCTGGGAGCAGGTCGCCCCTCGCGCTCTCGGCCGATACCACGCGGCACATCGCAGCCCGCACATCGCCAGTGCGGTCGTTACGGTGGTCACCGTCGTCGTTGTCGGCGGGATGGGGGTGGCCGGGGCTGATCCGTACCAGGTGATCGCGGCGGCGGTCGTCGGTGTGGGCACTCTCTCGATCGTCCTCGTGCAGGCCACCACCGCACTCGCCGTCGCTGTCTTCTTCTGGAGACGCGCCGACCGCTCGTTTTTCTCGGGCATGATCGCTCCTGGCGCCGGTGTGCTCGGCCTCGGTACGGCGTTTGCTCTCGCATCGATCCACTACGGGGCGCTCACTGGATCGACCAACCCGGGCGTGAACGCCGTGCCGGCCCTCATCGTCGTGACCGCGGTAGCCGGGTTCGTCGCGGCCGACCGATTGCGCCGCCGCCATCCCATGGCCTACGCGCATCTCGCCGAGACAGCCGACCGGCATCGGCCCGATACCCGCACGCCGGACCAGCGCCCGACCTACAGCCGGAGGTATTGCGTCGTTGGCGCCGGACCCGCCGGGATGGTCATGGCCAGGTCGCTGTTGCGCGAGGGTGTCCCGTTCGACTGGTACGAGCGCAATCCGGATTTCGGCGGGATCTGGGACATCGAGTTCGCCGGCAGCCCGATGTACCAGAGTTGCCATTTCATCAGCTCGAAGTACACCAGCGGCTTCTACGGGGCGCCGATGCCGACTGAGTTCCCCGACTACCCGCGCTGGCGGCAGATCCTCGGCTACATCCGCGACACCGCCCGCAAGTACGACCTCTATCGGCATGTGCGGTTCAACACCGAGGTCATCTCAGCCGAGCCCATTGCCGGTGACCGCTGGCGCGTCGTCCTGAGCGACGGCACGGTCAACGAGTACGACGGGCTGATCTGCTGCCCCGGCGTCACCTGGCATCCCAACGCGGTCACGTTGACCGGCCAGGACGCCTTCCGTGGCCCGGTCCGACACTCGCAGACCTTCCGTGACGGCCTGGAACTGCGCGGCAGGAAAGTGCTGATCGTCGGCGCGGGCAATTCAGGAGTCGACATCGCCTGTGACGCCGCTCGGAACGCCGAACAGGCCTACCTGTCGGTGCGCCGCGGATACCGCTTCGTCCCCAAGCACATCGCGGGCCTTCCGACCGACGCACTGTTGACCGGGAAGCTCGAGCCGCCGAAGGGGGTGGTGATGTCCAGCGACGTCAACGGAATGCTCGATGCCATGGTCGGCGATCTGACCCGGTACGGCCTGCCGGCGCCCGACCACGACGCCCTGTCCAGCCACCCGATCATGAACACCCAGGTGCTTCACCACCTGGCGCACGGCGACCTGATCGCCAAGCCGGACGTCGATCACCTCACCGAGACAGGCGTGGTGTTCCGGGACGGCAGCGAAGTCGAGATCGACGAGGTCATCCTGGCCACCGGCTACGACTACAAGATGCCCTTCCTCGACCCCGAACTGCTCACCTGGAGGCAGGGCCATCCGCAGCTCTACCTGAACATCTTCTCCCGCGAACTCGACTCGCTCTACGTGCTCGGCTTCGTCGAATTCTCCGACGCCGCATACAAGCGGTTCGACGAGATGGCACAACTGATCATGATCGATGTCAACGCGCGGGAAACCGGTGTGCACAAGGAGGAGTTGACCGAGCTCAAGCGAACCGACACGCCAGATCTACGCGGCGGCGTCCAGTACGTCGACAGCGCTCGCCACACCAACTACGTCGAACGCACGACATACATGGCCTACCTCGCCAAGCTGCGCGACCGGTTCGGCTGGTTCGACATCGACGAGCACACCTACGACAGCTTGCTCCAACCGTTGCCCGACGCCGCCACATCGGCACCGCGTTCCGCACAGGAGGGCATCCATGTCTAGCCAGCGCAAACTCGCCTTGGTCACCGGAGCAGCGGGAGGCATCGGCGAAGCGGTCTGCGTCCGCCTCGCCAAACAGGGCTACACCCTCATCTGCGTCGAACGTGACGAGGAACTCGCGGACAAAGCCGCCACCGCGGCCTCAGCCCCTGCGATACCGGTCGCCTGCGACCTGTCCGACCGCGACGCGGTCCAAAAGCTCGCCGAGCGCATCGAGCACGAATGGTCCGCAGAGCTCGCCTTGGTCTATCTCAACGCGGGAATCGTCATCCCCAGCAACGTCGTCGACACCACGACCAAGCAGTTGCGACGGCAACTCGACGTCATGCTCGGCTCCGTGGCCGAGCTTGCCGCGAGCGCGGCGCGCGTCTTCACGGCCAGCGGAAACGGCCACATCATCGCGACCGTCTCGACCGGCGGAATTCTCGCGTTGCCCGGCTCGGCCGCCTATTCCGCGGCCAAGGCCGGACTTCGTGCCTACCTCACCGCTCTCAGCGCAGAATTGCGCGGAACTGGCGTCGCCGTCAGCGGCATCTACCCAAGCGCCGTCGACACTCCGATGCTGCTGCACGAAGCCACCCACGGCGGCAGCCTGCTCAACTTCTTCGGAAAGGTCAGCACAGTCGAGGACGTCGCGGACGTCTTCGAACGCGCACAGCGCAAGCGACGCCTCGAGCACTATCTGCCCTACAGCGACTCGATTCTCGTGCGCTTCCTGGAAAGCCTCCCCTGGCTCGTCGCTCCGCTGCTTGGCCCAGCCAACGCCATCGGCCTGCGTGGCAGGCGCAGGTACCTGCGCCGCAAGGGGCTGAACCCGGACGAATATCGGTGAGTCAGGGCGAGCCGTCGGATGACGGCCCGTAGCCGCATCCGCCGACTGCCGCCGCATCCTGTCTCGGCCTCCCTCGCCCCGCTATTTGCCCAGGATCGTCAAGTGCTTTCCGCTACGACCAAAAGGATCTGTTCATGCAATCCGTTGTGATGGCCGGGGTCGGCATGGTGCCGTTCACCAAACCCGGGCGCGGCGAGACCTACGACGCCATGGGCGAGATGGCCGCGCGGGCCGCGCTCACCGACGCGGGAATCGAGTACAGAGCGATTCAGCAGGCATATGTCGGATACGTCTACGGCGACTCGACCAGTGGCCAGGCCGCGCTCTACGGGGTGGGCCTGTCCGGAATCCCGATCATCAACGTGAACAACAACTGCGCGACCGGGTCGAGTGCGCTGTTCCTGGCCCGGCAGGCAGTGGCCTCGGGCAGTGTGGACTGTGCCCTTGCCCTCGGTTTCGAGCAGATGAGCCCCGGTGCGCTGGGCAGCGTGTTCACCGACCGCCCGGCGCCGCTCGATCGGTTCGAACACGCGCGTGACCTGGTGCAGGGCAGCGACCCGCAAGCTCCAATGGCGGCGCAGTTCTTCGGCGGCGGCGGCCAGGCATACGTCGACGAGTACGGAATCGATCCGGCCGTGTTCGCGCAGATCTCCGTCAAGTCGCGCCGGCATGCGGCCAATAACCCGTATGCCGTGTTCCGCGACCTGGTCACCGTCGAGGAGGTGCTCGCATCGCCGCCGATCTACGGCCCGCTGACACGGCTGCAGTGTTGCCCGCCCACCTGCGGTGCCGCGGCGGCGGTGGTGTGCACGCCGGAGTTCGCTCGTACGCAAGGCCTCGATCCGCGGGTCGTGATCAAGGCACAGAGTATGACCACGGACACGCGAAGCACCTTCGAGACCGGTGACATGCGGCAGGTGATCGGCTACGACATGGCGGTCGACGCGGCGGCGGCGGTCTACGAGGAGGCGGGGGTGGATCCGCTGGACCTGCGGGTGGTCGAGTTGCACGACTGCTTCACCACCAATGAGTTCCTCACCTACGAGGCACTCGGCCTCACACCGATCGGCACTGCCGAGAAGTTCGTCCGCGACGGTGAGAACACCTACGGCGGCCGGGTTGTCACCAATCCCTCCGGCGGTCTGCTCTCCAAGGGCCATCCGTTGGGCGCGACGGGCCTTGCGCAGGCTGCCGAACTCGTCTGGCAGTTGCGCGGGACCGCGGGGGACCGCCAGGTCGAGGGCGCGTCGATCGCACTGCAGCACAATCTCGGCCTCGGCGGTGCCTGTGTCGTCACCCTCTACGAGAAGGTCGACGGCTGATGCCCCTCGATCAATCGGTCATCGCGACGGACACCGGTGGCGGCACGATGCTGATCACCCGCAGCCTGCTACGCCGGTTCGCCGCGGCGACAGGCCAGCACGATCCCGTCTACATCGACGTCGACGCTGCACGCGCCGCCGGGCATCCTGACCTGCCGGTGCCTCCGACCTTCTTCTTCAGCGTCGATCTGGAATCCGCGGATCCCGCGGTGTACCTGGCGGACCTCGGAGTGGACCTGCGCACCGTTCTGCACGGCGAGCAGGAGTTCATTCACCACCGCATGGCTCACGCCGGCGACGAACTCTCGACCACCTCCCGGATCGTGGACGTCTCCAGCAAGAAGGGTGGCCTGCTGGAGTTCCTGCGGCGCGAGACCGCTGTACGCGGCCAGGACGGCGCCATCGTGTGCGTCACGCGCACCGTCCTGGTGGTACGCAGCCCACCCGCCGCGGCCCGCCAGGAGGCGCGATGAACATCGCCGCATACGAGGTGGGCACACAGTTGCCGTCGCTCGAAATACCACCGATCTCTCGTACCACGCTCGCGCTGTTCGCCGGTGCCTCGGGCGACCACAATCCGATCCACATCGATCTCGATGTGGCCAAGTCCGCCGGCCTCGAAGACGTCTTCGCCCACGGAATGCTGTCGATGGCATACCTCGGCCGCCTATTAACCAGCGCCTTCCCTCAGCACCGACTGCGTTCCTGGAAAGTTCGCTTCACAGCCATCACCCCGGTCCATGCCGCGCCGACGTGCACCGGCACGGTCAGCGCGATCGACGAGGCCGACGGCGAGCGGCTCGCGATCATCGACGTGCGCGTCACCACGGACAGCGGCGTCGAGACCCTGCTTGGCCAGGCCGTCATCGCACTGGACTGAGCCCGGCCACCCCACCTACCCATCCCCACCCGGACAAAAAAGAACGAAGGACGAGCCCGACTATGGGAAAGCTGGACGGAAAGACCGCGATCGTCACCGGGGCAGGCCGCGGCATCGGCCGTGCCGTCGCCCTCAAGCTCGCGGCGGAGGGCGCGAACGTCGTGGTCAACGACCTCGACGCGGCTCCAGCCCAGGAGACGGTAAGCGAGATCGCAGCGATCGGCGGCGCGGCGCGTGAGTGCGGCGGAAGTGTGACCGAGGACGGCTTCGCCGAGAGGTTCGTCGACACCGCCGTCAAAACATTCGGCAGCGTGGACATCGTCATCAACAACGCTGGCTACACCTGGGACAACGTCATCCAGAAGATGACCGACGAGCAGTTCGACACCATCATGGACGTGCACCTGAAAGCGCCATTCCGCATCCTGCGCGCCGTGCAGCCGGTCATCAGCCGGGCGTCTCGCGCAGAACGGGAAATCGGAACTCGCGTTCACCGGAAGGTGGTCAACATCTCCTCGGTCGCCGGAGTGTTCGGGAACGCGGGACAGGCGAACTACGCCGCGGCCAAGAGCGGCGTCATCGGCATGACCAAAACGCTCGCGAAGGAGTGGGGCCGGTACACGGTCAATGTCAACTGCGTCGCGTTCGGGTTCATCGAGACCCGGCTCACCGCCGCCGCCGCGGACGCGTCGTCCACCATCGAGGTCGAGGGCCGCGAGATCAAGGTCGGCGTGAATCCTCAACTGTTGGAGATGCTCAAGGCCGCTATCCCGTTGGGACGTCCTGGGACTCCCGAGGAGGCCGCAGGCTCCGTCGTGATGCTCACCTACCCGGAGTCCGACTACGTCAGCGGCCAACTGCTGGTCGCCGGTGGCGGGTTCGAGGGCTGAGGAAAACCACGATGAGTGACTTCACCCCCGGTTCTGCCGACTATGTCTCGTCGTGGCGCGACGAGGAAACGCACGCGCTCGGAAAGCTCGCCGAGAGCTTCTTCCTGCGCGAACTCGTGCCCCTCCGCAAGAAGTGGGAGTCGCAGCACCACGTCGACCGCGCCGTGTGGGAAAAGGCGGGAGAGCTGGGCCTGTTGTGCTGCTCGATTCCCACCGAGTATGGCGGAGGCGGCGGTACCTACGCCCACGACATCGCCGTCATCGAGGCCCAGGCGCGAACGGGGGAGATGAGCTTCGGCAACTTCGTGCACAGCGGCATCGTCGCCCACTACCTGCTCGCCTACGGAACACAGGAACAAAAGCAGGCTTGGCTGCCGAAGATGGCCTCCGGCGAGGTGATCGCCTCCGTGGCGATGACCGAACCCGGCGCCGGCAGCGATCTTCAGTCCATCCGAACCACTGCCCTCAAGGACGGTGACGAGTACGTCATCAACGGGGCGAAGACTTTCATCACCAACGGCCGGCTGGCCGACCTCGTGATCGTGGCCGCGAAGACGGACCCGACGGCCAGGGGACGCGGGGTCTCGCTGTTGTTGGTCGAATCCACCCGCCGGGGCTTCTCCCGGGGCCGCGACCTCGAAAAGATCGGCCAACACGGCGCGGACACGACCGAGTTGTTCTTCGACGACGTCCGCGTACCGGTCGGCAACCTGCTGGGTGCCGTCGAGGGCCGAGGCTTCCGGCAGTTGATGTCGCAACTCGGTCAGGAGCGGCTCGCGATCGCAGTCATCGCCGTGAGCATGATGGAGTCCGCCGTCCAGCACACCATCGATTACGCCAAGGCTCGCGAGCTGTTCGGGCGGCCGCTCTTCGAATTTCAGAACACGAAATTCGTCCTCGCCGAGGCGGCCACCGTCGCCCACATTTCCCGCACCTACCTCGACTCCTGCATCACGCGCCATGTGAAGGGGACGCTCGATGCGACCTCAGCCGCGATGGCCAAGTGGTGGCTGACCGAGCAGCAATGCCTCGTGATCGACAGCTGTCTCCAGTTGTTCGGCGGATACGGATACATGCGTGAGTACCCCATCGCCCGGATGTTCGCCGATGCGCGGGTGCAGCGGATCTACGGCGGCGCCAACGAGCTCATGAAGGAACTCGTGGCGCGGGCCCTCTAGGCGGGACCGGAGATCACAGAGTGAATCAAGTCGCAGCGCAGATGTCTCGGCGCGTGTCTTCCCTCAAGGCAAAGGACCAGTTCATGGGGCACTACAAGGCGAATCTGCGGGATATCGAGTTCAACCTCTTCGACGTGTTCGGCGGCTCGGAGACGTTCGGTTCCGCGGACTACCCCGAGGTAGACGTGGACACCGCGCGCGACGTGCTGGCGCAGATGGAGCGGCTGGCGGTGAACGAGCTGGCCGAGTCCTTCTCCGAGTCCGACCGCAACCCCCCGGTCTTCGACCCGGCCACCAGCACCGCGCCGCTGCCCGAGTCGTTCAAGCGCTCCTACAAGGCGTACATGGACACCGAATTCTGGCGCCTGGCCTTGCCCGAGGCCATGGGCGGCACGGCCGCTCCGCCCTCGCTGATCTGGGCGATAGGCGAGCTGGTGCTCGGTTCCAACCCGGCGATCTGGATGTACGGCGGCACGCCGCAGTTCGCCCGGATCATCGCGGAGAACGGCACTGAGGAGCAGCGCAAGGTCGCGCACCGGATGGTGGAGAACGGCTGGGGCGCCACGATGGTGCTCACCGAGCCGGACGCCGGCTCCGACGTGGGCGCCGGCCGGACCAAGGCGGTCCGGCAGGAGGACGGCAGCTGGCACGTCACCGGCGTCAAGCGCTTCATCACCTCAGCCGAGCACGACCTGTCCGACAACATCATCCACCTGGTACTCGCCCGCCCTGAAGGCCACGGTCCGGGCACCAAGGGCCTTTCTCTGTTCATCGTGCCGAAGTACGAGTTCGACTGGGACAGCGGCGAGCTCGGCGCGCGCAACGGCGCGTACGCCACC
>Ga0207647_10001930_pt1 | contig 15848 bp, 12 predicted proteins | sample KBSCornC2_FD_184295 | JGI IMG/M metagenome (GOLD analysis project Ga0207647, IMG submission 184295) | Corn rhizosphere microbial communities from Kellogg Biological Station, Michigan, USA - C2 (SPAdes) (version 2) | ecosystem: Host-associated > Plants > Roots > Rhizosphere ...
CCCCCGCCAAACCGACTCGCCTACCCACCCCCCTCCTCCCATACGCTTGTGCCGTGACCCCCGTCGAGCTCTCCCGCACCGTGCTGCGCGCGGTGCGTCGTGCTGTCGACGAGGGGGAGCTGAGCGTGGCCGTGCCGCAACGGGCCGTTGTCGTGCCGCCCGGTCCGGGTGGCTGTGGCGACTACGCCACCAACATCGCCCTGCAGCTCGCTCGGCCCGCCGGGCAGCCGCCCCGGCGGGTTGCCGAGATCCTGCAGCAGCACCTCGCCCGGACGGACGGTGTCGAGGACGTCGTCGTCACCGGGCCGGGGTTCATCAACATCAGCCTGCAGGGGGCAGCCGTATCCGCGGCCGCCCTCACTCGCGAGATCCTCCGGGACGGCACGGCGTACGGTCACAGCGACGCCCTCGCCGGGCAGGTCGTCGAGCTGCGTATCCCGTACGAGGTCCGGGCGGAAGTCGTCGCCGACGCCCTCGTGCGCATCGTCGGTTCCCAGGGCGGCCGCGTCGAGGTCGACCACGGTGAGCCGGTGAACCTCCGGCCCGTCCCGGCCCCCGACGACCCCGCCCTCCTCGGCCCCGATGCCGCCCGCTGGGCGCTTCTGCACCCCGCCGCCCACGACCGGCCCCGTATCACCGCCGATCATCTGGTCCAGCGAGAGAGCAACCCTCTCTTCCGTGTCCGTTACGCCCACGCCCGCACCCGGGCCCTCAGCCGTAACGCCGCCGACCTGGGCTTCACCCCCGAGCCCGGAGACGTAGAGCACGTACAAAAGGACGTGGCCGCCCTGCTCGCCGTCCTCGCCGACCATCCCCGCGTCCTCGCCCGTGCGGCTGCGCAGCGCACGCCCGACGGCCTCGCCCGGCACCTCGTCACCGTCGCCGACGCCGTTCTAGCCGTCCTTCCCGTGGTGCTGCCGCGCGGCGACGAGAAACCCTCGGCCGCCCACCGTGCCCGGCTCGCGCTCGCCGAAGCCGCCGGGGCGGTGCTGGCCGGCGGCCTGTCCCTGCTCGGCATCGACGCACCCCAACACCTCTAGAGAGCCAGCAAAGAAGATGAGCCGTTCTGCACACCCCGCCGGGCCCCGTCACGCCGACGTGCTCCCCGAGGGCCACTACTCCGCCCCGCCCACCGACCTCAACGTCCTCGACCCCAAGGTCTGGGCCCAGACGGTCACCCGCGACGAGGACGGTGTGACCACTGTCGGCGGTATCGATGTGAAGACCATCGCCGAGCAGTACGGCACCCCCGCCTACGTCCTCGACGAGGCCGACTTCCGGGCCCGGGCGCGGGCCTGGCGCAGCGCTTTCGGGGCCGACGCCGACGTCTTCTATGCCGGGAAGGCGTTCCTTTCGCGTGCCGTCGTTCGGTGGCTGCACGAGGAAGGGCTCAACCTGGACGTGTGCTCCGGTGGCGAGCTCGCCACTGCCCTGTCCGCCGGCATGCCCGGCGACCGCATCGCCTTCCACGGCAACAACAAGTCCGTCGACGAAATCACAAGGGCCATCGAGGCCGGTGTCGGGCGGATCGTCCTCGACTCCTTCCAGGAGATCGTCCGCGTCGCCCACATCGCGCGGGAACTCGGCAAGCGGCAGCGCGTGCAGATTCGTATCACCGTCGGTGTCGAGGCCCACACCCACGAGTTCATCGCCACCGCCCACGAGGACCAGAAGTTCGGGATTCCGCTGGCCGGAGGGCAGGCGGCGGAAGCGGTCCGCCGTGCGCTCCAGCTCGACTCGCTCGAACTCATCGGGATCCACAGCCACATCGGCTCGCAGATCTTCGACATGTCCGGTTTCGAGGTCGCCGCGCACCGGGTCGTCGGGCTGCTCAAGGACATCCGTGACGAGCACGGCGTCGAGCTGCCCGAGATCGACCTCGGGGGCGGGCTCGGGATCGCGTACACGAGCGACGACGATCCCCGTGAGCCGCACGAGATCGCCAAGGCGCTCACCGAGATCGTGACCCGGGAGTGCGAGTCGGCCAGGCTGCGCACCCCGCGCATCTCCGTCGAGCCCGGGCGCGCCATCGTCGGTCCGACGGCCTTCACGCTCTACGAGGTCGGCACCATCAAGCCCCTCGACAACCTCCGTACCTATGTCTCCGTCGACGGCGGTATGTCGGACAACATCCGCACCGCGCTCTACGACGCCGAGTACAGCGTCGCGCTCGTGTCGCGCACCTCCGACGCCGAGCCCATGCTCGCCCGTGTCGTCGGCAAGCACTGCGAGAGCGGCGACATCGTGGTGAAGGACGCGTTCCTGCCCTCCGACCTGGCACCGGGTGACCTCGTCGCCGTGCCCGCCACGGGTGCGTACTGCCGGTCCATGGCCAGCAACTACAACCACGTGCTCCGTCCGCCCGTCGTCGCCGTGAACGACGGCGAGGCCCGTGTCATCGTCCGCCGGGAGACGGAGGAGGACCTCCTGCGTCTCGACGTCGGCTAGCCCGAAGCCTCCCGGGCGGAAGATCTCCTGTTTTCCGCCCCTGCACAAATGAAATAGATGTCTCACGATCCGGACATGGGGCAGAAAGTCCCGTCCGGTGAGTGAGACTGGTCCAACCGTAGACGGTATGAGGAAACGAGGTCGGATGATGCGTACGCGTCCGCTGAAGGTGGCGCTGCTGGGCTGTGGGGTTGTCGGCTCAGAGGTGGCGCGCATCATGACGACGCACGCCGCCGACCTCGCCGCCAGGATCGGGGCGCCCGTCGAACTGGCGGGCGTGGCCGTGCGCCGGCCCGACCGGGTCCGTGAGGGCATCGACCCGAGCCTCGTCACCACCGACGCCACCGCGCTCGTCAAACGCGGCGACATCGACGTCGTGGTCGAGGTCATCGGCGGCATCGAGCCCGCCCGCTCCCTCATCACCACCGCCTTCGAGCACGGCGCGTCCGTCGTCTCCGCCAACAAGGCGCTGCTCGCCCAGGACGGCGCCGCTCTGCACGCCGCCGCCGAGGAGCACGACAAGGACCTCTACTACGAGGCCGCCGTCGCCGGCGCCATCCCGCTGATCCGCCCGCTGCGCGAGTCCCTCGCGGGCGACAAGGTCAACCGGGTGCTGGGGATCGTCAACGGGACGACCAACTTCATCCTCGACAAGATGGACTCCACGGGGGCGGGCTACCAGGAGGCGCTCGACGAGGCCACTGCGCTCGGTTACGCCGAGGCCGACCCCACCGCCGACGTCGAGGGCTTCGACGCCGCCGCCAAGGCCGCCATCCTCGCCGGTATCGCCTTCCATTCGCGGGTGCGTCTCGACGACGTCTACCGCGAGGGGATGACCGAGGTCACCGCGGCCGACTTCGCCTCGGCGAAGAACATGGGCTGCACCATCAAGCTGCTCGCCATCTGCGAGCGGGCCCAGGACGGCGGCTCGGTCACCGCGCGCGTGCACCCCGCCATGATTCCGCTGAGCCACCCCCTCGCCTCCGTGCGCGGCGCGTACAACGCCGTGTTCGTCGAGTCCGACGCGAGCGGGCAGCTCATGTTCTACGGGCCCGGTGCCGGCGGTGCGCCCACCGCGTCCGCCGTGCTCGGCGACCTCGTCGCCGTCTGCCGCAACCGGCTCAGCGGGGCAACGGGGCCCGGCGAGTCGGCGTATGCCGCGCTGCCCGTGTCGGGCATGGGTGACGTCGTCACCCGCTACCACATCAGCCTCGACGTGGCGGACAAACCGGGTGTTCTCGCCCAGGTGGCGACCGTCTTCGCGGAGCACGGTGTGTCCATCGATACGGTTCGCCAGCAAGGCCGGCCAGAAGGCGACGGCGACGCATCGCTCGTCGTCGTCACCCACCGCGCGTCCGACGCCTCCCTGTCCGGGACCGTCGAGGCGCTGCGCAAGCTCGACACCGTGCGGGGTGTCGCCAGCATCATGCGGGTTGAAGGAGAGTAACCAGCAATGACCCACCAGTGGCGCGGAATCATCGAGGAGTACCGGGACAGACTGCCGGTATCCGACACCACGCCGGTCGTGACGCTCCGCGAGGGCGGCACGCCCCTCGTGCCCGCGCAGGTGCTCTCCGAGCGCACGGGCTGCGAGGTCCACCTCAAGGTGGAGGGTGCGAACCCGACCGGGTCCTTCAAGGACCGCGGCATGACCATGGCCATCACGCGGGCGAAGGAGGAGGGCGCGAAGGCCGTCATCTGCGCCTCCACCGGCAACACCTCGGCCTCCGCCGCCGCCTACGCCGTACGCGCCGGCATGGTTTCGGCCGTTCTCGTCCCGCAGGGCAAGATCGCGCTCGGCAAGATGGGCCAGGCGCTCGTGCACGGCGCCAAGATCCTCCAGGTCGACGGCAACTTCGACGACTGCCTCACCCTGGCCCGCGCGCTGAGCGACAACTACCCCGTGGCGCTGGTGAATTCGGTCAATCCGGTGCGCATCGAGGGCCAGAAGACGGCCGCCTTCGAGATCGTCGACATGCTGGGCGACGCTCCGGACATCCACGTCCTCCCGGTCGGCAACGCGGGCAACATCACCGCGTACTGGAAGGGCTACAAGGAGTACGCCGCCGACGGCATCGCCACGCACACCCCGCGCATGTGGGGCTTCCAGGCCTCCGGCTCCGCCCCGATCGTGCGCGGCGAGATCGTCAAGGACCCCTCGACCATCGCCACCGCCATCCGCATCGGCAACCCGGCCTCGTGGCAGTACGCGCTCGCCGCGCGGGACGAGTCCGGCGGTTTCATCGACGAGGTGACGGACCGTGAGATCCTGCGCGCCTACCGGCTGTTGGCCGCGCAGGAGGGCGTTTTCGTCGAGCCGGCGTCCGCCGCGTCCGTCGCCGGTCTGCTGAAGGCCGCCGAGCAGGGCAAGGTCGACCCGGGTCAGAAGATCGTGTGCACGGTCACCGGAAACGGCCTGAAGGACCCCGACTGGGCCGTCGCCGGCGCCCCGCAGCCCGTCACCGTCCCGGTCGACGCGGTGACGGCGGCCGAGCGCCTCGGTCTGGCCTGACGTCCGGCCTGACGGGGAACTCCCTCCGAGGGGTGCACAGGGGGCTTACGGCACGCATCGTGCGCCTCCTGTGCGCCCTATGTCGCCACAGAAGCATCGTTCGATAGGCTGTACCGAACCCGCCCGCCGCATATGCCTCCGCCCATGGAGCGTCTGGACGGTGCCGCGCCGTCTCCGCGGCCTGAGGGTCTCCACGTACGTCTCCGATGTCGTATCGAATGTTTTCGACCATCACGCAGCTCAAGGAGAGTCATCGAGAGATGGCCGGTCCCGCCTTCCGCGCCGCCGCCGTAAGGGTGCGCGTCCCCGCCACCAGCGCCAACCTCGGCCCGGGCTTCGACGCCCTGGGCCTGTCGCTGGGGCTCTACGACGACGTCGTCGTCCGGGTGGCCGACTCCGGGCTGCACATCGACATCGCGGGCGAGGGCAGCGAGACGCTGCCGCGTGACGAGAAACACCTCCTCGTACGCTCCCTGCGCACCGCCTTCGACCTCCTCGGCGGACAGCCGCGCGGCCTCGAGATCGTCTGCGCCAACCGCATCCCGCACGGCCGTGGCCTCGGCTCCTCCTCGGCCGCCATCTGCGCCGGCATCGTCGCCGCGCGCGCCGTGACCATAGGCGGGGAGTCGAAGCTCGACGACACGGCCCTGCTCGAGCTCGCGACCGAGATCGAGGGCCACCCCGACAACGTGGCGGCCTGTCTGCTCGGCGGTTTCACGCTGTCCTGGATGGAGGCGGGCGCCGCCCGCGCGATCAGGATGGATGCCGCCGATTCCATCGTTCCGGTGGTTTTCGTGCCCGGAAAGCCGGTCCTCACCGAGACCGCGCGCGGCCTGCTCCCGCGCACCGTGCCGCACGTCGACGCCGCCACCAACGCGGGCCGTGCCGCCCTGCTCGTCGAGGCCCTGACCAGGCGCCCCGAGCTGCTGCTGCCCGCCACCGAGGACCGTCTCCACCAGGAGTACCGCGCGCCCGCCATGCCGGAGAGCGCCGCGCTGGTGGAGCGGCTGCGGGCCGACGGAGTCCCGGCGGTCATCTCGGGTGCCGGACCCACTGTGCTGGCGCTGGCCGACGCCGACAGCGCCGACAAGGTCGCCCATCTGGCAGGCGAAGGGTGGGCCGCGAACCGGCTCGACCTCGACGCCCGGGGAGCGAGCGTGCTGCCGCTTGCGACCTGACACACGGTTGCCGGATTTCGAGAGGGGGAATGTTTGTTGGATCCGGTAGTGTTAATCTCAAGTCTGCACCCGACCCCACCATGGCGAGGTGCTTCGTGTCCCCGTCCGGGACAGACATTCTTCCGGGAGCCTCCCAAGCCGCACTGTGTTCCGTACGACGTACGCGGGCAGTACCTCGTACGCGGGCACTGAGCGACTTGCCGGGCACGCTCCGGAACCGGTGCGACCAAGCCACGTGACACCGACACTCGGTGCCACGGTCACGGCTTTGGGAAGCGCCATCCCAAGATATTGCCTCCGCCACCTTTGGCGGACCACCGCCCCGGCACGGTCCACACAGCAAGGACCGAAGCCGGAAGCACAACCGGTCGCCGAGCCAGACAGGCCGACGTCCGCTCCAGGGAAGGACCCTTCGTGAGCGACACCACCGATCTGATGGGCGCACGTGTCGAGGAGACCGCTGCCGCGCCCGCCACGGACGCCTCCGCGCCTGCCACCGGTGCAGGCTCCCGGCGGCGCCGCGGTACCGGCCTCGAGGGCATGGTGCTGGCCGAGCTGCAGCAGGTCGCATCCGGCCTCGGCATCAGGGGCACCGCGCGCATGCGCAAGAGCCAGCTGATCGAGGTCATCAAGGAGGCGCAGGCCGGCGGCGGTGCTGCCCCGGCGAAGGCCGACGCAGCCGCCGAGACCAAGCCCAAGCGCCGCGCCACCTCCAAGGCTCGTACGGGCGAGGACGCCGCTCCCGCCGCCGAGAAGAAGGCGGCCGCCCCGGCCGAGAAGGCCGTGGCCCAGCAGCAGATCGAGATCCCCGGCCAGCCGGCCAGCGAGGACGCCGCTCCCGCGGAGCGTCGCCGTCGTCGCGCCACCGCCGAGGCGGGCAGCCCCGAGACGGTCGCCGCCGAGGCGAAGAGCGAGCCGAAGGCCGAGACGCCCGCCCCGCAGGCGCAGGGCGAGGCCGCTGACGGTGACGGCCGCCAGGGCCGCCGTGACCGCCGGGACCGGGGGGACCGCGACCGCGGAGGCCGTGACCGCGACCGCCGCGGCAACAAGGGCGACGAGCAGCAGGGCGGCCAGGGCGGTGGCCAGCGCCAGGACCGTCAGGACCGCCAGCAGGGCGGCGCCCGCCAGGACCGTCAGGACCGCCAGCAGCGTGACAACGGCCCGCAGGACGACGACGACTTCGAGGGCGGCCGCCGCGGCCGTCGGGGCCGTTACCGGGACCGCCGTGGCCGCCGTGGCCGTGACGAGATGGGCGGCGCCGAGCCGCAGCTCAACGAGGACGACGTCCTGATCCCCGTCGCGGGCATCCTGGACATCCTCGACAACTACGCCTTCATTCGTACGTCGGGCTACCTTCCGGGTCCCAACGACGTGTACGTCTCCCTCGCCCAGGTCCGCAAGAACGGCCTGCGCAAGGGCGACCACGTCACCGGCGCGGTCCGTCAGCCCAAGGAAGGCGAGCGGCGCGAGAAGTTCAACGCGCTGGTCCGTCTCGACTCCGTCAACGGCATGGCGCCCGAACACGGCCGCGGCCGCCCGGAGTTCAACAAGCTGACGCCTCTCTACCCGCAGGACCGGCTCCGCCTGGAGACCGACCCGGGTGTACTGACGACCCGCATCATCGACCTCGTCGCGCCCATCGGTAAGGGCCAGCGCGGTCTGATCGTGGCCCCGCCGAAGACCGGCAAGACCATGATCATGCAGGCGATCGCCAACGCGATCACGCACAACAACCCCGAGTGCCACCTGATGGTCGTCCTGGTCGACGAGCGTCCGGAAGAGGTCACCGACATGCAGCGGTCGGTCAAGGGCGAGGTCATCTCCTCGACCTTCGACCGCCCGGCCGAGGACCACACCACGGTCGCCGAACTCGCCATCGAGCGGGCGAAGCGGCTGGTGGAGCTCGGGCACGACGTGGTCGTCCTGCTGGACTCCATCACGCGTCTGGGCCGTGCCTACAACCTGGCCGCGCCCGCCTCCGGCCGCATTCTGTCCGGTGGTGTCGACTCGACGGCGCTGTACCCGCCGAAGCGCTTCTTCGGTGCCGCGCGCAACATCGAGGACGGTGGCTCGCTCACCATCCTGGCGACGGCTCTCGTCGACACCGGGTCCCGCATGGACGAGGTGATCTTCGAGGAGTTCAAGGGCACGGGCAACGCCGAGCTCAAGCTCGACCGGAAGCTTGCGGACAAGCGGATCTTCCCGGCGGTGGACGTCGATGCGTCCGGTACGCGTAAGGAAGAGATTCTGCTCGGCAGCGACGAGCTCGCCATCGTCTGGAAGCTGCGGCGGGTGCTGCACGCGCTGGATCAGCAGCAGGCGATCGAGCTGCTGCTGGACAAGATGAAGCAGACGAAGTCGAATGCGGAGTTCTTGCTCCAGATTCAGAAGACGACGCCGATGCCCGGCAACGGCGACTGAGGCACAGCCTTCACTCAGGGCACAGCCTCCACTCAGGCCGCCCCCCGTTACTCCGGTAACGGGGGGCGGCCTTTTGGCGCAGAAAGGGAGGGGCGCAGCGTGCGCCCCTCCCAAACTCATGTCTCTGTGGGGGGACTTCCTTGACCACACCCATGTCCGGCAGCGGTCGTCACAGACGCCGGATACGCATCGCCCTGCCCGTCGTCGCGACGGGCGTCGCCGCGGCGGTGGCAGCCGCGCTGTTCATGTCGTCCGCGAACGCCGCGACCGCGTCGGCGGATCCGACCGTCAAGCCCAGCACCAGCGCCGCCTCACTGTCCGAGCTGACGGCCCGTGTGACGGGCGCGCTCGCCACCGACAAGGGCTTCAGGAAGGCGTCGAAGACCAAGGACGCCAAGGCGGACAAGTCGAGCACGTCGTCCACGTCCTCGTCCGCGACCTCGACCTCGTCCGGTTCCTCGTCCACCACCACGGTCAGCCCGATGATCATCGGCGGCACCTCGACGAGCATCACCTCGGCGCCGTGGATGGCCCAGCTCTGGTACTACGACGACAAGGGCACCAGCGACACCGGTGACGACCTCGGCTTCTTCTGCGGCGGTACCGTCGTGGCGCCGACGAAGATCCTCACCGCCTCGCACTGCGTCAAGGGCTACAACTGGCACGCGTACGGGGCGATCGTCACCGGCACCGACCAGCTGCCCACCACCGACAGCTCCGGCAACACCGACCTGCACGGCGGCACCGTCTCCGGCATCTGGCAGCAGTGGAACCACCCGTCGTACAACTCGACGACCGTCGACAACGACGTCGCCGTCCTGACGCTGCCGAACCCGATCACCGCCACCCCGATCCGCATGACGACCTCCAGTGACACGGCGTCGTACGCGGCCGGGACCAGCGCCAAGGTCTACGGCTGGGGCCGTACCAGCTCCACCAGCGACGACATCTCGCAGACCCTGCAGTCGGCGACGCTGCCCGTGCAGTCCGACAGCACCTGCTCCGGCTACTACGGCAGCGACTTCATCGCGGGCCACATGGTCTGCGCCGGCACCCCGGCCACCGGCAGCGACTCCGGCACCATCACGGCCTGCAACGGCGACTCCGGCGGTCCGCTGATCGTGAACAACCGGATCGTCGGCATCGTGTCCTGGGGCGTGCAGGACTGCGTCGCCAAGGGCGCGTACAGCGTGTTCACCAAGGTGAAGGCGTACGTCGGCGCGGCCTACCCCCGCATCGACGACACCAACCTGAGCGGTGACCTCAAGGCCGACATGTTCGTGCGCGAGCACTCCACGAACACCGGCTACGAGAAGGACTCCAAGGGCACCTCGTTCGGGTCCCGCATCTCCTGGGGCAGCTTCAGCGGCTACAACACGATCCTGCAGACGGACCTCAACCGGGACGGCTACCAGGACTTCATCCTGCGCCGCAGCAGCGACGGGGCGGTCTTCTGGCTGCACTACATCCCGTCCACCCAGAGCTGGAGCAGGACCCAGATCTTCAGCAACTGGTCCACCCGCAAGTTCACCGTCGCCCCCGGTGACGTCACCGGGGACTACCTGCCCGACCTGCTCTCGGTCGACTCCTCGGGCAACCTGTGGATCTACCCGGGCAAGGGCAACGGAACCTTCGCCGGCGCGGTGAAGGTCGGCTCCGGCTGGGGCCAGTACAACTCGCTGCGCGCACACGGTGACTTCACCGGCGACGGCAAGGCCGACCTGATCGCCCGTCAGAGCAGCACCGGCGACGTGTACCTGTACAAGGGCACCGGCACCTCCGGCTCCGGCGCCTTCTCCAGCCGTATCAAGGTGCGCAGCGCCTGGACCGGTTACAACGCCTTCGACGCGGTCGGCGACATCACCGGCGACGGCAAGGCCGACTTCCTGGCCCGGACGTCGGGAGGCACGCTCTACCTGTATGCGGGCACCGGCAAGGCCACGAGCGAGATCTTTGCCACAAGGGTCTCGGTCGGTACCGGCTTCCAGGCGTACGACATCTGGGGCTGATGCCGCAGGTGAGAGGGGGACGCCCCGAATAACCCGTCACGCACTGTGCCCGACTTTCCACAAGTCGGGCACAGTGCGTTGTGCAACCCTTTCCCGAGTTCTCCCGTCTGACCAGCCGGGGTGAACATGGTGCGGTACGGGCGAATCGACGAAGCCTGTTCCCGACAGCAGGGGGTAACCGACCGGACGAGAACGAGGAGCACATGTCCGCCGAGAGCACGCCGGGACCCGGCATACCGGGAGAGCCCGGCACCAACGGCACGCGCGGCCGCGCCAAGGGCCGTCGCCGCAAGCCCCGCAGCACGCGCCGCAAAGGCCTGCTGATCACGGCGTGGACCGCCGCGGGCATCGTCGTGCTGGGCGGCACCGGAGCCGGATACCTGTACTTCAAGCTCAACGGCAACATCAAGAGCGTCGACATCGACTCGGCCCTGGGCACGGACCGGCCGACGAAGGTCGACAACGGCTCCGAGAACATCCTGGTCCTCGGTTCGGACAGCCGCTCGGGCAGCAACAAGAAGCTCGGCGGCGGCACCGACGACGGCAGCGCCCGCTCCGACACGGCGATGATCGTGCACGTCTACAAGGGCCACAAGAAGGCCAGCGTGGTCTCCATGCCGCGCGACACCCTCATCGACCGCCCCGAGTGCACCGACACCCACGGCAAGACGTATCCCGCCGCGTCCGGCGTCATGTTCAACACCGCGTACTCCACCGGCGGCGCCGCCTGCGCCGTGAAGACCGTGGAGTCGATCAGCGGGCTGCGCATGGACCACTACCTCGAGGTCGACTTCAGCGGCTTCGAGAAGCTCATCGACGAGCTCGGCGGCGTCCCGGTCACCACGACCAAGGACATCAAGGACTCCCAGAGCCATCTGAACCTCAAGGCCGGCACGCACCAGCTCGACGGCGAGCAGGCCCTCGGCCTGGTCCGCACCCGGCACGGCGTCGGCGACGGCTCCGACCTCGGCCGTATCCAGCTCCAGCAGGCCTTCATCAAGGCCCTGGTCGAGCAGGTCAAGCACGTCGGCATCTTCACCAGCCCGAAGAAGCTCTACGACCTCGCCGACACCGCCACCAAGGCCGTGACGACCGACTCCGACCTCGGCTCGGTCAACTCGCTCATGTCCTTCGCCAACGGCCTCAAGAGCATCAGCTCCAGCAACATGCACATGGTCACGATGCCGGTCCAGTACGACCCGTCGAACCCCAACCGTGTGATTGTCGAGAAGGCGAAGGCCCAGCAGGTCTGGACGGCCCTGAAGAACGACCAGGCGATCCCGGCGAGCGCCACGAAGGGCACCGCGACGGGCGAAGCCAAGGGCGTCGTGGAATAGATCGCGCTCACCCCCGGTTTTGGGGGATGGCCCCAGTCCTGGCAGACTGGTACGTCGGCCCCGGTTCACGCCCCTGCACCCCGCGGGAGCGACCCGGCGCCCTCCCGAAACTAGGAGACACCTTGAAGCGCGACATCCACCCCGAGTACGTCGAGACGCAGGTCAGCTGCACCTGTGGCGCGTCGTTCACCACCCGCAGCACGATCTCCAGCGGCGCCATCCGCGCTGAGGTCTGCTCCGAGTGCCACCCGTTCTACACGGGCAAGCAGAAGATCCTCGACACCGGTGGCCGTGTGGCCCGCTTCGAGGCCCGCTTCGGCAAGGCTGCTGCCGGCTCCAAGAAGTAGCTGGCTCCAATCCGCCGGTCCACGGCCGCGCCCTGAAACAGGCGTGCCGGGACCGGCGTTTTTGGTCGCCCGCCTTCCGCCCTTTTCCACGCAGTACAGGAGCCCAAGATGTTCGAGGCCGTCGAGGAACTCGTCGGTGAGCACGCCGACCTGGAGACGAAGCTCGCCGACCCGTCGGTCCACGCCGACCAGGCCAACGCGCGCAAGCTGAACAAGCGCTACGCCGAGCTCACCCCGATCGTCGCCACGTACCGCTCCTGGAAGCAGACCGGCGACGACATCGAGACGGCGAAGGAATTCGCCGCCGACGATCCCGACTTCGCCGCCGAGGTCAAGGAGCTGGAGAAGCAGCGCGAGGAACTGACGGAGAAGCTGCGTCTGCTGCTCGTGCCCCGGGACCCGTCCGACGACAAGGACGTGATCCTCGAGATCAAGGCCGGCGCCGGCGGCGACGAGTCCGCGCTCTTCGCCGGTGACCTCCTGCGCATGTACCTCCGGTACGCCGAACGCGTCGGCTGGAAGACCGAGATCATCGACGCCACCGAGTCGGAACTCGGCGGCTACAAGGACGTCCAGGTCGCCGTGAAGACCAAGGGCGGCCAGGGCGCCACCGAGCCCGGGCAGGGTGTCTGGGCGCGGATGAAGTACGAGGGCGGCGTGCACCGCGTGCAGCGCGTGCCGGCCACCGAGTCCCAGGGCCGTATCCACACGTCCGCCGCCGGTGTGCTCGTCACGCCCGAGGCGGAGGAGGTCGAAGTCGAGATCAACCCGAACGACCTCCGCATCGACGTCTACCGCTCCTCCGGACCCGGCGGCCAGTCCGTCAACACCACCGACTCCGCGGTGCGCATCACGCACATCCCGACCGGAGTCGTCGCCTCCTGCCAGAACGAGAAGAGCCAGCTGCAGAACAAGGAGCAGGCGATGCGTATCCTGCGCTCCAGGCTGCTCGCAGCGGCGCAGGAGGAGGCGGAGAAGGAAGCCGCCGACGCCCGCCGCAGCCAGGTCCGCACCGTCGACCGCTCCGAGAAGATCCGCACGTACAACTTCCCGGAGAATCGCATCTCGGACCACCGCGTCGGCTTCAAGGCCTACAACCTGGACCAGGTCCTGGACGGCGACCTCGACGCGGTGATCCAGGCCTGCGTCGACGCCGACTCGGCGGCGAAGCTGGCGGCTGCATAAAGGCATCTGCGCACGACCCAGTACGACACGGAGGAATGCGTGAACCTGCTGCTCGCAGAGGTGGCACAGGCCACCCAGCGGCTGGCCGACGCCGGCGTGCCCTCGCCGCGCACCGACGCGGAGGAGCTCGCCGCGTTCGTGCACGGCGTGAAGCGCAGCCAACTGCACTCCGTGAAGGACTCGGACTTCGACGCCCGGTACTGGGAGGTCATCGCCCGGCGCGAACAGCGCGAGCCACTGCAGCACATCACCGGGCGGGCCTACTTCCGCTACCTCGAACTCCAGGTGGGGCCGGGCGTGTTCGTGCCGCGGCCCGAGACCGAGTCCGTGGTCGGCTGGGCCATAGACGCCGTACGCGCCATGGACGTCGTCGAGCCGTGCATCGTGGACCTGTGCACCGGCTCCGGCGCCATCGCACTCGCGCTCGCCCAGGAGGTACCGCGCTCGCGCGTGCACGCCGTGGAGCTGTCCGAGGAAGCGCTCCAGTGGACCCGCAAGAACGTGGAGGGTTCGCGCGTCGACCTGCGCCAGGGCAACGCCCTTGACGCCTTCCCGGACCTCGACGGCCAGGTCGACCTGGTCATCTCCAACCCGCCGTACATCCCGCTGACGGAATGGGAGTACGTCGCTCCCGAGGCGCGGGACTACGATCCCGAACTCGCCCTGTTCTCGGGGGAGGACGGCCTCGATCTCATTCGCGGGCTGGAACGGACCGCACACCGGCTCCTGCGCCCGGGCGGTGTCGTCGTCATCGAGCACGCCGACACCCAGGGCGGCCAGGTGCCGTGGATCTTCACCGAGGAGCGGGGCTGGGCCGACGCGGCCGACCACCCGGACCTCAACAACCGCCCCCGGTTCGCGACGGCCCGCAAGGCACTGCCGTGACCGCCCCGACGACCCACTTCCCGATGTACGTGTACGAGGAGGCCCGCTAGACATGGCTCGGCGATACGACACCAACGACGCGACGGACCGCACGACCGGTCTGCGCGAAGCCGCGTCCGCCGTCCGCCGTGGTGAGCTCGTGGTCCTCCCGACCGACACGGTGTACGGCATCGGCGCCGACGCGTTCTCCTCGGAGGCGGTCGCCGACCTGCTGGAGGCCAAGGGCCGGGGCCGCAACATGCCCACGCCCGTGCTGATCGGGTCCCCGAACACGCTCCACGGTCTCGTCACCGACTTCTCCGAGCTGGCCTGGGAGCTCGTCGACGCCTTCTGGCCGGGCGCGCTCACGCTCGTCGCCAAGCACCAGCCGTCCCTGCAGTGGGACCTCGGGGACACCCGGGGCACGGTCGCCATCCGTATGCCGCTGCACCCGGTCGCCATCGAGCTGCTGACCGAGGTCGGCCCCATGGCCGTGTCCTCGGCGAACCTGACCGGCCACCCCGCCCCCGAGGACTGCGACGCCGCGCAGGAGATGCTCGGGGACTCCGTCTCCGTCTACCTCGACGGCGGCCCGACCCCCGGCAACGTGCCGTCCTCCATCGTCGACGTCACCGGCCCGGTGCCGGTGCTGCTGCGCGAGGGCGCGATCTCGCCGGACGAGCTGCGGAAGGTCGTACCCGACCTCGAGGTGGCGAATTGACGGCCCCTGACGCGGGGCGTGGCATAGGCAACGGGGAAGAAACGGGGACCTTCGGGGTACCCATGACCAACTTCCGCATCCTCCACGTCAGCACCGGCAACGTGTGCCGCTCGCCGATCACCGAGCGGCTGACCCGGCATGCCCTGGCGGCCCGGCTCGGCGACCCCCTGTGGGGCGGGTTGATCGTGGAGAGCGCGGGCACCTGGGGCCACGAGGGTGCGCCCATGGAGGCCAACGCGGAGGCGGTCCTCGCGGACTTCGGCGCGGACGCCTCCGGCTTCATGGGCCGCGAACTCCTCGACGAGCACGTCATCATGGCCGACCTCGTTCTGACGGCGACCCGCGACCACCGCGCCCAGGTCATCTCCATGGGCCACTCGGCGGGCCTGCGCACCTTCACCCTGAAGGAGTTCACCCGCCTGGTGCGGGCGATAGACCCCGCGACCCTGCCGCCCCTGGAGGACGGTGTGGTGGCACGCGCGCGTGCGCTGGTCCGGGCCGCGGCGGCTCTACGCGGGTGGCTCCTGGCCCCGACCGCCGAGGCGGACGAGGTGTACGACCCGTACGGCGCCCCGCTGCCCTTCTTCCGGTCCATCGGGGACGAGATACACCAGGCGCTGGATCCGGTGGTGACGGCGCTGACGGGGGTGCCCGCGCGCGCCTGACGCGGGACGCGCCAGGCGCTTCGGGGAGGGGCTCCGGTCGTCACAGCGCTCACCGGTGTACCCGCGAAGGGCGTAACAACCGAGCACCTCACCGGTACCGGGCCTACATTGGTCGTACGTCACCGTCGACGCCCCCGGAGCCCATCATGCCGGTCACTCAT
>Ga0207647_10001931_pt1 | contig 15845 bp, 13 predicted proteins | sample KBSCornC2_FD_184295 | JGI IMG/M metagenome (GOLD analysis project Ga0207647, IMG submission 184295) | Corn rhizosphere microbial communities from Kellogg Biological Station, Michigan, USA - C2 (SPAdes) (version 2) | ecosystem: Host-associated > Plants > Roots > Rhizosphere ...
CTCCGTGGCCGCCCGTGGTTTTGATCGTGTTCGCCGAATCCGAGGCCGTGGCTTTCTTGAACCCTGCTCAAACCACGGGCGGCCACGGAGGGCCGCCCCTACAGTACGTTCCGAATGGATAATTAGTCTGGTAGTCTGTCGTAATGAGTCGCAAATGGATTGTTCACAAATTTGGCGGCACGAGTGTAGCGGATGCGGAGCGTTATCGCGCCGCCGCTGAGATCGTGTTGCAGCGCGCGCCCGATGAACGCGTCGGAATTGTCGTTTCCGCCATGAGCGGCGTGACGAATGTTCTCATTCAATCGGTTGAGCGCGCCGCCGCTCGGGACCTACCGTACCTCGCCACACTGCGGGACCTCGAGAGGAGGCACCTCGAAACTATCGAGCAGCTGTCGCTCACGACTGCGCAAACCGCAGCGCTGCGCGAAACGATCGTCTCTGATTTCGCCGCAATCGAAGAAGTCCTACGAGGTGTTTGGATCACCCGAATACCTTCCGAACGCATCACGGAATTCGTTGCCGGTCACGGAGAGTTGTGGTCCGCCCAACTGCTGAATGCTTACCTCGAAGCGCAGGGACACTCCTCGACCTGGCTCAATGCAGGTACGGTTCTCATCGTCGAACCCGACAGCAACACCGTCGCAATCGACTGGAAACTCTCGCAGGAAAATGTGAATGCCTGGCAAGCAAGTAACGTCGATACGGATTTCGTCGTCATCACCGGATACGTCGCCGCAACCCATGACGGCTCCGCGACAACTCTGAAGCGAAACGGAAGCGATCTCTCCGCTTCAATCTTCGCGGCGCTGCTCGGCGCCGAATCGGTAACGATCTGGACCGATGTCGATGGAGTTTTCAGTGCCGACCCGCGACGCGTTCCGGACGCGATCATAGTACCTGAACTTTCGTACCAGGAAGCCGCCGAGCTCGCCTATTTCGGAGCGAAGGTCATTCATCCGAACACGATGGCGCCGGCGATTTCGAAGAACATTACAGTCTGGATCAAAAACAGCTTCAAGCCCGAAGCGCCCGGCACACGGATTTCAGCGGCATCATCACCCGATCTACCGATTAAAGGTTTTGCCGCAGTCGAAGACATGGCGCTGATAAACGTCGAAGGCACGGGGATGATGGGCGTGCCTGGCGTGGCTCACAAACTCTTCGGCGCGCTGCGCACGGTCGGCGTTTCCATCGTGATGATCTCTCAGGCGAGTTCGGAGCACTCGATCTGCTTCGCTGTTCCGCGCGCCGACGCCGTACTAGCAAAGAAAACAGTCGAAGAGACCTTTTTTGCGGAACTACAACGAGGAGAGATTCAGACCGTAGATCTACGAGAAAGCTGCTGCATCGTCGCCATGGTCGGCGAGGGCATGATTGAAAGACTCGGCATGGCCGGACAGTTTTTCAGTGCGCTTGGCAAAGCCGGTGTCAACGTAAGAGCAATCGCACAAGGCTCGTCTGAACGAAACATCTCAGCCGTCATCGAACAGCACGAAGCGACTAAGGCATTGCGAGCGCTGCACTCCGCGTTCTACCTTTCGAGTCAAACTCTTTCCATAGGTGTGATCGGCGCCGGATTGATTGGCGGAACGTTTCTGGACCAACTCACTGCCCGTGTTCAGGAGCTGCGCACCGAACGTGGTATCGATTTGCGAGTGCGCGGCATCATGAACAGCCGCAAGATGATTCTTCATGACGGGCAATTTCATCTCGACCATTGGCGCGATGAATTAGACGATCGCTCTTCTGATGCCGACCTCGAAAAGTTCATTAATCACATACAAGCCGATCACCTGCCACACGCAGTGATCATCGACGCAACCGCGAGCGGCGAGCTGCCAAAGCACTACGAGAGTTGGGTGTCGAGAGGCATCAACGTCATCACACCAAACAAGCAGAGTAACTCCGGACCATTCGCTGCTTACCGCAGCCTGCGCGATGCAACTCGCAAACACCAGCGATACTTTCTTTACGAAACAAACGTCGGCGCCGGGCTGCCGATCATTCACACGCTTCGCGGACTGATCGAAACAGGAGATCAAATCATCAAAATCGAGGGTGTGCTTTCGGGCACGCTGTCGTACATCCTCAACTCGTTCGATGGCTCACGCACGTTTTCTGAAATCGTGCGTGAAGCTTTTACGCTTGGTTATACAGAGCCCGATCCGCGTCTGGACCTGTCGGGTGTCGATGTTGCGCGCAAGCTGATCATCCTCGCACGAGAGATGGGGCTGCAGGTGGAGATAGACGCCGTCGAAGTTGAAAGCCTGGTACCGGAGGATCTACGTTCGGCGAGTCTGAAAGAATACCTCGACAAATTCGACAAACACGATCACGCAATCGCGGACCGGCTCAACACAGCCCGGGCCAGTGGTCACGTACTGCGATATGTAGGCGTCATCAATAATGACGGAAGTATGTCTGCGGGACTGCGAACTTACCCACTCGATCATCCGTTCGCGAGTCTCCAGGGCAGCGACAATATCGTCAGTTTTCAAACAGTGCGTTACAACACTCAACCAATGATCGTGAGAGGTCCAGGTGCTGGTCCAGAGGTAACGGCCGCGGGCGTTTTTGCCGACCTGCTTCGACTCGCTTCCTTTCTTGGTGCACCACAATAAGTGCCACAAAAGGCACATAAGGCACAAAAAGCACAAAGTAGGATTGGTCATGGTCTACTTTTTGTGCCTTATGTGCTTTTGTGGACGTTCGTGGCAACCCTGTAAACCTAAAACACCTCTGACGAGGAGGCATAACTTCAGCTCTCCCACGTCCAACCAACTAATAGGAGGAACTATTCCGTGTTCAGGACAATGCTGATTTTGACAACCATCGCGGTGTGCGCCTCAATCGCCGCCGCACAAAGTGATTACAAGAAATTTGAGTTCTTTGGCGGCTATTCGCATAACTTCGTCAATACCGACAGCATCGACGAACGTGAGGGATTTCACGGATTTGAAACCGCCGCCACCGCAAACCTCTCGCGATACTTCGGATTGAAGTTTGATTTTTCCGCTCACTTCAAGGACCGGTCCATTCCGCTTTTTACTATTCAGGGCGGGAGCGGGAGTTTGGACATCGATTCACAAGTTTACAATTTCCTCGGCGGTGTTCAACTCAAAGACAACGCCACCGACTCAACATTCAAGCCGTTTGCTCACGCCCTGGTGGGTGCAGCACATGCACGCAATAAACTCAACTTTAACCCGGCTGGTTGTGTAGCGGTCTTTCCCAGCCCTTGTGTGAATCAGACGGTGAGCGAAACCGGCTTTGCGGGAGCGTTTGGTGGTGGGATCGACATTCGCGTAAACGATCGAATAGATGTACGAGCGATTCAGATCGACTACAACCCGACGCGATTGTTTGATAGCACACAGCACAATTTCCGGATCGGCGTCGGCATCGTGATTCACTGATCTGGTTGGAGAGTCGAGTGCAGCCTGTCCCCCAACAGGCTGCACCCGCCATCGAACGGAAATGATTCTGTATTCGATAAGGTAATCGCCCGCCACTCTTCGGGCTCCCACCAGCACGATTAAAGAATCACCTCATACTGCGCCATACTTCTGCAAGGCCCGGGCCATGGCCACAAAGACGAAAGATTAGCTACAAAGAGGCACAGAAAAAGGATCGTGCAGCAGCACTAGTTCCTCTTCTCCGTTGCCGGCGTGTTTCACCGTGAGACAACTTCGCGGTCGAGTGATTCACGCTGTATCACTCGTTTGGCTGGGTGCATGAGCGTCGATTAGTTTGAGGATTTCAGCCGGTGGGAATGGCTTCGCGAGCGCACCGACGGCGCCCAGTTTCTTAGCTTCAGCGAAAACTTGTTCGCTGCCATGAGCGGTGATCAGAACGATTGGTATTTCAGGCTGATGCTCGCGAATGCCGGTGATTACCTGGAAGCCGGAGATGTCGGTCAAGAAGAGATCGACGACACTGAAACCAAAGCGCCGCCGGCGTACTTGATCGATTCCGTCAAGACCGTTAGTAACAAGGACTACTTCGTAGCCGTTCGACTCGAGCACAAGCCTGAGCGCGTCGCCTACGGAGGGTTCGTCATCTACGATCAGAACACGTAATTTAGCCACAAATCGTCAGGGCTTCGCGGTCATCGACGAAGCGGGTCGTTCAATTTTAATTCCAAGCTTCTTGAGTTTTCGGTAAAACGTGGGGCGAGGATAACGCAGAATCTGAGCGCTCTTCTTGATGTTGCCTGCCGTGCGTTCGAGAGTTTGCATAATCGCTTCACGCTCAATCTCTTCCATCGGTAGTAATGGCGGAATCACAAAACTCGAGCTCGCCAGGCGCGTTTGAAATTCCTCCGGCAAACAATTGGGCAGCAACTCGTTGCCTGAACAAAACAACACGGCACGTTCGATGACACTCTCGAGCTGCCGGATGTTGCCCGGCCAATCGTAACGAACCAGACGCATAACAGTATCCGGAGCAATGTCGTGGATTCGCTTTCCGTATTGTTCATTGAACCGCTTCAGAAAACGGTTCGCGATTAAAGGCACGTCGTCAAGACGTTCACGCAAAGGTGGGACCTTGATCTTGATCGTACTGATGCGGAAATAAAGATCCTTGCGCAGGACTCCCTCGTCGATAAGAGCGGACGTATTGCGGTTAGTCGCTGAAATGAGACGGAAGTTCACATCGATCTCTAGCTCATCACCCAGCCGGCGCAGCCTTCGCTCTTGTAAAACTCGCAGCAGCTTTGTTTGCAGGTGCGCCGGCATCTCCGCGATTTCGTCGAGAAGCAACGTGCCATGGTTTGCGGCTTCGATTAGACCTCGCTTGTCGCGGTCGGCTCCGGTAAACGCGCCGCGCTTGTAACCAAACAATTCTGATTCAATGAGTTGGTGGGGAATCGCAGCGCAATTGATTCGGATAAACGGGCCCGCAGCACGCTGGCTTTGCGTGTGAAAAGCGGTGGCAATCAGTTCTTTACCAGTACCACTTTCGCCTTCGATCAAGACGGAAGCGTCTGAAGGCGCGGCAGTTCTGATCACCTCGAAGATCTGGCACATCTTGGTATCACGACCGATCATTCCAAACGTTTCACCATCGCCCACGAGCGTTCGCTTGAGGGCTTCATTCTCATGTTTCAACTCCTGGAGCTGTAACGCGCGATCGACGAGAGCGAAGAGACGATCGGGTGTATAAGGCTTTTCGAGATAGTAGTATGCACCCGCCTTGATTGCCTCGATCGTTATGTCGAGCGAGCCGTATCCCGTCATCAAAATCACTTCGACGTCTGGTGTGGTCCTTTTGACGTGCGTGATCAGATCGATTCCGGAGGCGTCTGCCAGACGAAGATCGGTGATAACGAGATCTACAGGCACTTGCTTGAGGATGGTGGTCGATTCCGCAAAACTCTGAGCCGTCAAAACTTCGTATCCTGCATCGGTGAGAATCAACGACAACGATCCAGTAACGCTTGGCTCATCGTCAACTACCAGAATCTTTTTCGGGGTGCGTGCAATCACGATTGGCTCCTCTCGTCGGCAGGTAATTCAATTCGGACCTGAGTTCCTGTTCCCTGCCGGCTTTCAACTTCGATTCGTCCGCCATGTTGCTGAATGATCTTCTGCGCGTAAGGCATGCCGAGGCCTAGGCCACGGCTCTTCGTTGTATTGAACGGCTCAAAGATCTGTTTGATCCGTTCCGGACTCATTCCTGCACCAGTGTCCTTGATCGTCATCCACATCTTTTTGCCGTCGCGCCCGGTTGAGATCGTCAAACGTCCACCGCTGGACATTGCCTGCACGGCATTCAGCACGAGGTTTAGGGTTGCCGCACGAATCGACGCTTCGTCGAGCATTCCCGAAACCGGTGAACTATCAAGCTCCATAACAATCTCGATGTTATGAGCAGAAATCTCGGTGCTGAGAAGTTGTACTACGTCTCGCGCGACATCATTTAAATCGACCGTTTTCAACGCGAGTGTGACTGGTCGAGCGTAATTCAGAATCTGTTCGGTGGTGGCCGTGAGATGGTTGATGGTCTCGATGATCTTATTGATCAGTTGCGCATCGGCGGGCGGAACTTTTCCGTCGAGTTTCCCTTTGAGATGTTCGGAATAAAGTAATAAACCTGCCAGAGGATTCCTGACTTCATGGGCCACCTGCGCTGCGACTCTGCCGAGCGTCGCGATCTTCTCACTATGTGCAAGTTGTTCGGTGGTCTCAATTAACTTTCGTTGCTTGCGATTTACGATGCCCAGCAGAATGCTGACGACGATCACATCGACCGTCATGGAGATGAAGAAGTGTTCAACTCTCTGCTCAATCTTGTTACGGTAGTCCGCGTTCTCGGGTCCGGGGTAATTGCGCTCAACCCAACTGAAGTACGGCGGCCGCAGCACGCGTTCCCACGTTATGATTACGGTGGCCGTCAATATGATCGTCAACGAGGTAAACAGGATGATCAGACCGAGATTGGAGCGTCTCGTTTCAGACGCTATGAGCGAACGTGGGACACTCGTGAACACTCGTGAAAGGACACTCATAGGCGATTCCCGGTAAAAGGCTGTCTCCCCACAGCCTCCCTGAGAAGGGATCAAGTCGCTTGTTTGGGTTCAGACGAGGTTGTTAACTACAGCACCCAAAACCTGCTTGAAGTTCTGCAAGAGTCTCTGGCAAATGGGCCGCACCGTGTTTCATAATGAGAAAAAATTGCCCCTGACAGAGGAATGTGTGTCTCCCTGCGTTCTTGCGAAGAAGGGAGATGTTTCGCGCCTGGTGTGGATTTTTTCCCGCAAACGATGAGCTGGCGGAGAAGAAAACTTAGGAAGCTGCTGTAGCACACCACTTGCAGATGGCTGAACGACAGCGAGCTAACGACAACCTATTCGCGCTGGGGAATAATACCACACGTCAAGGAGATTGAAATGCTGAGACTCACCTGCGCTCTTATTCTCATCGGTTTTGCCTGCACTTTACCGGCCAAATCACAAACGCCGCCGGCACAAACCACGCCACCAAAACCAGACGATTGCGCCTGCGAATCGCAGGTTCTGCCTGAGACGCTCGCCGTTGTTAATGGCGTAAAAATTACCAGTGCCGATATTAAGAAGGCGACGGGAAATTCCGTTGGCCCACTCCAGGCGCAGGTCGTCGAGGCACGGAAACGGGAGCTCGACCTGATCATCAATTCAAAACTCCTCGCAATCGAAGCGAAAAAACGCGGCGTCAGCACGGTCAAACTGCTCGAACAGGAAGTGGTGTCCAAAGTGAAACCGGCGACAAAAGTTGAAGCCCAGGCCTTCTACGATCAGAACAAAACGCGCATCAACAAAGAATTCTCAGAAGTTGCCGACGACATCGTCTCGTACCTGTCCGAGCAACGACAGCAGCAGGAGGCGAAGAAGTTTGCAGACACTTTGCGCGCCGCGAGCGAAGTGAAAGTGAACGTGACTGAAATCACGCCGCCAGCCAACGAAGCAGAACGCGCTCGCGTTTTCGCGACTATCAAAGGCGAGAAGATCACTTCCGGCGACGTTGAAGCCTCTATACTTCCGCTGATCTTCGACGTGCAGGAGCAAGTCTATAAACTACGCAAAGACGAACTCGAACTCAGTATCAACGACACGCTGCTGACGCAGGAAGCGGCAAAGCGAAAGATCACAACAAACGCTCTGCTCGATGCGGAAGTAAAACCCAAGCCCGTTACAGATCAGCAAACACAAGTCTTCTACGAGCAGAATAAAGAGCGGGTCAGCGGCGACTTCGCGCAGACCAAAGACGCGATCCGGCAGTATCTCGAACAGATTGAAGTGCGACAGGCGGAACGTGCGTTTGTTGAGAAGCTGCGCGCGACTGCGTCGATTCAGGTATTCCTCGTCGCGCCTGAGTCGCCCGTGTTTTCGATCTCCACGAACGATCAGCCTTCCCTCGGCAACGCGAATGCTCCGGTAACGATCGTTGCGTTCACTGATTATCAGTGTCCGAGTTGCGCAGCGATGCATCCGACACTGGAGCGACTCGTAACCGAGTATCCGGGCAAAGTGAGACTCGTCACGCGCGACTTTCCGCTCAGCCAGCACACCGAAGCGGTGAAGGCCGCGGAGGCAGCTGAAGCCGCACGCGAACAGGGAAAATACTGGGAGTACATCCACATTCTGCTTCGCAACCAGTCCGCGCTTACGGTCGACAAGTTGAAAGGTTATGCAACGGAGCTCTCGCTCGACCGAACTCGCTTTGACAGCGCGCTCGATTCCGGAAAGTTCTCCGAATCAGTGCAGCGCGATGTTGAAGACGGGATGAAGCTGGGAATCAACGGCACGCCAACGATATTCATCAACGGCCGCCGCGTTTCAGCGAAGACTTATGAGGATCTCAAAGCCACTGTCGATGCCGCGCTGAAATAGGCCACAAAAAGGCACATAAAGCACAAAAAGCACAAAAGGATCTCCTGATTTTCGAATAAATCTCTTTATGCTTTTTGTGCTTCTTGTGCTTTTTGTGGCTTAATGATGCGGCATGAAGAACGGTTCCCCTCACTATCGAACGTGTAGTATTTGCGAGGCGATCTGTGGCATCGAGATCACGGTCGAAGGTGACGAGCGTCTCACCATTCGCGGCGACAAAGATGATCCATTCAGTCGCGGATATATCTGCCCGAAGGCCGTTGCTCTACAAGACATTCACTATGACAAAGATCGTCTGAAGTATCCGGTCCGGCGCATTCCGAACGGCTGGCGACGCATCGGCTGGGATGAGGCTTTCGACGAAGTAGCAAAGAACCTCAAACGCGTTAACGCGAAGTATGGCCGAAACTCGATCGCCACCTACCTCGGCAATCCGACCGTTCACAACTACAACGCGCTTCTCTTCGCGCCGGGCTTTCTTCGCAGCCTGCATACGCGAAACAAATTTTCTGCAACTTCGGTCGATCAACTCGCGCATCACGTCGCGTCGTTTCTGATGTATGGTCACCAACTGCTGCTTCCGATCCCGGATATCGATCGCACCAAACTATTTCTTGTCCTCGGGGCAAATCCGGCGGCGTCAAACGGCAGCATGATGACTGCACCCGGCTTGGGTCGCAGGATGGAAGAGATACGGCGGCGCGGCGGCAAAGTCATACTGATCGATCCTCGTAAAAATGAAACCGCTCGTCTCGTGGACCAGCATCTGTTTATTCGACCCGGCACAGATGCCCTATTGTTACTTGCGTTGCTGCATGTTGTTTTTGACGAAAGACTGACGCGACCTGGTCCACTGGGATCTTTTACGAAAGGTATCGAAACGATCGGAAATCTCGTAAAAGAGTTTCCGCCGGAAAGAGTCGCTCCGATTACGGGAATCGAGCCGGACGAGATACGCGCGCTCGCAAGAGAATTTGCTGCCGCTAAGTCGGCGGTTTGTTACGGCCGAATCGGCGTTAGCACGCAGGAGTTTGGCGCCACGTGTCAGTGGTTGATCAACGTTCTGAATATCGTTACGGGCAATCTAGATCGGCCCGGAGGGGCGATGTTCAATTTGCCGGCTTTCGATCCTTTGTCGGCGCCGGAGTCGCTGGCTCCGCGCGGTAGTTTTGGGCGCTGGCACAGCCGCGTTCGAAAGCTGCCGGAGTTTTCCGGAGAGTTACCGGTCGCCGCCCTTGCTGAAGAGATTTTGACTCCCGGCGAAGGGCAAGTGAAGGCGATGGTGACACTCGCCGGCAATCCGGTGCTTTCAACACCCAACGGGCGCGAGCTTGATGAGGCACTCGCGAGTCTCGAGTTCATGGTGTCAATCGACATCTACATCAACGAGACGACGCGACACGCGCACATCATCCTGCCGCCCACGGGTCCGTTAGAGCGCGGCCACTACGATATCGCATTTAATATTCTGGCTGTTCGTAACACGGCAAAATTTTCACCACCATTGTTTGATCCAGCTCCCGACACACGAGCCGATTGGGAGATCCTTTCTGAGTTACAAACTCGAATGGAACACAAACAAGTAGGCAGCATCCTGAAGGGAGTGCAACGAAAGATCGGCCGGCGATTCTTCGGTCCTGAAAGGATTCTCGATCTCGGTTTGCGGTTTGGACCATACGGCGGCGGCTTCAATCCCTTTTCCAAAGGTCTTACGTTGCGAAAGCTAAGGGAAGCCGTACACGGAATCGACCTTGGACCGATGATTCCCTGTTTACCGAAACGTCTGTGTACGGCCGACAAGCGCATCGAGTTGGCGCCGGAAGTTCTGGTCAAAGACGTGGAGCGCGTGAAGTCGAAGTTTCTCGACGGCGCGCCGCAGGATTTGAATGGAAATCTGTTACTGATTGGACGTCGTCATCTGCGAAGTAACAACTCGTGGCTGCACAACGCGCGCAGGTTGCTGCGAGACGATGAAACCCAACCGCGTTGCACAATACTCATGCACCCCACGGATGCGGCTCGACGGAGTTTGAGTACGGGGCAAAACGTGAGGGTGGAATCGAGAGTGGGATCGATCGTAATCCCGATCGAAGTGTCTGACGAGATGATGCCTGGCGTGGTGAGTATTCCACACGGTTGGGGTCACGATCGGCCAGGCAACAGACTGGCAGTGGCCCAACAACATCCGGGTCAGAGCATCAACGACCTGACGGACAACCAGGCAATCGATGCTCTGTGTGGTACGGCGGCGTTCAATGGAACAGTCGTTACTGTTGCGCGGTATGACTCACAGGATTAACAAGATTTGCAGGATTCAAAAGATTCATCCTGTCAATCGTGTAATCCTGTCTAAAAACTATCCTCGCTGCGCAAAAATCCCCGAGAACGCCCCGCGGTGCGCATAGAACACGATAAACCAGAGCGCCGTCACTAAGACTGCCATTCCCATTCCGACGGGATTGAGCAACAAATGATATAGAAGGATGTTCACGATCACTGGGCCAAGTAACACAAGGCCAAGCGCCACGTAACGATTCACCAGCAACAGCGCCCCACCCACGATTTGTAGCACCGCCACAACCCATAAGTAGTGCGACTGAAACAGTGCCCCGATGAATTGCCCGGCGAGACCTGTTGGCGGTGGCCCCATCGGAATGAACTGCAGAAACGCGTTCAGCCCGAACACTACGAAGATCAGTCCGAGTAAAAGACGCGCAATCAATGCTGCTATTCTCATCTAATTCTCCTCCGATCTAGCTAATTCTACGCTATCTCACCCATCTTGCCATTTTGGTAATCTTCAATTGCCTGGAAAATCTCCTGCTTCGTGTTCATAACAAATGGCCCATAGCGAGCGACGGGCTCGTTGAGCGGCACACCGCCAATCAATAGGACATCGAGCCTCGTTGTCGCATCGGCAGGGTTCTCGATTCTCACTTCGCTGCCATCCGGCGCGAACAACACCATCTGCCCGTCTTCTCCTCGCTCACGTTCGGAACCGAACAAGCCGCCGCCATCGACAACGTAGGCGAACACATTGAAGTTACTCGGCACTGTCTGCGTCACGACGCCACCGGGTTCGATCGTGTAGTGCAAATACATGATCGGCGTGCGCGTCTCGATCACGGCCTTCTGGCCCATCGCCTCACCCGCAATCACCTTCACCGTAGCGAGACCGTCCGCCGAAGTCACCTTCGGAATCTGCGCGTTTGGGATCTCCTGGTAGCGCGGCTTGATCATCTTGTCCCGCTTTGGGAGGTTCACCCAGAGCTGGAATCCGTGCATTCGTCCGCCGTTGCGCGTGAGCTCAGCACTCGGCATTTCGGAGTGAACGACACCCGCGCCTGCAGTCATCCACTGCACGTCGCCCGGCGTCAGGCGTCCGGCATGTCCGCGAGAATCCTTATGCTGCATCTCGCCTGACAACATGTAGGTCACCGTCTCGAAGCCACGATGCGGATGATCGGGCGCACCTTTTGCCTGGTTTGGGCCAAGGTCCATCGGTCCCATTTCATCAAGCAGTAAAAATGGATCAAATTCTGAAAACTGCGGTTTTGGAAACGGACGCCGGACCAAAAAGCCCGCCCCTTCCAGTGTTTCGATACTATTCACGACTCCCGCGACTGCGCGAGGTTTTGTCTTCACTTCACTAACCATTGAATTGATACTCCTTATTCCAGGCGGCCCGCCGCCTCATAACCAATTTTTTTTAACAGGCGGATGAGCGTTTCGCGTTCGGCCCGGTTTAGGGAGGCAGCGGCGAGTCGCTCCATGTCCGACGCGTGGTCGGCATAGACACGCGTGATCAGTTCCCTGCCCTCTTTGGTCAGGTGCACGATTCGCGCCCGCCGGTCCGTGCCCGATGAACGTCGCTCGACCAGCCCTTTCGATTCCAGCCGGTCAACGGCAACGGTGATGGAACCACTCGTCAGCAGCACTTTCTTTCCGATTTCGTTGATTGGAAGCGGCCCTTTGTGCAAGAGCGCTTCAAGAACGGCGAAGTCGCTGCCGCACATCTCCGACTCCGCGATGCTGTTTTCCGCGTACGTCTCCACGGCGCGCGCCGCCTTCCACAAAACCAGAAAGACATGAACGCCACTGCCACCCTTCAACGATTGCTCTTTCCGTGTGCTCATCCTAATTTATCTTGATATCAAGATACTTTAGTTGGAGCTATTCGTCAAGGGCTGGATCGGCGGCTCAAGAGCAGGAGTGCGGCTCCGAAGAGACCGCACGAAACGGGATCGCTCATCGTCCACCACCAGGGCATGCCCGAGGTGAAGTCGATCAAAAAGAACACTGGAGCGGCCACCAAAAACGCGATGGCATTGAACACGACGAAGGCGTGGAAACGCTTAACGTCACTGGCGATCAACCACAACGAAACTCCGTGTACGCCGTAGGTGTAGGAAGCCTGCCGGATCATGAACATGAGGACTGGTCCTTCGGGCATCGCGCCGAGACCGATCCAGGCGTGTGAGATCTCCATCCACGAGCGCGGCATCACGACGGCTATAAACGCGAATATCTCTACGGCACCGCAGAGTCGCAGTAACCACACGAGGAGACGCTCTTGATTCATGGGCTGAATTAAGCCACAGATTTACGCGGATGAACACAGGTAAAAATGATTTGACTGATCCGTGTTTCTCCGCGTAAATCTGTGGCGGCTTTTACACTGAGGAGATCACATGAACATCAAGAGTTTGGGACCGATTCTTGTTGGCGTATTCCTTTGCGTCGTTGCACCTTTGCATGAAAGAACCTCTGCCGGCATCGACGCAGCGTTTGTGGAATTCGACACGCCTGATTTCAAACTCCGACTAATGAAAGCCTCACAAACAGTCTTCAACCTGGAACCGAAGAGCACTCCCGGCTTTGACTTCGCACCTGGCGATCGTTTGGAACAGCGCGACACCCGTGGTTATCACCATCTCGGCGATTTAACGCTCCGCGTTCGCCAAGGCAACTCCGGACCCTGGCAAAAGTACGACACCGCCGAGGGCGAAGAACCTGTTCAACCTCTGGATGCGGCTGGACCAACGCTCGCCGCTGCAGATCTCTCACCGACATTGCCTGCGGACATTCCTTTGGAAATTACACGCTCATGGATCGTCGAGAATGGCCATCTCGTCCTGCACTTCGATTTAAAGAACAAGACAACACAACCCGTGCAACTCGGTGCACTCGGTATTCCGATGATCTTCAACAACATGATCACCGGTCGCAATCTCAAGGAAGCGCATGAGAAGTGCTCTTTCTCCGATCCCTACATCGGCCAGGATGCGGGATATTTGCAGGTCACACGGCTAAGCGGTCTCGGTCCCGCGCTGCTCGTTGTTCCTGATGGTCAAACTCCCTTCGAAGCCTATCAACTGCTCACCGAGCCAACGAGACCCAGCCAAACATTTGAAGGCGCGTTTGCTTGGATGGTCCACACGCAAGCTTTCGCTGAGGACGAGTGGCGCGGCGTCGAGCAATGGAACCCGCCGACGATGACGACAATCGCTCCCGGCGCCACAAAGACTTATGGAGTCAAGTTTCTGTTAGCCGGTGAAATACGAAAGATAGAGTCAACGTTGGCGGAGAATGGCCGGCCCGTGGCGATCGGTATTCCGGGCTACGTGCTGCCAATGGACGTCGATGGGCGTTTGTTCCTGAAGCACAAAGGCAAGGTGACGCAGGTAGCAGTTCATCCAGCTGGCGCCCTCGAAATTAAGAAAGACAAACCAACCGGACAGTGGCAAACGTACAGCGTTCGCGGCAAAACCTGGGGACGCGCTCGTCTTACGATCACGTACGACGATCGCTCGACACAATCCATTAGTTACTACGTAACTAAACCCTCGACTGAGGCCGTCGCCGATCTGGGTAACTTTCTTTTCACTAAGCAGTGGTTCGACGATCCAAACGATCCTTTTCACCGCAGTCCTTCAGTGATGAGCTACGATCGCGAGGCGAATAAAATCGTGACACAGGATAGTCGAGTGTGGATTGCAGGGCTTGGGGACGAGGGTGGTTCAGGTTCGTGGCTTGCTGCGGCTATGAAAGAGTTTAGCCAGCCGCGTAAGGAAGAGGTCGCAAAGTTCGAGCAGTTCATCGACCGTGTTTTGTGGGGCGGCCTGCAATATAACGACGGCCCAAACAAGTATGGCGTAAGGAAGAGCCTTTTTTACTACTCGCCGCAGGACGTCCCCAACTACAAATACGACGCTTCGCTGAATTGGACCACCTGGACGAGCTGGAAGAAAGCTGACGCCGAGTCGATCGGGCGCGGTTACAACTATCCGCACGTGATCGCCGCTTACTGGTCGATGTATCGACTCGCACGGAACCACACGGGCTTGGTCACGAATCATTCGTGGGACTGGTACCTGGACCAGGCATATGAAACCGCGAAGTTCATGTTCAGCAGGCAGCCGAACGGCCGTCGCCGCGTCGGCTATGTCGAGCTCGGCCTGATGGAAGGCGACATCATCGTCGCACTACTCGACGATCTAAAACGAGAATCGTGGACAGACAAAGCGAACGTTCTCGAAGGCCTGATGAAGGACCGGACCGATCGCTGGAAACAAGAACCGTATCCGTTTGGCAGCGAGATGGCGTGGGACTCGACCGGCCAGGAAGAAGTTTACGCGTGGTGCAAATACTTTGGTTACGACGATAAAGCGCTTGTCTCACTGAACTCGATTCTTGGCTACATGCCGACCTTGCCTCATTGGGGTTACAACGGCAATGCGCGTCGTTATTGGGATTTTCTCTACGGCGGCAAGATCAGAAGAATCGAGCGACAATTGCATCACTACGGCTCGGGTTTGAATGCCATTCCGGTCCTGTCGCAATACCGCGAGCACCCAGATGATGAATATCTACTGCGCGTCGGATATGGCGGCACGATGGGAGCGCTCTCAAACATCGATCAGGAGGGATTCGCATCGGTCGCGTTTCACTCGTTTCCGTCGACCTTGAAGTGGGATCCTTACACAGGTGACTACGGACCAAACTTCTTCGGTCATGCGTTCAACGCTGCCACTTACGTAATCAGAGATCCTGAATTTGGTTGGCAGTCGTTTGGCGGAAATGTGAGCGTTCGTGGCGGTTGGGTGAACGTGAAGCCGCTCGACTCGCTCCGCAAGCGCGTCTACGTCGCGCCGGTTGGGTTGTGGTTAACGCTCGATGCCGGGACGTTCGAAGAGGTGGCAATCAATACACGGACGAATGTCGTGCGTGTGAGTCTCTCGCCTGCAAACGTCTTCACTCCGAATGCTCGTCTTCGCGTTCAACAACCAGCGAAGGTCACACAAATCGGCGCCTTTGCTCCAAGAGAAAAGTTCGTCAACGAACGCGACGCGTTTACAATTCCGCTCCGCTCCTCGACCACGTCGGTCGACCTCGTCCGATCAAAGCTACTGTAGGGCGGCCCTCCGTGGCCGCCCCTGGTTTTGATCGTGTTCGCCAAACCCAAGACCGTCGC
>Ga0207647_10001932_pt1 | contig 15842 bp, 15 predicted proteins | sample KBSCornC2_FD_184295 | JGI IMG/M metagenome (GOLD analysis project Ga0207647, IMG submission 184295) | Corn rhizosphere microbial communities from Kellogg Biological Station, Michigan, USA - C2 (SPAdes) (version 2) | ecosystem: Host-associated > Plants > Roots > Rhizosphere ...
GACCTCGGCGATGCCGCGAGGAAGATCGTCGCCGAAGTGAAGCAGGCCGTTCCGGCCTAAGGTTCAGGAGCAAGGCATGAAACTCCTCGTCGCGGTCAAACGCGTCATCGACTTCAACGTGAAGCCGCGGGTGAAGATGGACGGCTCGGGCGTCGATCTCATGAACGTCAAGATGAGCATGAACCCGTTCGACGAGATCGCGGTCGAGGAAGCGATCCGCCTCAAGGAAAAGGGCCAAGCTACCGAGATCGTCGCAGTGTCGATCGGCCCCGCCAAGGCGCAGGAGACCTTGCGGACTTCGCTCGCAATGGGCGCCGACCGCGCCATCCTCGTCCAGACCGATGAGGAGGTCGAGCCGCTCGCTGTCGCGAAAATTCTGGCCAAGATCGCCGAGGAAGAGCAGCCGGGGATGATCATCCTGGGCAAGCAGGCGATCGACGACGACAATAACGCGACCGGCCAAATGCTCGCGGCGCTGCTCGGCTGGCCGCAGGGCACGTTCGCGTCGAAGGTCGAGCCGAGCGGGGACGCAGTGACCGTCACCCGCGAGGTCGACGGCGGCCTGGAGACGGTGAAGCTGAAGCTTCCGGCGGTAGTCACGACCGACCTTCGCCTCAATGAGCCGCGCTATGCATCGCTGCCCAACATCATGAAGGCGAAGTCGAAGCCGCTCGCGACCAAGTCACCGGGCGACTATGGCGTCGACGTCGCCCGTAGACTGGAGACGGTGAAGGTGACTGAGCCAGCCAAGCGCCAGGCCGGAATCAAGGTCGGCAGCGTCGACGAGCTGGTCGAGCGGCTGCACGGAATGGGAATAGCGAAATGAGCGTTCTGGTTCTCGTCGAGCACGACGGAAAGTCGGTCAAGGACGCGACTCTCGCGGCGGTTTCGGCCGCGTCCAAGCTGGGCGAAGTGCATGCGCTGGTCGCCGGCAACAACGCCGACGCAGTCGCACAGGCGGTAGCGAAGATCGCGGGCGTGGCGAAGGTCTACACGGCCTCTTCTCCGGCTCTCGAGCACCAGCTTGCCGAAGCGGTAGCCCCCCTGGCGGCGAAGCTGATGGAAAGCCATGACGCCTTCGTCGCGCCGGCAACCACGACCGGAAAGAACATCGCGCCGCGCGTCGCGGCTTTGCTCGACGTGATGCAAATCAGCGACATCCTCTCGGTCGAGGGGCCCGACACGTTCACGCGCCCGATCTACGCCGGCAATGCGATCGCGACGGTGAAGTCGAAGGACTCGAAGAAGGTCATCACGGTCCGTACGACCGCGTTCGAGAAAGCATCAGCCGAAGGCGGCTCGGCGCCGGTCGAGCAGGTCGACGCGAGCGGCGATCCGGGCACCAGCAGCTTCGTTGGCCTCGAAGCGTCCAAGAGCGAGCGGCCCGAGCTGACCAGCGCCGGAGTCATCGTCTCCGGCGGCCGCGCATTCGGCTCATCCGAGCAGTTCCACTCTCTGCTCGACCCGCTCGCCGACAAGCTCGGGGCAGCGGTCGGAGCCTCCCGCGCAGCCGTCGACGCGGGCTATGCGCCGAACGACTACCAGGTTGGGCAAACGGGCAAGATCGTCGCTCCGCAGGTCTATATCGCCATCGGAATTTCGGGCGCGATCCAGCACCTCGCCGGAATGAAGGATTCGAAGACAATCATCGCCATCAACAAGGATGAGGAAGCGCCCATCTTCCAAGTCGCGGACATCGGCCTGGTCGGCGACCTGTTCAAGATCGTTCCGGAGCTGACGGAGAAGCTCTAGTCGCCGACGTGCTCGGGCTTACCCTTGCGCTTGGTCGACGCCATTTTCTTGAGCTCTTTCTCGCTCATCGAGTCGAACATGCTCTTCGACGCACCCTTGAGCGAGCTCTTGGGTTTCTCGTGCTCCTTGACGGCGAGCGCGGCGCCGGCGGCTTTCTGCTGAGCTTTGGATTTGGCTGGCATCAGATTTCTCCTTCCGAAAGGAGAAAACGCTCTGGGAAGGGGTGCGGTTCGGTTCTTGACCCTTGTTCAACCCCGGATGAAGCGCTCCAGCTCGACGAACGCCTCGTCATCGGGGAGCTGGCGCGGCGGATGCTTGCAGAAGGCCGACGCGGCTGCGTGGATGGGGCCGCCGAGGCCGCGGTCCTTGGCGAGGCGGGCGCAGCGGATGAGATCGATCGCGACGCCTGCGCTGTTGGGCGAATCCTCGACAGATAGGCGAAGCTCGAGGTTCATCGGAACGCCGCCGAATAGCTGGCCTTCCATCCTCAAGAAGCAGACCTTGTTGTCGTTCTGCCACGCGACGTAATCCGACGGCCCGACGTGGATCTGGTCGGGGTCGAGCCGGTGCTCGGCGACCGACTGCACGGCCTCCGTCTTGCTGATCTTCTTCGAGACTAGGCGCGAGCGCTCGAGCATGTTGAGGAAGTCGGTGTTGCCGCCGGTGTTGAGCTGGTAGGTGCGATCGAGCTTGACGCCGCGCTTCCTGAACAGGTCGGTGAGGACGCGGTGGACGATGGTCGCTCCGAGCTGCGACTTGATGTCGTCGCCGATGACCGGAACGCCGGCGTCTTCGAACCGCTTCGCCCAGGCGCTGTCGCTGGCGATGAATACCGGGATGCAGTTGACCAGCGCCACCCGCGCCTCGAGCGCGCATTCGGCGTAAAATTCCGCCGCCTGCTGCGAGCCGACGGGAAGATAGTTGATCATCACATCGGTGCGCGTCTCGCGGAGCACTTCAACGACTTCGCACCTGCTCGGCTCGCGCTGACCATCGGCGAGCATGAAGGTGCGCTCCTCGGGGAAGTTTGCCATATGCTCGGCGATCCCGTCGAAGACCCGGCCCATGTGCACGCGCGTGCCGGTCTCCGGCACATGATCGCAGAACACTGTCGTGCAGTTCGGCGGTGCGAAGATCGCCTCGGCGACATCGCGGCCGACCTTGCGCCTGTCGATGTCCCACGCCGCGACGACCTTCAGGTCCCTGGGCCGGTAGCCGCCGAGGTCCCAGTGCGAGAGGCCGATCTGCTCGTTGGCGCCGCCGTTCGAATAATGCGCAATCCCCTGGACGAGCGAGCTCGCGCAATTGCCGACGCCGACGATCGCGACGTTGACGTCGGTGCGCTTCGGATCGTGGAGGCTCATTCGGCGGCCACCTTCATCGAAGAGCGTGGGGCGTAGCGTTCGATCATCCGCCCGCAGAAATCGGCGAACACCGCCGGGTCCCTGGGCGGGCTGGTGTGGTGCGGTTCGATGCCGAGATGATCGGGCGTGAAGCAGAAGGTCACGGTAGTGTTGAACGGCTCGAGCGCGTCCATCTGCCGGTCGAACCAGTCCTGCCAGCCATCGCGATAGCTGTCCCACCAAGAAAGGCCGGTGCGCAGGTGCGTGACGCCGAGGTCCTTCATCCAGCGCACGGCGTCGTCGAGGCGATGATCCTGCCAGTGGAACCACTGCATGATGCCGATGTCTGGCGTGAATTTGCGGAAGTCGTCGAGCGCGAGCTTGGGCGTCCCGTCCTCCCTGATCAGACCCATGTAGAAGTGGCGGTAGTAGGACGAGCCCTCGGCCTCCTTGTGCCGGGTCGTCGCCTCCCAGGTGCGCGGCAGGTCGAACAGCGAGTACCAGAAGACGCGGGGCACCCGACGCAGCAGCAGCTCCGCGGTGCGGTTGAGGCCGAACTGCTGGACTTCCTCGGCGCCAAAGCTGCCGACGCCGACTTCCGTGACCCAGATCTCCTTGTCCGGAACGACCGCCTCGATCTCCGCGACCTTGCTCGGCCATTCGTCAATCGGCCACAGGTTCCAGTCGAGCGGGAAACCGTGGAGCGCCACCACTTCAACGTGGTCGAGGACGCCATAATCCTTCATCCGCTCGATCCAGAAAGGATCGATCGGCGACATGCCGCCGAGCACGCGCTTCACTTCAGGGTTCGCGGTGCGGATCGCCTTCGCCGCCTGGACCGCCATATCGGCGAACTTCGACCAGTCAGGGTCGATCTCCGGGTCCCAGTGCGACTTGTTGTTGGGCTCGTTCCAGATCATCGCCGCTTCGATCATCGGGCCAATCCCTTTGGCGGCCCCTTCGCCGGGTAGACCGTCGCGGCTCCGAACTTGGCATACGGGCGCTCGGTCACGCTGCAGAGATAAACTTCCTCCTCGATGCGCTTGTCGATCCCGAATCCGGATGAGCGCAGCATGGCTTCGGTGCAGGCGCGGTTCGGCACCCACCAGTTCGTCCAGTCGTGCGAATATTGGCGCTCGATGAAGTGAAGCTTCGGGAAGCTCGTCTCGAAGAAGATGTTCGTCTCCGCGAACTCGTAATCGTCGTCGAGCTGGAGCACGTGGCTCGAGCCGCGCTGCATCGACTGGAACAGCATCAGGCCACCGGCGACATGCTCACGGATGAGGTCGAGCGCGAGCAGCGGATGACGGAGGTGGTAAAGCACCCCCATGAAGATCACGAGATCGAACCGTTCGCCGATCGCTCCAACGTCGTAGACGTCGACCTTCGCGAACTCGATGTCGTCGAATCCCAGCGTCTCGCTGGCGAGGCGCGCCTGATCGAGATAGCGGTCGTCGCTGTCGATCCCGAGAATGCGGTCGGCGCCGCGCCGCTTCATTTCGATCGCGTAGAAGCCGGCGTTGCATCCGATGTCGAGCACGCTCTTGCCCCGTACGTTCGGCAGCCCCTTCTCGAACCGGCGGAACTTCGCGCCCGGATAATCGCCGAGAAAATGGTCGGGAGCGGTCCACACGCCATTCAAATCGATGTTGTGGAACCAGGGTCCGAGCGCATCGATGCGCGCCCTGAGGTCGCTTCTCGGGACGGCCCGCAGACGGGGTTCTACTACGTTCATCCGCCGATTGGTTCGGGTTGGCAATGAAAGATCATATGGTGGGCGGAACAGTTACGAAGCTTTGTTGTTCCATTGATGACTGCCACAACAACAGTAATTTTGGTAGAAACAACAGTACCCGTTATACAATTTAGGATGTTGAAGAAGAAGAAGCTCAAGATGTTGAAGAAGAAGATGAGCGCGTGACGAGCATGTGGCAGCCCGACTTCCACTGGGTGACGGACGAGGTCGCAGTCGGCGGCTGCTTCCCCATGGAACATGCGAGGCAGCTGGCGGAAGAACACGAGATCCGCGCCGTCGTCGACTTGCGCGCCGAAGATTGCGACGATGCGGCGCAACTGCGTGCCGCGGGCATCGACCTGTTGCACCTGCCCACGCCCGACCTCGAGCCTGCCAGCCGCGAGCATCTCGAGCGCGGAGTCGAATTCATCCGCGAGCGTCTTCAGCGCCGAGAAAAGGTTCTAATCCACTGCCAGCACGGGATCGGCCGCTCCGCATTGCTCGCGCTCTGTGTGCTCGTTGATCAGGGATGGAAGCCGCTCGACGCACTTGAACACGTCAAGGATCGCCGCGAGCTCGTCTCGCCGAGCCTCGCGCAATATCAGGGATGGGCGCGGTGGCTGAGCTCCCGCGGGATTGCCGCACCCGATTATCATACGTTCGGATGCATTGCGTACCGCCGCCCGGCGACGAGTTGAGGCGTGCTGGTCTATGGCGATCACCGTGAGACCGTCGATCCACGAGATCGGCTCAGCGGGCTATCGGAACGGCTCGCCGAAACCACCGCCATGCCGGCCGGAATTGAACGCCACGGCAAGCTCGTCGGCGTGCTGGTTGAGGCTGGGCAGGTGCTTCAGGGCGTCGCTGACGCGGGCTGGCCTGCCGCCGAGCTGAATGATTTCCTTTATCGGCTTGCGGCCGCGGTCGTGCGCTCGTGGGACAGCCGCTTTGCCGAAAGTGGCGAGCTTCCATCGGTTCCGACACGGGATCTTCCTGCCGAGGTCGAGCTGCGCCTGCCCGAGGGCTTCGCCTTCTATGCCGTTTATCCCGAAGCCTATGCCGATGCGGCGCGGCGGCTGAAGTTCAATGCCGCGCCACGAGTCATCGGCATTCGGAGCATCGGCACGACGCTGGCCGCCATTACGGCCGCGGCATTGGGAGCGCCGCCGCCTTTGACGGTTCGGCCGTTCGGCGATCCGTTCGCGCGGGAAGTGGAGCTGCCGACCGAGGCGATCGAGCCTGACGTCCATTACATAATCGTCGACGAAGGTCCGGGACTTTCCGGAAGCTCGTTCGGCTCGGTTGCCGACGCGCTGGAGATTGGCGGCATTCCGCTGGAAAGGATCGCCTTTCTCCCGAGCCACAATAGCGACCTCGGGCCGCAGGCAAGCGAGGCGCATCGGCATCGCTGGGCGAGAGCGCAGCGCGGCGCCGCCAACTTCCACGACGCCTGGCTGACTGAGCTTTTTGGGCCGCTCGAGGACATCACCGGATGCGATCCGTTCGAGCGTCGCAAGTTCCTGGGGAAGCACGCTGGCGCGCGCGTCCTCATCAAGTTCGCCGGGCTCGGCTCAATCGGCGAAGCCAAGCTCGAGATGGCGCGCTTGCTGCATGCCGCGGGGTTCACGCCCGAGCCGCTCGGATTCGTGCACGGTTTCCTGGTCGAGCGCTGGTGTGGCGACGCCCGGCCGCTCGGAGCCCCAGAGAAACCGATAGAGGAGATCGGCCGTTACATCGGCGCACGGGCGCGGCTGTTTCCGGCGAAGGAGGCGAGCGGAGCGAGCATCGACGAGCTGCTCACCATGTGCCGGCGGAACATTGCGCTTGCGATCGGGGAAGAATCCTGCCGCGCTTTGGACCGCTTCGAAGCGCCGGTTCTGCAGTCGCGGGTCCACCCCGTCAGGACCGACAACAAGCTCGACCGCCACGAATGGCTGAGAATGCCGGACGGGCGCCTGCTGAAGAGTGACGCGCTGGACCATTATCAGGCCCATGACCTGATCGGCAGCCAAGACATCGCTTGGGATGTCGCTGGCGCGGTCGCCGAGTTCGGCCTGAGCGCGGGCGAAACGCGCGAGCTCATTGCCTCGGCGGACTGCGCGGTCGATCCCGAGCTGCTCAGCTTCTACGCCATTGCCTATCCGAGCTTCCGCCTAGGACGAGCGGTAATCGCCATTCCGAACTCTGCCGAGGCTGAGCGCTATCGCACGATCCTTCACGAGCATCTTCAACATGTCTGCCGCCGGACTCGCCGCGAATCCTTGGTCGGTTGAAGAGCGGAACGATCGTCCAAGGGAACAAAGCTTTTCTTCTTGGGTTCAAGAAGAAGAAGCATCAGCAATACTATCGTAACATAAGTTAGCTGCAGTAAAACAGCAGTAAACCAAACTACAGCTGATTGTTTGAGCTACTAAATCGTTCCACAAGCGGAAGGAAGGCAGAAAGTTGGGGGAACAGATTCTCGTCACCGGTGGCGCTGGCTTCATCGGCCGCGCCGTGACTCGCGAGCTCTTGAGCCGCGGCAACGAAGTGCGCATTCTCGACAGCCTCATCGAGCAGGTACACGGCGATCGCGAGCGGCCTGACGACTTGGCCGATGAAGCGGAGCTCATCGTCGGCGACATCCGCAACAAGGACGTCGTGACCCGTTCATTGAAGGGCATCGACAGCGTCGTCCACCTTGCGGCGGAAGTGGGGGTCGGCCAGTCGATGTACGCCGTCGAGCGCTACACGTCGGTCAACGAGACCGGCTCGGCGGTGCTGTTCGAAGCGCTGATCGACCATCCGGTGCGGCGCGTCATCACGGCCTCTTCGATGAGCATCTACGGCGAGGGGCTGTACCGCGATCTTGACGGCAACCTCGTCGAGAATGCGGAGCGCAAGCCGCGCGTCAACGGCGAGGGCTGGGACCCGCGCGATGCGGAGGGCCGACCGCTGTCCCCCATCGCGACGCCTGAGTGGAAGCAGCCGAGCCTCGCCTCGATCTACGCGCTCGGGAAATATGTGCAGGAACGTCAGACGCTGATCATGACCGAGGCGTACGGCATGGAGGGCGCGTGCCTCCGGCTGTTCAACGTCTACGGGCCCGGCCAGGCGCTCTCCAATCCCTATACCGGCGTGCTGGCGATCTTCTCGTCGCGGTTGTTGAACGGGCAACGGCCGATGATCTTCGAGGACGGCGAGCAGCGGCGCGACTTCGTTTATGTCGGCGATGTCGCACGGGCGTTCGCCGACGCGCTGTTCCATCCAGATGCGCCGGGCGAGGTGTTCAACATTGGCTCCGGTGCCGACCGCAGCGTGAAGGACGTCGCTCGATCGATCGCCGGAGCGCTCCATCGTAACGACCTCGAGCCGGAGATCTCGGGCAGGGCGCGGATCGGCGACATCCGTCATTGCTTCTGCGACGGCGCCAAGGCCGCGGAGCGGTTGGGCTTCAGCGCCGAAAAAGATTTCGACGAGGGGCTCAGCGAGCTTGCGGAATGGGTTGCAAGCCAGACCGCAGACGATCGCGCCGAACAGGCGCGCGCCGAGCTCGATGCCAAGGGACTCGTCGCATGACCCGTGACTCCCGCCCGATCCTGATCACCGGCGGCGCGGGATTCATCGGCTCGAACCTCGCCGATCGCCTGGCGGGCGAGGGGCATGAGATCATCGTCTACGATGCGCTGTCGCGGCCGGGCGTCGAGCACAACCTCGCCTGGCTCAAGGATCGGCACGGTCGCCGCATTACGCACGTCGCCGGAGATGTCCGTGACGAGGACGAGCTGGTCCGTGCTGCATCGGACGCCAAGGCCGCATTCCATTTTGCGGCGCAGGTGGCGGTGACGACAAGCCTGCTCGACCCGCGCGAGGATTTCGAGATCAACGTTCGCGGCACGATCAATCTGCTCGACGCGGGGCGAGTCCGCGATGAGCCGATGCCCGTGATCTTCGCTTCGACCAACAAGGTCTACGGCGATCTCGGAGATTTCGAGTTCGACACGCTGCACGACCGGCACGAACCAAAATCGTTCGCCGCCCGGCGTGGAATCGATGAGAACCGCCCGCTCGATTTCCACACGCCCTACGGCTGCTCCAAGGGCGCGGCGGACCAATATGTGCTCGATTATGCGCGCAGCTTCGGAATCCCGACCGCGGTGTTCCGGATGAGCTGCATCTATGGACAGCGGCAGATGGGCACCGAGGACCAAGGTTGGGTCGCGCACTTCCTCATCCAAGCGCTCGAAGGCAAGCCGATCACCATTTACGGCGACGGCCGGCAGGTCCGCGACATCCTCGATGTCGGCGACGCGGTAAACGCCTATGTCGCAGCGCTCCAGAATATCGAGGGCGTGGCCGGATCGGCGTTCAACCTCGGCGGCGGTCCTGCGAACGCGATCAGTTTGCTCGAGCTCATCGAAGAGATGCGCGCGATCACCGGCCGCGACATCGACCTTCGCTTCGAGGACTGGCGGCAAGGCGACCAGCGATGGTTCGTCGCAGACACGAGCAAGGCGCGGTCGGCACTGGCGCTGCCGAAGCCGCGCGGCTGGCGGGACGGCGTGTCGAGGCTTGCACATTGGCTGGCGAACGAACGCGGACTCGAGCTGCGCCGTGAGCTGGCGAGCGCAGCGGAATGACCAACTTACGCCTCTTGCTTGTCACCGACGCGGTGGGCGGCGTCTGGGTCTATAGCCTCGAGTTGGCGCGAGCGCTTCAGCCCTTCGGGATCGAGACGGTGCTCGCGGTCATGGGGCCTTCGCCCAATGCGGCGCAGCGCAAGGAGGCTGCCGGGTGCCGCCTGATCGATACTGGGCTTCCGCTCGAGTGGCTCGATACAGACGCGACGGAGATTGCCAACGCTGGCAAGGCCCTGGCGCTAATTGCTGCGCGAGAAGGCGTCGACATCGTCCAGACAAGCACCGCGGCGCTGCTCGCCGATGCACGCTTCGACCAGCCATCCGTGGCGGTGCAGCACAGTTGCGTCGCTAGCTGGTGGGCGGCGGTCAGGGGGACGCCGCTGCCGTTGGATTTCCAATGGCGACGCGACCTCGTCGAGCGCGGACTCCAGCGAGCCGCTGGAGTGGTTGCGCCGAGCATTGCTTTCGCGGCGGAGACAGCTCGAACCTACGACGTACCCGGGCCGGTCAACGCGGTTCACAACGGCCGCCGGCCGGTCACGTTCGGTCGAGTGCCACAGGGCGAGTTCGTCTTCACGGCCGGGCGGCTTTGGGACGAGGGTAAGAACGTTGTGACCCTCGATGCAGCCGCCGCTCGGGTAGCTATTCCTTTCCAGGCGGCTGGCCCGACAGAGGGACCCAACGGCGCGAACATCTGTCTCAGCCATGTCGAGGCACTTGGAGAACTCGGCCCGGCGCGAATGGCGGGGCTCTATTCCGCTCGGCCGATCTATGCCTCGGCGGCGCTGTACGAACCGTTCGGGCTGGCCGTTCTGGAAGCTGCGCAGGCCGGCTGTGCGCTCGTGCTGTCGGACATTGCGACCCACCGCGAGATCTGGAGGGGCTCGGCGATTTTCGTTTCGCCGAACGATGTGGATGCCTTTGCCGCAGCGATCCAGAATCTACTCGACGATCGCGACGAGCGGCAGCGGCTGGGCCGGCTCGCACGGGCGCGCGCGCAACTCTACTCGCCCGAACGGATGGCCCGCGGCATGTTCGGTATTTACGCGCGCGTGGTATCCTCGGACTTCCAGGCTGCACCTTTGGCGGGCGCAGCATGAGGATCGTCTATTTCACCCATTCGCTGCGTTCCTGCTGGAACCACGGCAACGCGCATTTCCTGCGCGGAGTGCTGAGCGAGCTGGTTGCCCGCGGGCATGATCTCCGAATCCTCGAACCCGAACGCGCATGGAGCCTCGAGAACTTGATCAAGGAGCATGGCGACGCAGGCCTCGCCCCGTTCCGCGACGCTTATCCGGAGCTTGGCTCACGGACATATTCGAGGCCCGAGGAAGGGGCGGCGCAGGCCTGGGGCGCCGACCTCGTCATCGTCCACGAATGGAATGACCCCGAACTGGTGGCGGCAGTGGGGCGGCTGCGCGCGCGCGGTGGGCGCTTCATCCTGTTGTTCCATGACACGCATCACCGCGCAGTCTCCGCTCCAGCCGAGATGCAGGGCTACGACCTTGGCGAGTACGACGGCGTGCTCGCTTTCGGCGCGACGCTCGCGCGCGTTTATGAAAAGTGGGGTTGGGGCGACCGCGCGTTCATCTGGCACGAGGCCGCGGACGTTCGGCGTTTCCATCCGCCTGCGCCGGAAGCCGACCGTCACGGCATCGTCTGGATCGGCAATTGGGGCGACGGGGAACGCAGTGCCGAACTCGTCGAATTTCTGCTGAAGCCGGCTCGCGACGCTGAGCTTCCGCTCCAAGCTTTCGGCGTGCGCTATCCCGAGCACGCGAAACGGACACTGAACAGGTTCGGCGCGCACTACAAAGGTTGGCTCGCGAACCCCCGGGCGCCCGACGTGTTCGCGGGGCATCTCACGACTGTCCACGTGCCGCGGCGCTTCTACACGCGGATGCTGCCCGGGATCCCGACGATTCGGGTCTTCGAAGCGCTGGCCTGCGGAATTCCGCTCCTGTCCGCGCCGTGGGACGATTGCGAGCATCTGTTCCGGGTCGGCGAGGACTTCCTGATGGTCCGCGATGGTGCGGAGATGACTCAAGCGCTCCGCCGATTGAAGCACGATGCCGACTTGCGCGCGCAACTGGTGCGAAGCGGCCTCGATACGATCCGCAACCGGCACACCTGCGCCCATCGCGTCGACGAGCTGATGGCCATCGCCGAGCGCCTTCGCGCGCCCGTGCTGGAGAGTGCTGCGTGAAGATTGCGTTCTACGGTTCGAGCCTGCTGTCATCCTGGTGGAATGGAGCGGCGACCTATTACCGCGGCCTGCTGCGCGACCTGGCGAGCCGAGGCTACGACGTCACCTTCTACGAGCCCGACGCCTACGAGCGGCAACAGAATCGCGACATGGATCCGCCCGAGTGGGCGCGCTCGGTCGTCTACCCGGCGACGGTCGACGGGCTTCGCCAAGTCCTCGCCGAAGCCGCCGCAGCCGACGTGGTCGTCAAGGCAAGCGGCGTCGGCGTATTCGACAATGAGCTGATCGCCGGAATCCTGGAGCACGCCCGTCCGGGCGCGCTGAAGATCTTCTGGGACGTCGATGCCGCGGCGACGCTCGAAGAGATGCGTCAAGATCGGAACCATCCGGTGCGTCGAGCGCTTGCGTCCATCGACATCGTCCTGACCTACGGAGGTGGGCCGCCGGTTATCGAAGCCTATGAAGGCTTCGGCGCGTCGCGTTGCGTACCCGTGTACAATGCGCTCGACCCCACCACGCATTGCCCCGTCGAGCCTGACCCGCGGTTCGCGGCCGACCTGTCCTTCCTGGGAAACAGGCTCCCCGACCGCGAAGCGCGGGTCGACGAGTTCTTCCTCAAGCCCGCTGCTGCGCTTCCGGAGCGGCGCTTCCTCATCGGCGGCAACGGCTGGGAGTCGCGGCAGCTTCCGAACAATGTCCAGCGTATCGGGCACGTATTCACGACCGAACACAATGCGTTCAACTGCACGCCGCTGGCCGTGCTCAACATCGCGCGCGACAGCATGGCGAACATCGGCTTCTCCCCGGCGACCCGGGTGTTCGAGGCCGCCGGCGCGGCGGCGTGCCTGATCACCGATGCGTGGGATGGTATCGAGCTGTTCCTGAAGCCGGATGAGCAAGTGCTCGTCGCGCGCGACGGCAGGGACGTCGCCGAACATGTTCGTGAGCTGACGCCGGAGCGGGCGCGAGAAATCGGCGAGGCTGCGCTCAGGCGCGTGCTTGCCGAACATACCTATGCGCACCGGGGAGCGCAGGTCGACGAAATCCTCAGACAGGAAATGGCGAGCCGGCTGGAAGAGGTCGCCGCATGAAGCTGGTCGTGCTCGGTCTCAGCCTGTCGTCATCGTGGGGCAATGGTCATGCGACGACCTACCGCGCGCTGCTCAAGGCGTGTGCCGCGCGCGGCCACGACACATTGTTCCTCGAGCGCGACGTGCCCTGGTACAGGAACAACCGCGACATCGCCCAGCCGGACTATTGCCGGTTCGAACTCTATGGATCGCTGGAAGAGCTGCGGCACTGGAGCGACGAGATGCGCAGTGCCGACGCAGTGATCGTCGGTTCATACGTGCCCGAAGGCGTCGAGGTCGGTCGCTTCGTCCAGCGGCTCGCACGCGGAGTCACGGCCTTCTACGATATTGACACGCCGGTGACGCTCGCAAAGCTGGCCGCGCGGGACTTCGAATATCTTTCACCCGAGGTCATTGCCGGCTTCGACCTCTACCTGTCGTTCACCGGCGGTCCGACGCTGATGCGTATCGAGCGGGAGTTCGGCGCGCGACAAGCGCGGGCGCTCTATTGCTCGGTCGATGCCGACGCTTACCCCGTCCTGGATGTGCCGAAGAAATGGGACCTCAGCTATCTCGGCACTTACAGCCATGACCGGCAGCCGGCGCTCGAAAGGTTGCTAATCGAACCAGCGCGAAAGCTGCCGCAGCTCAGCTTCTGCGTAGCCGGGCCGCAATATCCGGATGGCATCAACTGGCCGGCCAACGTCGAGCGGATCGAGCATCTGCCGCCCGTCGAGCATCCGGGCTTCTACGCGGCGTCGCGGTACACGCTGAACGTCACCCGGGCGGACATGATCGCAGCCGGCTGGTCGCCATCGGTGCGGCTGTTTGAGGCGGCCGCCTGCGCGACTCCGGTCATTTCCGACGAATGGGACGGCATCGAGAGCCTGTTTGACCCAGGTCGTGAAATCATTCTGATCGGCACGAGCGAAGGGGTGATTGCCCGTCTACAGTCCGATGAAGATTACGCCGCGGTCGGCCGCGCCGCGCGTGAGCGAGTCGTTGGCGCGCACACCGCCGCTCATCGTGCAGCGGAGTTCGAACAGCACATCGAGGAAGCCGCCGGAGCGAAGGCTCGCGGTGCCAGTAAATGGGAGCGTGGAGTGAAGCGTGGAACGGAGAAGATTGCGCTCGTGACCGGGGGGGCAGGCTTCATCGGCTCGAACCTGTGCGACCGGTTGATCGCCGAGGGTGCGCACGTCATTTGCCTCGACAATTTCCAGACGGGGCGCGCCGACAATCTGCGGCACCTCGAACGCGAGCCCGACTTCGAGTTCGTAGAGCACGACGTCATCGACAATCTGCCGCAATGGCTGCGCGGCGGGCGAACGAAGTTCACGCACATCTATCATCTCGCCTGCGCGGCTTCGCCGCCGCACTATCAGGCCGATCCCGAGCATACGCTGCTCACCAACGTGGTCGGTACGCGCAACCTGCTGCGCCTCGCGGAGGAGACCGGCGCCCGCCTCCTCCTCAGCTCGACGAGCGAGGTTTACGGCGACCCCGAAGTCCACCCGCAGACGGAGGATTACCGCGGCTGGGTCAGCTGCACAGGCCCGCGCGCCTGCTACGACGAAGGCAAACGCGCCGCCGAGACGCTCGCGTTCGATTTCCTGCGCGCGCGCAGGGCGGACGTCCGCGTCGCGCGCATCTTCAACACCTACGGACCGCGGATGCGATGCGATGATGGCCGCGTGGTCTCGAACGTGGTCTGCCAGGCACTCTCCGGCGACGACATCACGATCTACGGCGACGGATCGCAGACGCGCAGCTTCTGCTTCGTCGAGGACATGGTCGAGGCGCTGATGCGGCTCATGGACAGCGAGCGCGCGGCCGGCATACCGGTCAACCTAGGGAATCCAAACGAGCTGAAGGTCAGCGAACTGGTCGATCTCGTCATCGCGATGATCGGCACCGATTCCGACGTGGTCCATCATCCGCTGCCCGAGGACGATCCGCGTCGGCGCAAGCCCGACATCTCGCGCGCGATGGAGCTGCTCGGCTGGCGTCCGAAGGTTGACCTGAAACACGGTCTCGAAGCCACCATTGAATGGTTCGAGGACGAGCAAAACCGCATCGCGGCGCCGATGTTCGTCGATGCGCCGATGGTTGCCACGGCCGCCGAATAAATGAGCGAGAATATGATGCGGGCGGCGGTGCTGATCGCCGCAGGTAAGTTGAAGATCGAGGAAGTTCCACTGCCGGAGCCTGGACCGGGCCAGGTGCGAGTTTGCCTCGAAGGCAGCGGCGTCTGCGCATCAAACCTGACTCCGTGGGAAGGCCCTGAGTGGATGCATTTCCCGACCGAACCGGGCGCGCTCGGGCACGAAGGCTGGGGAGTAGTCGATAGCGTTGGTGAGGGAGTCTCCGACTTTGAGCCGGGCATGCGCGTCGCTGGTCTCAGCGGCCATGCCTATGCGCAATATGATGTCGCGAATGCCTCGGACCTGGTGAAGCTGCCGGAGGCGCTTGGCGACCTCGACCTTCCGCTGGAGCCATTTGGCTGCGCGTTCAATATCTTCCGCCGAGGCGACGTCCAGGCGGGACAGACGGTGGCAATCGTCGGTATCGGTTTCCTGGGGGCGATCCTCGCCAAGCTCGCAAGCGATGCGGGCGCACGGGTCATTGCCATTTCGCGCCGGCATGAATCGCTCGATCTCGCGAGGCGCATGGGCGCCGCCGAGACCATTCCGATGGACGACCACTGGCAGATCATCAGCCAAATGCGCGAACTCACCGGCGGCAGGTTCTGCGATCGCGTGATCGAAGCCGTCGGCAAGCAGTGGCCGCTCGACCTCGCCGCCGAGCTGACGCACGAAGGCGGCCGGCTGATCATCGCCGGCTACCACCAGGACGGGCCGCGGCAGGTGAACATGCAGCTGTGGAACTGGCGCGGGTTCGACGTCGCCAACGCCCACGAACGCGATCCGGCGGTCGCCGTGCGGGGGATGCGCGAAGCGGTTGAGGCGATCGAAAATGGGCTGATCGATCCCAACATGCTGATCACCCATCGCTACCCGCTCGAACGGCTGGGCGAGGCACTCGACGCGGCGCGCGACCGTCCGGACGGCTTCGTCAAGGCGGTTGTGCTGACGAGCCGATGATTACGCTGGGATT
>Ga0207647_10001933_pt1 | contig 15834 bp, 18 predicted proteins | sample KBSCornC2_FD_184295 | JGI IMG/M metagenome (GOLD analysis project Ga0207647, IMG submission 184295) | Corn rhizosphere microbial communities from Kellogg Biological Station, Michigan, USA - C2 (SPAdes) (version 2) | ecosystem: Host-associated > Plants > Roots > Rhizosphere ...
ATGCAGCTCCAGACACCGCGCAAGTTGATCGCCATGACCCGGTCGTAATCATCGCGGGGGGAATCGGCAGTTTCCGCCAGAACACCCTGAATGCCGGCATTGTTATAGGCAGCATCGAGCCTTCCGAAGCTGGCGACCGTCTGCTTTACCATTGCCTCTACCTGCGCGTCATCTGAAACGTCACAACGGACGGCCAGTGTCTTGTGACCTTTATCGGCGAGTCCCTTGGCTGCGGCTTGCACTTCCTTCTCATCCCAGTCCGCCAGCACCACGGAGGCACCCGACTCAGCAAATGCCTTGGCTGTAGCAAGACCCAGGCCAGATGCGGCGCCAGTAACGAGTGCAACTTTGTCTTCAAACGAAATCTTCATGATCATTTCTCCCGGTCAATCCTTGTTCATAGACTCAACCCGATGACCAACATGTTGAAGTCGCCACCTCTTCACGGTATTGGAAGGTTGAAAGCCTCTGCAACGCCTAGCGGATGAGCTGATGTGTGAGCATTCCGAGCGAGTGACCGGCAATACGGAAGTTATGCCGAGGGCGAGCCAACCCGGCTCGTCGATTTATGAGATAGGTTCTAGCATTCCTAAGTAAGCGCCGCTGAGAGATGGGACCTGTTCCAAGGTCTCGCAGCGGAGGAGACTATGAATGCGTCAGGCGACGATCGCACCACTGCTGCGAGGCAGCACGCTGGGCAATCTCCAGAGCAATTTGTCCTCGCCGAATGGCAGGATAACGGCGGCGTCGAAGATGGGCCGCCGCGGCTGATCGCTCCTCTCCATCTCCACCGGAACGACGACGAAGCGTGGTATGTGCTGGAGGGAGCGCTTTGCATACAGCGCGGCGATGAGGTGGTTGAGTTGGCCGCGGGATCGGCGGTGCTGGTGCCACGCGGGACACCCCATACCTATTGGAATCCGACGCCATGCCCGACACGGTATCTGCTGGTCATGACGCCCAGAATTTTTCAGTTGATCGAGGCCATTCACTCCCTGAAGGATCGCTCCCCTGCCGCTATCAGGGAGCTATTCGGGAAATACGACTCTGAGCTTTTGGGCGCCTAGCTGTCGGTGGTGGCCGCGGTTTTCTCGATGACGCGAGTCTGTTTGAATCGCTTCAACGAAAACCGATTTCAATGCTCCAGCCGGCAGTCAATTGGCATAGAATGCCGGCACTACAGGAGACTGCTATGCCGACTTACATCGTTATGTCCAAATGGACTTCGCAGGGTCTTCAAAATGTGAAACAGAGTCCCGCCCGGCTAGATGCGGCGCGGAAGGCTTATGAATCCGCAGGTATCAAGTTATCGCATTTCTGGATGGTCACCGGTCAGTACGACATGATCGCGATTTTGGAAGCACCCGACGATGTTGCGGTTGCAAAAGCGATTCTGACCTCTACATCTCAGGGAAGTTTCACTACTGAGACCTGCCGTGCCTTCACAGAAGACGAGTACAGGAAGATTATTGGCGGCCTGCCTTGATTGCTTCCTGAGGCGTTGTGGGTGCCTATTCAGACCGCGGCAGTGTTTCTATTAGCCGCAGCAATCGCGCCCGGTGGAGAGATGAATTGATGAGGTGTTTTGAAATCCATAAAGGCCCTCAATACGGTTTGACAGTCAATCTCTTTTAGACCTATACACCGCCATGGTGAAAAGGAATCACCTTTTCGCGTCTGACAGGGCGGGGTGTGATTGAACCGCCGACGGAGCACTCTGATTTCAGGCCTCGCCCCTTAACACGCACTCGAGGAGGCTAAGGTGACAAATCGAAGAGGAAAACTCCTGGCAGTTATCAGTCTCGTGATCCTGCTGACCGGTACGGCGCTGGCGTTGGCGAGCATCTCTTTCAAAATAGGAACCGTTGCCAATTATGACTTTGGCGGATACGGTCCTGGCTTTCCGATACCTGGCACGGTCCAGATTCAGGCATTCACGATGAAACCCGGAGATGTGGTTCCCTGGCATTTCCACAAGGCCGTGAGCTACGTCATTCTCACGCGGGGCACTCTCACTGAGCGGCATCTCATTGGTCCTGGCCACTGCTCGTCGGAGGAATTGACAGCCGGGAGCGCCTTCGTCGAGACACCGGGAAGAGTACACATGATCACTAATACCGGTGATGACGTTGCCGTCATTTGGTGGGCCACGGTGTTCCCAAAACGCGACGGGATCGTCCAGTTCACCCCGGAGTTCAAAACCGGCGGCGTGTATCCCGTAAAGGCGCCGAACTGCAACTGAGAGCTTCGGTGGGAACCACCCGATGGATCGACTGGTTCGATAGGTTCCGAGGCGACTTGTGCTGCGGAGTGTTGCGCCCTTTCCATAGGTCTTGACGGTTTGCTTGATGCCTGATGAGCGTTCGCGAGGTCCTCGGGATTCCGGTGGCCTCATGAGCGGTGGTTGGGTGGGTGAGGACAGGAGACGAGTGACCGTCCAAGCCGCGATGAAATACGTGGCATGGTAAGTTTGCTCTGCCCTTTGTTTGAGCACATCGATCACGGCTCTCGCTCTGGTTTTGTTTCCTGCCGCCGCGTAGGCATAGCCGAGGCCATGGGTATAAAGTGGCGATCCGCCAACTGCATTGGCGCGCTGCATCTCGGTTATCTCCTCTGCATGCTGCTTCTCTGCCACAAAGGAAACGCCAAGGCACCAGTGGGCCGATGCGAAATCAGGATCGAAGATTGCTTCACTCAGAAGCCGAATACATGGGCGCAGGCCGCTTCACCATCGGAGATTTGCTTGGAATCAGGCGACGGACCATACATTTACTCCTCCTTCTCCGGGTGCTCGACTTCGGTGAAAAGGCTTCCCTGTGCCGCACCTGAGCCTGCGCGGCCGCCGCCGGCACCGCGGAGCACCCATGCTGCACCCACTGCGAGAACTGCACCCACGAGTGGACCTGCGACATACACCCAGTAGCTCGTGAAGTCGGTTGCGACTAAGTTTGGGCCGAACGTGCGCGCGGGGTTCATCGACGCTCCCGAGATAGGGCTCCCCCACAGCCCGGCGAGCGCAATGTACGCGCCGACGCCGATCGCGCCGAAGATCCCGATGTTCTGGGCGCCGGACGCCGTGCCGAGAATGACACTGACGAGACCGAGGGTCAGCACGGTCTCCATCAGGAACGCATCGGACGCGGAGTATCCCGACCCGGGATAGTTCGACCCGTATGTAGCCGATACGTTGACCACCGCGTGCAGGAATAGTGCCGCGAGCGTCGCGCCAATCAACTGCACGACGACGTATCCCGGCACGCGACGCCAGGGGAAGTCACCACGCAGCGAGAACGCGATACTGACCGCGGGATTGAGGTGAGCGCCGGACACCTTGCCCATGAAGAGGATGATCGCCATCACCATCAGACCGGGTGCGACGACCGCAGCGGCACGGCTGATCGTGCCGGGAAAGGCCTGCCCCATCATGCCGCCACCGGCGGCCACGAGGACGAGGAAGAACGTTCCGAACAGCTCCGAGAACAGGCGGCGCCACTCTTGCCTTGGATCGTGGAAGTCGTTCAGCGACGCGACGAGCTCGTGATTCAGATGGCTCAGTGTTCGGTCGGCCTCTGCATGCGCCATGTGCTGCTCTTTTCTCTAGTCGATGCCCTTGTCCGTTGGCCTCTCGCACCGGGCCAGCACGGCTCGTCGGATCCTCGGCGCGCTTGCGGATTTCTCAACGATCACACCACTGTTCCGGTAGTTTAGAAACTGTATTTTGTGACAGTATGCATCAATAGCCATCCCGGGATCGTGCTCGACGATCTGCGAAACAACCCTCAATATGACAACCTGCTTCGCAGGGTAAATCTGGCAGGCCGCTGAAACCGGGACCCGGAAGAAGCTGGACTTTTCCGAAATATATGTGGCCTAGATGGCCGAATGGAAACCCAGAAAACTGGTCACAAATGTTATCTCCGATGCAGCCTTGCCGCTGTGCCGTCTGACCCAATTCTGAATGAGTCGCCAGCATTCGTTCACAAGCGATGGCTTCTGATACGCGAATCAGTGGTGGACATAAAGTCGGTCTGTCTCTGTACCAATCGCAAATAATAACGGTCTACGCCCTTGTGACCTGCAAGCAAGCTGAGTTCATCGGTGGTCAGCTAACCGGAACGAATTCACTTGGCCGAATAGTCGCCTTTTCGGACAGATGACTGCGCTGGGCTTTACTCCTGAGTCACGGGCAACCTGGAGGTTATCCACGCGGAGTGTTCTGCAGATCCAATTTCGTGACAAGGCGTCCGGATTACTTCCGAGTTGCCGACGTTCCGGAATCATGGGATAAGGGCGTTTCTCAAAAAGAATTGCCCTCAGCGCCCGAGGCAGTTATAGACTCACTTGAGACCGCCGTACCGCTGTAAAGGTCGCCCATGCCTGCTGAAACGATCTCCGCAGATCGGGCTGCCAGCTTTGTGAAATCTGGCATGTGGCTGGACTATGGCGCGGCGCTTTGCGAGCCCGATGTTTTCGATAAGGCGCTGGCTGCGCGAAAAGACGAGTTGGAAAACGTCAAGATTCGTTCCTGCCTCTCGACTCGTCCACGCGCGGTGATCGAAGAAGATCCGGAAGGCAAGCATTTCCACCTGTTCAGCTGGCATTTCTCGACCTACGAACGTAGAAAGCACGATGCCGGACGTTGTAACTACACGCCTCTAAATCTCGGAGAAGTGCCGGATTACTACCGGCGCTTTCTCGATCCCGTCGATATCGTCATCCTTAAGACCTGTCCCATGGACGACGGCGGGTACTTCAACTTTGGCCCAACGAATATGTGGCAGCGGGCCATCATTGAACGCGCGCAGCTGGTCATCGTCGAGATCAACCGTGAGATGCGGTACGTGTTCGGGAAAGACAACGGTGTGCACATCAGCGAGGTCGATTTCATGATTGAGGGCGATGATCAGCCGTGCGCGGAACTTCCCAATCCCGAGCCGAGCGAGATCGACCGTACCGTTGCAGGGCGAATTGCGGCTGAAGTCGAAGACGGTTCCTGCCTTCAGATCGGCATCGGCGGTATGCCTAACGCCGTGTGTGCGTTGTTGATGGACAGCGGAGTAAAGGACCTGGGAATCCATACAGAGATGCTGACCGATGGTCTCGGATTGCTGTACCGTTCAGGCCGGGTGACGGGATCGCGAAAGGCGCTGGATCCAGGCAAGGTGGTTTATACATTCGCGCTGGGCTCGCTCTCCCTTTACGCCACGGCCAACCGCAACCCGCACTTGTACTGCCACCAGGTGGACTACACGAATTCCCCGCACATCATCATGCAAAACGATAAGGTCGTCTCCATCAATAACACGACGCAAATCGATTTGCAGGGCCAAGCGGCTTCGGAGTCCGACGGGTATCGACATATCAGCGGCACAGGAGGGCAGCTGCAATTCGTGCGCGGCGCGTATGCGTCCAAAGGGGGCAAGTCGTTCCTCTGCCTTTCGTCAACGTACGAAAAGCGAGGTGAGCGCCGCAGCCGTATCGTGTTTACCCTTACACCCGGAAACATCGTGACAACGCCGCGGTCGGACGTGATGTATGTGGTTACCGAGTTTGGCATGGTCAATTTAAAGGGAAAATGCGTGGCGGAGCGCGCCAAGGCCCTCATCTCACTCGCGCATGCCGATTTCCGCGAAGATCTGGAGCGTCAAGCCTATGAACATCGGCTCATCCCGCGCGGGGTTTCGTTTTATTGCCGAGAAAACCCGTCGGACGATTTGCAGACAAGGCCAACCCTTGTACGGTGAAACTCGTCCGAGTCAGCGATTGCTCCGTCGTGTAATCTCTTTGCAAAAAGGAAGCTCGAGAACCATGAAGATACTTTTCTCTGCGTTGTTGCTTCTGCTGATGTGTCTTTTCCAGCAAGCTTCTGCACAGGAGTCGAAGAGTGAAGCCTGCCACATCGCGCTGCCCGGGATCACCTTCACTCGATCGCTCAACGGAGCGGCCGCTCATGCCAAGGTGAACGATGGAAAGCTGACGCTTACGAGTGAAGCGAAGCGGGACAATTTCCGTGACCCGGACGGAAAGCTGTCCAACAACAGTGCGCCGGTCCTGCTGACCGAGGTGGACAACAAGAAGCCGTTCACGCTGACGGCCAAGATCACACCGACCTTTCTGAAGACGTATGACGCCGGGACGCTCTACATCTGGGTGAAAGACGACCTGTGGCTGAAGCTGGCGATGGAGTTGGATGAACGCCAGAAGACAAGGATGGTGAGCGTTCGCACCACGGGGACCTCTGACGACAACGATCACGACGTAGTGACGGCGAAGAGTGTTTACATGAAGATCTCTTCTGACACCACGACGGTTGGGTTCTATTACTCCCTCGATAAGAAGACCTGGCAGTTGATCCGACTCTTCAAGAACGACTATCCTTCATCGATCTGGGTGGGAATCAGTACTCAGTCGCCGATCGGCAACGGGACGTCCGCCGTGTTCGAGGACTTGTCGCTGACCCAGCATAGCGTTTCGAATTTCCGGCTTGGGAACTAGGCCTACGGAAGGACCCCAGGTGCCGCCTGGTCCGGAAGCAACCCCATCCTTCGCTGCGCTCAGGATGGGGTACCCGCGGTTCGAGAGGACCCGGGACCCGTACAGGACGTCACTTCGCTTGCGAAAGCGTGGCGTGCGGGTATCAGCCGATTGCGCCCTTTCCGTAGGTCTTGACGGCTTGCTCGATGCCTGACTGAGCGTTCGCGAGGTCCTGGGGATTCATTGCCGGGGTGAAGGTAAGCCTTGCGTTGAAGGCGAGGAACCACGGTTCCGCGATGGAGGGGATCTGAGAGGTCTCCTTCATGTCGAAGACGATATAACCGCAGCGTTCGCCAAACTCGTTGGCGATGAAGTAGGCTGCTTCGGGCTTGAGGTCGTCGAGAATTCCCTTCACCGTGGAGCCCAAAGTGCCGCTTCGAGCCGCGGCATTGCCCGCTTCGACGGGGAAAGAGACTTTCATTAACATGCGCATGGTATGTGCCCTCCTGGGGCGGAGGGATTATAGGCGCTGATCACGCTCCCCGGCTGAAGGGTTGATTCGGGACCTATTCTTTGGGCGGCGTGCCGGGGTGCTCCATACCGGGATGTTCCGAACCAGCGTGCGCCGGAGCTTTGAACGGTACGGGCATGTTGTGGCCCTTGTGGCATGTGCTGCAGGCCACGGTCTTCTGCTCCTCCATGGCATCGGGATCATGGATCTGGGACATATACTTCGCGTTGATCTCATTGGTCATGGAGATCATGGTGCGCGCGGTGTTCTTCTCATCCTTCTCATCAGAGGCGAAGTTGGGCTGTTTGGTAGCCGCATTCCAGACGTGGCAGAAAGTGCACTGCACGCCGAGCGCCTGGCTGTAGCCGTGCATGATCTTCATCAGTTGATCGGGCGATGTGTCTTTGGGAAGGACTTTGAGGTTGACGGGTTTGGGCATCATCATCGGCTTGTGCGTCGCGCCCGGAGCGGGCGGGGCCTCTTGGCCGAGGAAAGCAGAGGGAGAAAGAACGGGAAGAGTAGCGAGGGCTGCTGCGATAACAATCCTTCGAAACATTCACAGGCTCCGTGTGAGGAGAAGTCGCTGCTGCTGGTGGCACACATTGTTGCACACTCGGGTGAACGCATTTCCAGACGGGTCAGGAATCACAACCTCGTCAACCGCATCTGAGAGCAAGGATGCCGGATTCGGTTTTGAGGGTGTCCAGTCCACAGGAGGAGTTTGAGTATGCCTGCTTCCGATAGGTCCACCATTCCTGCTGACGATCTTCGACGCAAGCTGGTGCTGGTGCGGCCGGAGACGGATGACACGCTGCTCCATTTAGGGGTGGTCGGGGACACATATACGATCGTGCTGAACGGTGAGGACACAGCCGGGCGCTATTGCCTGATTGACATGCATATTCCGCCGGGCGGCGGGCCGCCTCCGCATCGCCATGATTTCGAGGAGACATTCGTAGTACTGGTGGGTGAGTTGGAGACTGTGTTCCGCGGGGTGAAGCAGGTGGTACGCGCGGGCGAGACGATCCATATTCCAGCGAACGCGCCGCATCAGTTCCGCAACGTCTCGGAGGCGCCGGTGCGGGCGCTGTGCACGTGTGCGCCGGCGGGGCAGGAGAACTTCTTCAAAGAGGTGGGCGTTCCGGTTGCAACCAGGACGACGCCACCGCCGCCGCTTGACGAAGCGGCAGAGGCGGCATTCAAAGCGAAGGCCGCGGCGCTCGCGCCGAAGTATCGCACGGAGTTCCTGCAGTCTGCATGATGACTGAATAGACCGTTGGCCTGTCCAATGCGGTTGCTCCGACATTATTACTGTGCGCAGCTGTTCGGGTCTGTTCGGGTCACCGGCCTGGCGACGCAGATGCACGGCTCAACGCATGGGCGTGGCTGCCGATAGCTTTGCCCATCCATGTGCTCCGCGGAGCCATTATGTTCTCTCCATTGGCACGAATTCCTTAGACGACAGACGACGGTGCCAATAAGGAATGGGGTTGCATCGACCCCCTAAACCAGCAATGGAGGGATTATGCTTCGCACTTGCACATTTCTAGCATTGTCAATCTGCACGGCCGCATCTGCATCTGCCGCAGGCACGAATCACGAGACGAGTCCGGCTCATAAGAAGGACGCGCGCGTTTATGTGACGCTGGTGAACAAGGCAACGTGGTTCCGTGATGTGCAGATTGACGGGCGCAGCTATACGATGCAGCCCAACGAGCTGCTGACGGTGAAGGCGCCGGCGGGAACGGTGGTGTATGCGGGCAGCGAATTTGGAAAGTATCGTCGCGGGGATGCACTTGTGGAGTTGACGCCCTCCCTCGATCACAGCCGCGTCAGCATTAAATAAGCAACAGGAGACGCACTCTCATAGACGCTGGCTAGCGAAGGGCAGGTCCTGACCGGACCTGCCCTTTTGCTTGTGCGACTGATTTTCTGTAGACGACACCTGGCAGGGGCTTCCTGGCCCCTGGGCGGCACCTGGTTTGCGATGCGAAAGAGGGCCCGCGGCCGTGCGGATGCCCGATAGAATCGTGGAATGACGCAGCTGGCGAAGGTCGATGTGGTCGGGGTGGGTTTGAATGCCACCGACACCACAATCCATATAGCGGAGTTTCCGGAGTGCGGCTCGAAGGTGGAGTACGACTCGGAGCGGGTGACACCCGGGGGACAGGTGGCATCGACGGTGGTGGCGTGCCAGACGTGGGGGCTGAGCACGCGGTATGTGGGCAAGCTGGGTGACGACGATGCGGCGCGGCTGCATGCGCGGGAGTTTGCGCGGACGGGAGTAGAGGCGCAGCTGATCCATGCGGCGGGTACTACGAGTGCGCGTTCGCTGATCCTGGTGGATCGGCGAGGCGAGCGGACCGTGATGTGCCGGCGAGATGAACGTGTGGTGCTCCGGCCGGAGGAGCTGAAGCGCGAGTGGATCGTGAACGCGCGGGCTTTGCATGTGGATGGTCACGACACACCCGCGGCTACGCTGGCGGCTGGGTGGGCGCGCGAGTCGGGAGTTCCCGTGGTGGCGGACCTGGATGAGATTTATCCGGGGGTGGATGCGCTGATCGAGAAGATCGACTATCTGATCGTGAGCCGGGATTTCCCTAAGCGCCTTACCGGCGAGACGAGTCTGAAAGCGGCGCTGCGCGAGATACAAGTACGTTACGGATGCGGGCTGACCGCCGCGACGCTAGGGCCGGATGGCGTTCTGGCGTGGGATGGCGAGCGCTTTCACTACGCGCCGGCCTACCGAGTCAATGTGGTGGACACGACTGGCGCAGGCGACATCTTTCATGCCGGGTTCATTTATGGATTGCTGCAGAGATGGGCGCTGGAACGGCAGCTTGACTTCTCCTGTGCGGCTGCGGCCCTGAATTGCATGCATGAGGGGGCGCGGGGCGGCATCCGTCCGGTAGAGGCGATTGAAGCGCTGATGGCGACGACTCCGCGCTACGAGATGGATGATTTGCCTGTCTCCTCTGTGCGGGAAGTTGTGCCGGCTGAGGGCGCGTTGTAGATCTCTTCACCTGTAAATCATTTTGAGGAATTATGGCTGCATTGATTGATGCGATTGATGTGAAGCGCAAGATGACGTTTGAGTTTGAGAATGTGCCGTATTACTGCATGGAGTCGGAGATCTCCACGCCGACGGCGCGCGGCGGGCAGACGCTGGTGCGACTGCGGATGCGCAATATGTTGACTCGCGCTGTCTTCGATAAGACATTCAAGGCGGGGGACAAGTTCAAGGAGCCGGATCTGGAGACGGTGGACGCCTCATATCTCTATAGCGATGGCGATGGCTCGTACTTCCTGAACCAGGAGAGCTTTGAGACGTTGTCGCTGAGCGGGGAGATCGTGAAGGACGCACTGAACCTGCTGATCGAAGGGACAATTGTGAAGATCGATATGTACAACGGCAACCCGATCGGCCTGGAGCTGCCGGCGCAGGTAGAGCTGGTGGTGGCATATACGGAGCCGGGAGTGCGCGGCGACACGGCGAGCGGAAACGTGACCAAGCCGGCCAGGCTCGAGACCGGGGCGGAGGTCCGAGTCCCCTTCTATATAAAGGAAGGCGAAAAGATAAGGGTCGCGACGGACACCAGGGAGTTTGCCGGACGGGCCTGAGTGCAACTGAAGGCTGGAAGTCGGCTTCTCACTGGTGACGGGCGGATGGGAGGAACGTAAGTTCCGCGCAACGTCTCCAGCAATATATTGTCCGTTCAGGCACTCATGGGGATTTGCGAGAGATGTGCCGTCCGATGGCTGGCGTGCGCGGCGATGCTGGTGATTCCGATCGCAGCTCCTGCGTGGGGGCAGACGGCAACGAATAATGCACTGCCCGATGCGCCGGACGCGGCGTATTTGCTAACGGGAACAACCTCGCACCCAGCGAGTGCGTGGGAAGCCATCACGCCTTCGACTTCGGCCTCCGTGATGGAAGACGCGGCGGCGGCTCACGTTACGCATCCGCAATCAGCCTCGCAGGTGACGCTGCGCGATTGCCCCTACGACCACACGCATGCGCGCATCTGCCATGTTCACTGGGGTCAACTGATCATCTCCTCACTTGTCTTCAATGCGTTTCAGGACGCGGGAAACCTTTATACCGGGTACTGGTACCGGTATGAAACGACGCATGGCAACTGGTGGGACCGCTATATCAACTCAGCGGCGGGATGGCGTTGGGACACGTGGTCGGACGACAATCCTTTCCTAGACGACTATGTAGGGCACCCGTTCATGGGATCGGTCACCGACTTCCTGTGGATCCAGAACGATCCGAAATCGATGACGTTGGTGCAGACGAATACCTGGCCATACTGGCGGCGGATGCTTCGCGCCGGAGGCTTCACAACGTTTTACAGCTTTGCGTGGAAGCTGGGACCGACCGGCGAGGCGGCGATTGGTCACAACGGCGATCATTATTTTTCAGATGAGAAGGGCACGGTTACCACGAATGAAACCGGGTGGGTGGAGTTGGTGACGACGCCTGTCGGAGGCATGGCGTGGACGATCGCGGAAGACACGTTGGACAAGCATGTCATTCCCCACCTGGAGCACATGAGCCGAAACCCTATCTTGCTCACTACGTATCAGTTTCTTTCGCCTACCCGCGGCACCGCGAACATTTTCCGCTTCCGTCCACCGTGGTATCGCGACTCGCGCAGGGTGAAGGCGAATTCGTTCTTCAGCGATCCGCCCGGACCGGATGACGAGAGGTTGTATGCGGAGACGGCCACGACTGCTGCGGCGGAGCGCGATGCACCGGACATAACGGAGAGCGGGGCGGAGAAGGATGCTGTGGACCCGGCGGCGGTTGCGCGGCCTGTGACCTATCTGCCGGTGTTTCCGCGGCCCGGCGGAGTGCATGAGTTCGGCGCGTGGTGGGGGCTTTCGCTGATGAGCGGGCATTTGTGGGGGGCGGCGACGGACGTGAAGTACATGCCGATTGACGTTCGCTATTCCTACGAGTTCAAACACTGGGAGCACACGACGCTGCGCTATTCGCCGGAGATCACGGCGCTGGCGATGATCGATGAGACGGTGCCTGGGGCAACGGATCGATTTTCAATGCGCAAGCGCACGTACGGCAGCGGCCTGAGTCCGGTGGGATTTCAGTGGGATTTCTTTCCCTCGAAGCGAGTGCAGCCGTTCTTCAGCGGGGACGGTGGATTTATCTACTTTATGGATAAGGTGCTGTCGCCGCAGGGATCGCAGTTCATGTACACGATGGATTTCGGCACCGGTATCAACATCTTCCGCAAAGAGCGCCAAGCGGTGAGCATCGGTTACCGGTATCAGCATTTGTCGAATAACAACATCAGCGAGCACAACCCGGGAATGGATGCGAACACGTTTTATGTCTCGGTCTCGCGCTTCCGCACAAAAGGGTATCGCTAAGGGAGTATCCATGAAGGTGGCCAAGAGCATTTCTTCGTGCAAGGCATGGCCTGAATGGCATCTCAATTTGCAGGCGAGGACAGCCGCGATGAGCACAAAGGGTGAGCAGAACAAGGGAAGGCCGGTGACAACTCCGAGGGAGCAGCGGCTCATAGATAAGAGACGTCGCGAGGACGCGCCGGAACCGGACGAGGTGGGCTGCGCGAAGGAAACGACGACGGTGCGCGGAAAGGATGAGCCACAGTCGGTGCGACGTTCCGCCCAGGAACGCCGTCTGTGACGCGAACATGACCGTGAACGGTACGACCAAAACCAGGCGAAAGCCCAGGCATTCCACGAAGAAGGCGCAGCCGGCCTCCGAGGCGGCAGTCTTGCGTGCCCCTGTTCCGATCGAGGTGCAGACGAGAACCACGAGTGACTGGTTTGGGCGGTTTGCCGCCTGGGCGTCTGCGTGGCTGGGATCGAAGTGGGCATTCTCCTGCGCGGTGGCCGTGATCGTAGTCTGGGCCGCCACGGGATTTGCCTTTCACTATTCCGATACCTGGCAGCTTGTTATCAATACTGGCACCACCATTGTGACGTTCCTGATGGTGTTCCTGATCCAGAACACACAGAATCGGGATGCGCGGGCGATCAACCTGAAGTTGAACGAACTGATTCGCGCGCTGGACAAGGCGCGGGACCAGATGATCGATATTGAGAATTTGAGCGACCTGGAACTCAATGAACTGCAGGCGCGGTATGAGGCGATCCGGAAGGCCTACATGGAGCGGGAACAGGGCAGGAAGACCGGTGGGCGGTGAATCTTCGCAGACGACCGGGTTACCACGATCGACGTGGTGGCAGGCATACGAAACGATGATTTCGTCAGGAGCAACCGACCATTCTGCGTGTTGCAGGAATTCGTTAGATAACGCTCTATGACGCTGCTGTATGATGGGTCACCGAATCCCCCTGAATTGCCAATTTAGATTCGCCATTGCGGTCCAGTGGAAGACCCGTGTTTCATGCAATGGCCGGGAGCGTGACATGAGAAGGATTGCGGCAGCGCTGTTGGTGATCTGGATGAGCGCGAGCCTGATGGCGCGAGCGGACACGATCATCCTGAGCGAAGGGGCGAGTTATAGCGGACAGTTTATGGGCACGGCGATCCACTTCAAGGATCACCAGGGCATCCAGTACACCTTTCCCAAAGCAGATGTGCAGACGCTGGCATTCAGTCCCACGGTCGACACGGTGACGTTACGCAACGGCAAGAGTTACGCAGGCCATTTCACCGGATCCGATCCAATCCAGTTCACGGGCGCTGAAGGCATTCAATACGAGTTTCCGGTGCGCGATGTCGAATCACTGGTCCTCAACAAAGCTGGCCGCATCGCGCCAGTGCCGGCGCTTGCGAAAGTGATTCCGGTGGGAACCGACGTCGAAGTGCGCACCAGCGAGACGATCGACTCTACAAGTACACACACCGGCCAGCTCTATCGCGCCACGGTCACCGAGGGTGTGCCCGATGCCCAGGGCGGAATCGCGATTCCGGCGGGATCCCATGCACAGATGCTGATTCGACAGATAACGACGGGCGGCGCAGTACATAGTCCCGAGTTGGTACTCGATCTTTACTCGGTGACGGTTGGCGGAAAGCTGTACCACGTTGTTACGTCCAACGTGGACGAAAGCAACAGCAAGGGTGTTGGCAAAAACCGGCGCACGGCAGAGTTTCTGGGCGGCGGCGCAGCGATCGGAGCGCTGATGGGCGGCATCTTCGGCGGGGGCAAAGGAGCGGGGATTGGTGCGCTTTCCGGCGCGGGCGGCGGCGCGTTGACGCAGGTATTCACACGCGGCAAGCAGGTGCAGATTCCGGCGGAGAGTGTACTGCGCTTCCGCCTGGAGAGACGACTGGTGCTGCAACCGGCAAGCTGAGCTGGATCACCACTGCACCCGCACACCGAAGAGGGTGATTAGCAGGGGGCCTGATCGGCACTGATGAGGAGACCGGCCATAGAACGTGCGCTTCTGCGAGCTTGATTGGCTTTTTACGACTAGGACGGATGCCAGGTCATGTCGACGCGGACGGGAATTTCATTCTTGATCGGCACCGTGAGGAAGGTCGGGGGCTGGATCCTGAAGTCGGTTAGCGTGGAAGGGACTGTTCCCGTGATGTGGTGGCTTGTACCTTCCACGACCTGATGAAAGGTCACGTGAGAGTAGTGCGCAGTGTTTCCGGCGAACTGGACTTCGAGATCGCAGTCGAGTGTGGTTGCTGTGAGGGATGACTGCGGCAGGTGGAAGCGTACCGAGACGACGGGAAACTCCGCACCGCGCGTTGTCTGGATCATGTGCAGGTCACGGTTACTATCTCCGGAGTCAAAAGATTTGACCGGCACAGCGACGAGGAAGTCGCATTCTCCGGCGTGGCATGTTCCCTTACCACGAGCGGCGCGGCTGACACCATCGACCTCATGAATGGGGTGTGACATGTGATAGGTGAGGGTGGACTGGTCGAGGATCCAGGACTGATCGGGCGACGCTGTCTGTGCGACAGCGGGGAATGCGAGCAGAAGAAGGGCGAGAAGCGGAGTCCCGTTCATGGGTAGCTTTAGAACTTCAGCGATCCCACATGAATCGGCCAGGTGACTGCGACGATGGCAGCACTGTAGGCCGCAACGGTGGTCCATGCGACTGCGGCGTGCGCAGAGGCTGCGCCGTGAACTTTTTCTCCATTATTCGCTTGATCGTAAGCCATGGCGCCAAGGATGGGAGTGAGGATCATGCCGGGGGCGTGGACGTAGATGAGATATTTGTGCAGCTTGATGCCTCCGCGGTCCGGCGCCTCTGAGACTTTGGGCGCGCGGATGGCGTAGGAGGCGGTAAAGGCATACATGGTGACCGACGCCGCACCGAATGCGACGTGAATGTTCCGGCCGGTGGCGTTGTCCTCACCCTTCTTGAAGTTTGGCGGCGCGAAGGCGGAGGTGATGCAGGCTCCGGCTAGCGGCGCGAGTGTGATGAGACCGAGGCGCTGGTGGATGCGCAGCATGCGGGTGTGTCGGTCGAGCCGAGCCTGCAGATCTGGGTCGGGCTTGGTCTGGCTGTCCGGGAAACCCAGGTCGCTCATCGATGGCGGTGCGGACGGTTGAGGATTCTGGTCCGTCGGCTTGGGGAGGGTCTGCCTGGGTTGTGACTGTTGCGACCGCTCACCGGTCTGCGACATCGTGGGTAGCGGCGCATCGGGCAAAGCAATCAGGCTGGCTGTGGCAGTTGTGACTGGGACCGCCTGCGCGCGAAGCGGAACCGAAGGGCTGAGCAGCGCAACAACACCGATGGCGGAAAGCGCAAAGCTTACGGGATCCGTTCGTGGCCGCAACTGCCTATGCATGGAGCCCTCTCGGCCCTCCACGAAGGACGTGCAGGAGTCGCAAGGGCACGCTAGATGAATACCGGAATGTAGCTTA
>Ga0207647_10001934_pt1 | contig 15824 bp, 12 predicted proteins | sample KBSCornC2_FD_184295 | JGI IMG/M metagenome (GOLD analysis project Ga0207647, IMG submission 184295) | Corn rhizosphere microbial communities from Kellogg Biological Station, Michigan, USA - C2 (SPAdes) (version 2) | ecosystem: Host-associated > Plants > Roots > Rhizosphere ...
GGGGCCGGCTGCCGATGCTCATCCTGTGCGGTGACTATGTCGATCGCGGCCCCGATTCGGCGCGGATGCTGACCGCGCTCGACTGGATCCGCCGCGACGAACGGATCGCGCTGCGACTGATCAAGGGCAATCATGAGGCAGCCTTTCTGGCTTTTCTGAAAGATCCCCTGGAAGGCGAGCCATGGCTGCGCTTCGGCGGTGACGCCACTCTTCTCTCTTATGGCGTGACGCCGCCAGCCGATTTCGGAGATGGCGTGGAGCTGGTACGCGCCCGCGACGACCTGCTCGAATGCATGCCGGCCGCGCATCTGCGCGTGCTGCAAGGCTTGGAGCTGATGGTGATCGTGGGCGACTATGCCTTCGTCCATGCCGGCATACGTCCCGGCGTGCCACTTGCCCGCCAGAAGGCGCAGGACCTGTTGTGGATTCGCGGCCCCTTCCTGGACCATGTCGATCGCTTCGAAAAGCGTATCGTTCATGGCCACAGCTGGGCGGAAGCGGCGCCCGAAATCTACGACAACCGTATCGGCCTCGACACCGGCGCTTATGCGACGGGCATCCTCACCGCAGTCCGTATCGAGGATAATGAAGTGGAAGTTTTCCAGACCGAGGCCTGAGCCCACGCTGGGAGAACGGTTCGGTTCGTCGCGTCGCCACCAATGTTTGTCTCATCCCGTCGATCAACCGGTTGATTGGCGGCGTCGGTAAAGGTCATTTCCGCAAGGTGCGTACAAGTAATGAGGCATTTCCGCCGTGGCTGCTGGTGGAGGACGGGCCGCTGACCCTGCTCTCCACCAAACAGGCGCTTGAGGAAAATGGCTATCGGGTCGTGGCCGTGCGCCACGGTTCGTCGGCACTGACCGCGCTTGTCCAGCCGATCTGCGGACTGATCACCGACATCCGCCTGCCTGGACCTTTCGATGGCTGGCAGGTTGCAGAGGAAGTCAGAGCGCGCTGGCCGGGCATACCCGTAATGTATGTGACGGGCGAAGGCGAAGCAGACTGGGCCGAGAAAGGCGTGCCCGGCAGCGTGATGCTCCAAAAGCCCTATTCTGCGCGCAAGCTGCTGGATGCGGTGGAAAAGCTGATGATGGAAAAAGCGACGGCCCACCGCTGGTGAGCCGCCGGAGGTAGAGTGGAACCTGATTCAGGCTATCGCTTTGCGGATGGCGATCAGGTTGCCCGGCACTGCCGGTCAGCCGATGCTGCCCGCCAGACCGCCATTGCCCGAGCCGGAGCCCGAAGCATTGGCCGCGCTGCCGCTGGCTGCGCCCGCGATGGAACCAGCGGCATTGCCATTCGCATTCGACGCCGCGCCACGCGCGCGGTTCGCTGAGGAGCTGGCGGTGTTGCGCGCCGCGCCGACAGCCGAAGCCGCCTGATCGCGGGCATTGCCGGCCGCCTGGGTTGCGGTGCCGCGCACCGAATTGGCGGCGCCCGCTACCTGGTCGGTGCCGATCAACTGAGCATTGGCACTGGCGTTGCGGCTGACGCTGGTGCTGCCGCCATTGGACAGATTGCCCGCAAGGCCGTTGCCGCCCGCGCCATTCGCGCCGAGCGCGGCGTCGGTGCTCCGCGAAACCGTGCCAGCAAGCCCGGCGTCGGCCGAGGCATTGCCCGAATGCGCGTTGACCGACTTGCTGGCATGGGCATTGCCCGATCCGGTGACGCTATTGGCGAGGCTGCCGGTCGCCGAACCCAGTGGGCTGCTGCCGTTCGCGCCCAGGTTGCCGGCGCTGTTGAGCGTGCCGCTCACCATGCCGCCCGCACTGCCGAGCGCGCCGGTGAGCCCGCCCCCCACACCGCCGCCGCCCAACAATTGCGCACAAGCGGGCGCCGCCGCCACCGCCGCCAGGATAGCCGTCGCCGCGATCAGCCGCATTCCAACAGGATTATGCATCGTTCATCTCCTTATCCGGCCAGGCCCGAAAAGCCCGGCGTCGAAAGAGCAACGACGGCGGGATTCCGATTCATCCCGCCGGGTGAAATTATTTGATGCCCACCATCTTGGGCGGCGTGCCGCAATCGCCGCAGACCACACCTTTGCCGACGGCGCCCCGCGTCGGTTTCGCCTCGCCAGCCAGCGCGGCGATCGCCGCAGCCGGATCGCTGCGGTTGAGCCGCGCGAGGCTGCCAGCGACGAACGGCGCGGCGAAGGACGTGCCGCGCAATCTTTCCCAGCCACCGCCCGGCACCGCGCCCGCAATATCCGCACCCGGTGCAGCGAAATCGAGATGGAGCGGCTTGCCCGCCTCAATCAGCGGCTTGCCCTTGGCATCGACGCCGGTGACCGAAACGACGCCTGGGTAGGACGCAGGATATTGGGGCGGCGCGGCTGGTCCGTCATTGCCAACCGCGGCCACCACGACGATGCCGCGCGCCTGCAGCGCCTTCACCCCCGCCGCCAGCAGCGGATTGGCGGGGCCGACCAGGCTGATATTGACGATCCGTGCGCCGCGCTGGGCGAGCCAGCCCATGGCACGCACGATCGCCGTGGCCGATCCGTTGGCGGGAGAGCCGCCATAAATATCCGCGACCAACAGCGATGTTCCGGGGGCTGCGCCGTGAAACGCTCCCGCGCGGCCGACCATCAGCGAGGCAACCGCCGTGCCATGGCCGCTCGGGCGCGGATCGCCCGCAAAGCCGCGCTGATCGATCGCAACGCCGTCGAAGGCTGGATGGCGCCCGACCCCGCCATCGATCAGCCCGAGCGGCGCTCCCCCCGTGCTACCGCCGCCGGCGGCAGGCCCGCCAGCCGGCGCGAGGGCTGCGCGGGCGGGCTCATAGATCGGATCGAGGCTGTAGCTGCCGCCGGGATCGAGCGCCTGAAGCTCTTTGACCGCCTTGCGCACCGGCCTGCCTTTAGGCGGCGCAAGGACGGTGGCGGCCATGTCGAGACCCGCGACCATATCGGTGCGCACCAAAGTGAAGCCCGCGGCGCGCGCCTTGGCGAACGCGTCGGGCGCGAGATTGATGGCGACTATCTCGTCGCGACGTACCGGGTTGCCCGCATCGTCGGCGTCCAGCACGCGGCGATTGTCGCGCACCAGCGTGCGCAGCCTCTCACGCCGCAGCGAGAGGAGATCGGCGGGTGTCGCGCGCAGCGTGTCGCCGACGCTCATCAGCGGTGACTGGAGCCCGCCTACCACCGCGGGCGCGGCGCCCTGGCTGCCAAGCAGGCCCTGGGTAAGGTTGCCGACCGGCCCCGTCAGCGCTCCACCGCCGCCGCCGAGCAGCTGCGGGGACGCGCCGGTCGCGAGGCCGGCGAACAGGCCGAGGCAAAACAACTTGGACGCGCGCATATTCTTTCCTTTTATCCGATGCTGATGGATGAAACGACGCGGGATGTTCGTTTCATCCCCATGGGAAAGAGCTGGGCCGTTGGACGAGTTCGAAAGTGCGCTTGCAAGGCTGTTGCCACGGCTGCGACGCTTCGCGCACGGGCTGACGCGCAACCCCGCCGACGCGGACGATCTCACGCAGCTGACGGCCGAACGCGCGCTGAGATCGCGGGATCAATGGCAGCCGGGCACGAATTTCGACGCCTGGACCTATCGCATCATGCGCAACCTGTGGATCGATACGACGCGCAGCCGCCAGCGGCGCGACAAGGTTATCGCACCCGAGGAGGAGGGCCGCGATATCGGCGCGCCGGCGGAGGCGGAGGGCAAGGCCGAACTCCATTTCCTGATGCGGGCCATGGATCGCCTGCCCGACGAACAGCGGGAAGCCGTGGCTTTGGTGATGATCGAAGGCCTGTCCTACGCCGAGGCCGCCGCAGTGCTGGAGCTGCCGCAGGGCACGCTCACCAGCCGTCTGGTGCGCGGGCGCCAGGCATTGGCCCGAATTTTGAGCGAGGAATGAGCCATGGCTGAGCGCATCGACGAAGCGGCGGTGATTGCCTGGCTGGACGGGGAGCTTACGCCCGCGGAGGCGGCACGCGTCGAGCAGGCGGTCGCGCGCGACGCGGCATTGCGCGCAGTCGCGGACCGACACCGCATGATCCAGGCGCGCTTCGCCGCCGCCTTCGGCCCGATCGCGCAGGAACCGGTCGCGTTGCCGCGTTCCGCCAAGGTGATCTCTTTCGCCGAAGCCCGTGCGGCGCGCGCGCAGAAAGAGAAAGCGCCGACGCGGCGCTGGTGGATTCCCGGGGCGATCGCCGCCAGCCTGGTTGCGGGACTGATGATCGGCCAGATGCAGCAACGGCCAAGCGGAATCGGCGACCGCCCCGACGCGCTGGCACTGGCGCCTGTGCTGGCGCGCGGGCTCGACAGCCAGCTTGCGGGCGAGCCCGGCGTGGTGCGCGTAGCGCTGTCCTTCCGCGCGCAGGACGGCACCTATTGCCGCAGCTTCAGCGCAGCCCACCTGGCCGGGATAGCGTGCCGCGACGGCCAAGGCTGGCGGCTGCGCTACGCAGCGCCCGCCACGCCATCGCAGGGCGACTATCGCATGGCAGGCAACGACCCTGCAGAGGCGAACGCCATCGCCGGTATGATCGCGGGCGACCCATTGGACGCGGCCGCCGAACGCGCCGCGCGTGCCAAAGGCTGGCGCTGAGGAAAGAGGTGTTCGCCGCCGCTCGGACAGGTCCCATCGGCCAATATAGTTGCATGTGAAACGACTTTGATCTAAGGGGCCGCCGCCGCATCGCGCGGCATCCACGGAGAAGACCATTGCTGGACAAAACCGCATATCGGGGCTTGTTGCCCTGCGGCGTCCGGCCCCTCACGTAAGCGTCCCCACGACGCTGCGGCCGGGCCAGACGGGCGCCGCCGCACCCCGATCGAATTGAACGACGATGCCGCATCCGGGCGCTTTGCCGCGCGCGTGCCGGCCGGGAAGTGGGATATCATGGACGAATTTTGCATCGTTCGGAGCTTGCTGCTCCGGACCGGGCGCGGCCTTAGCGCGTCTGCGCCGCTCGCGAGGGCGGTAATCGAATGGGCACCGCCCCATGCCGACTGGTTGCTGCCAGGCCGTACGGGCGAGGAAGAGCTCGGCTGGGAGGCGTTGCTTGCCGGCATCGATAACGTGCGTCCCGAAGAGCGGCCGCCGCATTGCCTGATGCTCGCAGGCGCACTCGCGGAGCTGCTCGAGTTGGATCCATTCGATCACGCCTTGCTGGTGACTATGGTGGCGTGCGATCGGCTGCCTCGGCTTTCGGCGCTGGCAACGATCGTCAGCCGCCATGGCCACGATCTGCCGGCATTGCTCGGCGAGCTGGCAGGTGCCGCCGCGCATGACGCGGAACGGGCCGTCCGGCGCAGCCAGCTGCTCAAGCTCGGGCTGGTTGGCTTCATCGCCAATCGCCAGGGTGTAGTGGAGGTCGAGATTCGGTGGGCGCTAGAGCGGATGCTCGACCGCGCGCCTGCGGCCGGAAGCGAGATGATCGAGGCGCTGGTCGGCATGCGGCAGCCCGCCACGCTGTTGCTCGACGATTTCGCAGGCGTCGCCGATGCGGACTTCCTCGTGCGCCTGTTGCAAGGCGCCCTCGGCGAACATGCTGCGGGCATCAACATCCTCATCCATGGTCCGCCCGGCACGGGAAAGACCGAGCTGGCGCGCACGCTCGGCGCGGCCGCGGGTGTTGCGCTGCACGGTGTCGGCGAAGTCGACGAGGATGGAGCCGAGCCCACGCGCTGGGAACGCGTCAGTGCTTTCCAGATTGCGCAGCGCCTGCTCGCGAAGCGGGGCGGGGCCATCTTGTTGTTTGACGAGATGGAAGACCTGATCGGCGATGCGCGCCCCAAGGACGATTGGTTCGCCAATCGCCAGGGCAGCAAGGTGTTCGTCAACCGCCTGCTCGAAACCAATCCGGTGCCGGTGATCTGGACGACCAACGCGATCGGCAACGTCGACAAGGCCATCTTGCGGCGAATGAGCTTCGTGCTGAAGCTCGACCTTCCGCCACGCAGCACCGCGCTGCGCATGCTTGACCGCGTGGCTACCGACGAGGGCGTCCAGGCGGGCTCCGGCCTGAAACATCTGATCGACGCGGCGCCGGAAACCGCAACCGTGCTACGCGTGGCCGCACGAGCGGCCCGCCTCGCGGGAGAGGGTGACGGGGGTGCACGGCCGGCCGAGGCGCTCGTGCGCGCGCTGCGAGGGGGTGAACTCCCCCTCGACGGCCCGGACATGCTCGACCTCGAGCTCTTCGAAACGAGCTTGCCGCTCTCCCCGCTGTTTCGAGCAATCGCCGATGGGGAGGGGCAGGATGTGTCGCTGCTGCTGAGCGGTCCTCCGGGAACGGGCAAGACCGCGCTCGCACACCACCTTGCCCGCGCGCTCGACCGTCCGCTGGTAGTCAAGCGCGCGTCGGACCTGTTGTCGATGTGGGTCGGTCAGACCGAAGCACAGATAGCCGGCGCCTTTGCCGAAGCACGACGGCGGGTCGGCGTATTGCTGTTCGACGAGGCGGATTCGCTCCTGTTCGATCGCGGAAGCGCGCGGACCACATGGGAAGTCGGGCAGGTGAACGAATTGCTCACCTGGCTCGATCGCCATCCCCTGCCAGTCGTGGCCGCGACCAACCATCCGGGCAAGCTCGATCCGGCGACGCTTCGACGGTTCGTGTTCAAGCTCGAACTGCAGGCGCTCGGACCCGCGCGCGCTGCGGCGGCATTCGAACGCTTCTTCCGCATGGCGCCGCCGCCGGTTCTGGCGGAGGTGCGAGGATTGACCCCGGGCGACTTCGCGGTGATCGCGCGGCAGTTGCGACATGCGCCCGCACGCGATGCCGCCGAGATTGTCGAACGGCTCCGCATCGAGGCGGCGGCCAAGCCGGAAAGCGGGGGACGGATCGGCTTTTGACCCGGCCCGAAGACGGACGGGGGCTCCTTAGAAGCCGACGCTCAGCCCGAGCGCGGCATAATGGGGGCCGCCATTCGCCTTCAGGGTCAGCTTGGGGAAGATCGGCATGCCGACCGAGCCGTAGGGCTTCACCTCGCTGCCGATATAGCGCGCCCCGATTGCGAAACGTGCGACCAGCGGGACGCTTACGCCTGCCTCAAGCCGGCCAAAGGCGCGGCTGTCGTCATTGGCGATGAAGCCGCCGGCCAGCGGCGTGATGTCGAACATGCCGAGTTGCCAGCGATAGCCGGCGGCGATCTCCGCGCCCCATTGGCCATAGGAGCGGGCGCCGTTCCCTTCGACCTGAAACGAGTTTGCGTGCGCGGTGCCCGCGGTGGCGGCGACGATGGCGGCGGCGGCGAGAGCCTTGATCCTGTTCATTCTTTTCCCTCTTCGACGAGGCTGCCCTGTCCAAGCCTGCAAGCAACACTATCGCGGATCGTCAAGGCCGTAGGGCGCGGAACCGGTTATGCCGTGCGGCGCAAGGAACGATGTGTTTGGCCGGAGGACCCGCCCGGCGGATGGTTGCCGGGCTGATCGGCAAGCTGCGAGTGTTCAGGCGCCCAGAATGACGGGCCGTTGGCTCGCCAAGCGAGGTTGGGCATTGGCGGCCTGTCGCTCCGCCATGTACAGGAATTCCCGCAAGGGCAGAGCGGGCGAGACCAAATACCCCTGCACGCTCGTGCAACCCACCCGCGCCAGATAGGCCCGCTGAGCCTCCGTCTCGACACCCTCCCCGGTGACGCCCAGACCCAGCGCCTTTGCCAGACTGACCATAGAGCGCACGATGGGGAGGCCTTCGTCGCCCACGCCGATGCTGCTGACGAAGGACCGGTCGATCTTGATGCGATCCACGTCAAACTCGTTCAGGTGGCTGAAGGACGAATAGCCCGTCCCGAAATCGTCCAATCCGACTCGTACGCCGCGCGCGCGCAGATGTTGGAGATTGGGTCGACACGCGGCGGCATTTTCGATGAAGCTGGTCTCGGTAATCTCTATTTCAATGCGGCGCGGGTCGAGGCGGCGTTGCTCGATCATGGCAAGCAGATCGATTGCAAAATCCGGATTGCGAAGCTGCACGGCGGAGACGTTGATTGCGACGGTGAGCCCCGGCATCCGCGCCAGATCATCCAGCGCGGTCTCAAAAATCCAGCGGCCCAACGGCTCGATCAGCCCGGTTTCCTCAGCGATCGGGATGAATTCGGCCGGCGGGATCATACCCTTTTCCGGATGGCGCCAGCGGAGCAACGCCTCGGCGCCAGTGATGCATAGCGTTCGAGCCGTGCAGAGCGGCTGATAGTGCAGCTCGAACTGGTCGCTGGTCTCCAGTGCCGCACGCAGCGCCTCTTCTATCTCGCGCCGGCCCCGCCGGCTTGCATCCATTTCCGGCGAGAATAAGCGCGCACAGCCGCGCCCGGCCGCCTTGGCCTCATAGAGCGCGATGTCAGCCTTGCGCGCGAGCTCGGTGGGATCGGCGGCCTGCCCAGGTCCGATCGCGATGCCGATACTCGCGCCGATGTCGACGCGTGTGCCCGCGATCAGGAACGGATTGGCCAGGCTTTCGAGAATGGATGCGCACAATGCCTCGGCATTCACATGCTCGGCGAGATCGGTCTGCAGGATGGCGAATTCGTCGCCCGCCAGGCGGGCAAGCAGATCGGCAGGCCCCACACATTGCGCCAGGCGCTCCGCGACCGCCTTGATCAGCGCATCGCCGGCGGGGTGGCCAAGCGTGTCGTTGACATGCTTGAAGCCGTCCAGGTCGAGGAAGAGATAGGCGAGGCTGCGCCCCTCGGCGCGCGCGTCGGACAACTCCCGCGCAACCTGCTCTTCGAACAGGTTCCGATTGGCGAGACCGGTCAGGCTATCACGGAAGGCAAGGTGCTGGGCCTGCGCGTCGCTGGCCTGCAATTTGAGCGCGTCGGCGCGGATACGCCGCCATAGGAAACCGACGACCGACGCGATCGCGACCAATGCCAGGATCATGGCGGGCGCGATGCGACGCGCGACAAGCGTCCCCGGAGCGAAAGGCTTCCAGGAGAGGAAGCCCAGGCGCACACCCGTGCGCGAGATGAGGGGAACCACGCCATAGCCACGCGGGGGCCGACTGCGCGAAAAGGCGAGATCCTGCAGCTGATATTGCCGGCCGAGCTGCCCGAGCCATGCGCCGTCCAGATATTTGGCGCTGATGTGCAGATATTCCGCCCGCCCGCTGCGCGGTCCGTCATTCCTTTCCCAGGTGACCGGCTTGATGCTGACGACCGCCGGGTGGCCCGACACCATCGCGAGATCCATCGCCCCCGGCGTGATTACGGTATCGTCGCCGCCACCGATCGGTGCTGACAATTTGGGCCGCAGCTCCGCCATCAACGGCCGGGCGATATTGAGCAGGCCGGCATCGGGGTGGAGGGGAGGCATGCGATGGCCATTCTTCATGATGTAGACGGGCCGGCCATCCAGTTCCGTCACTAGGACTTCGTCATGGCCGAAATAGCTGTGCATCCAGATGCCGAGATTCGCGTCTATCCAATCGAAATCGCGCGAGCGCACCTTTTCCACCGCCTCGTTCCAGACGGTGACACTTTCCTGATCGTGGGCGACGCCGTGCTGACTTTGAAGCAGGACGGCGCGGAACAGGCCGTGCTGCCGCGTCAGGGCCACCTGGTTGGCTTCGCGCGCCGACAAGGACAGGAGTACGGCGCAAAGCAGGATCGCTGCCATCGCGGTAAGGAATACCGCGGGGGCGGTGGTCCGCATCGTGACCCGTTCCCGGGCCTCCTGATAATAGAACAAGACACGCGGACTCATCATCTACCCATCGCAGCCACAGCTTAACGACCGGTTGAAGCAATGCTCAAACGGAAGGAACAGCCGAGCGCCGGGCAAAAACAGCACCTCAATTAGCGGGCAAAGGTGCTTAATAAGATCATTACCTATTCACATTATCGCGGCTGCATGCGTTCAGTACTCCATGCCGGCAGCCTGTCGCGTGCTGCCCTTGGCCCGTGGCGTCGGCGGGCATTCCTGCGCTCGACCGGGGTAGGGCCTCTTATCGGACTGGCGATGGTGGCGCTTGTAGCGAGCGCAATCGTCATCCTTTCGTTCACGCGCTGGATCGACCGGGAGGCAGCCGTTGAGAAGCGGCTGATGGTCGAGAGCGCCCTGAAACGCGAACTCAGCGCGATTTCCCACGACGCACATGATTATGGCCGCTGGGACGACGCCGTGGTGCATCTCTACGGCCGGCTCGACGCACGCTGGGCGGTCTCCAATCTGTCCGGTGTCTATGATGTCTACGTTGTCGACCGGGCGGGGCATATCCTCTACGTCCCCGGCCATAGCCTTCGCGTTGAGGGGCGGTTGCCGGGTGCGGTAGTCAAGCGGCTGATCGCTCCCCTTCCCGCTCGCAGCGGCGACAAGGCGAGCAAGGCCTCCTATGCCTTCGCCGGCACGATGAATGGGCGGCCAGTATTGTTCGGGGCGGGGCCGATAATCCCCTTCAGCGCAACGCAGGCTTCCCCGAGCGGCGAGTTGCGCTACGTCGTTCTGGTCCAGCCGATCGATAGCCCAATGATCAAGAATTGGGGCGAGAGCTTCGCGCTGAGCTCGATCGCCTGGAGCCGCAATGACACCGGCGTCGGGCCGGATACCAGTTTCGCGGTTCGCAGCCCCGATGGGTCAATCGTCGGCTATCTGAGCTGGGAGATGGTCCACCCCAGCCGGGCAGTGATGCGCGCCCTCGCGCCAGTGATTTTCGTCGCCATATTGATCTTCGGATCGCTTTCGGTCTGGCTAAGTTGGCTCATTTACCAGTCGAGCTGCGCGCTAGCCCATGAGAAAGCGCAGGCCCAGCGTCAGGCCGAGGAGCGCGAACAGGCGCGCTGCGAGGCCGAAGAAGCGCGCCTCGCCGCCACGCGCGCGCTGGAGCAGGCCGAAGCTGCCCGCGCGAGCATCGCCACGATGGCGGAGCACGAGGCGGAGGAGCAAGCCCGGCATCGCCAACAGCTGCGCGAGGCCTCGCGCAATGTCGCCACGCATCTGCGCCAATCAGTCTCGACGCTCATCAGCGAGTTGCTCGCCAGCGCGGACCAGCTCGAAGGCAGCGCGAACTCGACCATGGCGATCGTCACCAACCAGGCGCTCGAAGTCAGGCAGGCGCAGGAACGCGCCGCCTCCTCGGCAAAAATGGTGCGGTCGATCGCCAACAGCATCGAAGAACTCAACGGCGCGATGCGCAGCATCCGCACCCAATCGAGCGAAACCGAACAAAGGATGCGGGGCGTGGATGCGGAATCGCGAGCCGCGCGGCAGGCCAACACCACGCTTGTCAATCAGATCGGCTCCATCCGCGATACGGCCGAGGTGATCAGCGGCATCGCCGAGCAGACCAACCTGCTGGCGCTGAACGCCGCCATTGAAGCCGCGCGCGCAGGCAGCATGGGCCGCGGCTTTGCGATCGTCGCGCAAGAAGTGAAGGCGCTTGCGATCGCGACCGGCCAGCGGACCGTCGACATTCACGGTCGTGTGGCCGCGGTGCAGGACGCGACCAGTTCCACCGTCGCGCTGGTCGACAATGTGCACGGCCTGCTGAATGAACTGAGCGCGGTCATCGCAGCCACCGCGCAAGCGGTCGATTTGCAGCAGGAAAGCACGGCGGCGATCCGTGCGGCGAGCCAGGAGGTGGGCGCGAATGCCGACGCGGCCCATGCCGCGGTCAGCACGATCGCGGGCGCATTAAGCTCCGTCTCCGAAAGCGCGACCACCACGGGCCGGATCGGGGTGCATGTTCGGGATCAGGCACGCCATCTTCAGTCCGAAATCGATCGTCTCGTTGCGCAACTGTGCGCCGCCTGACCCTGCCCGCCAACCTCGCGAAATCGATCACGCCCATGCAGCGGACGCTATCCACCCTCTTGCTCGCCAGCACCGCGGCGGTCCTGATGCCGGCGACGGCCGCCCAGGCTACAACGGCCGATGCCCTCCTGCCCCCTCAGACGGCGGATGGCGACATCATCGTCACCGCGGAACGTCGATCCGAAGCGATCACGCGTACGCCCATCGCAATTTCGGCTTTCAGCGGCGACTTCATCACGGAGCGCAAGGTGGACGATCTCAAGGATCTGATCACCTATACCCCGGGCTTCGCGGGCAATTCGGACGATAGCTGGATCGACGTTCTGGTCGTGCGCGGCATCGTCTCCAACGATTATGGCGTCGGCGGCGACCCGTCGGTCGGCATCTTCAAGGACGGCGTCTGGCAGGGCCGCACGGGCAGCGCCGTCACGTCGATGTTCGACATAGCGCAGGCCGAGGCCTTGCGCGGGCCGCAGGGATTTCTGTTCGGCCGCAACGCGATTTCGGGCGCGATCAGCGTCATCACCAACAAGCCCGTGATCGGCAAGTTCAGCGGCCATGTCTATCTGGGTTATGGCGAGGTCGACCGGAAAGAAGGTGAGGTCGCGATCAACCTGCCCGCGGGCGACCATTGGGCATTCCGCCTGGCGGGCTACCATGTCGACAACCAGGGCTGGGTCGACAATGTCTTCACGGCCAGCCGGAACGACCGGATCATGGGCCAGAACAAATGGGCCGGCCGCGCCTCCGCGCTTTACGAAAACGGCCCGCTGCGGATCGTCGCCACCGCGGAAGCCGAACGGCGCTACCTCGACGGCACGCCTTATCGTGCCTCGAACGACGATCGCGAAGTGCTGGATGCGATCGATTCGGCACTCGGCATCAACCTTGTAATTGGTGGCGGCCCGCGCGACGTGGACACCGATCTGACCAACCCTCGCGAGGACGGGAAGATCTGGGGCGCGAACCTGCAGGCCGATCTCGATCTGGGCTTCGCGACGCTCACGTCGATCAGCGCCTATCGCCATCATCGCTTCTTTTATTCGGAAGATTATGACGGCACGCCGCTGCTGCTGGGCGATTATCTTCAGCACCAGCACGGCGATTTTATGAGCCAGGAGCTGCGGCTGGTGTCGCCCAGCGGCGGACGGCTGACCTGGTCGGCGGGCCTGTCCGCCTATCGCGAGAAGATCGAGGCCCGCTACGACAATCGGGCGGATGAGACCTTCGTCTGCCTCGCCGGTTACGGCTACCCCTCGTGCGACGCTCTGACGCAGGACCTATACGGCATTTCCTATGTGCCCGCGGCGGGGCAGGTGCTGGACGACCGCAACATCGCGCGGTCCACCAATATCGGCCTGTCCGCTTATGCCGATGCCAATTACGAGCTGCTAGCCGGCCTGCAGGCGGGCGTCGGCCTGCGCTACACCTGGGATCGCAAGCGCTTCGGCATAAATGTGCTGCCGAGCGACAGCACGCTGGGCAATATCTGGACCTTCTCTTATTATACCGACGGGTTCCTGAGCCGCACCAAGAGCTGGCAGGGCGCCACGCCGCGCCTGTACGTCCGGTATCAGGCAACGCCCGACATGAGCGTCTATGCGAGCCTGACGCGCGGCTACAAAGCCGGCGGCTTCGGCTCCTTCACGGTCGAGGCGCCGAGCCCGCTCGACACGTACGGTCTCGTGCCGCCGGGCGCCCGCCCGGACGATTTCGCGCCGGAGACGATCTGGAGCAAGGAAGTGGGCATCAAGGGGAATGTGCTGCGGCACCGGCTGCAGTTCGACCTGACCGGCTTCCATTACGTCTATCGCAACCTGCAGACGGTCTATTTCGATCCGGACACGCGCACGCAGCAGGAGATCAATGTCGGCCGCGTGCACGGTTACGGCATAGAAGCCTCCGCCACGTTCAAGCCGGTGCGCTTCTTCGATATCACGGGCAATGCCGCTTACACGCACACGACCAAGTCGGGCGACCGCGACTGCACCGCCAAGGATTGCGGCGGGCTGCCCAACCCGATCTGGTCGTCGAGCGGCGTGGCGACGGTGCGCTACCCGTTAGGCAAGGCCGAAGCCTTTCTCTCGGGCGAATGGACCTATCTGGGCCGGACGCGGCCGAGCTTCGACTGGCGCGGCATCGCGCGACGCAAAGGCTATCACGCGGCCAATCTGCGGATGGGCTACAAATCGGGCCGCAACTGGGAGGTCGAGGCCTATGTCCAGAACCTGTTCGACAGCACTTATTATTATGGTGCGGAAAATGGCGGCGAGCTGACGCCATCGACCGTCTGGGGCGTGGCCCAGCCGCGCAATTTCGGCGTGAATTTGCGCTGGCATTTCGGCGAATAAGACTGCCGCAATCCGGCGCAAGCTGCAGTATCCTTTAACAATATCGTCAGTCTGGGTTCACCCGATAGGGCGTAAGAACTGGCAAGGTTTCGAGAGGATTCCGCATGACCGCCAGGACCATCACATTTGCCGTCGGCCTGATCGCTGCGGCATCCCCGCTACTGACGTCCGCGGCAGCGGCACAGGCGGGATCGACGCAGAGCGAATATGACCGCGGCTATCAGGCCGGACGCGCCGATGCGGCGCGGGCGAACCAGGGCGGCGATCAGGCGCCTCCGCCGGGCGATTATCAGGATCAGGACGACCCCGACGACCGCGGGCAAGCCCCGCCCGACCAAGCCTATCAGGGCCAAAGTTATCCGGACCAGGGCTACCAGGCCCAGGGTCAGGCCTATTCAGGGCAGAGCCAGGGCTATCAGGGCCAAGGCGATTACGAGGATGCCGATGGCGCCCCGCCTCCCCCGCCGGCCGGCTATGACGGCAACCAACCACCGCCCCCGCCCCTCGGCTATACCGCCGACCCGATCTATGCCCCGAATACCGCCGCAGACCAGCGTTACGAGGCCTATGCCGAGGATTGGGCGGCGCGAAATTGCGTGCGGTCCAGCGGCAACACCGCCACGGGCGCGGTGATTGGCGGTCTGTTCGGCGCGTTGCTCGGCTCGAGCGTCGCCGGCTATCACAATCGCGGTACGGGCGCGCTGGTGGGCGGGCTCGCCGGCGCGGCCGGGGGCGCAGCGGTCGGCAGCGCGCAGGACAATGCGACCAGCCCAGGCTGCCCGCCCGGCTATGTCATGCGGCGCGGGGCACCGGCTTTCTATTATGACGGTTATGGCGCGGGTTACGTCTATTCGGCGCCGGGTTGGTATCGTCCATGGATCTTCGTCGGGGGACGCTGGACCTATCGGCCATACCCGTATCACACCTGGTATTATCGGCATTACGGCTGGGGCCGGCCCGGCTGGCGGGGTGGCTACAGGGGCGGCTATCGCGGCGGCTGGCGTCACCGCTGGTAAGCGCGACGGGCGTGGGGGCGCCGCCGTTGCCCCCGCATTTCCGTCAGGGCCCTTGGTAACCGAACAGGGTTAAGATCCTGTAAGGAAATTCCCGCTATTGGGGGCGCGGTTTACAGGGGAATGTGCTGTGTATCGTGTTGTTGCGTTGACGTTGGCCGCCGCTTCGGCCGCATTGTTTGCGGGTGCTGCCTTTGCTGGAAAGCCCGCGGTTAATCACCCCGTGCCGTCGCTTGCCGAATGCGCGGCGAGCGACATCGTCGGGGCGCAGGTGCTCAACTGCACCGGCTTCCTCGACAAAAATCTGCTGAACGAAGCGAACGCGACGCAGGACAAGACGATCCTCGCCGCGCTCGGCTACAGCGGCTGGGACGGTCAATTCGCCAATAGCGCGATCAAGATCGACAATCTCAACGGTTCGAAGACGCTCGACTTCGGCGTCAAGCTGACCGGCATTTCCTACATTGCCGTGCATTATGGTGCTGGCAGAGGCAGCCCGGGCAATGGCACCGCTTTCTACGTTCTGGATGCGGCGCAGGGCGTCAGCCAGCTTCATCTCGCCTACGATGCTAGCTCGAGCGCCATATTGTTCTCGACGCAGGCTCCGGACGTAACCGGCGTACCCGAACCCGCCAGCTGGGTCACCATGATCGCGGGCTTCGGCCTGATCGGCGCGCAGATGCGCCGCCGCCGCCGGAGCGCCGCCGCGGCCTGATCGCGCTATCCTTTGAACGATAAACGAGGCGGTTTGGGGCAG
>Ga0207647_10001936_pt1 | contig 15821 bp, 23 predicted proteins | sample KBSCornC2_FD_184295 | JGI IMG/M metagenome (GOLD analysis project Ga0207647, IMG submission 184295) | Corn rhizosphere microbial communities from Kellogg Biological Station, Michigan, USA - C2 (SPAdes) (version 2) | ecosystem: Host-associated > Plants > Roots > Rhizosphere ...
ACCGATTTCTGGCGCTGGTGGGTCGTCCACCTGTGGGTCGAGCAGTCGTTCGAGTTCTTCGCGGTGGCGATGAGCGCCTATCTACTGATGTCGCTCGGCCTGGTGTCGCGAAAGCTCGCCGAGCGCTCGGTCTATCTCGAGCTGATCCTCATTTTCCTGGGCGGCGTCCTTGGCACAGGCCATCACCTCTATTGGGCCGGCGGTCCGGGCATGTGGGTTCCGCTTGGTTCGATGTTCTCCTTCATCGAAGTGCTTCCGCTCGTGCTTCTGATCCTCGAGGCGATCACCCAGCACCGGCTGATCAAGGGCGCCGGCACCGGGTTCGATTACGGCCTCGCCTATCTCTACATCATCGGTTCCGCCTTCTGGAACTTCGTCGGCGCCGGCGTGTTCGGCGGCGGGACCCTGAACGCGCCGCTCGTCAATTATTACGAACATGGCACCTTCCTGACGCTCAACCACGCGCACACCTCCTTGTTCGGCGCATTCGGGCTGCTCGCACTCGGACTGATCTATTTCTGCCTGCGCTATCGCGCCGGGCCGAACGCCGCGTTCAACGAGAGGCCGGGACGGATTGCCTTCTGGTGCTACAATGCCGGCCTCCTGATGTGGATCTTCCTCCACTTCTTCCCGATCGGCTGGCCGCAGCTGAATGCCGTCTATGAACATGGCTTCGCCTGGGCGCGAAGCCAGGCCTTCTACGATCAAACCCGCTTCTGGCAGTGGATGCGCATGCCCGGCGACATCGTCTTCTCGATCGGTACGCTGATCATGGCCTGGGATTTCCTGGCGAAGCTGCGCACGCCGCGCGGACTCGGGGAAAGACCGGCCGGAGCGCCGCTCGCCGCGTCCGCAGACTGAGCCTTCGCTTGAGCAGCATAAGCGGGTTTTAGAAGGAGGGCTGACGGCCGCGCGCAAGCGCGGCCATCCTCGGGGTCCGTAATTCTCCTTATGGGAAGCAGGGGTGCGACTGCACTATTGCGATTCATTATAAGGAGGAAGGCGATGAGGCGGAAACGGAGCGCAGGCGGGTGCGACGCCCTGGACGCGGCAGCGCTGTGGCCGTCCACCGCACAGCTCGCGGGCCTTCCATTGCCGGAACTCGTCCCCAAGCCGAGCGAACTCGAGCGATGAACTGGCCGTTTGCTGCGCGCGATCGGGTCGCGAGAAGGGAGCCGCGCTGATGGCACTTCATCACCTGCAAGCAGGAGAAAAGGTCCGCCTAGCCTCGCCTCGGTCCGCCGCCGGCGCGAAGCGATCGGCACTCGTGAAGACCGACGCCTTCGAGGCGGTGCAGCTCCTGCTTCGAGCGGGCGAAGACATCGCTCCGCACGCGGTGCCCGGCTACGCCACCATCCATTGTCTGAAAGGCCGGATCATCCTCGATACCGACGAGCGTATCGAGCTCGCGGCTGGAGACTGGCTCTATCTCGGCCGCGGCGAGCGTCATTCCGTCACGGCGCTGGAAGACAGTTCCCTTCTGGTGACGATCCTGTTCGAGTGACGCTGGGAGCTACAGCCAGGCCAGCAGCAGGGAACCGCGACGAAAGATGCTGATCAAGGTCGAAGCTACGCCCAATCCGGCGGCCAGGCGTTTTCTGCTTCCCTCGCCGCTGCCGCTCGACTCGCCGATCGCGTTCGACCGTTCGAGCGAGCGTCGGCCGCGCATCGCCGAGCGGCTTCTGAAGATCCAGGGGGTGAGCGAACTCCTGTTCGCGCGCGAGTTCATTTCGGTCAGCCGGGATTCGACTGCCGAGCCCTGGCCCGATCTCCAGTTCGCAATCGTTGGGGAGATCAGCGAAGCGCTCGCGCAAGGCGAACATGCCGAACTCGACTGCTGGACCGAGGAGCAGCTCGCCTCGAACGATCCGGTCGAACAGCAGATCGCCGAACTGCTTCGGACGCGCATCGCGCCTAGGGTTGCGCGCGACGGCGGCAGGATCACCCTTCTGAGCTACAGCGATGGCGTCGCGACGGTGGAAATGCGCGGTGCATGCGGCGGCTGCCCGTCGGCGCTGATGACCTTGAAGCGAGGAGTCGAGACCATTCTCAAACATTACATCCCGGAGCTTCAGCGGGTCGAAGCCTCGCTCGAGGCTGACTCGAAGAAGCCGTTCTGGAAATCGATGCTCGAAGCCCGCGGCACGCGGTTCCGCAATGGCTGAGGGCTTGGGGGACGGCCGCCGGGGCACCAGCGCCGGGACCGAGGAACGGCGTCCCCGCCCGAACGTTCATCAATCGGCAGTCCCCGCGGCGCGGCCGCGGCGCGTTTTGGGGGATCCGAACGATGAACGGTGACTGGCGCGCAGCCGGAACGGGCAAGGCCCGGTTCCGCTCCTGGCGGGTTCGGCCGGAGGGCCTGTTTGCAAAGCCGCGGGCTGGCGAAGACTCCGTCGGCTGGCCGCGGGCCGCGCACGAACCGGCAAGGCGCGCAACCGCCATGGAGCGCAGGATCGAATGCAGTGACCCATGAATATGGAGATCCGTTCAGTGAGGAAGCCGTCGCGGCGGCCGCGGCCAGGACGCTTGCACTCAGGAGCGAGCGGCCGGGACAACCGCTTGGCAGCTATATCGAGCGGGCGGTGCATGAATGCGTCTGCGCCTGCGCGGTCGAGATCGAGGACGGAATCGAGCGGGGCCGGTCGGGAATTCACGAAAGCCTCGTCGCGGAAGTGACGGCCGAGGTGACGCGGCGGATTGCCGCGAGTGCAAAGGCGCTCGGCGATGCCGCCGTGGACGAGGCCTCCGATCAATCCTTTCCGGCGAGCGACCCGCCTGGGTGGATTTGGCGCGCGCATGAGTACGATCCGAGGAGGACATGATGGGTGCTGACGATGCGGGTTCGACGGCGGTTCGGCCTTGTAGCGGCGATGCGGCCACGCATCGAGGGAGGCCAGCCCTGGCGAGGACCGGCGAGGCGCCGATGCCGGCGATCGGTGAGCCTGAATTGGGGGCCCTCCATATCCGCCTGATCGCTCAGGAGAATCTGCTCATCGCACTGCTGGCGCACGCGTCGGAACGGCAACTCGCGCTCGCCCGGTCGATCGCCGGCTATATTGCGCCCCGGGACGGCTTCACACCGCATCCGCTGACGGTGCACGCCGCAGCCCACATCACCGATCTGCTCGAACGCGCCTCGAGATTTTCCGACGGCGGCCTCGCGGATCCTCCTCTGGTGGACGATGATGGAGCAAGCCGATGAAGCCCCGACTTAACTATGCGTCGGCGTCGGCCGGCGGTTATGCAGCGATGCGCCAGCTGAATGATTATGTGGAAAGCTGCGGCCTCGAGCGTTCGCTGCTGGAACTCATCAAGACCCGCGCATCACAGATCAACGGCTGCGCTTATTGTCTCGACATGCACACGAAGGACGCGCGGGCCGAAGGCGAAACGGAGCAGCGGCTCCATACGTTGTCCGCCTGGCGCGAGACACCATTCTTCAGCGAGCGCGAGCGGGCGGCCCTGGCCTGGACCGAGGCGGTCACGTCGATTGCCGACGGCCCGATCGGCGATGAGCTTTACGACCATGTTTCGATACACTTCTCAAGCAAGGAACTGGTCGACCTGACCCTCGCAATTATCGCGATCAACGGGTGGAACCGGCTGGCGATCCCGTTCCGGACGCAGCCCGGCACCTATCGTCGCGAACGCGCGAAGGCGGAAAGCCGGAGCGCCTGAACCGAGCGGCTACAGCTCACGTTCGGCAATCAGTTTCTTCTCCTCGGCGATCGCCTTGGCGGGCGACAAGCCCTTGGGACACACTTCTGTGCAGTTGAAGATGGTATGGCAGCGATAGAGCCGGAACGGGTCCTCGAGAAAGTCCAAGCGTTCGCCGGTTGCCTCGTCGCGGCTGTCGATGATCCAGCGATAGGCCTGGAGGAGCACCGCCGGGCCGAGATATTTGTCGCCATTCCACCAATAGCTGGGGCATCCGGTCGTGCAGCAGAAGCACAGGATGCACTCGTAAAGGCCGTCAAGCTTCGCCCGATCCTTTGGTGATTGCAGCCGCTCCTTGCCCGAGGGGGCGGCGGTCACCGTCTTCAGCCACGGCTCGATCGACGCATATTGCGCGTAAGCGTGGGTGAGATCGGGGACGAGATCCTTCACCACCTCCATGTGCGGTAGCGGCGTGATCTGCACTTCGCCCTTCATCTGCTCGATTGGGGTGGTGCAGGCGAGCCGGTTCTTGCCGGCGATGTTCATTGCGCACGAGCCGCAAATGCCTTCGCGGCAGGAGCGGCGGAAGGTCAGGGTCGGATCCATCTCGTTCTTGATCCTGATCAGCGCGTCGAGGACCATCGGCCCGCATTTGTCGAGATCGATCGTGTAAGTGTCCCAGCGGGGATTGGCACCGGTTTCGGGATCATAGCGGTAGATCCTGAACGCCTTCAGCTGCTCGCCTTCCTCAGGCTTATATTTGCGGCCCCTGGTGATCCTGCTGTTCCCGGGAAGCGTGAACTCGGCCATCCCTGTTGCTCCGTGTTGCGCCTCGAGCTGCTCGATGCCGATCGATCAGACGGGAGCAACCGGGGGCAGCTGATGTGCGCGCACCGCTATCGTAGGCACATCGGGGGTCCTTGCTCAACCTGCTGGCGCCCTGCGGGTTCCCGGTCCGGAGGTGCGGCTCGAATTTCGATGCCCGCGAATTCGGGCCTCTGCCGCTGGCGTCCGATCGGCCATTCTCCTGCAACCGCCGCCAGTTCGGTTCGCGGGTTATCGACGAGGCAAGGATGGACGACGAAATCGGGCGAGCCGCCCGGGCCAAGAAGGGAAGCCCCTTTCTCAACACCGAGCAGGCGGCATTTTATCTCGGTTTGAGCGCCCGCAAGCTCCAGCAGATGCGCGGAACCGGCGCCGGTCCAAGCTTCCGCCGCCACAGCCGCTATGTCCGTTATCATATCGACGATCTCGACAGTTGGTCGAAGGGGATCGGTCCCGAGGCGGCGCACAATGCTTGAGACGCCCGGCTGCGCGAGCACCGGCGCTGGCGATGCTCTTCGCCGAATCCTCGCGGGCCGAAGGCTCAAGCGCCGCCGTCGGGCGCTTCTTGCCCTGGTTGTCGCGTCAGCCGTGCCGGCGACGGTGACCGTCGCCTGGCGGGCGCCCACTCTGCTGGTCTGGAACGCGAGCGCCAGCAGCCCGGTGGGACTTTATGAAGTCACTCAATCCGCCAATCCGCGGCGCGGCGACCGGATTGTCGCCTGGGCCCCTCCGGCCGCGCGGCGGCTTGCCGCCGAGCGCGGCTATCTCCCCACGCGGGTTCCCCTGGTGAAATCCGTCGCAGCGGCCGCCGGTGACCGAGTCTGCGCGGTTGGCGGCCAAATCCTTATCGACGGCCGCCTCGCCGCGCTTCGGCTGGCTCGGGATCCCAGGCGGCGGCCGATGCCCTGGTGGTCGGGGTGCCGCCTGCTCCGGCCGGGCGAGTTGTTCCTGCTTTCGCCAGCAAGCCCGCTTGCATTCGACGGGCGCTATTTCGGAATCACCGCCCAAAACGAAATCATCGGGAAGGCGAGTCCGCTGTGGCTTCGCTGAAATTGCTGCTTGCGGTCGCGGTGCTGCTCTCGCCCGCCGAGACAGCGGCCGACCCGCTCGACCGGTGGGCAGCCGAGATCGGTGCGGCTTCGTCGCGCTTCGGAATCCCGCCTGAATGGATCCGGCGCGCGATGCGCGCCGAAAGCGGCGGGCGAACGCTTCTCGCCGGGAGGCCGATCGTGAGCGCCGCCGGCGCGATGGGGCTGATGCAACTGATGCCCAGCACCTGGAGCGACATGCGCCGGGCGCTGGGGCTCGGGCCGGACCCCTACGATCCCCACGACAATATCACCGCGGGGGCCGCTTATTTGCGATTGCTGTACGGGCGCTTCGGTTATCCCGGACTGTTCGCGGCCTACAATGCCGGTCCCGGCCGCTATGCCGCCTATCTTTCGGGGCGCCGGTCGCTCCCGGCCGAGACCCGCGCCTATTTGGCGGCTGTTGCGTCGAAGCCGGCGCGATCCGGGCCCGCCATCGAGGTGCGCCCGGCGATCTTCGCGATCGAGGCGGGTCGCGGCTTCGTATCGGCTGCTCCCGTCTCTTTGCACCCCGCAGCTCTGCGGCCCGACTCCGCCGGCCTGTTCGTGACTCTCGGCGGTGCTGAGCAACGATAGCTCGAAGGAGAAAGCGCGGCCGGCCGAGAAGGAGGGAAGGCGAGATCCGGAATCGCCACGAAGGAGCGCAGGGCGGGTCGATCAGCAGAAGCGCGCGTGGCCGGGCGGGCCCGGCGACCGGGTGCCGCTGGCCGCTGGCCGCCCCGGGATCGCAGCGCCTGTCTCCGGCTCCAGGTCAAGAGGAGAGAGAGCCGGGGTCGGGCGAGCGACGGGTGCGGACAGGCTGCGCCGGCTCTCATCCGGAGACGGAACGATGATCAAGACCATCCCACTCAACAAGCTGATCGCTTCGCCGCGAAATGTCCGGCGGACCGGCGATGCCCGGGCGGACTGCGAGCTAAAGGCCGACATTGAAGCGCGCGGCCTCCTCCAGAATCTTGTCGTTACCGGCGTTCGCAAACCCAAAGGATGCTTCGCCGTTGAGGCCGGCGAACGGCGCCGGCGGGCCCTTCTGGCGCTCGCCGACGAGGGCAAGCTTCCCCGGCACCATGAAGTCAGCTGCCTCGTTGTCGACATGGATTCCGGGCAGGAGGCGAGCCTCGCCGAGAATGTCCAGCGGCTGGCGATGAACCCGGCTGACGAATGCCGCGCTTTCCAGCAGCTGATCGAGCGGGGCTCGGATGTCGAGGGGATCGCCCGCCGGTTCGGCCTCACCGTCCGCTTCGTCGAGGGCCGGCTGCGCCTTGCGGGTCTCGCGCCTGTCGTGTTCGAGGCACTGGGTGCCGGCGAGATCAGTCTCGACGTCGCCAAGGCCTATGCGGCGAAGGCCGATACCGAGCGCCAGGCCTATGTGTTTGAGCAGGTCCGGAACGCTTACATGGCGAGCCACCCCGACAGCATCCGCCGAATGATGACCCAGGCGACGATCAGCGCGAGCGACAGCCGCGCCCGCTTTGTCGGCGAAGAAGCCTATGTCGCCGCGGGCGGACGGATCGAGCGCGACCTGTTTGCGGAAGCTGACGAAGCCCGCTGGATCGACGTTGCCCTGCTTGAGCGGCTCGCCGCCGGGAAGATGGAACAGCTGGCGGCCGAGACCGCCGCCGAGCAGGGCCTCGCCTTCGTCCGGCCGACGCTCGACAGCTGGGTCGGCTATCCCGCGACCGAGGGTTTGCGGCGCGTTGCGGTCGAGAAGCCGCCGCTCACCGACGAAGAATCGGCGCGGATCGAAGCGCTCGAGGAGCAGATCGGCGAACTGGTGAGCCTGCTCGAGGACGAGGCGACCCCGGACTCGGAGCGGGCGGATGTCGAGGAGAGGATCCGTGTCCTCGACGCCGAGATCGATTCCATCACCGACAAGCCGGCGCTGGTCGACGAGGCTCTCAAGGGCCGGGCCGGGACCTTCCTTCTGCTCGATCGGGACGGCCGGCCGAAGCTCGACACCTCTCTCTATCTCGAGATCGCCGCAGACGAGGAGGGCGGCGGCAGCCCCACTCCCTATCATTCGGCAGCTCCGGAGCCGGCGGCGGACCCGCGATCCGCCGGGCTTGCGCGAACACTTGTCGACGAGCTGGCAATCCAGCGCCGCGACCTGCTCGCGGTTCATGTCGAGGCCGCTCCGGCCTTCGCGCTCGATCTCGCCATCTTCCTGATGGCCGACGGCGAAACGGGCTATTGCGCGGGGAGGAAGGGCTCGACCTTAAGCGCTTCGCGGCCGGGCGATCCGGCGTTCGGCTTCAAGACCCCGGAGGCGAAGGCGACCATCGCGGCGGCCGAAGCGGCGGACGCGCTCGAGCGCGGCTGGACCGAAGCCGCGACCCGCGAGGAACGGTTCGATGCATTTCGCGCGCTTCCGGAGACTGCCCGCATGGCCTGGCTCGGTCACGCCGTGGCCCGAACGCTGGAAGCCAGCGCCGGAATTCCGGGCGACCGCGCCTGCTCGTTCCACGATCATCTTGGGAACCTGCTCGGGATCGACGTCGCCGCCTGGTGGCGGCCGACCGGCGCCAATTATTTTGACCGGGCGCCCAAGAGCATGGCGCTCGCGGCGCTCACCGAAGTCGGCGGGCCCGTCCTGGCGGGGCATTATGCAAAATCGAAGAAGGCCGAACTCGCCCAGGCGTGCGAGCGCATCTTCTCCGGCGACTTCCTCGCCGAGGTCGAGGTGAAGCAGGCCGCGCTCGCCTGGGTGCCCGAAGCCATGCGCTTCCTAGAGCCGGCGCCGCAGGGATCCGCGGGCGAGCTGCCCCATGCTTCGGGGCCGGAGGACTCGACGCCCGGCGACCGGCAAGCGCCGGAGGAGATTGAAAAGGCCGCCTGACGTCTCCCGGCGCTTCCTTCCGGACGGTCCATCCAACGGGCGGGCCGTCCGGTCTCCTCGCCACCGGCTGGGGACGGCGAACCGGACCTAGTGAAAAGCGCGCGCAGGGATCGTCCAACGGGGAAATGCAGGCGATCCCCACTATCCGCCGCGGTTGCAGCCGGCCTCAGCGCCGGAACGGACCGCCGCCCGGATTCCCCGCCGTCTCCAACCCGTGCCGAGACCGAAAGGCAGGACCCATGCCGGCCAATACCGAACAAACCTCTCTGGACCAGGGCGATCAACTTCCCGGCGGGCTCAGCCGGCGGGAAAAGGTCACGGAGCGAAGCGCCCGCCGGAACATCCCCGCCATCCTCGTTCCCATTGCGGTGGCGCCGGGCTGCCTCGGCTGGGGCGTTCCCAATCGCGGCGGCAGGCCCGTCGAGCATCCGTGATGCGCCGCCGGAGACAAGCGCCCCCGATGGTTCCGGATGCCGGACTCGCCGAACGTGCAGCGGCGGCCCTCTCGCCGCTGGAACGCAAGGTCCTGGTCCTCAGTGCCCGTCATCGTCTTCGCGCCGCCGAAATTGCAGCAAGGCTTGGGACGAGCGAGCGCCAGGTCGAACGTCTCCTAGCACGCGCCTTGCGCAACTTCGATCGCGGGCTGCACAGGCCTCGGCGCCGGCGGTGGCGAGACATCTTCCTGTTGCTGCCCGGATGGTGGCTCCGCCGGTTGTGATAACGTTCGAAGGGATCGCCGATCGGCCGTTTCCGGAACCGCCGGTTTACGGGCCGGGATGCTCTGCGCCCTGTTCTGCTCGCGCCGCCGCTGCCGCCGGAGAGGCCCTGGCCCGCCCGCCGCATTCCCGCAACCCGCCGGCGCTCGGCCCGTGTTGCCCCGCTTCGCGGGCCTGCCCGCGCCAGCCTCGGCCGGGGGATTCCCTCGGCTCCGCCTCGGTGCGGGGGAGGCGGCTCGGCGGGCCGCCGGGCTCCCTGGCGCCGCACGGTGCGGCGCTCCAACCGGAGACCGATCATGCACACGACCCTTGCCGCCCAACTCGCCCAGCTCGAGCTCGGCCATCTTTCCATCGACCGGAACAGCGGACCGGTTTCAACCGCGCTTCCCGAAAGCGAAGCCGTCGAGCAGACCCTCGCCGGCGTCTGGTCGGATCTCATGGCCCTGTTTCCCGAGACCGCGATCGAGGAGGATTGCGAGGAGATCGCCTGGGGGCTCGTCAACATCTTCCATCGCGCCGCTTGCAAGCGCGGCGCCGAGATCGATCGGGCGACCGACGAGATCCGCTGCCTACTCGCGTCCGCCGACGGCTCGGAGGTGCATTCGAGCGAGCTCGAGCGGCAGGTCGGCCGGGCTCGGGCGGCCGAGGCCGCGATGCTTGGGCTGGAGGCCTTCCGCGAGGCGGCGGCGCGGCTCTACATCAACGAAACCGGCCGTTCGTGGCGGCCGGCCGGCGGCTCGCGGCTCAACCATTCTGCCGCTTTGACCTCGGCCGTGGTCGACGGGCGCGACTTCCTTCGCGCCCGTGCCGAAAGCCGAAAGCGCGCCGCCATGCCCGAGGGAACGCCGGTGCTGTTCGCGGGCGGCCGCCTGTCCTTTGCGACCGCCGCAGATGCCAAGACTCTTGCCAACGCCGTCTGGGCGACGCTCGACAAGGTGCGCGAGCGGGTCGCCGACATCGTCCTCGTCCACGGTGGCGACAGCAAGGGCCTCGACCGCATCGCCGCCGCCTGGGCGGAGCGGCGCAAGGTCGCGCAGGTCGCCTTCGGGCTCGACCGGCGGCTCGGGGCCCGCGCCGGGTTCAGGCGCAACGAACAGATGCTTTCGCTGGCCCCGCGCTGCCTCGTCGCATTTGCCGGCAACGGCGTGCTGGAACGCCTGGTTATCGCCGCCAAGGAAAAGGGCATTCCTGTCGTCGACCGCCGTGGGCCGCTTGGCCTCAATCCCAAGCTGTGCGCGCGCCGCGGCGGCGCCTGAGTGCCGCCAAGACGATTTCCCGACTGGAGCGGCGGCCAGGCCGCCGCTCCATCGAGTCCCGCTGAAGGTCAGCTTACCGGCACGCTGATCGTCAATCGGACATCCGACGAATCGGCACATCCGGCAAGTTACAAATGCAGACCGTTGCGCTGGTGAACCCCGCGAGGAAGCCCCGGGGATAGTTCCCTATTTTGGGGGGGAATAGCGCGGCGGCCATTGCCGCCGAATGCCTGTTTGTGGTTCAGCTGTCCTTCCATGACTCGGCTCCGTACTCACCGCGAAAGCCATGTCTTCTCGCGAATCGGCTGGTTGCGCGCGGCCGTGCTCGGCGCGAACGATGGGATCGTTTCGACCAGCAGCCTCATCGTTGGAGTCGCCGCGTCCGAGGCCAGCCGAACCAGCGTTCTCATTGCCGGAGCGGCCGCACTGGTTGCCGGCGCGATGTCGATGGCCGCCGGCGAATATGTCTCGGTCAGCTCGCAGTCGGACACCGAGAAGGCCGACGTTGCGCGAGAACGCAGCGAGCTCCTCCTCCAGCCGGAGGCGGAGCTGCGCGAACTCGCGGAGATCTACCAGAGGAGGGGGGTCGCTCCGGAAACGGCGGAGGCCGTGGCCCGGCAGATGATGGCGCGTGACCCGCTGGCCGCGCACGCCCGCGACGAGCTCGGAATCTCCGAAGCGTCCACCGCCCGGCCGCTGCAAGCGGCCTTCACCTCCGCCCTTACCTTTACGGCCGGAGCGGCGGCCCCGCTGCTCGCCGTCGCGCTTGCTCCGTCGAGAATTCTGATTGCGGCGGTCGCGCTGGTCTCGCTCGCCTGTCTTGTGCTGCTCGGCATGCTCGGCGCGCGCGCCGGCAGGGCGCCCCTCGCACCATCTGTTGTGCGGGTGACCTTCTGGGGCGCGCTTGCGATGGCGGTCACGGCGGGCGTCGGGCATCTTTTCGGCACGGCCGTCGGATAGAGGGCGGAGGCGCCGAGGAGACCGGTCAGCCGGGCGCGCTTAGGAGTGGCATGTGGCGACCATCCTGCGGCAGGGCAGGGGCCGTGCCGAGGCAGCGCGCGGCGCCGGCATCAAGGAGACGCGCGCTCATTCTTCCGGGGGAATCCGCGCGGCAATTCGGCCAGTGCGTCCTGAGCTTGCACAAATGCGCGCCGTTCAGCAGACAGCTGCAGTTCCAAATTTGCTTGTCCTTTGCCTCCCTCGAAGCGAATCTGAGCCCTGATGAAGAACGATTTCGACCACCTGCCCGAAGCGAAGAAGGCCGAGCTAGCCTTCGTCGCCGGTCTTGTGCGCAAGGGTTTCGCCTTCGCGGTCGAGCGCCGGACGATGCCGAGGCTTCGGGGCGGAAAGCTGCTCAAGATCATCCTGTTCGGCAGCTATGCGCGCGGAGACTGGGTCGAGGATCCGGTCGGGCGCTATTTCTCCGACTATGATCTGCTGGTGGTCGTCGATCGCGAGGAACTGACCGACATCCCGGAATTCTGGGCCAGGACCGAGGAGCAACTGCTCGAGGCGCTGGCCTCGGGCAAACAGCTGAGGACACCGGTCAGCCTCATCGTTCACAGTCTCGACGATGTGAACGAGAAGCTCAGGCTCGGCCGGTATTTCTTCATCGATATCGTCCGCGATGGGATCGTCCTGTTCGAGGAGCCGGGGCATCCGTTCGCCGAGCCGAAGCCGTTGACCGCCGCCGAGGCGCTCCAGGAAACGCGGGACTATTTCGAGGAATGGTTCGAGAGTGCGAACGAATTTCTTGATGACTTTCGTAGCAACTTCGACAGGCAGCGATTGAAGAAGGCCGCATTCGAACTGCACCAAGCGACGGAACGCTATTATCACTGCCTTTTCCTGGTGCGGACGCTTTACAGTCCCAAGACCCATAATCTTAACCAGTTGCGCCAGCTCGCCGAGGCGATGGAGCCGCGCCTAAAGGAGATCTGGCCGCGCTCGACCAAGTTCGAGCGGCGCTGCTACGAGCTTCTTCGCGATGCTTATGTGAAGGCGCGTTACTCGCGCCAGTATCGCATTTCCGACGAGCAATTGGCCTGGCTCGCCGGCCGGGTCGAGACCTTGCAGTCGATGGTTCGGACGCTCTGCGATGAGCGGATCGCTGAGCTTGCCGAGGCTGCCTAGAAGTCGATCGGCTTGCGCGTTTGCCGACTTCGCGCAGCGAATTGATCCCAAAGCTGCTGCGCATGTTCCTTCACATGCTCCGCGTCGGCCTCGGTGGCGACGAACAGTCCGTCATTGATATGCGCAGCCTCGATTCCGAGTTGCCGAGCGGCACGGTCGAGACAGCCGGGCCAGTTCGGGTCCCATCGGCGGCCGGGGAGCGGGTTTTTGCGGCGGGTCGGAATGCGCACCGTCAGTTTCGCCTGCAGATCGGAGAGCTTGGCTTTCCACTCGGATTTGAAGGGTTCCGACTGAAGGCCGCCGCCCAGCAGAAAGCGCTTGCTGGCGCTCATTTTGCGTCGATGCCGTCGCGGGGTTTTGCCTCACGCCTACGCGCCTTTTTCTTCGACGGCGGCGGCGACAGGAACAGCCCGTCGAACGTCAATTTGGTCACCGCGAGCGCGACCTCCGGATCGTCCATGTCCGGCGCAATGCTCATGTCGTGACAGACCCGCGCGCTGGTCCGGCCGAGCGAGCGCGCGAGATTCCCGAGGCGTTCGCGGGCTTCCGCGACCTGCTCGTCCGTGAGGTTTTCAGGCGTGACCCAGCGGACATCGAGCTTGCGCGGCGCCATCAGTTCGCGCGGCGCCTGAAGAGCACTTTCCTGTTGGACAGCAGGAATGCGTCATAACCCGCATTGCGCCAGGCGCGGCACTGTACATGGCCGGAGGGATTGCTCTCATTGGCCCACCATTGCGGGCGCGACGCGCTCTCCGGCAGCATCTCCCCGATGATCCGCTCGACGTCCGCAAAGCCCAGTTCGATCTCGTCGCTTCCGCGGCGCGACAGATAGATTTCGAGAGGATCGTATTTGGCCATGGACGGGCGACCATAGATTGGCCGTGGGGCCTCTGTCACTTCATTCGGCAAAGCGCATTTGCCGACCGAAACGGGCCGTTATGACCTTGGCGGGGCGGCAGGCGGCTTGCTCGCCGAACAGGCGGGGTCCTGCTTTTCCAGGCGCACCTCGAAATGGCCGGCGTCTTCGTCCAGGTTGCTGATCCTCCAGCGGGTTCCGGAACGAGCGCCTTCGGCCAGCCAGGGTTGGGCGGTCCCATAGCTCACTCCAGGCTCACCGCTGACGATGACGACATCGGCTAGCCCGCCAAATTGGTCGAGCGCGCGCCGCAGATGGCGGATCCGCTTGTGGTTGCCGGGCTTGTCCTTCCAGCCGTCGGACGGGCCGGCATGAACCCTGGTGTCCATCCATAACAGCCCGTCGCGGACACCCATTTCCTTTCGCCAGAGCGAGATGCAGACGCCCCGCTCATTCTGTGCGCTCCAGTCCTGGCGCTGCGCACCGATCCTATATCCCAGTCGTTCAAATGCCTCTGTGAACTGCATCGCCAGCCTTTCGGAGATGCACCAGATCGAACAATTGTGGGTTCGCAAGGCTTCCGCGGGATAGCCGGACTCACCCCGTCTCCTCATCCAGGCCCGCCTGCTTCGGCTGCATCGCCGCGCAACCCCTAGGCCTTCGGCCCGTGTTGCCCTTCGGGCTGCCCGCGCCAGCCTCGGCCTCCGAGGTTCCCCTTGGGCCTAGGCCCTGCGGTGCGCTTGCGCCGCTTCGCCTCGCTCCTGTCGGGCTGTCGACGGGATGGTCCCGGCGACCAGATCAGGAGACTTTTCATGACCAACATCACTCTTCTCGTCGGCAATCTCGGCGGTGATCCGGAGCTTCGCTCCACCAACGGCGGCACCGATGTCGCGAGCTTCAGCCTCGGCACCAGCCGGCCCAGGCGCGACAGCGACGGCAAGACCTACAAGGACGAAAACGGCTTCACCGCGAAGGATACCGAATGGCACCGGGTGACCTGCTTCAACGGTCTCGGCCGTGTGGTCGCCCAGCACGCCACCAAGGGGATGCTGGTCTCGGTCAAGGGCCGAATCCACAACAGCAAGTGGACCGACAAGGACGGGATCGACCGCTACGGCTATGAGATCATCGCTGAAGACGTCCAATTCCTCGGCGGCCGCAAGCCGTCCGATCAGCCTTCCGATGACGCCGGCGAGAATGACGATCTCCCGCTCTGAGGCCATCTTTCGAGCCTCGGCGGCAGCCGCCGCCGGGGCTCTTCTTTTGCCTGTGAATGGCTCGATGGGTGGCCGACTCGTGCCCATTCGGCCCAGTGCGGCCGCGGCAAAGGAACTGCTCGGGGGGCGCTGGCGCTGAATCTTCGCTTCGATATACGATTGGCCGTCCCGTGAAGGCCGCGCGAAACCTAGTGCGAAAGCTCCGACTTGCGCTGCTGGTCGGCAGCTCGCAGCGCTTCGTGCCGCCGGGCCTTTTCAGCCAGGTCCAGCCACGCTTCCTCGGATCGGCGGCAGCGCTCACGGACGCGATCCAGGGTCGAAGCCTCGCCTTCGGCCCGGGCTTGCGCGGCCCGATCAAGGTAGAATTGCAAAACTGACATGGTGCTCGATGGGCCAGGCTTTATTGGTCGGAGTTGCCCGATCCGGCATCGCTCGCATCGCGCAAATTCACAGCGGCCATTTTGCCGCGACGGTCCTCTTCGAGCTCGTAGGACACGCGCTGATTCTCGCGAAGCGTGTTCATTCCGGAGCGTTCGACCGCCGAAATATGCACGAACGCGTCACCGCCTCCGCCTTCGGGCGCGATGAATCCATACCCCTTGGCCGCATTGAAGAATTTCACCGTTCCGATCGGCATGTGTCCGTTTCTCCTTCATCAATCAGAATGTCGCGCCGCCTTCTGCCAGATGCTGCAGGAATAGGGAAAGGTCGTAGAACAGGATCCCCGCAAAGCTTCAATTGCACGACAATCAGCTGCGGCGCTACGCCCTTCGTCCCGCAATTGTAAGCGCCGAGGCGTCTGGCAATCCGACGGTCGGACCCAGGTTCAAAAGGCTTCGATCGACGAGATTGGGGCAGGGAGGAAGTTCAGGCGGGTGGAATGCTGACGTAATACGGCCGGGTAAACTGGTCGATGATGCCGCCCTGGACGAGCTTCTGAGGCGCCTGTTCGACAAACCCATGGCTGTTCAGGCTGGGGTGGTTGTCCCCCATGATGGCGGTGCTCAAACGGAGTCGCAGATGCGCTCCAAGCGCCCAAGGAGGACAACCATGAAGCATTTTGCCGGACTTGATGTCGCGATGGAAGAGACCGCCGTGTGCGTGGTCGACCTCGCTGGAAGGATCGTTCACGAAAGCACCGTCGCCACCGATCCGAGCGCGAGCAGGAAGAAGGCGAGGATGCGACGCATGCCTCTCTCACACTAGAGGCTGTTCGGCGCTACAGCACGCGGCCGCCGGC
>Ga0207647_10001937_pt1 | contig 15820 bp, 16 predicted proteins | sample KBSCornC2_FD_184295 | JGI IMG/M metagenome (GOLD analysis project Ga0207647, IMG submission 184295) | Corn rhizosphere microbial communities from Kellogg Biological Station, Michigan, USA - C2 (SPAdes) (version 2) | ecosystem: Host-associated > Plants > Roots > Rhizosphere ...
GAGAGCACTGCGACATACTGCTTGCCGCCGTTCTCATAGGTCGTGACGTTGCCGATGATGCCGGAGGGAGTCTTGAACTTGTAGAGCTCCTTGCCGGACTTGGCGTCGACCGCCTTCAGGTAGCCTTCGAGCGTGCCGTAGAACACCACGCCGCCGGCGGTTGCGAGCGCACCCGACCAGACCGAGAACTGCTCCTTGTTCGACCAGACGATCTTGCCGGTCTTGCCGTCCCAGGCGATGAAGTTGCCCATGTGGCTTTCACCCTGCGGCGGATACATCGAGAGCGTCGCACCCACATAGGGCTGGCCCGCGGTGTAGCTCACCTTGAACGGCTCGTAGTCCATGCAGACGTGGTTGGTCGGAACGTAGAACAGCTGCGTGTCCGGCGAGTAGGCTGCCGGCTGCTCGTCCTTGGTGCCGAGCGCGGCCGGGCAGATGCCCTTCACGTTGTGGTCTTCGCCGGCCTTGTCGGTCGAAGCTGCGTCGAGCACCTTCGGACGGCCATAGGTCGGCGAGTTCTTGTCCATGTCGACGCCGGAGGTCCAGTTCACCTTCGGATCGTACTTTTCGGCAACCAGCAGTTCGCCGTTCTCACGGTCCATCGTGTAGGCGAGGCCGTTGCGGTCGAAATGGGTCAGCAGCTTGCGCGGCTGGCCGTTGATCTGCTGATCCGAGAGGATCATCTCGTTGACGCCGTCATAGTCCCACTCGTCATGGGGCGTCATCTGATAGACCCACTTGGCCGAGCCGGAATCCGCGTCGCGCGCGAAGATGGTCATCGACCACTTGTTGTCGCCCGGACGCTGCTTCGGATTCCAGGTCGAGGGGTTGCCCGACCCGTAATAGACGAGGTTCAGAGCCGGATCGTAGGACATCCAGCCCCAGGTGCAGCCGCCGCCGATCTTCCACTGATCGCCTTGCCAGGTCTTCAGCGAGGAGTCGGCTCCAACCGGCTTGCCGAGCGACGTCGTCTTGGCCGGGTCGACCTTGATCTGGTCGTCCGGACCTTCGGAGAAGGCGCGCCAGACCTGCTTGCCGCTCTTGAGATCGTAAGCGGTGACGTGGCACTGCACGCCGAATTCGCCGCCGGAGATGCCGACCAGGACCTTGTCCTTGACGACCAGCGCCGCCGAGGTGCCGGTCTGGCCCTTGCTCGGATCGCCGTTCGTCGCCGACCACGCCACCTGGCCGGTCTTGGCGTCGAGCGCGACGAGGTTGGTGTCGGCCTGATGCAGGATGATCTTGCCGTCGCCATAGGACAGGCCGCGGTTGACCGTGTCGCAGCACATCACCGGGATGACGTTCGGATCCTGCTTCGGCTCGTACTTCCAGACGATCTTGTTCTCGTTTGAAAGGTCAATGGCGTAGACCTTGTTCGGGAACGGGGTGTGGACGTACATCATGTTGCCGATGATCAGCGGTCCGCCTTCATGGCCGCGCAGCACGCCGGTCGAGAAGGTCCAGGCGACCTGGAGCTTGCCCACGTTTTGTGCGTTGATCTGGTTCAGCTTGGAATACCGGGTATTGGCGTAGTCGCCCGCCGGCATCACCCAGTCTTTCGGGTTCTGCGACATCTTGATCAGCTCGTCATTGGCTGAAGCGCTGCCGACGGCGAGAGCCGCCGCGGAGCCAAGATAGGTCGCCAGTAGCACCTTGCGCATAGTCATTTCCTCCGTTGGTATCGTTTATTGTTTCCGAAGCGTTGCTCAATCACCGGGCTTCTCGTCCGGCGTCTGCTCGTGCAGGGCGGTCACGATTGGGACCAGAAACGATGGTGTGGTGTTTCCTCCTCCTGATGAGAGCCACGGGTCCACGTGCAGGAGCGGCCCGTTCTTGTTGTTCCTGCCGCAATCCCTAACGACTTCGTCAACGGGAAACTTGCCCAAGAGAGAAGCCGGTTTGCTTGACAGCGCACGGACGCGAAGATTTTGATTTTGCAGTAGCGAATTCAGCGGCTTCCGCACCGCGTCGGGACCACGTTCAGCGCTCAGGTTCCCCTTGACGGCGCTGCAACTAAGGCGGAGGATTAACTTTCAAGGGTGGCAATGGAACGATGGCGCTCGTGCCAAGAGACCGCTCAAATTCGAGGTAAACGTCACGCAATCACGGCCGAGGGCTCCGGCAGCGCTGGTCGCGATTCGCGTCGAATTTCCGAATCAAACCAGTGGCTGGATTAATGTCCGACACAATTCATACGCTCTCGACGACTGGAATGACGCCGAAGCGCCAGGTCCAGAGCTGGATCGACGGGCTGACCAGCCTGTGTGGGCATTTCGACGTCGATCCGCTGGAGGCCTCCTCGCTCGAAGGCCGCATCGACTACACCTCGGTCTCGCGCCTGAAGCTGTGCCAGATCGAGGTCAGCCAGCATCGCATCGCGCACACGCTCGCGCGCGCCAAAGCCAACGAGCACCCGTACATCAAGATCCACTTCCAGACCTACGGCGTGTCCTATTTCGAGCAGGAAGGCCGCCACATCGAATTGAATCCGGGCGACATCATCGCCTATGACGTCTCCTGCCCGCATTCGATCATCAGCCCCGCCTTCACGCGTCACGACGTGGTGATCGTGCCGAAGGCGCTGCTGCGCGACCGCGGTTTCCCATCACAGCGGATGCCGGCCTGCAAATTGTCGGCGAAGACGGGTACGGGACGGATCGCCCACGATTTCGTCCACGCGACGTTCGACGAGGCGGCCAAGCTGTCGGCGAACAGCGCGGTCGGCGTCGCCGATTCGCTGATCGACCTCTTGCTGCTGCCGCTCCGCGAAGCCGACACGATGTTTGATCGGGTCGGGCCCGAGGCGATGTATGTGCGCGCGCAGTTCTTCATCCGCGAGCATCTGCGCGATCCGGATCTGTGCATCGACCAGATCTCCGCCGAGCTCGGCTGCTCCAAGCGCTATCTGCACATGCTGTTCTCCGAGCGCGGCACCACGGTGAGCGATTACATCTGGCAGGCGCGCTTGCAGAACTGCCGCCAGGAGCTCGAGGCCCACGCCGGCAAGACCATCACCGACGTCGCGTTCTCCTGGGGCTTCTCCAGCTCATCGCATTTCAGCCGGGTGTTCCGGAAATATTTCGGCGTGGTGCCGTCCTCGATCCACAAGGCGCAGCAGGGCACTGCGGCCTCGGGCGAGCATTAGGCGAGCGCCGCGACCGACGCAGGCCGCGCGGCGATATCTCTCAGGCCGATATTGCGACGTAGGGAATGCTGGTCACGAGAGCGACGAGCAGCACCGCGTTGCCAAGCATTCCGCTCCAGTGCAGCCGCCGCAGCCGGTGCGGGGCTTCCGCGTCGCCCGCGTCCCTCGCGCGGAGCTGGTCGTCGATCCGTTGCATGAACCAGCGTCGCCCCCAGATGGCCAAGGCTGCGATCAGCCCGACGCCCATCGCGGCGATCAGGCGACCGTCGAGCAGGAAAGCCAGCGCCCCGATCACGCCGGCAACGCGCATTACCAGAAAATGGGCGTTGAACATCCCACGCAATAGCTGGGCGACGGGCTGGATATCGAGCTTCACCAGCAGAAAGGCGGGCGAGGCCAGGGTGAAATAGCCCATCGGAAAGAGCAGGATGACCATAACGGCAATTGCGACTCCGTCCGGTGTCATACGATCGGCCCTTCTTGTTGTCGGCCCCGGTGAGGGCTTCCGGCAGCGCGCACAATCATAGCGGGAAAATGCGCTTCCGACACTAGGCTTTGGTCGGACGCCGGGCCGCGAAGGGAGCACCCGGCGCGCCGCGCCATGGCTTGCGGTTCAGGCCGGCTCGAGGCCGAGCGACTGCGCGCTCTCGATCCAGATCGGCAGCTCGCGCTGATAAAGGGCGTTGCTCTCCTTGAAGCCGATCGCCGGTTCGAGCACGAAGGTCGCGAGCACTTCCTTCACTTTCGGATCGTTGTTGGCGGCGACGCAGAGCTCGGCCAGGCGATCGACCACCGGCTGCGGCGTCGCCTTCGGCACCGCCCAGCCGGTGAAGCCGCTGACGGTGAAGAATTTCGACGTCGCGCCCTGTTCGGGGAGGGTCTTGATCGCGGGAATCGCGTCGACCTTCTTCGAATGCACCGCGAACACAGTGCCGCGATCGCTTTGCAGGACGGATTGCGCGGCCGTGTAACTGCCCATCGCGGCATCGAGCGTGCCTTCCAGCATGCCCGTCCACATCGGCGCTTCGCCGCGGTAGTGGACCGGCTCGATGTTGAGGCCATACTGCTTGTTGAGCTCGTTGATCGTCATGTGCGGGGCCGAGCCGGCACTGTAGGTGCCAAAATTGACCTTGCCGCTCTTGCGCGCGAAGGCGACGAAATCCTCCAGCGTCTTGACGCCGGTCTTGGGGTTCGCGACCAGCAGGAGGCCGGCACCGGGAATGACGCTGACGAGCGCCAGGTCCTTGTCCATGTCGTAGCCCGGATTCTTCATCACCACCCGGTTCATGATGTAGGTGGTCGAGATCGAGCACAGCACGGTGTGGCCGTCGGGCTCGGCGCGGGCGACCTCAGCCGTGCCGATCGCGCCGGAGGCGCCGGGCTTGTTCTCGACGACGACGGTCTTGCCGACCTGCTTGGAGATGAATTCGCCATAGGCGCGCGCGAGCAGGTCGGTCTGTCCGCCGGCGGGATAGCTGCAAATCATGCGGATCTGCCGCGACGGCCACGCAGCTTGTGCGGAGGCGCTGCGCGCGACGAAAGGCATCGCGAGTGCGCTGGTACCGGCGGCGATGAAATGGCGGCGATCGAGTTTTTCGGACATGATTCTCTCCCGGATTTTTGCCGAAAGTACTGCATCATGCCGCCGCTGCCATGGGCGACAGGCGAGACAGATTGGCGCATTCGACGTCGCCGATCCGCGTCACCCGGACGATCGGGCCTTCCGTATCACGCGCAGCCAGACGATCTCGGTCAGGGCCACCGCAACGAGGCCGAACGTGCCGCCGATCAGCACGTTGACGATGCGCTCCTCCGCAATGCCGCTGGCGCCGCCGGCAAAGGACGCGGCGAGCGCAATGAAGAAGCAGCGCAGGCCGAAGCCGACGATGTAGCGGGAGAAGGAGATCAGCGTGAGGGTGGCTGCGAGCACCGCGAGTGCATAGCCGATCCGACTTTGCGGCAGCACGATTCCGGCGAGGAAGCCGAGTGGCACGCCGACGAGCGCGCCGATCGCCCGCTGCTTCAGCTTGCCGGTGGACGCCGAGAGATCGCCGACCACGACGCTTGCAGCCGACCACATCACCCATTGCCCCTGCGCAAGGTCGAGGATCTCGACCAGCGCCGCCGCGGCGAACACCGCCATGGCGGTCGCTGCCGCGGGCAGAAACCATTCGGCCGCGGGCGGTCCGAACGAGGTCGCCGCGCCAGCGTCACGTCGCCGCTGGTCGTAAACCTGGATCGCGCAGACGAGCGCCAGTGCGATCGGAGAGGAGACGATGATCACGCCGGCATGGCGGAGGGCTTCCGAGGCGCTGACGCCCTCCCGCACCTCGCAGGCGAGATAGACGGCGGGGATGAACACCCAATTGCCGAGCGTGCGGAAATGTTCACCATAGCGCGTCACCGCCACTGCAAGGAAGCCGGCAAGCGCCGTCAGCACCACGAATAGCGGTTTGACGGGCGCTGCAAGGAAAAGCGCGGCAAAGGTGACGAGGATCGCGAGACAGTGCCACGCGATCACTTTTGGCGGCAGGTGCAGCCTCAGCGCGGGAATGAGCAACGAGACCGCGACCAGCCCCAGGTTCAGCAGCGCCGTCTCGCGCGCGATGAAATAGGCGGCCACCATCGGACCAACGACGATCAACGCGCGCAGCAGCTCGCCGGTCTTGATTTCGCGGGAAAGGGCGGCGCGCAGACCGGTCGCGGACGGGATGGTCGGGGAGTTCACGATGACACCAGCGCGTCGAAATGAAGCACGACACATAACACGGAAACGAAATCAGTGCTTTGGCGTGGGACGACAGTCTCGCCACATTCTCGCTGTCATCGCCCGGCTTGACCGGGCGATCCAGTACTCCGAGACGGTTGTGTTCGGACCGATGGGCCGCGGCGTACTGGATGCCCCGCCTTCGCGGGGCATGACGGCAGAGAACGAGGCGCGACCGCTCTCGCTGAACAGGCGTCACCGCTGAATGATCTTCATCCAGACATCGCCGAGGATCGCGGGCTCGCGCGGCGGCAAATAGGTGAGGCCGGCCTGCTTGCCGAATTCGGCGATCTTGCCTTCAGCGGCGAGCTCGGTCAGCGCCTTGTTGACGGTGTCGATCAATGCGGGATCGCCGGCGAGCCCGACATAGCCGCGATTGGCGCCGATCGGATAATAGTAGCCGGACGCGGTGATCGGCGCATCCGGATGCGCGGTGCGATGGGCATCGAAGCGGCCGAGGTCGATCAGTGTCGCGTCGTAGTCGCCACGTGCCAGCGCGCCGAGGAGATCGTCGCGGCCGGGGACAAGATGCGTGATGTTGTCGATCAGGCGCCCCTTGTCGAAGGTCATCAGGATCGCATCGCCCAGCGATCCGCTCTCGATGGCGAGGCGGAGTCCGGCAAGATCGCCGATGTCGGCGATCTTGCGCCCCTTCGCCTTCGGCCCGAGCACCACCGTCATCGGCGAATAGACGTAAGGCTGGCTCGGCGCGAGCACGCCGAGCGCGACGCGGCGCCGCCGGTCCTCGCGCGTGGCGCCAGCGAAATCCGGCAGGCGCGCCGTCTTCATGCCTGGTTTGACGAGGGAATCCGTCGTCAGCGCGTAGCCGCCGACCAGCGAGCAGCGTCCGTCGGAGAGCAGCGCATTGGCCTCGAGCTGCGGGCTGGAATCCTCATCCAGCTTGCTCTCGAACCACTGGATCTTCAGCGGTCGCCCCATCCGCTCCGCGATCGCCTGCGCCAGCAGCACGTCGAAGCCGGAGTCCGGCTTGCCCTTGTGATGCACCGAGAGCGGGGGCCGATCCTCGTCGAGACAGACATTCAAGGGATCATCGGCCGCATGCGCAGCACTGGCCGCGAGGATCGCGGCGAGGCTCCAGGCTGCAAGCCAGCGCCTCATGGCTTCCTCCGGCTCGAGATGAAGACCCAGAGATCACCGATCTCGTCGTCGCTGAGGATATCGCCCCAGGGCGGCATCTTGTTGTTCTTGCCGTTCTTCACGGTGGTGATGAAGCGCGTCTTGTCGTCGGGAAAGGCGCGCAGGTCCGGCGTGATGGTGCCGGAGTTCATCATGTTGGGACCGTGGCAGTGCGAGCACTTTGAAGCATAGGTCGACTTGCCAAGGTCGATCTGTGCCTGCACGGGATTGCCGGTTGCGTCGTCCGCGGCACGAACGGTCGCCGCAAGCGCGACCGTCAGCACCGCGACGGTGGCGATGGTCGCCACCGTCTTGTGAGCTACGTCCTTCAGCATCGTGCCGTGGTTACTGCTTGACTGCAAAGACCCACAGCGAGCCGCCGGGCGGCACCTTGGCAAGCCGCTCGTCGCCGGAGAACAGCGAGTAGACGCCGCCATAGCCGCTGGTGACGGCAACATACTGCACGCCGTCCTGCTGCCACGTCACCGGCTGCCCCTCGATGCCGGAGCCGGTCTGGAACTGCCAGAGCTTCTTGCCGGTGTCGGCGTCGAAGGCCTCGAACTCGCCGGTCAGCGCGCCCGAGAACACGACGCCGCCCGCGGTCGACAGCACGCCCGAGAAGCGCGGGATGTCGCTTGGCGCTTCCCACTTGGCCTTGCCGGTCATGGGATCGATCGCCTTCAGATGACCGCGCGGGCCGTCACCCCATTCCCAGAGATCGGTGAGGTCCATGCCGAGATACCATTCGCCCTGCTTGAAGGTGACGGGCTCGGTCTTGTACCTGCCGCCGAAGGCGAGCGTGTTGGCGTAGGCAAGGCCGGTCTGCGGATTGAACGACATCGGCTCCCAGTTCTTGCCGCCGAGGATCGACGGATAGACCGTGACCTTCTTGCCCTCGCGCGCGTCCTTCGAAACGTCGGTCTCGATGGGGCGGCCCGTCTTCATGTCGATGCCGGTTGCCCAATTCACCTTCACGTAAGGATTGGCCGCGAGCAGCTTTCCGTTGGTGCGATCGAGCACGTAGAAGAAGCCGTTGCGGTTGGCATCCATCAGCACCTTGGTAGGCTTGCCCTCGACATTCATGTCGGCGAGGACCATCTCGGCCACGCTGTCATAGTCGAACGGATTGTTCGGCGAGAACTGGTAGTGCCACTTGATCTTGCCGGTCTTGGGATCCATCGCCAGCACGGAGCAGGTGTAGAGGTTGTCGCCGGGGCGCACCGCCGAGTTGAACGGGCCGGGATTGCCGATGCCCCAATAGACCGTGTTCAACTCGGGATCGTAGGAGCCGGTGATCCAGGTCGAGCCGCCGCCGAGCTTCCAGGTGTCGCCCTTCCAGGTGTCGCCGCCGGGCTCCTCCTGCGAGGGAATGGAATGGGTGCGCCACAGGTGCTTGCCTGTCGCCGGATCCCAGCCGTCGATGAAGCCGCGCGTGCCGAACTCGGCGCCGGAGATGCCGGTGATGACGACGCCGTCGGCGACCAGCGGGGCCACCGTCATCGAATAGCCTTCCTTGATGTCGGCCGCCTTCTGCCGCCACAGCTCCTTGCCGTCCTTGGCGTCGAGCGCGATCACGTTGGCGTCGAGGGTGGTGCGGAACACCTTGCCGTCGTAGAGCGCGGCGCCGCGGTTGATGATGCCGCAGCAGACGATGCGCGGCGTCTCGGCGGGATACTCTATCTTGCTCTTCCAGATCTGCTTGCCGGTCTTGGCATCGACCGCCATGGTCGCGTTGTGCGAGGTCACGTAGATCACGCCCTGGTACACCAGCGGCTGCGATTCCTCGCTGCGATCGTCGTTGAAGGAGTAGTTCCAGACCGGGACGAGGTTCTTGACCGTGTCCTTGTTGATCTGCTTCAGGGTCGAGAAGCGCTGGAGATTGTAGCCCATCCCGTAGTTGAGAACGTTCGATGTATCGGTCGCACCCTTGACCAATTGCTCGGTGGTCTGGGCGTCTGCATACGTTGATGCAAGCATGACGAGGCTCGCGGCCATCGCAAAGCGTTTCATCCGTTCCTCCCAATATGCGCGCCTTTTGACGCTGCGACAGCAACACTCCGCCGGAATGCAAAACGCGTCAATACGAAAGTCGTAATCGAGACGCCGATATGTTAGACGGCAGGTGCCGGTCACCTGACGGAAACCTTACAGGCGCCTCTCACTTGTGCGCAGGCGCTGGAAAAATTCCGTGGCATGAAGCGGTGCCGAGCGCAGGCCGCCGGGTTAGGGCAGTCTGGTTCCGCGAGTTGTGCGGCGCGCAGGTTGCAATTCCGGACTTGAACCGGGGCTTGCTTGTGGACTTATGTCGTTTCGATCCCGCTCGAATCGGGGCTCTTGGTCAGGGAGGTTTTGATGATTTCGCGTCGCTCTGTTGCGCTTGCGCTCACGATTGCACTGCTGTCCGGTCCGGCGTGGTCGGCCTCCGGCAACGCGATCAAGATGTTCGATACCGACAATGACGGCACGCTCGATCTTGCCGAGGTGAAGAAGGCGGCCGCTGCATTGTTCGCCAAGCTCGATCCCGATCGCGACGGCACGCTGGATGCCCGCGAGCTGCGCGGACGATTGACGGCCAAGGAACTCGCAGCAGCCGATCCCGATCATGATGGGACTCTCACGCTCGACGAATATCTGTCGGTGGTGGAGCAGCGCTTCAACGCCGCCAATCCGGACAAGGACGGGACGCTGGATGCGAAGGAATTGAACTCGCGCGCCGGCCGCGCGCTGCTGCGCCTGTTGCGCTGAGAGCGGCAGTGCTTGACTGGGAGCGAAGGTGATTTGCCCGAGAGGGAAATTCGCGGGCTAAATGCGACAGTTCGCTGTATCTGCCGTTCAATTCCAGGCTTGCGCTGCTCCTGACGCAGCCCTAGGTTTTGCCCCGCGCGATGTCGCGCTCAATACCTTGGGAGACCCCGGATGGCTTGGAAAGCTCCGAAGATCGTGGAAGTGCCGGTCGGCATGGAAATCAACATGTACGCCTGCGCTGCGCGCAAGTAAGACTGACGAACCTGCCACGGCTTCGATGGCACACGCCGTCGAAGCCGTGGTAGTGTCGGCGATGCGCATTGGAGCCCTCACAATCTGGACGGCGGTTACGTGTGGTGTCGTGCTTGCACCGGCATGTGCCAGCGCCGAGGAGGGCTTCGATACCGAGCACATCTTCGGCTTCATGATCGGCACCGATGTCGGCAATCCCGGCGAGCGCGAATTCCAGACCCAGACCACGGGGCGGTTCGGCAAGGGCGGCGGCACCTATCGCGCCCTCGCGCAGGAGGTCGAGATCGAGGTGGTGCCGTTGCCGAACTTCCGCGTCGAGGTCGGTGGTACCGCAAGCCTGCACGACATCACCGGCGTCCCCGATATCGACGATCGCCGTCAATTCAATTTCCAGGGCGCCTCGCTCGACCTGCGCTATCGCCTGCTCGACCGCGAGCACGCGCCGTTTGGCCTCACCGTCGCCGCCGAGCTCCACGGCGACCGCATCGACGAGACCAGCGGCGCCAAGGGGCGGATGTACGGCACCGACTTCACGCTCGCCTTCGACCGCGAACTGATCCCGAACTTCGCCATCGGCGCGCTCAACCTGATCTATCAGCCCGAATGGGCGCGCTTCGAGGTGGCGGGACTGTCCGAGAAAAGCTCCACGATCGGCGCGGCCTTCGCCGGCCTCGTGCGGGTGCGGCCCAACATGCTGCTCGGCGGCGAGCTGCGCTACTTCCGGCAGTACGAGGGCATCGGTCTCGGCGAGTTTTCGGGCCAGGCCCTGTTCGTCGGCCCGACCGCCTATTTCCAGCTCTCGGAGCGATCGCGGTTGACACTAAGCTGGAGCATGCAGGCCTGGGGCCGTCCGGCCGGATCGGGCGCCAATCTCGACCTCGTCAATTTCGAGCGCCATCAGGCGCGGCTGGTGTTCGGGGTGAATTTCTAAGGTGGGTTGAAAGTGCTTGGCCTCGTGGTTCGAGACGCCCGCTTTGGCGGGCTCCTCACCATGAGGGTCTAAGATTTCGGCTCGCAACAAGACCTCATCCTGAGGAGCTCGCCAAAGCGGGCGTCTCGAAGGATGGCCACACGGAAACCAGCCCATCCATCCCTCACGCCGGATTGAAACTTCCCTCTCCTTGAAACGTAACCTTTCGTGCTAAATTCCATCGTCCTGCGAGAGGATTCCGGCATGAACCCGATCGACCTGGTGGTGACTGTGTGTGCGGTGCTCGCGCCTGCGACCTGCGAGGAACAGCATCTGGTGTTCAACTATGCGGGGTCGCCGCGGCAATGCGCGATGGCCGCGCCACCCTATATCGCGCAATGGGTCGGCGAGCATCCGAAGTGGCAGGCGGTGCGGTGGCGCTGCGAATATCCGCACGCGAACGACAAGGCGTAACGCGGCCGTCCTATTTCGTGCAGTCCTTCAGGTCCTTGTCGGCGATCGAGAACACAGCATCCGCCTTGATCTCGATACCGAGGACGAAGCACTGGCGCGCATTGGGAAAGGTGACCTTGGCGTCATAGCGGCCAGGCTCGATGCCGGTGATGCGCAGCCGCTCGTCGTGATCGACCTCCTTGTCCTTGTCGTTCAAGGTCTGGTTCGGGCCGAACTCGGGCTTGCCAACCGGCGATAGCTGGAAGCCGGTGATGGTCTCCGTGGTCAGATTCCAGAGCCGGATGCCCTTGCCCTTGCTTTGTGCGGCGGCTTCGCCGGCAAGCGCCAGCAACGTGATCAACACCAGACCCCAACGCATCAAATCGTCCTCCCAAAGATCGTCCACCCAAGGCGACGCCATTATTGTCTGATCAGGCGCTCGCGGTTCTTTGCCTTGTCGAAATTCCGGGCGCGGTCAAGGCCGATCGGCGCGATCAGCTTCGCTGAGGTAAGATCAGCGCCATCGAAATCGGTGTCGGTGACGGTGGCTCCGGTCAGGTCGGCGCCGCCGAGCTGAGCATTTTTGAGCGACGCACCGGTCAGGTCGGCTCCCTTGAGGGAGGCAAATTCAAGATCGACGCGTGACAAATCGGCGTTGCGCGCGTTCAGCCGCTCCAGGTTGGCGGATCTCAGCACCGCGCGCATCAGCCCCATCGACTGGTTGCGCATATCGGCGCCAAGATGCGCGTCCGCGATCGAGGCGCCGACCAGGCTTGCGCCGGTGAGGTCGGCAGCGATGCGCGCTCCCGACAGGTTCGCGCCGTCGAGGCGCGCGCGGGCCATTTGCGACGCGAACAGATTGGCGCCCTTCAGGCTTGCGCCGGTAAGATCCGCATCCAGCAGCCAGGCCTGATCGAGGATCGCACGGTCGAGCCTGGCGTCCCGGAGTATTGTCTTGTTGAGCCGCGCGGCGCGGAAAATCGCGTTGGACAGGTCCAGCCCCGAGAGATCGAGGCCCGACAGGCGCTTGCCGGTGAAATCGGCAGGCTGCGCGGCGCTCGCTTTGGCCAGCACGGCCTCGACCTCCGGCCTGGTCATTTCGGCTGAGACCATCGCGGGGGAGGTGAGGTCGACGTCACGCATCATGTCCTGCGCGCGCGCCGTCATCGCGACGAGTGCGAGGCCAAGCGTCGCAAGACCGAGCGTTGCGAGGGCGACCGTCCGCGTCATCATCAACTCCGCCGCCGGCCTGTCTAGCACGTCTGCCGGGCGACCGGCTATGAGACATCTCGCTCGGCGCGGTCGCCTTGAGTTCGTCGGGCGAGGTCGGCCTTGATCGCGGCAATCTCGGCTTCGCCGCGCGTGTCGCGCGGGATGCCGATAGGCACCTCGGCCACGATGCGCGCCGGCCGCGGCGACAGGAAGAACAGGCGGTCGCCGAGGCGGATCGCGTCGTCGATACTGTGGGTGACGAGCAGCGTCATCACGGGGCGGCTTGCCACCAGCGTGGCGATCTCGTCGCGCAGGCGGCCTGCGAGCGCGTCGTCGAGCGAGGCGAGGGGCTCGTCGAGCACGAGCAGATCGGGCTCGACCGCGAAGGCGCGGGCGAGCGCGACGCGGCGGGCAAGGCCCAGCGACAATTCGCCGGGAAAGTGGCTGCGGTGCGCCTCCAGCTCCAGGATCCTGAACAGCTCCGACAGCTTCGCATCGGAAATGCCGGGCGCAGCCAACCGCACGTTCTGCTCGACCGAGCGCCACGGCAACAGCCGCGGTTCCTGGAACACCATGCCGATCCGCGCCTCCGGTGGTCGCGCGATGGTCCCGTGAAAGTCGCGGTCGAGCCCGAGGAGGATACGCAGCATCGTGCTCTTGCCGCAGCCGGAGGGTCCGATCAGCACGCCGACCTCGCCGGATTGAAGCGCGAACTTGATTGGCGCCAGCACGTCCTGCGTCCCGCCCGCCGCGTTCCTGAACGCCTTGCCTGTGATGTCGACCTCAAGCCGCACGGGGCCGCCACCTTGTTGCACGGGCCTCGAACGGCTGCACCAGCACCGTCTCGATCACGAGCACGACGGCCGCGAATGTCAGGGAGTAGGCGAGCAGCCGCGGGGTGTCGAACAGCTGGAAGGCGACCCCGATCTCGAAGCCGACGCCGTTCGGCCGTCCCAAGAGTTCGGCGACCAGCACGATCTTCCACACCAGCGACAGGCCGGAGCGGGCCGAGGCTGCGATATAGGGCGCAAGCTGCGGCAGCACGACATGGCGGAAGGCGCGCCAGCGCGGCATCGCGAACACGCTCGCCATCTCGTCCAGCGAGCGGTCGAGCGCGCGCGTGCCCTCGCGCAAGGTGACGATGGCGGTCGGCAGCTTGTTGATGGCGATTGCGGCGATCGCGGCCGCCTCGGTCAGACCGGCCCAGATATAGGCCAGCACGATCACGACCAGCGCCGGCAGGTTGAGCAGCAGGATCAGCCAGGGATCGCCGAGCCGGTCGGCAAGCTTTACCCGTCCCATCAGGTAACCGATGGCGCTGCCGAGCGACATCGCCAGCACGAAGGCGAGTGCGACGCGGGCCAGCGTGGCGCCGAGATGCAGGAACAGCGCGCCGCTCGACGCTTCCGCGATGATGACGTTGAGCACGGCAGGCGGGGAGGGCAGTTTTGCGCCGCCGACGAACAGCGCTGCAATCCACCAGGTCGCGAGGAACAGGGAAAACGAGAGAAGACGCAGCACCTCAGTCTCCGGGGACTGCGTGATAGAAGGTGCCGGGATCGAGCTCGGCCGCCGGCCCGACCAGGTCGCGGCCGCCGGTCTCGGCCAGCACGCGATAGAGCACGCGCGCATCCGCCTCCTCGTCGGCGATGCTTCGGCGCGGAATGCCGTCGCGATAGCGGTCACGGTAGGTCTTGAGCATGACGGCATCGCTCGTGCCGGTGAGCGGCGCGATCTTCTCCCAGGCCGCGTCGGAGGTGACCAGCAATTGCTTGGCCTTGCGGGTCATCGCGATGAAGCGCGCCACCGCCTCGCGATGGCTTGCCGCCCAGCTCTCGTCGAAGACATAGCCGACCGCGGAGACAGCTCCCTTGGCGCCCAGCTTGGGAAGGATGTCTTCGATGCCAGCGAGGCGGCGAAAGCCCTTGGCCTCGAGCTGGGCGCAGAAATTCCAGAAATTGAGGCTGGCATCCATCTCGCCGTCGAGCGCCTTGGCGGCGATCAAAGGCGGCGCGCCATAGACGATGGTCGCTTCCGACTTGAGGTCGATGCCGTCCTGCTTCATCCGCGCCTGCAGCAGCAGCCAGCTCTTGTCGATCGGGCCGCCACCGACGGCGAGCTTGCGGCCCTTGAGGTCGGCGAGCGTCTTGATCGGCGAGGCCGCGGGCACCATTACCGCGCCGAGTGCGCTGGAATAGGGGTAGAAGGTGAGCTTGGCGCCGAGGGCGCGCTCGCGCGACACCCACAGCCAGTCCGACAGGATGATGTCGGCGCTGCCGGCGCGGAGCGCGATCTTGCCGGCTTCGGGGCTCGCAAGCTCGGTGACCTCCAGCGACAGGTCGGCGTCCTTGTCGAGGCCGCCGGCGCGGATCGCGGCCAGTTCCCAGGAGAATGTTCCGGTCTTCTGCACCGCAAGGCGGATGCTATCCGCGGCGCGGCCGCTTGCGACCTGTGTCAGCGCCAGCGTCACCGCGAGCGCCAATGTTCGACCAAGTGCTCTCATCACCTTGTGAGCCGTTTCCTCGAAGGGAGTGCTTTTCAGGACAATACGCATAGCATAGCTTTCGTCGCAACCAGCGGGAGGACGCTCATGAATCTGGCGGGACAGCTACGACCGATTGTCGCCGCATTGGCGGTGCTGGTGGCGGCCGTGTCCACGGCGCGCGCCGAGGAGGCCAACGACTATCCGACGTCGGCGCGTGCGGAGTACGTCTATGGCTGCATGAAGGCCAATGGCGAGACACGGGCCGCGATCGAGCAATGTTCCTGCTCGATCGACGTGGTTGCCTCGATCGTCACCTATGAGCGCTACGTCACCGCCGAGACCGCGCTCAGCATGTCCCAGGTCCGCGGCAATCTCGGCGTCCAGTTTCGCACCTCGGAGCAGGCGAATTCGGCGGTGAATGATTTGAGGCGGGCGCAGGCCGAGGCCGAGGTGAGGTGTTTCTGATTTAGCGCCGCATAGACGGTGCAATCCCTTCTCCCCTTGTGGGAGAAGGTGGCGAAGGCGGCCTTCGGCCGCCGTTCTTGAGAACACCGATGCTTCGCATCGGCTATGGCGCCGGATGAGAGGTATCTCTCCTCACGCTCAGTCGTTTGAGAGTGTCGCTCGCGGAAGCATACCCCTCACCCGTCTCGCCGCTACGCGGCGATCCACCCTCTCCCACAAGGGGAGAGGGTAAGTCAGCGCAAGCCTCGC
>Ga0207647_10001938_pt1 | contig 15816 bp, 7 predicted proteins | sample KBSCornC2_FD_184295 | JGI IMG/M metagenome (GOLD analysis project Ga0207647, IMG submission 184295) | Corn rhizosphere microbial communities from Kellogg Biological Station, Michigan, USA - C2 (SPAdes) (version 2) | ecosystem: Host-associated > Plants > Roots > Rhizosphere ...
GAGACGATGGATATCTACGCGCCGCTCGCCGAGCGGATCGGCATGTACGAGATGATGACCGAGATGCAGACGCTCGCGTTCCGGGAGCTCGAGCCGGATGCCTACGCCTCCATCACTCGGCGCCTGAAGCAGCTGACCGAGCAGGGCGGCGACCTCGTCAATCGCATTGGCCTCGGCCTGCAGCTTTACCTCGCGGACAATGGGCTGGAGGCCGAGGTCACCGGCCGCCAGAAGCACCCCTTCTCGATCTGGCGGAAGATGGCCGAGCGACACATCAGTTTCGAGCAGCTCTCGGACGTCATGGCCTTTCGCATCATCGTCGCCGACGTCGCCGAATGCTACCGCGCGCTGGGCCTGATCCACCGCCGCTGGCCGATGGTTCCGGGCCGGTTCAAGGACTACATCTCGACCCCGAAGCGCAACGGCTACCGCTCGCTGCACACCTCGGTGATCCACGATTCCAAGATGCGGATCGAAATCCAGATCCGAAGCCAGGAAATGCACGAGCAGGCCGAGCGCGGGCTCGCCGCCCACTGGGCCTACAAGGAAGGCAAGCCCAAGGGCGACATCGCCATCCCCTGGGTCGATGACCTCGTCGAGATCCTCGAGCATGCCGAGAGCCCCGAGGAGCTGCTCGAACATACGCGCATGGCGATGTACCAGGACCGGATCTTCGCCTTCACGCCGAAGGGCGAGCTGATCCAGCTGCCCAAGGGCGCGACGCCCGTCGACTTCGCTTATGCGGTCCACACCGACCTCGGCGACCGCACGGTCGGCGCGAAGGTCAATGGCCGGGTCGTGCCCTTGAGGACCATGCTCGAAAACGGCGACCAGGTGGAAATTCTGGCCAGCGAAGCGCAGCACCCGCAGCCGAGCTGGCTGCGCTTCGTCGCAACCGGAAAGGCGCGCGCCGGCGTGAGGCGCTTCGTCCGCCACAAGGAGCGCGAGGAGACCGTCGAGCTCGGGCGCAAGATCTACGACGAGATCGTGGCACGGCTCCCGGCCGAGCTCGACAGCCAGGCGCTGAAGCGCGCGCTCAAGAAGCTCAAGATTGAGAATGACGACGAGCTGATGATCGCCATCGCGCGCAAACGTGTAACCGACGAATCGCTGATGGAAGCGCTGATGCCCGGCTCAGCCGGCGCCGACGTCGCTCCGCGCCCGCTCGGCCAGCGCAAGGCGATCTCGATCAAAGGCCTGACGCCTGGAGTCGCCTACCATCTCGCGCAATGCTGCCACCCGATACCGGGCGATCGCATCGTCGGCTTGAGGCGCGAAGACGAGGAGATCGAGGTCCACGTGATCGGCTGCGAGACCCTCGCCAGCGGGATCGACGCCGACTGGCTCGACCTCGCCTGGGGTGAGGGCTCGGACGGCGGCGCGGCGCGCCTCGCGGTGATCCTGCGCGACATCCCGGGAGCGCTCGGGACCATGTCGGGGATACTCGGCGCCAAGCACGCCAACATCATCAACCTTCAGCTGACGCACCGCGACGGCAGCTTCCAGACCTTCCATCTCGATATCGAGGTGCACGACCTCGCGCACCTGCACACCATTATTGCCGCGCTTCGCGAAGCGGAGCCGGTGTCGAGCGTCGAGCGGATCTAGACCCGCGCCGCCCTGCGTTGCTGGCGCGCGTGCGCGTCGCCGCCGGCAAGCACCGCCAGCATCACGAGGTCGGAGGCGCTCGCGGTCATCGGCGCGATCTGCACGGGATGCTCGAGCCCGAGCAAATAAGGGCCCAAGACGCTTTCGCCACCGAGCTCGCGCATCAATTTGGCCGAGATGCTCGCAGACTGAAGCCCGGGCATCACAAGGATGTTGGCCGGGCCCGAAAGCCGCGTGAACGGATAATAGCGCTTCTGCATCTCGTAATTGAGGGCCACGTCGGGCGCCATTTCACCTTCGAACTCAAAGTCGGCGTTGAAGCCCGCGAGCAGTTCGACCGCGCCGCGAAGCCCCTCAATGTGCACGCCGGGCGGATTGCCGAATGTCGTGTAGCTGATGAAAGCCACGCGCGGTTCGAGGCCCATGCGACGCGCGAAGGCCGACGATCGCATCGCGATCGCCGCATATTGCTCGGACGTCGGGCGTTCGGTCACCGCCGTATCGGCGATCAGCACCGTATGATTGCGGCTGACCACCACCGTCACGCCGAAAGGGGTTGTTTCAGACTCGTCCTCGATGACGAGACGGACCTGCCGAAGCGATTGGCTGAACGGCCGCGTGGTGCCGGTGATCATCGCGTCCGCTTCGCCGAGAGCGAGCATCGCTGCGGCGAAATAGTTGCGGTCCTGGTTGACCAGCCGCTCGACCTCGCGCCGGAGCATGCCGTGGCGCTGGTGCTTGGCGTAGATGAAGTCGACGGCGCGGCCGACCAACGGCGAATTGCGGCTGTTGAGGACCTCATATTCCTTCGGGTTCTCGACGCCCATTTCCTTCAGCAGATCGTAGACCTCCTCGCGGCCGACCAGCACCGGCGTCCCATATCCCGCTTCCTTGAACGCAATCGCGGCGCGGAGCACGTTCGGCTCCTCGCCTTCGGCGAACAGCACGCGTTTCGGATTCTGACGCGCATTCTCATAAGCGAGGCTCATCACCGACACGGTCGGGTTGAGCCGCGCACGAAGCTGCTGGCGATAGGCCTCCATGCTGGCGATCGGTTTTTGCGCGACTCCGCTCTGCACCGCCGCTTCGGCAACGGCGGAAGCGACCACCTCCATCAGGCGCGGATCGAATGGCGCCGGGATGATGTAGTCGCGTCCGAAGCTTTGTGCGCGCCCACCATAAGCTGCCGCGACTTCCTCCGGCACCGGTTCGCGCGCCAGCTCGGCGAGCGCTTCGGCCGCGGCGATCTTCATCGCATCGTTGATCGCGGTCGCGCGCACGTCGAGCGCGCCGCGGAAGATGAAGGGGAAGCCGAGCACGTTGTTGACCTGGTTCGGAAAATCCGAGCGGCCGGTGGCGAGGATCGCGTCCGGCCGGACCTCCTTCGCATCGGGCGGCCAGATCTCCGGGTCGGGATTGGCCATGGCGAAGATGATCGGTTCCTTGGCCATGGTCTTGACCATCTCGGGCTTGAGCGCGCCCGCGGCCGACAAGCCGAGGAACACGTCCGCGCCTTCCAGCGCCTCGGCGAGGGTCTTCTTGTCGGTCGGCACCGCGTGCGCCGATTTCCACTGGTCGAGGTCCGTGCGATCGGTGGAGATCACGCCCTTGCGGTCGCACATGATCACGTGATCGCCCTTCACCCCCATAGCCTTGATGAGCTCGGTGCAGGCGATCGCCGCTGCGCCAGCGCCGTTCACCACGACCTGGATATCCGACAGCTTGCGGTTGGTGAGCAGGCAGGCGTTGATCAGTCCGGCGGCGGTGATGATCGCCGTCCCGTGCTGGTCGTCGTGAAAGACCGGGATGTTCATCCGCTCGCGCAGCGTCTGCTCGATGATGAAGCAGTCGGGCGCCGCAATGTCCTCGAGGTTGATCCCGCCGAAGCTCGGTTCGAGCAATTCGACCGCGTCGATGAACCGCTGCGCGTCTTCGGTCTTCACCTCGATGTCGATCGCGTCGACGTCGGCGAAGCGCTTGAACAGCACCGCCTTGCCTTCCATCACCGGCTTGGACGCGAGCGCCCCCAAATTGCCGAGACCGAGGATTGCGGTGCCATTGGAGATCACCGCGACCAGGTTGCCCTTGCTCGTATAGTCATAAGCACAGGTCGGATTCTCGGCGATCGCGCGCACCGGAACGGCGACTCCGGGCGAATATGCGAGGCTGAGATCGCGCTGTGTCGCCATCGGCTTGGTCGCGACGACTTCGAGCTTCCCCGGACGGCCGTGAGCGTGGAAATCGAGCGCTTCGGCCTCGGTATATTTGACGTTGCTTTCGGACATGGGGGGCGTGCTTAGCGGAGAGTGCGCACACTTTTCCACAACCGCGTTTCAATGGATGCTGAAACAGGTTCAGCATGAGTGCGCGAGAAGCTAGGCTTCGGCCATGGCCCGCGCCGACGCCCCGACCCCGATGATGGCCCAGTACCGGCGCCTCAAGGACGAAGCCGGCGACGCCTTGCTCTTCTACCGGATGGGCGATTTCTTCGAATTGTTCTTCGACGACGCGAAGGTCGCCTCGGCGTGCCTCGACATCGCGCTGACCAGGCGCGGCGAAGATTCGGGCGAGCCGATCCCGATGTGCGGCGTGCCCGTCCATTCGGCCGAATCCTATCTCGCGCGGCTGATCAAGGCTGGGCACCGCGTCGCGATCGCCGAGCAGACCGAGAGCCCGGCCGAGGCCCGCAAGGCGCGCGGCTCGAAGGCGCTGGTCGAACGGGCCATCATTCGCCTCGTCACACCGGGGACCCTAACCGAAGAGACATTGCTCGAATCTGCTTCGGCCAACTGGCTGGCGGCGGTCGGCCGCGCCGGCGACGAATGGGCGATCGCCGCGGCCGACATATCCACCGGCCGGTTCGAACTGGTGAGCTGCGGCCCCGGAGAGCTCGCAGCCGAGCTCGCTCGTCTGTCGGCTGCGGAAGTCATCGCCGACGTCGATGTGCCGGGCCTCCGTACAACGGCGGGCAAGGGCGGGTTCGACAGCATTGCCGGCGAGCGCGGTCTCAAGGATCGTTTTGGCCTGGCGACCCTGGACGGGATTGGCGCGCCGTCGCCGGCAGAGCTTGCCGCCGCGGGCGGATTGCTCACCTATCTCGATGCGACCCAGAAGGGCGCCGGAATATTGCTCGATGCCCCGCGGCGGATCAGCCGCGCAAGCCACATGGCGATCGATGCCGCGAGCCGCGACAGCCTCGAGCTGACGCGCTCGGCCGGCGGCAGTGTCGCCGGGAGCTTGCTCGGCGAGATCGACCGCTGCCAGACCGCGGCAGGCCGCCGATTGCTCGCCGAGGACGTCAGTGCGCCGCTCACCGTTCAGCGCGAGATCGAGCAGCGGCTTGGGCTCGTCGCCTGGCTGCACGAGAATGCCATCCGGCGCGACCGCGTCCGGAGCGCGCTCAAGGCATTGCCGGATTTTGCACGCTCGCTTGCCCGGCTCGCAGCAGGGCGTGGAAGCCCGCGCGATCTGGCGCTGCTGCGCGACGGCCTCGGTGGCGCCGCTGCGCTTCGGAGCGAGCTTGAGCTCGAAGTTGACCGGCCAAGTCTGCTCGAGACGTTGCTGCCGTCGCTCAGCGGACATGCGGCTCTGGTCGACCGGTTGCGAGCGGCGCTGGTCGAGTCGCCGCCGATCGATTCATCCAAGGGCGGTTATATCGCCGAAGGCTATGACGCAGCGCTCGACGCGCTGCGCGATTCGGCATCGAACGGCCGCCGAGCGATCGCCGCGCTCGAGGCAAAGTATCGCGTCTCGACCGGGATCGGCTCGCTCAAGATCCGCCACAACGCGGTGCTTGGCTATCATGTGGAAGTCTCGGCCAAGCATGCGGACCGGCTGATTGCCCCGGACAGCGGCTTCACCCATCGGCAGACGCTGGCCGGAGTCGTGCGCTTCAACTCGCCCGAGCTGCATGAGGAAGCGAGCAAGGTGGTCGAAGCCGGCGGCCACGCACTCGCCGCCGAAACTGCGCACGCCGAGGAGCTGACGCGGCTCGCCGTCACTGGCGCGCAGCGGATCACGGCTACGGCGGAGACGATAGCGCGGATCGACGTCGCAGCGAGCCACGCCCAGCGTGCGGTCGAGGGCGGGTGGATACAGCCGCAGCTTACTGACGAAGCCTGCCTCGAGATCGAGAGCGGGCGTCACCCGGTGGTCGAGACCGCGCTCAACGGCAGCGGCGAGCGCTTTGTCGCCAACGACCTGTCGATCGGTACGTCCGACCGGCTGTGGTTGATCACAGGTCCCAACATGGGCGGCAAGTCGACCTTCCTTCGCCAGACGGCGCTCATCGCCGTGCTGGCGCAGTCGGGCAGCTTCGTGCCGGCAGGACGGGCGAAGGTCGGGATCGTCGACCGCCTGTTCAGTCGCGTCGGCGCATCGGACAACCTCGCGCGCGGCCGCTCCACCTTCATGGTCGAGATGGTCGAGACCGCCGCGATTCTCGCCCAGGCGACTCCGAAAAGCCTCGTGATCCTGGATGAGATCGGACGCGGCACTTCGACCTATGACGGGCTCGCGATCGCCTGGGCGGTGGTCGAGGCGATGCACGACGAGGTCAGGTGCCGGACCTTGTTCGCGACCCACTATCACGAGCTGACCAGACTCGCCGGCCGGCTTGATTGCCTGTCGCTCCACCACGTCCGAGCACGCGAGTGGAAAGGCGATCTCGTCCTGCTCCACGAGGTTGCGCACGGAGCGGCGGACCGCAGCTATGGAATCGCGGTCGCCAAGCTGGCGGGGCTGCCGCCGGCGGTCGTCGGGCGGGCGCGCTCTGTCCTCGCCAAGCTCGAGGCGGGCCGGGATGCAACCGGCGGGATCGCGGCGGGACTCGACGATCTGCCCCTATTCGCGGCCGCCGAGCCTGAGCATGGTCCCGACCCGCTGATCGCTGCACTGGACGCGATCGAACCCGACCGGCTCAGCCCTCGCGAAGCGCTGGACAAATTATACGAGCTGAAGCGGCTCGCTCAGTCGTCCGACGGAGCGTCGTAACCGGTCACCGCCTCGAACATGGCGGTCAGCGCGACCTTCTCGTCATCGTCGATCTCCGGCCGCCAGATTTCGAACAGAAGTACCGCGCGGACGGACTCGCTGTTGTTCCACGCCTCATGCTCGATCGAATCGTCGAAGATCATCGCTTTGCCTTCGACGACTTCGCGAGTCTCGGCCCCGACCCGCAACCGGCATCCGTCTGGTACGACCAGCGGCACATGGCAGATCAGGCGCATGTTGAGCATGCCGGTGTGCGGCGGGATGTGCGTTCCTGGCTTCAGGATCGAGATCAGCGCCATCGGCGACCGGCCCTTGATGCGCGGGATCGGCGGCAGCTCGAGCATGCGCATGATCAGCGGACAGCGCCCCGCATTCTCCTCGATCCTCTCGCCGTTCGTCCACAAGTGAAAGGCGCTCCAGCGCGCGTCGTTTAGCAAGCTGTGCCCGTGATACGCACGCTCGGACTCGGGCTGGACGTACGGTTCGAGGCCCTGTTCATCGGCGAGCACCTGCTCGATCTCGGAGCGCATCTGCGGCACCGCGGCCTCGAGCTCCGCTACCCAGGGGAACATCTCGCGCGGGTACCAGGCCTGCTGCGGCAAGCCCGGAAAATAGAAGCTGGTCGGCTGCTGCAGATAGACCGGCTGCGTGCCGGATGCGATCGCCAGCGCTTCGGCAAAGCGAGGCGGAACGGCGTCGATGCCGCGATCGGCAAGCACGTGCTGGAGCTCCGCCTCGAACCGTTTCTCGGCTCGAGCGACCGCGGTTTCCGCGCGGCGCAGCCGATCGGGAAGATCCCCGGGGAGCTGGGGCAACTCGGCGCAGCGCCGGATCGCCATCCGATAAAAGGACACCGACGCGCGGTCGTTGCCGCCGCGCGCATAAATGTCGCCCTTCATCAGCAGGGCGAACGGGTTGGTTTGGTCTGCGGCAAGCACCCGGTCGAGCGCCGCCATGGCGTTGTCGCGATCGTCGCACCCGTCGCACGCTTGCGCATAGAACAGCCATGCCTGGGCCGAGGCGTTGCCGGATGCGGTTACCTGCGCGAACGCATCGCGCGCCGCCGCGAAGTCGCCGCGCTGGAGCGCGCCGATGCCGCGCTGCGCTTCGCTCTCAAGCGCGTGGCCCTGCAACTCCATGTGCTTGGTATAACTGCGGTTTGGCTGTCGTCCAGAAGACACAATTTGGGTCTGTCGCCGGAGGGACGAGACATGCCAATAAGGAGCCATGGCGTCACGCGGACATGAAGCCCTGCCCGATCAGCGGGAGATCATCGACCGGCGTGCGCTGGCTGATCGGCTGGCGTCGCTGAAGCCCGGCGGGAATCTTTCGGCCGAAGCCGCGGCGGTCCTGCGCGGTGCGCTCGAGTCAGGCCGCGCAGAAATCGTGAAGCGCCTCACCGAAGAGCCCGGCAACGGCCGGGCGGCGGCGCAGGCAACCGCGTTCCTTCACGATCAGCTGGTGCGGCTTGCGTACGATTTCGTGACGGACCGGTTGCTTGGGCAGGCGCTTGGCGACGGCCTTGCGCTGGTCGGCCTCGGCGGCACCGGCCGGGGCGAGATGGCGCCCTACAGCGACCTCGACCTCATGTTCCTGACCGCGAAGGCCCCAACCGCCGAGCAGGAACGTGCGGCCGAGGCGATGCTCCACCTGCTGTGGGACCTGAAGCTGAAGGTCGGCCATTCGGTCCGGTCAGTGTCGCAGCTGATCGCGCTGGCGAAGAAGGACATGACCGTCCGGACCGCGTTCCTCGAGGCGCGCTGGCTGTGGGGCGACGAGAACTTGTTCGACTCGGCGGTCGCGCGCTTCCGCAAGCAGGTCGTCGCCGGGACCGCGGCGGAGTTCGTCGGCGCCAAGCTCGCCGAGCGCGACGCCCGGCACGTGAAGATGGGCGACAGCCGCTACGTCGTCGAACCGAACGTCAAGGACGGCAAGGGCGGCCTCCGCGATCTCCACACGCTCTACTGGATCGGCAAGTACGTCCACCGCGTCGAAAAACCCGCCGACCTGGTCAAGGCCGGACTGCTGACCGCTGCCGAATTCAAGCGCTTCGACCGCGCCGAGCGCTTCTTCTGGGCGGTGCGCTGCCATTTGCACATGCTTGCCGGCCGCGCCGAGGAACGCCTCACCTTCGAATATCAGCCGCGCATCGCCGAGATCATGCATTACGCCGACCGGCCGGGAAAATCCGCGGTCGAGCGGTTCATGCAATTCTACTTCTTGAATGCGAAGACCGTCGGCGACCTCACCGGCGTCTTCCTCGCTCAACTCGACGAACAGCTCGGCAAGAAGGGATTTCGATTCGCACTGCCGACAATCCGACGCAAGCCAAAGCGGCTCGGCGGATTCGCGCTCGATCGCGGGCGGCTCACAATCCCGTCGGACAAGTTCTTCCGTAGCGATCCCGTGCGACTGCTGGAGATATTCGCGCTCGCGGCGCGCGAACAGCTCGAGATCCACCCTGCGGCGATGCGTGCCGCGAGCCGCGATTCGGCCCTCATCGACCGCGCGGTCCGATCCGACCCCCGTGCCAATGCCTTGTTCCTCGAGGTGCTGACCTCGGTCCACCACCCCGAGATGGTGCTCCGCTGGATGAACGAGGCCGGGGTGTTCGGCCGCTTCGTTCCCGATTTCGGTCGCGTCGTCGCGCAGATGCAGTTCGACATGTATCACCATTATACGGTCGACGAGCATTCGATCCGAGCGATCGGCCTGCTTTCGGCCATCGAGCGCGGCGAGCTCAAGACGGAGCATCCGCTGTCGACCGCGATCGTGCAAAAGCAGATCGCATCACGCCGGGTGCTCTACGTCGCGGTGCTGCTGCACGACATCGCCAAGGGCCGCGGTGGGGACCATAGCGAAATCGGCGCGGAGATCGCTCTCAAGCTCTGCCCCCGTCTCGGCCTCGATGCTGCCGAAACCGAGACCGTGTCCTGGCTGGTCCGCTATCACCTGCTGCTGTCCTCGACCGCGTTCAAGCGGGACCTCGCCGACCCGAAGACGATCGAGGATTTCGCGCAGATCGTGCAGAGCCCCGAGCGGTTGCGACTCTTGCTGGTGCTGACCGTGGTCGACATTCGCGCGGTCGGACCAGGCGTATGGAACGAATGGAAGCGGACGCTGCTGAGAACCCTGTTCGAGGCGGCTGAGGAACGGCTGCGGCTCGGACACAAGCAGCACGGACGCGCCGAGATGGTCGAACAGCGCCAGCGCGAGCTCGGGGCGGCGCTCGGCTGGAAATCGAGCGCCATCAAGGCGCACGTGCGGCGCCTGTCCGACAGCTATTGGCTGGCCGAGCCTGCCGCGTGGCAGCTTGCCAATGCGCGCCAGGTCGCGGCGGCCGAGGCCCACATCGGCGACGCCGTCCCGAATGTCGAGGTCGCCGACGATTCGGAGAGCGGAGCCACGCGGATCAGCGTCTTCACCCCCGACCGCGAAGCGCTCTTCTATCGCATTTGCGCGGGGCTCGCCGCAGCCGGAGCCAACATCATCGACGCGCGGATCCACACCACTCGCGACGGCATGGCGCTCGACAATCTGCTGGTGCTCGATGCTCGCGGTCAGCCCTATGGCGACCGCCGGCTGCGCCAGCGCCTGGCAAAAGCGATTGAAGGCGCGCTCGCAAGCCCGTCGCTTCCGCCAGTGCCAGCCGCGGGAGCGCAGAGAGGGGCTTCGGCCTTCGAGGTCGCGCCCTCGGTCGCCATTGCGGAGCGTGCCTCGAGCCGGACGACCGTGGTCGAGGTCAATGCCCGCGACAGGCCGGCGCTGCTTGCCGGGCTCGCCGCCGCGATCCACGGCTGCGGGCACATCGTGCATTCGGCGCATATCGCCACTTACGGCGAGCGGGCCGTCGACGTGTTCTACCTGACCCGCGTCGACGGGAAAAAGCTCGATGCCGACGATGCCGGACAGCTTCGCGCTGCTCTGCTGGAAGCGGCGCGCGAGCCGGGGCGCGCGAAAGCGGCGTGAACGGAAAAGCCCCACCGCAATGGGTGGGGCTCTCCTGCTCTGGATGACTGCAAGGCCTAGCCGCGTTCCGGCGCTGCTGGGGGCGGAGGAGGCGGAGGCGGCGCCGGGCAAGTCGCAGTCGCCAGGATCACCGACCCATCCGGACAAGTCTGCGTCGCCGGCGGCGGAGGCGGTGGCGGCGGAGGCGGTGGCGGAGGAGGCGGCGCGGCGCGGTTGAAGCCCATCTTCGCGTGCAGCGTGATTCCGAACGTCCGCGGCTCGCCCAGGAAAGCGCCGTAGAGCTGGGTCGAGACCGGATAGAAGTTCGCCTGAACGCCGCGAGTCGTGCCCTGCCCCTGGAGCGGAGCATCAAACGCGACCTGCATATAGTTCTTGTTGAGGAGGTTCTGACCCCAGAGCTCGACTCCCCATGCGCCGCCCGGTCCTTCGATGCCGATGCGGCCATTGAACACGGCAAAGCCCGGCTGCGTCTTCTCGATGTCGAGGTCGGACCCGGTGTCGAACTTGCTCATGTAGCGGCCGTCGAAATAGACGAGACCTTTGAGCGCGCCCCACAGCGAGGGTGTCCAGGCAATCGATGACGTCGCAGTCCACAACGGCGCGTTCGATATCCGCCGGCCCGGCAATTGGAACAGAGCGTTGGTCAGCGGCCTTCCATCGGCGCCCACCAGATTGTCGCGATACTTGGTGTCGGCCATCACGAGGCCCGCATTCCATTCGACATCGCGGATTGGGTGGGTGAAGGCTTCGAGCTCGAATCCCTGGCTCCTGACGCCGCCGTGCAGCTTCCCGGTGCATGCGCCGGTGTAGGGGCTGTTGTCCCTGTCCGCGCCATTCAGGCTGGTGCTGCAGCTGTTGATGTTCTCGACGACGAAGTTGAGGCCGTTGAACGTGTTCAACTGGAAGTTGCGGAAGACCTCGTGGAACAGCGCCAGGTTCACGTCGATTCCGCGGCCATGATATTTGAAGCCAGCCTCGAACGCGTCGTTGATCTCCGGCTTGAATTGGAGGTCGGCACCTGAGGCGACTTGACCGCTGCAATTGGGCTGGGTCGCAGTCGTGCAAATTGCGCCATTGCCGGAAATGACGAAGGGCGGCGCCGGGACGGTCGGGGCGGAGCTGCGGAACAGCGCCGAACGATCGAGGTTGAAGCCGCCCGCCTTGTAGCCGCGCGAATAGCTCACGTAGGTCAGCAGCCGGTCGGTCGGCTTGTAGCTGAGCACCGCAGTGCCCGAGAGCTTGTTCTCCGTGCGACTGTCGGCGAATGCGAACGAGCCGCCGGGAACGCTGGGTGACACGCACGGGAGCGTCTGCAGAGAAGCAAGCGCGGCGCTGGCCGAATAGATCGTACACAGCGTGTTGTTGTCGCTCAGCGCCGCACCGAGCGTCTTCTTCTCATGCGTGTAGCGCGCGCCGAGAGTCAGCTTCAGCTGCGGCGTGATGGAAAAGATATTGTGGGTGAAGATCGCGTAATTGTTGCTGCCCTGGTCGTAGAGGTCATCGAGCATCTCGCCGTTCATCGTCAGGGCGGGATTGACCAGGTTCGCAAAGCCGCTGTTACCGAACGGCGCAGCCGAAAAGTTCGTCGTTACGAACGGGTCGTTCGGGAGACGCGCGAACGCGCTGAGGACCGTGAACTGACCCGCGAGTGCGGCTTGCGCCGCGGGATTGCCGGCGGCCGCGAGATATGCGTTCTCAAGCGCCGAGCGAACGCCCGACGCGACCGGCGTGTTGAAACAGGTCGGCGATGCGCCAGGAGCCAGGATCGACGGCGGAACGCCAGCCGAGCCCGCGAAGTTCGCAGCAACAAGGCAATTGGCAAACCGCGCGTAATCCGCACCATAAGCAAGATTGTCGCGGACCTGCAGCTTCTCGTTCGCGTAATAGCCGCCGATCAGCCAGTCGAGGCGGTTGTTCCAGGTATTGCCCTGCAGCCGCACTTCCTCGCTGAAGGTCTTGAAGCGGTTGTAGGATCCGCCGTCGCTGTCGCGGTAAAGGATGTCGAGATTATTGAAGTCGGCGTCCTGCCCGCGCGTATATTTGTTGTAGCGGTAAGCCGTGATCGACGTCAGCTCGGCAACGCCGAAATCATACGTCAGCTCGCCCGAAAGCCCCCAATCCCTGACGTCGGAATTATAGTCGCGGCCTGGCGTGATCGACGTCCTGCGGGCGAACGTATCGTCCTCGATGATGCCGCCGAGATTGCGCTCGATGAAGGCGATCGTCGAAGGTCCAGGTCCAGCGGCGGTAACGTCATGCGCGGGAAGGAAGGTCGCTCCGCAGCATTCCTCGTTCTGCTTCGAATAATCTGCGATCAGCCGGAACGAGAAGTTGTCGTTGGGCTGAAAGAGCGCTTGGCCACGCAGTCCCCAGCGATCGCGATTGTTGATCCGGCGGCCGGAGATCACGTCCTTGAGAAAGCCGTCGCGTTTATCCCAGACGCCGTCGAGGCGAAGAGCGACCGTATCGCTCACCGGGCCCGTCACGCTCGCCTGGAACCGGCGGTAATTGTAATTGCCGATGTCGACCTGGCCGCTGACTTCGGGTGTGAAGCGCGGCTTGGCGGTAAATATGGAAATGAGGCCGGCCGAGGTGTTTCGGCCGAACAATGTTCCCTGCGGGCCGCGCAGGACCTCGATACGATCGATGGGCCCGAGATCCGTCAGGCCGATTCCGGTCCGCGCGCGATAGACTCCATCGATGAAAAGCCCGACCGAATTTTCGAGGCCGGGATTGTCGCCGACGGTGCCGACGCCGCGAATGCGCGCAACGGCCGCACCCGCTTCCGAAGAGGTCGACGACACCAGCAATGATGGCGCGATCTGGTTGAGCTGGCGGATGTCGGTCGCGCCCGTGTTCTGAAGGTTCTGCGCAGTGACGGCGCTCACCGCCATCGGCACGTTTGACAGCGCCTGGTTGCGGCGAGTCGCGGTGATGACGATGTCGCCGGTGTCGACCGGCTGCTGCACCGCTGCCCCTTCGGTTGCGCTGGGCGTGGGCTGTGCGGTCTGCTTGTCCGTGTCGGTGTTCGATTGAGACGTCGGTTGTGCAACGGCCGGAGCGCTCAATGCGAAAAGGCCTGCCGACAGCAGCCACGCTGACTTGCGGATCATCTTTTTCTCTCCCCCTCGGGCGACAAGCGCCCGGTCTGGGGGAAAGGCTAAACCCGAACAGCCGTCAAAGGGAAGCGATGCCTCGCGCGCTGATCAACAAAGACAGGACGCTGCAGCAATTTGGCAACACGAGTGTAAGTAGCGTCGCGCGGAGCTTCCTCATGCATCCCGGATCAAGTCCGGGATGAGCTTCGCGTCATTTTGGCGCGAGCACCATCAGCATCTGGCGGCCTTCCATGCGCGGATGCGCTTCGATCTTCGCCATTTCCTGCGTCTGCTCCTGGACCCGGCGAAGCACCGCCATGCCGAGCTCGCCATGCGCCATCTCGCGGCCCCGGAAGCGCATGGTGACCTTCACCTTGTCGCCTTCCTCGAGGAACTCGAAGACCTTCTTCATTTTCGTGTCATAGTCGTGGTCGTCGATGTTCGGACGCATCTTGATCTCCTTGATCTCCTGCGTCTTCTGCTTCTTGCGCTGCTCGGCGGCCTTCTTCTGTGCCTCGTACTTGTAGCGGCCGATATCGAGGAACTTGGCGACTGGCGGATCGGCGTTGGGAGAAATCTCGACCAGGTCGAGGCCCGCTTCCTGCGCCTGCTCGAAGGCTTCGCGCGTATACATCACGCCCAGATTCTCGCCGTTTTCATCGATCACCCGTACCTTTGGTGACTGGATGAACTCGTTGTAGCGGGGGCCGCTCATCGGCGGCGGAGGCGCCATTCCTCGGCGCGGGTAGGGCGGTGGTATAGCGAAGTCTCCGAAATTGTTGTTGGTCAAACGCGGAGTTAGGCACTCGCGGGGCTCATGAAAAGTATGCACGCGCAAAAGTGAGTCATTTTTGCCGCGACCTGTTGCGGACTCGCGTCAGGCTTGCCGACTGCCGGATTCGTCCGAGCCCGCTGGCAATGTCGCCGAACAGCAGATACCGTTCCCCTTTGCCAGGAGGGGCAGCTGACGCATTTCCCCTTTCGCAGTGTCGCCGGCGCGTATTTGCGCGAAGCAAAGTTGCACTTCTCCGCAATTCTCCGGCGGAGAGGGCTTCCGACCGTGGTGCTGATGCCGGGCGAAACTCAGGCAGACGGCGCGTCAAACCTGCGCGTCTATCGCATCGCGGACGAGCTGAAGCGGCTGGGTTGGAATGCGTATGTTTGCCCAAGGCATCTGCGGCTGCGGCAGCGATTGCGCGTGATAGGGGTCGTCCGGCCCAACGTAATCCTGATGCAGATGGCGCGGCACCCGCTCAATCGGCCACGATTCTACTCGGACATCCCCGTCGTGTTCGACATCGACGATGCAGATTATCTGGAAGATCGTCACCGCGCCAACATCGTGGAAGCGGTTGAACGCAGCGCAGCAATCATAGCCGGTAGCCGCGCCATCGCCGGCTTTTGCAGGAAGTATAACGATGACGTGGAGGTCGTCTGGACCGGAACGCCGGTCTTCCCCTCACCGTCGAGACCACAATCGCGGCGCAAACACATCATCAGCTGGGCCGCGCTGCTGCCTTCACATTGCGCAAAAGAGGCCGAGTTCCTGCTGCGAGTGCTCGAGCTGCTGTTGGAGCGTACGGCCGAATTCCAGTTTCTTCTTTATTGCGACGATGGGACGGGGGCTTACCGAGCCTTTGCCGACCGCTTCCGTGCAATCGGCGTGGATGTCATGACGCGACCACGGCTGGAATATGCCGAATTCGTCCGGTCGCTCGAAGATGTCGCCGTCGGGCTTGCGCCCCTGGTCGACCTGGAAGGATTCAGCGGCGGCAAGTCGTTCGGCAAGGTCCTTGCCTACATGGCCGCGGGCGTGCCGATCGTCACTCACCCGGTCGTCGATCATCCGCTTTTCTTCCGCTCCGGTGAGAATGGCTACATGGCGACCACCCCTAAGGAGTGGGCGGCGGTCATCGCCCAATTGCTCGACAGCCCGGAGGAGCGCCAGCGGCTCGCCGAGAGAGCACGGGCTGAGCTCGAAGACAGACTATCGACCGCCGAAGCCGCCCGGCGCGTGGACAAGATACTTCGACGAGCACTGGCCAAAGCCCACGAAAGTCCGCGGGCGCGAATCGCAGCCTAGCGCAGGTCCGGCGGCACGGCTTCGTCGCGAATCATCCGGACGGCCTCGTCGAGGTTCATCATCTTC
>Ga0207647_10001939_pt1 | contig 15813 bp, 13 predicted proteins | sample KBSCornC2_FD_184295 | JGI IMG/M metagenome (GOLD analysis project Ga0207647, IMG submission 184295) | Corn rhizosphere microbial communities from Kellogg Biological Station, Michigan, USA - C2 (SPAdes) (version 2) | ecosystem: Host-associated > Plants > Roots > Rhizosphere ...
GCCGGCGATTGTTATTGCAAAGAGATCGAGTCTCACGCCGGGCGGCCACGGAGGGCCGCCCCTACAGTACATGCGGTGGCGTCCGTTAAATTTAGACAGAGATAGCGATGAGACAGTTTCCGGCGATTGGAGGGATGAGGAGCGTCGAGGAGTTTAGGGCGCGTGTTGAGGAACTGCGCCTGGCGATTCCTTGCGACGATCGCGTCCAAGCGGCTCCAGACTCGCCACTCGCTCAACCGCTCCACGTTGCAGGAAAAACGATCGGGAATCGCTTCTGCATCCACCCGATGGAAGGGTGGGACGGGACCCCCGACGGCAAACCGAGCGAAGCTACCATCCGGCGCTGGCGCAACTTTGGTCTGAGCGGCGCCAAACTGATCTGGGGCGGAGAGGCAGTCGCCGTTCGTCATGATGGACGTGCGAATCCGAACCAGTTACTCATCAACGACGACAACAAGCACAGCCTGGGCCAACTCCGAGAGGAACTGATCGCACATCACCGCCAGGCCTGTGGCGCAACAGACGACCTCGTAGTCGGCTTGCAACTCACACACTCGGGTCGCTTCAGCCGTCCAAATGAAAAGATGCGCCCTGAGCCGCGTCTTCTTTATCACCATCCACTGCTCGACGCCCGGGTAAACGCGAACGGCAACTCAACGCTTCTCACCGACGATGATGTCAAAAGGATCATCGACGACTTCATCGCCGCCGCTCGCATCGCAGACGATCTCGGCTTTGATTTCATCGACGTCAAACACTGCCACGGGTATCTCGGCCACGAATTCCTGAGCGCGCATACACGCGCAGGCGACTACGGCGGCAGTTTCGAGAATCGCACACGCTTTCTTCGCGAAGTGACCGAAGGTGTCCGAAGTGTGGCACCGAAGATGCTGATCGGCGTCAGGCTATCAGCCTTCGATCTGGTCGCTTTCCGTTCCGATCCAACGCAAGCGAGCGATGGCAAGACTGGACCAGGTATTCCCGAACATACGGAATTGCCGTATCACTGGGGCTTCGGCGTCGATACTGGTAACCCGCAACAGTACGACTTGTCCGAGCCGCGCCGGTTTCTGTCTCTTCTCCGCGAACTCGGAATTCATCTGGTCAACATTTCCGGCGGCAGTCCGTACTACAACCCGCATATCCAGCGTCCCGCTTTGTACCCGCCGTCTGATGGCTATCAACCGCCCGAGGATCCGCTTGTGGGTGTGGCGCGACAAATGGAAGTGACGCGCGCGTTGAAGGAAGAATTTCCCGAGCTTGTGCTTGTCGGCACAGGCTACAGCTACCTGCAGGAGTACCTGCCAAACGTCGCGCAAGCAGCCGTGCGACAAGGCTGGGTCGATTCGATCGGATTGGGCCGCATGGTTCTTTCGTATCCCGAACTCCCGCTCGACGTGTTGAGCGGACGCGGATTGCAGCACAAACGAATCTGTCGCACGTTCAGCGACTGCACTACAGCCCCTCGTAAAGGATTGCCATCGGGTTGTTACCCGCTCGACGAGTTTTACCGGAAGTCAGAAGACGGCGCCGCGTTGAAGGCATTCAAGTCCGCCGCGCGTGCCCACACGAGTTAGAGATGCTTCAGGCAACGAGACGTGCATTCCTGAGTTTGCGCCAGAATCGAGTGGCGCCGGCGGAAGAGTGTTGGCTGCACGTCAATCGAAAGGCGATGGCGTGTCGATTTGAAGTGACGCTCCCGATGACGACTGAGTGCGGCGTTTCAATCGCGAGCGATGCACTCGATGAAGTCGAAGAGATTGAGAAGCAGTTGTCGGTCTTCAAAGAAGAGAGCGCTATCAGCCTGGTAAACCGTAATGCCGCCTCGCATGCCGTTCGAGTAGATCCCTGTTTGTTTGATCTTCTTGCGCTCTGCAAGGGATTGCATGACGAAACGGAAGGCGCATTCGACATCACGAGTGGTCCATTGACTCGTTGTTGGGGGTTCTTGAAAAGGGAAGGCCGGCTTCCGTCCCCCACCGAGATTGAGAACGCGAAGTCGTTAGTTGGCAGTGAGAAGCTTCTGCTCGATGCTGCATCGTCGACCGTTCAGTTCAAGCAACCAGGTGTTGAGATCAATCTTGGTAGCATCGGTAAAGGGTACGCGCTCGACTTCGTGAGTAAGCATTTCAAAAAAGCGAAAGAGCCCGCTTTATTGAGCGCCGGGGCCAGTAGTTTTCTGGCGACGGGATCTGCGCGTGCCTGGCTGGTCGGCGTTCGTCATCCCCGTGCAAAACAGAAACGACTCGCAAGTGTTCGACTGCACGAGTGTGCAATGTCGACAAGCGGAAGTGAAGAGCAGTTCTTCGAAAGTGGCGGACGACGCTTCGGTCACATCATCGATTCGCGCAGCGGCTGGCCGGCAGAAAAAGTCAGCTCGGTGACTGTTGTCGCTAACTCTGCGGCTCGTAGCGACGCTCTCGCGACTGCCTTCTTCGTTGGTGGACGCGACTTGGCCGCGCGTTACTGTGAAAAACACGACGATGTCCTTGCGATTATGTTAGAGGCAGACGTGCATCACCCCATTCTGATTGGAAAAAATAAACACTGCGTAGTCGAATTAATTTGAATTCAGAAGACCCAACAAATCGAGCGCAGAGCATCACGTTGATCGTCTTGCGCACTCTGATCGGCTGGCATTTTCTCTATGAGGCCTACTTTAAGATCATGTCGCCGGCCTGGACTCGCGGCGGAGCTCCACTAACGCCCTGGACTTCTGCCGGTTACCTACAAGGATCCAGCGGACCACTTGCCGGAATTTTTCACCGCCTCGTAAATGCGGGTTGGACTGTTTGGCTTGATCGAGGCGTCAAAGTCGCGCTTCTCGTGATCGGCGTAAGTTTAATTTTAGGTCTGTTCACGCGGGTCGGATTGTGGCTCGCGCTCGCAATGCTGAGTCTCTTCTATCTGCTTTACGTGCCGACACTCGGTATCCCGCAACCAAACAACGAAGGCACGTATCTGATTGTCAACAAGACACTCATCGAAGCCGCAGCCGTCGTTGTGTTGCTGATGTTTGATACAGGCAGAATCGCCGGACTGGATTTCTTTTTGAGACGAAGGTACTCATCATGAATCTTACTGAAGAGCAGCGAAAGATCGGTCGTCGCAACTTTTTGAAAGCGGTTGCAGGCGCGCCCGCGTTAGTGGCACTGGGCGCAGCCGCGTTGACTCGTGGTCCAGTGCGCGGTGGTCCGGTAAAGATCGCGCTGGTGGGGACGGGCGACATGGGCAAGGGGTTGCTCAATCAGTACCAGCGAGAATTCTGTGATCTGAAGGCGCTCTGCGATGTGAATCCAAAACGGCGCGCGGCGATGGTCCAGATGATGGTCGAGAAGGGTTGGCCCAAACCAAACGAGTACGACGACTGGCAGCAGATGCTGCAGAAAGAGGATCTCGAAGCGGTACACATCGCAACTCCGCTCTGGACACACGCCGATATCGCAGTTGGATCACTCAATGCCGGTAAGCATGTTCTTTGCGAAAAGATGATGGCGAAGAGCGCCGCCGAGTGTCAGTCGATGATCGATGCCGCGGCTAAAAACAAACGCGTCCTCGAGATTGGTTATCAACGTTATTACAACCCTGTGTATCAGGCCGCATATACGAACATCGTCAAGCAGGGAATGCTCGGAGATATTTTTCATGTGCGTCTGCAGTGGCATCGCAACTCAACCTGGCGGAAGACTGAAGACGCGCCCGCGCCGAATTTCGATCCGAGTCGTTGGGGCTATCCTGATTGGGAACACCTGCTGAACTGGCGCATGTACCGGAAGTACTCCGAAGGTTTGTTGTGCGAACTTGGAAGTCATCAGTTGAATGCGACGAGCTGGTTTCTGGATGCTGCGCCTGAAGCCGTCTATTGCACGGGTGGAACTTATCGCTTCAAAGACGGGCGCGAAGTTTTCGATCACGTCTATGCGACATTCGATTTCCCTGGCGGACGCACCGCGACGTTCTCGTCGATTCAGTCGAATGCGTTTGAGGCAAACTACGAAATGTTCATGGGAACGAAGGGAACGCTGATCATGTCGCGCGAATTCGACGCGTTTCTCTTTCCTGAAGGAGAGAACTCGAACACGCGCGTTGAGATCTCGAAACAGAGCGGCCCGGTGGCCGATGCCTCCGCCACGCAGGCCGCGGACTCGACTGCGCGAACGGTTGATGCGCCCGTCAGCGGAATCGCGGACAAAGGCATCTCTTACCGCAATGAGATAGCGGAGTTTTGTTCGGCCGTCAGGACCGGCAGTCCGGTGCGATGTGGGGGTGAGAAAGCTAAGGCTTCCGCCATGGCGATTCTCACCGGAAATAGTTCCGCCGACAGACAAACCCGGCTCCAGATTGAGCAGACCCGCGCTTCTTAGTCCACAGATTACACAGATTTCACAGATTAAGATCCTAATATGATCTTGTAATCTTCTGAAAACTGGGTATACTGCGGGGCGTCCTTTATTAAATAAATAAAAAGTGCTCCCAATGGAGATTCCCGTTAGGGCGAAGTTTTTGGAGGTATTCGTCTGCCCGGTACAAGCAAACATTCGGCAAAAGTGGTGTGCTCCGAGCGGAGTGTCTGGATTTCACCGCGACAGTTCTGGAAGCTCGTTCGCGATGACATTGTCGAATATCTGGACGAACGACCACTCAGGGGGCGTTTCAAAGGATCCCATTCAGACTTTCTGGTAACTGTTAACCACACAGTTCTGAGTCTCACCAGCCCGGAACATCGCCGTGAAGTTATTGACTCCAGACGTTTCATGAAGAGATAGGACGGCATTATGCTGGAACTCATTCAGCCGATCTCGAAACGAGATCAGGTAGTTAAAGCCATGAAGCAGGCGATTCTCTCCGGCACCATCGAGCCGGGCGCCTCGATTGTAGAGAGCAAGATCGCCCAACAACTCGGCGCCGGCGTTCCCCTTATCCGCGAAGCACTCATCGAGCTCGAACATCAGGGTTTCGTCCAGCGAACGCCATACAAAGGCACGACCGTCACGAAGTTGTCGCCTGCCGACGTGCGCCGGATCTTTGCGCTGCGGGTTGAGCTCGAAGCCGTTGCGATTGAGTGGGCGAAGGAGCATACGACCGAAGCAGACCTCGAATATCTCCGGCAGACAATTCATCGCATGGAAGACGCGGCGAAGAATCTCGACTTGCCGCAGTTTTACGATTCCGACCTCGCGTTTCACCGAAAGATCTGGAGCCTGTCAGATAATCCTTACCTTGTCGACGCACTCGAGCGATTAGTTGTGCCGCTGTTTGCTTTCTTTGTGATGAAGACGAGCAGGCAGCAGAAGTCTTACGTCGAGAGTGCGTCGATGCACGCGCGCGTTGTCGAAGCGCTCGCGACGATGTCCGCCTCTGAGTTGCGGCAAATGTTCACCGAGTACCTGTCGACGTGGAAAGACGACATGGTGCTGCTGCTGTTCCCGGAAGAGAGTTAGCCCTTATCCACAGATTACACAGATTTGTTTAATGACGATTCTTCGCACAGTGAATGTTTCGAAGGCCTACGATGGCGTGCAGGCGCTGCGAAATGTTTCGTTTGATCTGCGGGCGGGGGAGGTGCATGCGTTAGTCGGAGAGAATGGGGCAGGGAAGTCGACGCTGATCAAGATCATCACGGGTGCGGTGATCCCTGACAGTGGTCATCTTGAGTTTGATGGCGTCGCGGTGAAGGTGAATTCGCCGGCCGTCGCGAAGACATTTGGGGTCGCTGCGATCTATCAGCAGCCCGCACTCTTCCCGGATTTGAGCGTCGTCGAGAATATCGCGCTCGGACTCGAAAACGCCCGAGCCTGGACGCGCGTCAACTGGAAAGAAAGAAGGGCGCGCGCCGCTGAACTACTGAAACAGACCGCCGCCGATATAGATCCGGATCGAACCATTGCGACGCTCACCATGCCCGAGCAACAACTGGTGGAGATCGCACGAGCGTTGGGCGCGAATGCCAAAATCCTAATAATGGACGAGCCGACGGCGTCGCTCGCCGAAGCGGAAGTACAGAACCTTTATCGCGTGATCAGAAACCTGCGTGATTCGGGTGCCGGCATCATCTACATCTCGCATCGTCTCGAGGAATTGTCGGTTGTGGCAGACCGGGTGACGGTGCTAACGGACGGCCAGGTCGTTGCGACGCGACCGATGCAGGACTTAACAGTGCGCGAGTTGATCAGCCTGATGGTTGGGCGCGAACTCTCCGCGGTCTTTCCAAAGCGTTCGGTGCCACTCGGCGAAGTCGTGCTCGAATTAAAAAACTTCGGCTGCAGTGCGAATGGTGTAAGAGACATCGATCTCAAGGTACGAGCCGGTGAGATAGTCGGTCTGGCGGGACTGGTAGGCGCAGGACGCACCGAGCTAGCGCGCACGATCTTTGGTTTAGACCAGGCAGATGCAGGCGAGATCAGATTGCATCGTGACCGCGTCCGAATCGATTCACCGCTTGAAGCGATCAAACGAGGCATAGCTTATCTCCCCGAGGATCGGCGGCGTCACGGCGTGGTGCTTGATATGTCGATTAGCGCGAATCTCACGTTGCCGTCGTTGAAAAAGTTTTCGAAGAACGGATCGCTCGATCGGGAGAAGGAACGAGAAACTGCCGCGCGATCAGTGCGACGTTTGGGAATCAAAACGCCCGCAGTGTTCTCCCCTGTCGCCACTCTGTCTGGTGGTAATCAACAGAAGGTTGCGCTCGGTCGCTGGTTAGAGATCGAGCCGCAACTTTTGATTCTCGACGAACCGACACAGGGAATTGACGTCGGCGCCAAGGCGGAGATTCACGCGTTGATGGGTGAACTTGCTGAACAGGGTGTGGCGATTCTGATGATCTCGTCGGAGCTGCCGGAGATTCTGGGAATGAGCGATCGCATCGTTGTGCTACGAGAGGGAACAATCGCGGGCACACTCGATCGAGAAGAGGCCACGCAGGAAGCGATCATGTCGTTGGCGGTGGGCCACGATAAAGCAGCTTAGCCACAAAGAGGCACATAAAGCACAAAATATAAAACCCGATGCAGGGAGTCATAGATCGATATAAGAGGGAGTTGTCGGCGGCGCTGGCGTATGCGGCGCTCGTGGTCGTTGTGGGGATTGTGACGCCGTCGTTTTTGGGCGCTGGTAATGTGCGCGACCTCGCGATGAATAATGCGGCGGTGTTGCTGGTCGCCATTGGAATGACCACCGTGATCGTCAGTGGTGAGATTGATATTTCGGTTGGTTCTCAGTTCGCTGTCTGCACCTATCTCACTGGCGCACTAGCGAAAGAGGGAATGCCGATACTTTTGGTGTTGCCCTGCGTCGTGATTGCGGGTGTTGCGATGAGTGCCGTCGCCGGCGCTCTCGTTGCATGGCTGCGCATGCCGTCGATCGTGGTGACTCTCGCGCTCATGGTTGCGTGGCGCGATGGTTTGCGCTGGGCCACTGAGGGTGCGTGGATTCAGGATCTGCCGGCAAACTTTCAATGGGTCGGCCTGGGCCAAACGAAAGGCGAGTTGATTCTGATTGCAATCACCGCCGTCGTGTTCATCGTCTTCACGTGGGCCTTGAGTAACATCGCCGGCGGAAGGTCATTCTACGCCGTCGGCTCTGATGCAGAAGCTGCGCGTCTGGCCGGAATCGACCCACGCAAAGTCGTGTTTGGCGCGTTCGTTATAACTGGCGCGCTGGTTGGACTCGCGGCGGTTCTAAACGCAACTCGATTCTCGATCGTGCCGAGCAACGCAGGCATGGGCCTCGAACTAAAAGCAATTGCGGCGGTGGTTGTCGGTGGCACTGCGATTACGGGTGGACGCGGCCGTCTGGTCGGTACATTGATCGGTGTTGCCTTGCTCGGAACGATCGGCACCGCATTGACCTTTCTCGGTATCAATCCATTTTGGGAAAAGGCGATTCAGGGCGCAGTGATTCTCGCCGCGGTGATGTCGGATGTGGCTCTGGGACGTATGGCAGCATGGCGCATCAGCAATTTCGGATTGCGCGCCAGGACAGGCACGTGAATTCAACTATTCCCCGAGCACAGCCTCGTGACCTGAAGTTGATCGCCTCGTGGCCGGAGCGAGTGTTTCCGAATCACGAGTGGGTGCTGGTGCTCGTGTTGTTCTTTGAAATCGTTGTCTTTTCGATCAGCGGCGACAACTTTTTCACAGCAGCGAATGCGTTCGAGATCACGCGACTCAGTGTTGAAGTCGGGTTATTGGCACTCGCACTGACCTTCGTGATCATCACGGGCGGAATCGATCTCTCCGTTGGATCGATGATGGGGTTAGTCGCAGTCGTGCTTGGCGCGTTGTGGCGCGACGCACATCTTCCCATCGCGGTCGCCGCTGTCGTTGCTTTGCTTTTGGGGTTGGCTGGTGGGGCGCTAAATGGTTCACTGATCGCGCGCTTCAAGCTGCCGCCATTAATCGTGACGCTCGCGACGTTCTCGCTGTTTCGAGGAGTCGCCGAAGGCATCACGCGCGGGATCGAAAACTATTCGAGTTTTCCGCCGGGTTTTTTATTTCTGGGCCAGGGTTACATCGGCGGCATTTTCCCGACGCAACTGATCCTGTTGTTGCTCGCAGTTGCCGGATGCGCGTGGGTGCTGCATCGCACAGCGTTTGGACGGAGTCTTTACGCCATCGGCCATTCACCCGATGGTGCTCGTTACGCGGGCATCGATGTCGGACGCAAACTGTTCGTCGTTTATCTGTTCTCGGGACTCGCGGCCAGTGTCTCGGCGGTGATTTACGTCGCGCATCTCGGGCAGGCGAAGTCAGACGCGGGTACTGGATTCGAGTTGATGGCCATCGCGGCGGTGGTGCTCGGTGGCACGTCGATCTTTGGCGGGCGCGGCTCGGTTCTGGGAACTGTACTGGGTCTGTTTGCGATTGTCGTTTTGCAAAACGGCCTGCGGCTGAGTGGACAGCCGGCGGAACTCGCGGGAATACTAACCGGGGCTTTACTGCTGTTGACGGTAGCGCTGAACCGCCTAGCGCTTTTTGGACGGGGTATTCGCACAGAAGAAACTTCTGAGGAGCTTGATGTGAAGAATTCGCAGGTGGCGATTCTAAGCGCCGTCATTCTCCTGGCAGCGTTGCTGGTTGCCGGTAGTAACTGGCTGCTCGTTCGTTCACTAAAACAGCCAGTGGTCCCAATCGGTTCTTCGGCGCCGCAGCATGAGAAGCTGACGGTGGCGATGATGCCGAAGGCGAAAGGCGATCCGTACTTCGCGAGTTGTCGCAAGGGCGCGGAGGAAGCAGCCCGCGAGTTGAACATCGATCTGTTGTGGGATGGTCCGACAGATCTCGACCCCGCCAAGCAGAACGAAGTCGTTGAAGCGTGGATTACGAAAGGCGTCGACGTGATTGCGGTGAGCGTCGAGAATCAGGCCGGCATCTCGACCGTGCTGCGCAAGGCGCGTGAAAAGGGAATCAAGGTAATCACCTGGGATGCCGACGCCGAAAAAGACGCGCGCGATTTTCTGATCAATCAGGCCACGCCACAGGGAATCGGCTACACACTGAGTGACGAAGCCGCGCGGATGATGAATGGCAAAGGTGAATTTGCGATCGTCACGGCGTCGTTGAGTGCGGCAAATCAAAACGAGTGGATCAAGAATATTCGTGCGCGAATCGCCGAGAAGTATCCGGATCTGAAACTCGTTACCATTCAACCGAGCGAAGGCGATCGCGATCGCGCGTTTTCGGAGACTCAAACAATTCTTAAAGTCTACCCAAACGTGAAAGTCATCATGGCGATTGCTGCGCCCGCGGTGCCGGGCGCTGCGGAAGCAGTGAAACAGGCCGGTCGCACCGACGTGAAAGTCACCGGGCTGTCGCTACCGAACATGAACAAACCGTACGTGAAGGCGGGTGTTGTCGAGAGCGTGGTGCTTTGGAATACTGTCGACCTCGGCTACCTGACAGTGCAAGCCGCGTACGCACTCGGTAGTGGCACACTCAAACGCGGCGACAGTGCGCTCAAGGCCGGACGATTGGGAACAGTTCAGGTAGTTGATGACGAAGTACGCCTCGGAGCGCCGTTCATCTTTAACAAAGACAACATCGACCGCTTCGATTTTTAGCCACAAAAGGCACAAAATGCACATAAGGCACAAAACAAATTCAGAAACCATTTGTGCCTTTTGTGCTTTCTGTGCTTTTTGTGGCTGACGTAAAGTTATGAAAGTGGCAAAGATTCGAGAAGTGCGTGCGTATGTGATCGCGTCCAGTGAGATGGGCGCGGACTATCACAACCAGCAGGGTAATCACTGGATCATCGATCTGCCGATTGCCAATCCGATGTCCGTGTACGAGGAGTACAAAGCGCAGCGGACCAGTTGGGGAATCAACGCGCTCGGAACGGTCGTGGTCCAGGTCGAACTCACCGACGGCACCACCGGCATCGGCTGCAGCATCGGCGGTGAACCAGCGTGCTACATCATCGAGAAACATCTCAAGCGATTTGTCGAAGGACAGGATCCGAGAAATGTCGAGCTCATCTGGGATCAGATGTGGCGTGCGACAATGCCTTATGGTCGCAAGGGTCTGACGGTTCAGGCTATCAGCGCAGTCGATCTCGCCATTTGGGATTGTCTCGGTCACCTCCGCGAAGAGCCTGTGTATGCCTTGATTGGTGGCAAGACGAAAGACAAGCTGCCGGTTTACGCGACGACCTCTCGGCCGGATCTCGCGAAGCGTTGGGGATTCAACGGCGCAAAGATTCCGTGTCGTTATGGTCCAGCCGATGGAGTTGAAGGGCTGAAGAAGAACATCAGTGTGATGGCCGAAGCGCGCGAGCAGGTCGGTCCTGACTTCCCGCTGCGGCTTGATTGTTACATGGCGTTGACGGTGCCTTACGCGATTCAGTTAGCGAAGGCTTTGGCGCCTTACGATCTGCACTGGATCGAAGAGTGTTTGCCGCCGGACGACTTTGATGGTTACGCCGAGTTGAAGAGAGCGCTGACGGGAGTCTGTCTGGTTACGACCGGTGAGCATGAATACACGCGTTATGGATTTCGTGAACTGATCGCGCGCAAGTGTGCCGACATTTTGCAGCCTGACATCAACTGGGTTGGTGGTCTAACTGAAGCGAGAAGAATCGTCGCGATGGCGGCTGCTTACGATATTCCCGTCGTGCCGCATGGTTCGAGTGTGTTTTCTTATCACTTGCAATACGCGTTCACGAACTGTCCGATTGCGGAGTTTCTGGTGATGAGTCCGCAGGCCGATCGACTCGTGCCGTTGTTCGGAGAGTTGTTTAAGTGTGAGCCGTTGCCGAAGGATGGAGTGGTTGAGCTGTCGGAGAAGCCGGGCTGGGGTGTTGAGTTGAATGATGGGCTCGAGTTGAAGAGGCCGTATTAGTCACGGATTTGATGGATTTATGAACGGATTTAGTGAACAAGTTGCGATCGTGACTGGTGCAGCGTCGGGGCTGGGGTTGGCGATCGCAAAGAAATTACAGGCTGAGGGCGCGCAGGTGGTGGCGCTCGATCTTAATGAGGCCAGCCTTCCAATTTCGTTTGCAGTCGATCTGACGAAGGAGGATCAGGTTGCGAACGTTGTGAACCAGATTGCCGAGAAGTTTGGACGCATCGATATTTTGGTTAACAGCGCTGGTGTGACGGGCGCCACGAATATTAAGAGTCATGAAGTCGAGACTGATAACCTGCGTTTCGTTTTTGACGTGAATTTCATGGCGTCGTTCTTTACGGCGCGCGCGGTGTTGCCGTGGATGCTGAAAAATAATTACGGTCGCATTTTGCACATCGCGTCGGTTGCGGGTAAGGAAGGGAATGCGGGGATGCTGGCCTATTCCGCATCGAAGGCGGCGGTGATCGGCATGACGAAGGTCCAGGGAAAAGAATATGCGGAGAGTGGCATCACGGTGAACGCGCTCGCACCCGCAGTGATTCAAACCCCGATGGTCGATGCCATGCCTGAAGCGCAAGTTAAATACATGACTGACAAGATTCCGATGAAACGCTGCGGTACGCTCGACGAGATCGCACACATGGCAGCGTTCATCGTCTCGCGCGAGACGGCGTTCACCACAGGATTCACGTTTGATATGACTGGCGGCCGAGCCACTTACTAGAAACCGAGCGGTAAGGATAAAACGCCGAAGGCGTTCGCTAACCCTGGGATCACACAAAAGAAGGGCATAAAACCCTGTAAGGGTTTGTCGCGGGAGGAACCCTTTCAGGGTTGAAAGAATATTTTTTATTACGAACCCAGGGTTGTCGCTTCGCTCCAACTCTGGGCTATGGTTAGCGAACGCCTTCGGCGTAATTGTGATGACATATCAGATTCAACTGCTGAAGATGGGCCAGTGTGATGTGGCGGGGCCTGAAGTTTACTGGATGAGTCATTGGAATGAGTGGGTGCAACTGTATTTCTGGATGGTGGTGATTCGCGGCCATGGTAAGACGGCCATCATTAATACTGGACCACCGCCAGACCTGACGGAGTTGAACAAGCGTTGGAGTAGTGGTTTTGGTGAACGAGGAAAACTCGTGCGTCACGAAAGTGAGCGACCGCTGAATGCGTTGGCTTCGCTCGACATCAGGCCAGAGGATGTAGATTACGTTCTGATTACGCCGCTTCAGAACTACGCCACCGCAAACATTCAACTCTTCCCGAATGCGCAGGTTTGCATTTCAAAGCGCGGTTGGATAGAAGACTTTCACGCCGAGAAGTTTCCGATGCATGTACCGCGTGAGTTTCGCCTGTCCAACGAGACGTTGCAGTACCTGATGTTCGAAGGTCATAAGCAGTTGCGGCTGCTTGAAGATGAAGACGAAGTGATACAGGGGATTCGCTGCTTCTGGGCGGGTGTCCATCATCGCTCGTCAATGTGTTATGTCGTCGAAACCGAGCAGGGCCGAATCGGTTTTTCCGATTGCGTGTTCAAATTTGGAAACATCGACGACGGCGAACCACTCGGCATCCAGGAAAGTCTCGAGGAGTACTACATCACAACCGAGCGAATAAAGCGGGAAACGGATTTCTTTATTCCGTTATACGAGCCCGAGGCCATCCACAGATTGCACAGATTTTCTGCGTAATCTGTGGATGGCTCTATTATGAATCGTCTTAAGGACAAAGTGGCAATCATCACTGGTGGCGCCGCGGGGATTGGACGCGCGACGGCGGAGTTGTTTGCTGAAGAGGGGGCGAAGGTTGTTGTTGCAGATCGGGTGATGCCTGAGGGTGAGGCGCTTTTTGTCGAGACGGATATTTCGAACGAAGAAGATTGTCGACGCGTTTGCGACGAAGCAGTGCGCACATTCGGACGTCTCGACATCCTCGTCAACAACGCAGCCGTCTTCGTTCTCAAGGGGGTCGAGGCGACGGTTGACGACTGGCAACGCTCGTTGAGTGTTAACCTCGTTGGTTCGGCCCTGATGAGCAAGTATGCGTCAGAGCACATGAAGCAGTCTGGTGGCGGAGCGATCGTCAATCTCGGTTCGATTTCGAGTTTTGTCGCGCAGCCGTCGTTCGTTACGTATAGCGCCACCAAGGCCGCGATTCTGCAGATGACGCGAAACATGGCGATGGACCTTGCGCCTTTCAACATTCGAGTCAACTGTGTTTGCCCGGGCACGATTGTGACGCGTGCAACAGAGGAACACATGGCGCGAGTGGGGATGTCGAAAGAAGATTTTTTTGCAGCGGAATCCCCCAAATACCTGCTGAAACGTGTTGGTGAGCCACGCGAAGTCGCGTATCCGATTCTGTTTCTCGCTTCTGACGAAGCGTCGTTCATTACGGGTACGCACTTGATGGTCGACGGCGGATACACCACGCAGTAGTCCACAGATTACACAGATTACTTAAACAGGAGCTCTGACGATGAGAGTTGTTGGCCTTGCTCTGTCAATTGCTATTTGCGCGATTCAAATCGTGGCTCAACAGCAGCAGCCGAAAGAATGGCCCAAAGAATGGCCCAAAGAATGGGTAGACCCTGATACTGGACATCGTGTCGTTCGACTCACTGATGAGCCCGGCAGCCAGAGTCTCTACTTTCATCAGAATCCGTACACGGCTTCGGGCGACAAGATGGTGTTTACGAGTCCGACCGGTCTCTACACTTACAACTTCAAAACGGGAAAGAGCGAGTTGATAGTTGAGGGACGCGTCGGAAGTCTGATCGTTGGACCAAAGACGCGCCAGGCGTTTTACTTCAAAGGGGATTCGATTTATGCCACGAATCTCGATACGCGTGAAACGCGTTTGATCCTGAAACGCGCCGAGCTGCGAACCGGATCGGGGTTCGGGCTCAATGCCGATGAAACGTTGCTCGGCGGTAGTTACGTCGAAGGTGGACAACAGTTCACGAATCCGTCTCCGCCAGCTCCGGGCCAACCCGGTGATAACTATCCCGGAAAAGGCGAAATGATGGAACGCAGGCTTGCCGCAAAGCTGCCGATGGCGCTCTACACGGTGAACGTCAAGACCGGTGAGATGAAGGCGTTCTATCGCAGTACTGATTGGTTGAATCACGTTCAGTTCTCGCCGAGCGATCCGAAGCTGATGATGTATTGCCACGAAGGACCGTGGCACAAAGTCGATCGCATCTGGTCGATTCGCATCGACGATGGCAAGCCGCGCTTGATGCACAAACGCACGATGGATATGGAAATCGCCGGTCACGAATTCTTTGGACCACACGACATGATCTGGTACGACCTGCAAACACCGAAGAGTCAGGTTTTCTGGCTCGCGGGTGTAAACGTGAAGACCGGCAAGACGACTCGTTACAGTGTGCCGCGTGAAGAATGGTCGGTACACTTTAACGTTTCGCCGGATGGGGAATTGTTTGCGGGTGATGGTGGTGGTCCAAACAGTGTGGCCGCGCCGGGAAATGGACAGTGGATCTATTTGTTCAGGCCGGCGGGTTCGAAATTCAAAACGGAGCGTTTAGTAAATCTTGCGAAGCACAATTACGGACTCGAGCCGAACGTGACGTTTACGCCGGACCAGAAATGGATCGTGTTTAGGTCGAACATGCTTGGTCCGACTTATGTGTTCGCAGTTGAAGTGAAGCCACAGATTAAACGGATTACGGACGGATTATGAGACTGATTCCAGCAATTATTGTTCTGTCATTCGCCGCGGTTGCCCACGCGAATGTCACGCTGCCTGATGTGATCAGTAGCGGCATGGTGCTGCAGCGCGATCAGTCGGCGCCGATCTGGGGCAAGGCCGATCCGGGTGAGGCCGTTACTGTCCGCTTCAATGGCTACGTTAAGACGACGACTGCCGGCGCGGATGGTCGCTGGTTGATTCGGCTGCAACGGTTAAAAGCGACCGCTACTCCGGCGGTCTTGATCGTCGAAGGTAAGAACAAGATCGAGCTGCAGGACATTCTCGTCGGAGAAGTTTGGCTCGTCGCAGGACAGTCGAACATGCAGCGACTGCTGAGCGAGACGGCAAACGGTGCAGAGGCTATTGCCGCCGCCAATCGTCCTGCTATCCGCCTGTTCAACGTCAGCCGTCAGGTCGCGTTCAAACACGCTCCGCCGCCGCTCGGTGTTTGGAGAGCGTGTAGTCCGGAATCTGTAAAGGAGTTTTCAGCAGCCGGTTATTACTTTGGTGTTGAGTTGCAGAAAGAACTGAACGTTCCGATCGGCCTGATTAACTCCTCGTACGGAGGTTCGCAGGCTGAAGCGTGGACGCCGGTTGAGTATCTCGTCGCTTCAGCCGATCTGAAACCTACTGTCGATAGGAAAAAGATCTGGGACGAGGAACGACCACGAGTCAAAGTGCAATACGACGAAGCGATCAAGCAGTGGCGCGAAGAGGCTGACAAGGCAACGGCTGCCGGCGCAGTCCC
>Ga0207647_10001941_pt1 | contig 15811 bp, 17 predicted proteins | sample KBSCornC2_FD_184295 | JGI IMG/M metagenome (GOLD analysis project Ga0207647, IMG submission 184295) | Corn rhizosphere microbial communities from Kellogg Biological Station, Michigan, USA - C2 (SPAdes) (version 2) | ecosystem: Host-associated > Plants > Roots > Rhizosphere ...
AAGACATGGATGCGCTTGCCGACGAGCTCGGGGACCTCCAGCTCCAGGTCGTCTTCCACGCGCAAATGGCCGAGGAAGCCGGCATCTTTGCCCTGGATGACGTGATCGATCGCATTTGCGACAAAATGGAGCGTCGGCATCCCCACATCTTCGGCGATGCCGAGCACGGCGGCCATCACCTGTGGGAAAAGATCAAGGCCGAGGAGCGCGCAGCGAATCCCGACAAGAGTGCGCTCGCGGGCGTTGCGCTGGCACTTCCGGCACTGGAGCGCGCGGCCAAGCTCCAGCGGCGCGCGGCCCGCTTGGGTTTCGACTGGCCGGATGCCTCAGGTCCGCGCGCGAAGATCGACGAGGAACTGGCCGAACTCGACGCCGAAACGGATCACGAGCGCAAGCTGGAAGAGCTTGGCGATCTTCTGTTCGCTGTCGTAAACCTCGCACGACATCTCAACATTGAACCGGAAGCCGCTCTGCGGGACGCTAACCGCAAGTTCGAGCAGCGTTTCCGCGCAATCGAGCAAGAACCCGGTTTCGCCGACCTTTCGGTTGATAAGAAAGAAGCGCTGTGGGCACGCGCCAAGAAGCTTCAGGCGGACTCCTGCGCCTGAAACCGCGCCCAATTGTCGGGCGACAGCCTGACCGACAGCTCGAGCTCGTCACGGTCGAGCGTTTGCTCAATCACCTCACCCCTTGAATGGAGCCACGCGATCCGCTCGCCCGCACTGGCCGGCAGCCGGATTCGATGCACCTGCTCCCCGCTCCTCAGCTTGGCGGCCATGCAGTTGCGCAGCTCATCGAGCCCGTCGCCGCTCAGCGCCGAGATTGGCACCACATCCTCGCGCCGGCGGGCCTCCTCGTACAATCGCGTGCGTTCCTCGCCGGCGAGCAGGTCGACCTTGTTCCACGCTTCGATCCGCGGCGGCGCGCCCTCCTCGGCGAGTCCCAGCGACGCCAGCACGTCCTCGACGTCCTCCCGCTGAGCCTCGTGATCGGGATGCGCCATGTTGCGGACATGGATAAGGAGGTCTGCCTCGCGGACTTCTTCGAGCGTGGCGCGGAACGCGGCAATCAGCTCCGTCGGCAGGTCGGACACGAACCCGACGGTGTCCGACAGGATCGCCTTGTCGAACCCCGGCAGCCTAATATCCCGCATGGTCGGGTCGAGAGTCGCGAACAGCAGGTTCTCGGCGAATACGTCTTCGCCAGTCAAGCGATTGAATAAAGTAGATTTTCCGGCGTTCGTGTAGCCGACGAGAGCAATCACCGGCCACGGCGCCCGTTGACGTCGGCCGCGATGCAGACCGCGTGTGCGCTTCACTTGATCGAGCTCACGCCGGATCTTCGCCATTCGGTCGCGGATCAGCCGCCGGTCGGCTTCGATCTGCGTTTCGCCAGGGCCGCCGAGAAAGCCGAAGCCGCCGCGCTGGCGTTCCAAATGGGTCCAGCTTCGGACGAGCCGGCCGGCCTGGTAGTCGAGATGCGCAAGTTCGACCTGTAGCCGGCCTTCGGCCGTCGCCGCGCGTTCACCGAAAATCTCGAGGATCAGCCCGGTTCGGTCGATGACCTTGGTGCCGACCTCCTCCTCGAGATTTTTTTGCTGGATCGGGGTCAGCGCCGAATCGACGATCAGCAGCCCTGCGCCCTCCTGCTTCGCCGTAGCGGCGATCTCCTCGACCTGACCTTTGCCTAGCAGTGTCGCAGGCCGGACCGTCCGAACACGGACTGGCCGGGCAGCCACGACGTCGATCCCAATGGCTTCGGCGAGCCCCTCGGCTTCCACGACGCGAGCCTCGGCCGAGCGCCGGGATACTTCGCGCGGCAGCTCGGGCACGGCAATGACCGCACGCTCGCCGCGAGCAACCTCGGTCTCGCCGTGACCATCATATTCGTTCAGGATTCGGCTCCCTCGTCGCCGTTGGCGGCCTGTTCAGCCCCGAGGCTGAGCGGATGCGCCGGCTGGAGTGTGGAGATCGCATGCTTGTAGACGAGCTGCACCTGACCGCCGCGCTCCAGCACTAGGCTGAACTGGTCGAAGCCGGTGACCGACCCTTGAAGCATCACGCCGTTGATCAGGAACAGGGTCATGCGCTCGCTGTCCCGCGCCGCCGCTGCAAGAAATTGGTCCTGGAGGCCGGCCTTGGGTCCCTCCGCAGGCGACGCGCTCGCCGTGAAATCGGGCGGAAGATCGGCCGGCATGATGGTCGAGATCGAATGCTTGTAGACGAGTTGCGACGACCCGTCGCGCCGAAGCAGCAATGAGAATGCATCGAACCAGGTGATCACGCCCTGGAGCTTCACGCCCTTTACCAGGAAGATCGTGACCGGGAGCTTGGCGCGCCGAAGGCTATTGAGGAACTGGTCCTGAAGGCTCAGCGAACGCGGGGCCATAGCGCCTCCTCCTACTCCTCGCCCTCCCTCTTGTCGCCGATCCCGAGGGCCTTCAGCTTCCGGTGCAATGCGGAGCGTTCCATGCCGATGAACGACGCTGTGCGGGAGATGTTGCCGGAAAAACGGCGGATTTGAATCTTCAGATACTCGCGTTCGAAGGATTCACGGGCTTCGCGAAGCGGGCTCCCCATGATCGTCATTGTCGCGCTGGAGCTGCTGATCGCGCTCTGATTGTCGAGAATCTCGGGAGGGAGAAGATCGACTTCGATCCGCGAGACGCGATCGCCGGGCGCGAGGATCAGAGTCCGCTCGATGATATTGCGAAGCTGGCGAACATTGCCGGGCCAATCGTGTGCCTGGAGTGCGGCCATCGCCTCTTCCGATATGCTCGGAGCCGTCATCCGCCGTTCCGCCGCGAAGCGCGACAGGAAATGGCTGACCAGCTCGGGAATGTCCTCCCGGCGTTCGCGCAGCGCCGGGAGCTTCACCGGAACGACGTTGAGCCGGTAGAAGAGGTCCTCGCGAAAGCGGCCCGCGGCAATCTCATCTTGCAGGTTGCGCGATGTCGCCGAAAGCACGCGAACGTCGACCTTGATCGGCCTTTGTCCGCCGACGCGGTTGTAGCTCTGGTCTGTCAGTACGCGAAGGATCTTGCCCTGGGTGGTCAGCGGCATGTCAGCGATCTCGTCGAGGAACAGAGTCCCGCCATGCGCATGTTCGAGCATTCCCGGGCGCATTACGCCCTCGGATTCGCTTCCGAACAGCTCCTCCTCAACCCGCTCCGGGCTCATCATGGCTGCCGAGAGCACGATAAACGGGGCGCGCGCGCGCGGGCTCCACTGGTGGATCATCCGTGCGGCAATTTCCTTGCCCACGCCCGGCGGACCCGAGATCAGAACGCGGCTTCCGGTCGGTGCGACGCGCTTCAGGGTCGCCCTGACCGTGTTGATCGCAACCGAGCTTCCGTGGAGCTGGTCTTCCTGCCCGACCTGCAGCCGAAGCGTCTCGTTTTCGCGCCGCAGCCGCTCGGTCTCGGTTGCGCGATCGACGAGATAGATCAGCCGCTCGGCTTCGAAGGGCTTTTCGATGAAGTCGATCGCGCCTTCCCTTACGGCGGCGACGGCAGTGTCGAGATTGCCGTGGCCCGAGATCATCAGTACCGGAACGGTCGAATCCCGCCGCTTGATTTCCTGGAGCAGCTGCAGGCCGTCGAGCTTGGATCCCTGCAGCCAAACGTCGAGCAGCACCATCGACGGGCGGCGCTCCTCCATTGCGTCGAGTGTCTGCGAGCTGTCGGCTGCCGTCCTGACCGAATAGCCCTCGTCCTCCAGGACGCCGCTGACGAGATCGCGAATGTCCGCTTCGTCGTCGACCACCAGCACTTCAAGCGCCATCAGGCATCCTCATCATTGTCGTGATTGTCTTCCGCGGCCGCTTCGGCGCGCGCCGTTGCCAGCGCGGCGAGCTTCGCGGTATCGAACGAGATGCGGACATGCGTGCCGCCGCCGGATCGGTCGAGGAACGCGATTTCGCCGAAATGTTCCTCGACGATCTTCTTGACGATCGCGAGCCCTAGCCCCGTCCCCCTCACCCGCGTGGTCACGTATGGCTCGGTCAGGCGGTCCCGGTCCTCCGGCAGCCCAATCCCCGTATCCAGCACATCGATGACGAGATTGTGGTTCTCGCCATGCAACTTGAGGTCGAGGCGGTCGCCGGCCAGACTATGCTCCCCTCGATTACGCCTTGCCTCAATAGCTTCCACCCCGTTCTTCACAATATTCGTCAGCGCCTGTGCAAGCTGGCGCCGGTCGCACACCATGCTGAACTCGCCCTGCGGTGGATCGAGCGAGAATGTGATTGCCGGATGCGCGACCTCGTGCAGGAACAGAGCTTGGCGCGCAATCTCGTGGACATTTTCTTCGCGGAACACGGGCTTGGGCATTCTTGCGAAATTGGAGAATTCGTCGACCATCCGCCTGAGATCGCCGACCTGGCGGACGATGGTCGCGGTCAGCCGCTCGAACGTCTCCTTGTCGGAGGAAACCTCCTGCGCGAAGCGCCGCTGCAGCCGCTCGGCCGCCAGTTGGATCGGAGTCAGCGGGTTCTTGATCTCATGCGCAATGCGCCGGGCAATGTCCGACCAGGCCGCACGCCGCTGGTCGGAAAGCTGGTCGGTAATGTCGTCGAAGGTCAAAACCGCGCCGTCCTGGTAGCGGACGCGCTTCACTGCGAGGGTGCGCTGAACCCCCTCCGAAGCGATCAGCACGTTCGCTTCCGACTGCTCGCCACGCATGAATTCGTCGAGCTCGGGTGAAACCGAGGCGAGGTCCCTCCCCTCGATTTCGCCTTCGCCCTTTTCGAGCAGCGTTTCCGCCGAGCGGTTGAGCAGCAGGATTCGGAGACCGCTGTCGACCGTGATCACTCCCGCCGTCACGCTCGACAGCACTGCCTCCATGAAGGCGCGCCGCGTCTCAAGCTGTGTATTGGCGGCCCTCAGCGCGCCCGTCTGTTCCTCCAGGCGACCTGCCATCCGATTGAATGCCATCGCCAGAGTCTGGATCTCGTCTTCGGTCTCAGTGACCGTCACCCGCGCCGAAAAATCGCCTTCCTCGATCTGCCCTGCGGCGCCGACGAGTTGGCCGACAGGGCGTACCATTCGGTCGGCGATTTTGAGCGCGGTCAGGATCGACAGGCCGACAATGACGAGAGCGCCGAGCAGCAGCGCGGCGTTGAAGCGAAGCTGATTGGTCCGCGACCGATTGCGCAATGCGTGATAATCGTTGAGGACCGTGTTCGCCCGCTTCATCTGAGCCCCGAGTTCGGGATCGATCCATTTGCTCGCGAGCAGGTACGTGCCCTCGCCGTAGGTCAAGGGCGTGATCACCGCCAAACGGCCTGGGCTCTTGGCATCGACGCTCTTGAGCCCCGGATGGAGCTTCAGCGTGTTCACGGCGGTATCAATCCGCGCCTGGTTGATCAGCGATTCCTCGCCCTTGCTGACGCCGAGCGCCACAGCCAGAGTGTTCACCGTACCGTCCGGATTCACCTTGACGATTGCGGCTTCGTTCAGGCTGCGGCGGTAGGTCTGATAGGCGAGACCCGTGTAGAATCGCGGATCGTCAATCGGAATCTGGGCGAGATACCCGGAGAGGTCGCCCGACATCGTCGTGACCTCGTTGCTGACTTGGCTCAGTTCATAGCGATAGGCACCCTGGGCGACCTCCACCGTGCTCTCGAGCATGTTGCGCGCGCGGTTCGAAAACCAGAATTCAAGTCCGCTCTGGAACAGCAAGGATGCGAAGATCGCGACGAGTACAGTCGGGACCGCGGCGATGGCCGTGAACAGCGCGACCAGGCGGATGTGCAGCCGTCCACTGCCGAGCCCTCCGCCTTCCGCTCGCCTTAGCGCGACTCGGCGCGCGTAAAGCGCCATCAGCGCGATCGCGGGAAGCAGGATCCCAATCAGCAGGAGCGCGATCAGCGGCGGCGAAAGTAAAGTGCCCGGCTCGGCGCTCCGGCGAAGCACCCCGACGGCGAGCGCCATCATGGCGACGAGGAAGGCGGCGATCAGCCAACCGAGCCGATCATAGAAGCGGCCGCTCGCCCGCTCCCGCTGAAGCCAGCTTTCCTGCTGCGAAATTACCGGAGAGTCGGCCGTACGCGCATCCATTCGGCCTCGGCCCTAGCATGGCCGTTGCACAAAAAACACACCTCGAATGTGAACAATCTGCTCAGGCGGCGGAGCGCGCGAGCCACGGCGAATAGAATTCCTGCAACATGCGGATCACGACCGCTGGGTCGTCCTGCTGGTTCATGTTGTTGCGCAGCTCGGCCGACCCCGGGAGTCCCTTGGTGTACCAGCCGATGTGCTTGCGGGCGAGATTCACGCCGGTGTGCGTGCCGTATAGTTCGAGCATTTCCTCATACTGCTGGAGCATGGTCTCGAGTTGCTCGTCGAGGCTAGGATCGGGCCGGTGCCCTCCCCCGCAGACCGCGGCCATCACCTGCGCGACGAACCACGGACGGCCATAAGCGCCTCGGCCGACCATGACTCCGTCCGCGCCGGACTGCCGCAGCGCCTCGCGAGCATCGTCGATCGAGTTGATGTCGCCGTTGACAATCACCGGGATTGAGACGGCGTCCTTCACCTGTCTCACGAAGGCCCAGTCGGCTTCTCCCTTGTACATCTGGCAGCGCGTCCGCCCGTGGATCGTGATCATCTTGACGCCCAGGTCCTCGGCGATGCGCGCCAGTTCCGGCGCATTGAGGCTGTTGTGGTCCCAGCCCATGCGAGTCTTGAGCGTCACCGGCACCTTCACCGCCCTGACCGTCGCATCGATGATCGCCGCAGCACCCTTCAGGTCGCGCATCAGCGCGGAGCCGGCCCAGCCGTTGACGACCTTCTTCACGGGGCAGCCCATGTTGATGTCGATGATCGCCGCGCCGCGCTGTTCGTTGAGCTTCGCAGCCTCGGCCATCACGTGCGGCTCGCAGCCGGCGAGCTGCATCGACATCGGCTCTTCCGAAGGATCCCACAGCGACTTCTGGAGCGACTGTCGAGTTTCGCGAATCATCGCCTGACTCGCGATCATCTCGGTGACGGTCAGCCCGGCGCCATAGCGTTTCACCGCCCGCCGGAACGGCAGGTCAGTAACAGCCGTCATCGGCGCCAGGATCACCGGCGACGCGACCTCGACCGGGCCGATCTCGATGGGCTTCAGCGTGCTCATGGAAGGCTGGGAGATAGGGGAAGAGCCCTTGGCGGACAAGGCAAGCGGTCCTAGACGCGCCGCCGGAATGACCACGACTGCACTGATCGTTGCCGCGGGATGCGGTTCGCGCATGGGCGGCGATGTGCCCAAGCAGTTCCGCTTGCTGGGTGGAAAGCCCGTGCTGCGCTGGGCGGTGGAAGCTTTGATCCATCATCCCGCAGTGCAGTCCACGCTCGTCGTCGTCGGACAAGGCCAGCGCGCCTGGGCGGCCGACGCACTGGACGGTCTGGACGTCGGCGAACTCATTGAGGGGGGCGCGGAGCGTTCGGATTCGGTTCGGGCGGGCCTTGCGGTGGTCAACGGCGAGGCCATTCTCGTCCATGACGCCGCCAGGCCTTTCTGCCCAGCAGCGGTGATCGACCGGCTGCTTGCGAGCCTGGAGTTCTTCGAAGGCGCCGCGCCGGTGCTGCCCGTCGGGGACACTTTGTCGCGGGTGGACGAGGCACTGGGCGAACCGGTCGACCGATCGGGACTGGCACGAGTCCAGACGCCCCAGGCGTTCAGGCTCGAAGCGCTGAAGTTGGCATATGAGCGGTGGCAGGGCGCCTCCCCCACCGACGAGACCACCGTTGTACGAGCCGCGGGAATGAAAGTGGCCGCAGTCGACGGCGATCCGGCGCTCGAGAAATTGACGCTACCCGCGGACTTTGAACGCGCCGAACAGTTGCTCGCAAGCCGACTCAGTCCCCGCACCGGCATCGGGTTCGACGTCCACGCCTTCGCAGGGGAAGGGCCGGTCACCCTCGGCGGAATCGAAGTGCCCCACGATCGCGGCCTGGCCGGTCACAGCGACGCCGACGTCGTCCTTCATGCGATCACCGATGCGCTCCTTGGCGCGGCAGGGCTCGGGGACATCGGCGAGCATTTCCCGCCGACTGACGAGCGCTGGAAAGGCGCGGATTCGTCACTGTTCCTCGCTCACGCAATCAAGCTGCTTCGCGCCAAAGGTGCGCTCATCGACCACATCGACTGCACGGTCATTGCTGAAGCGCCCAAGATCGGCCCGCACCGCGAGCGAATTCGTTCGCGAATTGCCGAAATCGCCGGGCTGAGCGTTGACCAGGTCAGTGTGAAGGCGACGACGACTGAAGGACTCGGCTTCACCGGGCGGCGCGAGGGCATTGCCGCACAGGCAATTGCGAGCATCCGGATGGGATATCGAGCGTGATCGACAAGCTTCTTCCCGACGAACTGGTGAGCAAGGCACGCGAGGTCGTCGAGGCGAATCGCGCCGCCGGCCGCAAGGTCGCGGTCGCAGAGAGCTGCACGGGCGGGCTCGTCTGCGCCGCGTTGACGGAGATTCCGGGTTCCTCGGAAATGTTTGAAGCGGGTTACGTAACCTATTCCAATGCAGCGAAAATCAGTGAGCTCAAGGTCTCGGAGGAAGTCGTCGACACCTTCGGCGCAGTGAGCGTCGCTACGGCCTGGGCGATGGCCCGCGGCGCACTCGCTGCTTCGGACGCAGACATTGCCGTGGCGATTACTGGAATCGCGGGCCCAGGTGGCGGGACTCCGTCGAAACCGGTCGGGACGGTCGTGTTTGCAACCGCCGAACGAAACGCAGACCCCGCCAAGATCGTCGCAGACCAGAAGTTCTTCGAAGAAAGGACCCGTTCGGGCGTGCGGCTTCAGGCAGCGCTTTGCGCGCTCGACTTGCTGATACCGTAGAGAGCAGCTGCGCGCTGCTCGAACGCGTTGGTCATGCGTCGCAGCGCGCGGTCGAACATCGATCCGGCAAGAGTCTCGAACAGCCGCGACTTGAAGGCGAAATCGACCGAGAAGAACAGGTTGGTGCCGCCGTCGGGCGCCCGGTCAAACTTCCACTCGTTATGGAGGTATTTGAGCGGCCCCTCGACATAATCGACGCAGACGCGCGTCGGGCGCTCCTTGTGAACCCGGCTGGTGAAACGCTCCTTGAACGCGTTGAAGCCGACGACAAGGTCGGCGACGGTCTCGCTCTCGCTCGATGAGCGAACCCGCACCGCCACAACCCAGGGCAGGAACTCGTCATAGTGTTCGACATCCGCAACGAGGTCGAACAACTGCTCTGGCGCATAGGGCAGGTGTCGGGTCTCGCTGTGCCGCGGCATCAGCCGTTCGAACGCTTCAGCAGCGCCAGACGTGCCTCCTGCATCTTCTTGAAATCGTCGCCGGCGTGGTAGCTGGACCGGGTAAGCGGCGAGGCGGCGACGAGCAGGAAGCCTTTTGCGCGAGCGATCGCGGCATAAGCGTCGAACGCTTTGGGAGTGACGAATTCCTCGACTTTCGCGTGCCGGGGAGTCGGCTGGAGGTACTGGCCCATGGTCAGGAAATCGACGCCCGCCGCGCGCATGTCATCCATCACCTGGTGCACCTCCAGCCGCTCTTCGCCGAGGCCGACCATGAGCCCTGACTTAGTGAAGATGTGCGGCGCCTTGCGCTTGACGCTCTCCAGCAGGCGGAGCGAGGCATAATAACGCGCGCCGGGCCTGATCGTCGGGTAGAGCCGCGGCACGGTTTCGAGATTGTGGTTGTAGACGTCCGGTCCCGCCTCGACGATCGCGTCGACCGCGGCTTCGCTCTTGTTGCGGAAGTCGGGTGTCAGGATCTCGATCGTGGTCTGCGGCGTATTCCGGCGCAGCGCCTCGATCACCTTGACGAACTGCCGCGCTCCACCGTCGGGCAGGTCGTCGCGATCGACCGATGTGACGACTATATGCTCGAGGCCCAGCTCCGCCGCGGCTGTTGCGACATGCTCGGGCTCGAGCGGGTCGACCGGCCGCGGCATTCCCGTCTTCACGTTGCAGAAGGCGCACGCCCGGGTACACGTGTCGCCGAGGATCATCACGGTCGCGTGCTTCTTGGTCCAGCACTCGCCGATGTTCGGGCAGGCCGCTTCCTCGCACACCGTGGCGAGATTGAGCTCGCGCATCAGTCGGCGCGTCGAATGATAGCCCTCGCTGACCGGCGCCTTGACGCGGATCCAGTCGGGCTTGCGCTGCTTCGGTACTGCGGCGGGAGCGTTCATCGGCGGCGAGATAGCGAGTGCAGGCGCGGCTTGCCACCCCTGCCCTGCTCACCTAGCGCGGGTCCATGCCCTATCTGAGCAAACTGATCGATGGCTATCGCCGTTTCCGCGAGAACAATTGGGAGCACGAGCGGGAGCGCTGGGCAGAGCTCGCAGAAGGCCAGAGCCCCGAGGTCATGATCCTGTCATGCGCCGACAGCCGTGCCGATCCCGCGCAAATCTTCGACGCGCGGCCTGGTGAGATATTCGTCACACGCAATATCGCCGGCCTTGCTCCTCCATATGAGACAAGCAGCGGTTTTCACGGCGTTTCCGCCGCGCTCGAATTTGCAGTGACGCAGCTTGAGGTCGGCGAGATCCTCGTCATGGGTCATGGCCTGTGCGGCGGCTGCGCGGCGGCACTCACCGGCAACTTCGACGACGTACCGCCGGGCGAAGGCCATTTCATCGGCGACTGGGTGCGAATGCTCCATGAGGCTCGCGACCAAGTGCGCGCGCGTCACCGGGAGCTCGACCGTGCCGCATTTCTCGACATGGAGCGAGAAGCGGTCAAAGTGAGCCTCGCCAATTTAAGGACGTTCCCGTGGATCGCAGATCGCGAGCGAGCTGGAACTCTGAGGCTCCATGGCGGCCACTTCTCGATCGCCGAGGGGCGCCTCTATCTGCTCGACGAGGCGAAAGGAGACTTCCGCCCCGTCTAAGCAATGCGGGCTAACGCTCTAACAGCGTGTGTTATAGTTGTAATGCGGCTGACCGTTGGAATCGACCCAGTAGCAATAACCCTGCGTGTCGCGATAATATTGGTGACCGCCAATCACCGCTCCAACGACGCCGCCGAGAACCGCGCCGGCAACCGCGCCAGCACCTGTGCCGATACCGGGGAGAACCGAGCCTGCGAGAGCGCCAGCGCCCGCGCCGATCGCCGCGCCGGTAGCTTCACTGGCGACCATGTGGTCGGTCTGAGGGTTGGTTGCGCAGCCGCCGAGCGCGAGACTTGTCGCGGCAGCAGCCGAAATTAGCAGACGTTTCATTCGATCGTCCTTCCCAAAACTGGCCCATCCCGCCTGCGCGATTCAGTGTGTCGACGGCAGTTTCGTTCCCGAAATTGAGGCGAAACGTCCGCGAAGCGTGGCAAAATCGGCTTGGCGCCCGATTGCATCGCACGCACGACGACAGGGCGGAAGGAAACTCCCGCCCCGTCGAGCAGCTCAAGAACGTTAGTGGCTCGCCAGCTCTAGCAGCGGATGCTGTAGCTGTAGTGCGGCTGGCCATACTGGTCGACGTAATAGCAATAGCCGCGGGTATCGCGGTAATATTGCCGCCCGTTGACCGTCGCGCCGAGCACGCCGCCAAGGATCGCGCCCGCAATTGCGCCCTGGCCGGCGCTCACGCCCGGCAGGACCGCTCCGGCTACCGCCCCGGTAGCAGCGCCTACCGCGGCGCCCGTCGCCACGTTGGCGCCGGTGCTGCGGCCGCCATAATAGCCGTTGCCGTAATATCCGTTCCCATAATAGCCGTTATAGCCATAGGGACCGTATCCATACTGATCCGGATACGTCGCGCAGCCGGTCACCGCTATCGTCGCGGCGAGCGCTGCTGCAAGACCTAGCTTCCTCATCGCCTCGTTCCTTCTCAACTCGCCCCCTGCTGTCGGCCTAAAAAGCGATTTGGCGAGCGTTTCGTTCCAGCACCGATCATTCGCTGTTCAGGTACGAAACAAGTCGCGCGGCAACCTGTGGTCATTCCGCGACGCCGCGCTACAGGAAGGCTTGAAAGAGGACTCGAATGCGTGACCGCTTGCCCGAACAGGAAGCCAACATCGCCTTGCTCATCGACGCCGACAATGCGTCGCCGGACCATCTCGACGAGGTGCTCCTCGTCCTCGGCGAGCTTGGCACGATCAACATTCGGCGGGCTTACGGCAATTGGGCCAAGGCGAGCCTCAAGGGCTGGGGCCAGCTGACCGGCTCGCACTCGATCATCCCGATGCAGCAGTTCGACGTCGTCAAAGGCAAGAGCGCGACCGACATGCGGATGACGATCGACGCGATGGACCTCCTTTACCGCGGCAACGTCGACGGCTTCGGGATCATGTCGTCCGACAGCGACTTCCTGCCTCTTGCCCAGCGAATCCGCGAGGACGGACTTCCCGTCTATGGCTTCGGCGCCGCCAAGACTCCGATCTCCTTCCAGCAAGCCTGCACGCGCTTCTTCGATGTCGGTGCTCTGGCGCTCGAGGATGAGGAGCTCGAGCAGCCCGCGATCGGCAAGGGACAGCGGCCCGTCGACCCCGAGCTGCTCCAGGTCCTCGGGTCGGCATACAAGGCGTCGAAGCGCGACGAGGAGGGCTACACGCCGCTGTCCGAGCTGGGTCAGCGGGCGAAGGCCGTCTCCAGCTTCGCCGCACGCAACTATGGCTTTACCCGTCTGTCGGACCTCATTCGGGCGGTGCCCAATTTCGAGGTGAAAAGCGGCGAGGAGGGCCGGCTACTCGTCAAGCGCCTCCGCTAGCTTGCCGCGGCTGTGGATCGATCATCCACAGAAATTTCGCTGGAGTTTCGATTCGCGGACTGTTGTCGCGGCGACACAGCGGCCTAATTTTCCCCTCTGAGGGGAACAGCTGAGGCGACAGACGGTTGTGACCCCGGACCGGGGACAGAACAAACTCAAATCCATGTTCGCACAAGACAATCCCGAGCAGCTGCTCGATGCCGCGCTTCGCGCACTCTCGACCGACTCGGGATGGCGGAGCATCCTCGATGAGATTCCGGTTCCCATCTACACGACCGACGCAAGCGGGCGCGTAACCTACTGGAACCGGGCCTGCATCGACTTCGCCGGACGCGAGCCGCAACTCGGACGCGACCGCTGGTGCGTCACGTGGCAGCTGTTCACCACGGCAGGCGACCCGCTCCGGCACTCCGATTGCCCGATGGCGCAGGCGATCAAGGAACAGCGGCCGGTCCGCGATGCCGTCGCAATCGCCGAGCGGCCCGATGGCTCGCGGGTGGCGTTCAGGGCCTACCCCACTCCCCTGTTTGACGACGGCGGCTCACTCAAAGGTGCGGTCAACATGCTGCTCGACGTCAGCTCCGAGCAGACCAAGGCTCTCCGCGCGCAGGCCGAGCATTGCCGCCGGCTCGCCGACGCGACGTTCGACCCGACGACGACGCGGGTCCTCGGGGACATGGCAGATGGACTCGACCGGATCGCCGGACAGCTTGCGAGCAAGGCCAGTTAGGCCGGCGCTCTCGCCCCTTCGGGATGCGGCATCGTAACCCCCTCCTGGCGGACCGCGGCGATCAGGATGTTCGCCTTCTTAAATCTGGTCATGATCTCGCGGGTCATCTGATCCTTGATCATCCGGATGCCATGATCCGGCCCGAGGAAGCGGACGGTCAGCTCGAGCCAGTTTTCGGTGATCCGCCAGAACACCCTCGGATCGATCTCGCCGGCATCTATGCCAAAGCGTTCCTCTAGCCTCGCCACCTCTTCCTTGCCCATTCGCTTTGCGGTCCGCGCCTGGGCGTTCGCGGCGTCGAGGACGATCTGCTCTGCGTTCGCGAAGTCCTGGTGGAAGGCGACCGGAATGCTGATCTCGTCCCAGATGTAGGCAAACTCATGGGTGTAGTTGTAGACCGGGCAGTCGAAGACCTTGTCGTTGGTGACGGTGACGATCCGGCCCGTGAACTGGCGGCTGTGCACCCATGACTTGTCGTCGTCCTTCTCGCGCGGCGATTCCCCCATCTCCATGATGCGGGTCTGCATGAAGGTGAGGCCGATCACGTCCCCGCGGACGCCGCCCATCTGAATCCGGTCGCCGACATTGAAGGTCTTGCCGCGGAGGATCACGAAATAGCCCGCGACAGCGGTGATCACCCGCTGCAGAGCGAAGGCAATCCCCGCGCCGATCAGTCCGAGCACGCTCGCCAGTTGAGCCGGGTTGTCGAACCAGATCGACATGATCCCGAGGATCACCACCGCCGCGATGATCAGACTGACGCCCTGCTTGCCCCAGAACTGAAAGCGGGTTCCCGCTCGCGTGCCGATGAAGAGCTTGAGGATCTGCCTTAGCACCCAGGCGAAGATCCACGCGACCGCGATGAACCCCACCGTCAGCAGGAGCTTGTGCAGATTGTGGGGAGTCGCCCCGATCAGCGTGACGCCGAAGATTCGGACGGCGTCCGGCGATGGCGCGCTCCCGTGAGGCGCGGCGGTCACGAAGGCGGTCAGCGGTCCTTGCAGCACGGCGCCTCAACCGGATCGCCGATGCGATGGTTCCGCGCTGCGCCTGACGGCGGAACGGCGTCCGTACCTGCCCGTTCCTTCATGCGAAGGAGAGAGCCATGGACAATCGCCGCACCGAAACCGCGCGCGAGAACGACGACAGCGACCTCATTGATCGCACAGAGCCGGCTCCGACCCAAGGCGGCAGCTCCGGCGGTAACCTTCAGGAGGACATCGCCACCCAGGCCGAGCTCGAGCGGGTCCGCGACCCCGAGGCGCTCGAAGGTGTCGACAAGCAGGACGACATCAACCACCAGCAGCGCTATCCCGCGCGGCATCCGGCTGACAAATCGCCAGGCGGGAGTCCGTCAGAGTAGTTCGAGGTCGACCGTCACTTCGTCGCCGGCGCCTATCTCGGCCTTCCGGCGCACCTCTGCCTTGACCGGAAGCAGATAGCCGCCCTTGTTCAGAGGGAAGACAGAGGTGCGCCACGTCACTCGATTGATCGTCGCTTCGACCCGCACCGAGCCGAAGCCGCGCCGACTTCCGAATGCATGGGCACGGATCTCCACCGACTGCTCCTCCGGCACGGTGACGAAGTACCAGCGGCCCGCCGCTTCGCCTTTCCAGATCCATAACAATGAGGTGACGGTGATCATGGCTTCGTCTCTCAGTTGCATAGCCAATTGAAGGCTTCCAGTTGACGGAGGCCTGACCTGAAGAGAGAAGCCGCCGAACCATGCAAGGAGTGTCTACCTCGATGGCCGCCGTGCGCGACCAGCAATGGCTTGTCCGTCTCGATGCTGCCCTCCGCAACCAGGGAATGGGCGCGGCGGGTCAGCTGGCCATCCAGGCGGTCGCGGAGGGTGTCACACACCCTGGCGTACTCAATCTGGCGGCTTCCGCGCACTTCGGCCGGGGTCGGTTTGACGACGCATTGCAGTTGCTACGCCGTGCGCGCGCCAATTCGCCGGGTGACCCGCAGGTTCTCAACAGCATGGGACTTTGCCTGAAGGCGGTGGGACGAACCGACGAGGCGCTGCAGGCGTTTGACGATGCGCTCGCGATCAGGCCCGGGATGCCGTCAGCTCATTTCAATCGGGGTATTCTCCTCCAGGAATTGAAGTACCCGAAAGCTGCGAGGGCCGCGTATGAGCAGGCGGCTGCTCTCGATCCGAATTACATCGATGCGCTCGCCAGCATCGCTGGGCTCGACGCTCAGGCGGGCGATACTGTTTCGGCGCGCAAGCTGGGAAACCAGGTACTCGCGCGCGCCCCTACCCATGTTGCAGCTCGCATAGCCGTGGCTTCCGCAGACTTGCAGGAGGGCGAGCTCGACGCCGCCGAAGCACGGCTCTCCGGCTTGAATAAGGAAGCGACCCTGGAGGAAGTGGATCGAGCCATTGTGCTCGGTCTT